>ERZ779866.825-NODE-825-length-33767-cov-15.462981_pt1 | contig 33767 bp, 33 predicted proteins | sample MGYA00511248_ERZ779866 | MGnify/ENA primary metagenome ERZ779866 (study PRJEB29588, sample SAMEA2155758) | human gut metagenome | biome: human gut; feature: human-associated habitat; material: faeces | place: Denmark | collected 2008/2010 ... | reverse complement strand
GACGGCAAACGGCACGGGATATCTCGAATTCACCCGCGAATGCCTGCTCGCGCTCAAGGCCGACACGCCCGACCGGATCGAGGCATCGTACAAGTTCAACAAATACGGATTCTGCAGGCAGTAATGGACGCGCTCGAACAATATATCCGCGACCACACCTCGCCCGAAGAGGAGTTGCTGCACGAACTGGACCGCGAGACCAACCTGCGGGTCATACAGCCCCGCATGCTGTCGGGCCATATTCAGGGCCGCCTGCTGGAAATGCTCGTGCGGATGCTCCGCCCGCGGCGGGTGCTCGAAATCGGGACTTTCACGGGTTACTCGGCCCTCTGCATGGCCGCAGGGCTGGAAGGGGAGGCCGAACTGCATACCGTCGAGGTGGAGGACGAGCTGGAGGAGCTGGCGCAGTCGTTCTTCGACCGCAGCGCGCACGGCTCCCGCATCCGGCTCCACATCGGTTCGGCGCTGGATATAGCTCCCGGACTGGGCGGTGTGTTCGACCTCGTATTCATCGACGGCGACAAGCGCGAATACCCGGACTACTACCGGATGCTGATGGGTGACGACGACGGCTGTCCGCTGGTGCGCAGCGGCTCGGTGCTGATCGCCGACAACATCCTCTGGTCGGGAAAAGTCGTGCAGCCCGTCGCGCATAACGACCGCCACACGCAGGCAGTGATGGAGTTCAACCGCATGGTCCGGGAAGATCCGCGCGTCGAGAACGTGATCGTACCGCTGCGGGACGGCCTGAACCTGATTCGGATAAAGTAAGCCGGGGACAACTGATTGGGATATTGAAAAATGACATTTCCCCCTTTCTCCGAACGAGGGAAAGCCGATTTTTCGTACCTTTCGGAAAAATCAACGGACAAATGGAACTAAGCGAATTACAGCGGCGGGTCGATGCGTGGATCAAAGAGTACGGAGTGCGCTATTTCAGCGAACTGACCAACATGGCCGTGCTCACCGAAGAAGTAGGGGAGCTGGCCCGCATCATGGCCCGCAAATACGGCGACCAGTCGTTCAAGGAGGGTGAGAAATGCAACCTCGCGGACGAGATGGCCGACGTATTATGGGTGCTGACGTGTCTGGCCAACCAGACGGGCGTGGACCTCACGGCGGCCATGGAAGCCAACTTCGCCAAGAAAACCTCGCGCGACAAAGAGCGGCACCGCAGCAATCCGAAACTCTGACGGAGCGCATTTTCACACAAGCGGAGCGGCAATGCGGATTAAAACCTCCCGACAGGCCCGCTCCGCTGTTGTTGCGGAACGCGCCCGGCACGGTACAGCGCATTTGGTGCGAGCTTTCGTACATGGGGCAGCAGCTCTTCGTCGTCGGCAGTCCTTCGGGCCGAAATCACTCCACGATGTCGATGCAGATCGCACCGTATTTCCCCCGCACGCCATAGGTCTGCACGGCTTCGACGGGAAGCATGTAGAAATAGTGCATCGGCACGTCGGCCGACACCGAGAAGGCATCGGCCCGGCACATCTTCAGCCACGATTCGATCGAAGAAAAAGCACCGTTGAAAACCACGAGCGGCACCCGGTCGGGATAGATGTCCCCGATAACGACGCCCCTGCCGGCACCGCAGCGCGCCATCGTCGCAGTGTCGGTGTATATTTCGAGCGTGCGCAGGATCAGCCCGTCAATAAATTGGAAGATACTGCCCGGAACCCGCTCCCCGTCGAGCAGATAAACGGCGTCGGGCGGCAACGTACGCCAAAGTTCCTTGGGAACCTTGAATAGGGAAACCTCGCCTCCGGCCCTGCGCACCGAATCGTATTCGTCGCGCAGCGTGTAGGCGGCGATATGCTTTGGGGTACTGCGCCACTTGTGTCCGGGCTCGTCGTATACGCCGTCGGCCCACGTATATCCCGCAACGTTGCCCAGCAGGTGCGGACGTACGCCTTTTTTCCGGTTGCGTTCGGTAAAGAATTTCAGCAAACGCACCTTCTCGCGCCGGGTAGTGTCCGACAACCGCATCCGGCGGTTTTTAGCCTTCACCTTACGCACGTTCCACAATGTCACCGCATCGTATGCCGCAGCTTCGGTCGTACGCCGCCGGTTGAGTTTATAAGCGAACGGACGCGCGGCGGCCGAAGAATCGGTCGCAAAAGCGGGGGAGGGCAGATCGGCGATCGCTTCCTGCCGCGCCTCGTCGAAGCGCAGCTGCGCTTCGGGTCTGAGAGGTTCCTGCGCCGCCGCACTCCCCATATATATACATGCCGCAGCCAAAGCCGCCGTACGGATAAACATATTTTTCATTTCAAAAGCTACTAAAATTTTAGTAAAAGTAATACTAAATTTTTAGAAGTGCAAATTCCAACCGGGGTAATACGACAAAAAGCGCCCCGGCCTGAAGACCGGGGCACTTTTTGTCGGACTGGGCAGCTGCGGCTACTCCAGTTTGAGGTCTTTCTTAATGGCTTCGATCTTGGCGTCGAGTTCGGCCTGCACCCGCTCGAAATCGGCGACCGATTCGAGCGGAGCCTTTACTCCGAAGTAGAACTTGATCTTAGGCTCCGTCCCCGAAGGACGCACCGAGACGATCGAACCGTCCTCGGTGAACCACTGAAGCACATTGCTCTTATCCTGTTCGATAGGACTCTTCGAACCGCTCTTCACGTCGGTCGTTTCGAGCGACAGGAAGTCGTTGATCTTCACCACGGGCGATCCCACGATGGTCTTGGGCGGGTTTTCCCGGAATTCGACCATCATCTTCTGAATCAGCTCGGCGCCCTCCTTGCCCTTGCGTACGACCGACACGAGGCCCTCGCGGAAGAAGCCGTACTTCACATAAAGCTCCTGCAGCCACTCGTAGAGCGTCAGGCCCATCGTATCCATGGCCCAAGCCGCCGCCTCGGCCGCCAGCGAGCAGGCCGACACGGCGTCCTTGTCGCGTACGTAATCGCCGGCCAGATAGCCGAAGCTCTCCTCGCCGCCGCCGATATACTTGGCCTTGCCCTCGTTCTCGCGGATAATCTTGGCGATATACTTGAAGCCCGTCAGGCAGTCGTAGCACTTCACTTTGAAGTAGTCGGCCACGGCGTTCGCCATCTGCGATGTCACGATGGTCTTCACGACATACTGGTTGCCGTCCAGCTCGCCGCGCTCGGCCCAGCGGGTCAGCTGGTAGCTCAGCAGCAGCACGAGGGTCTGATTACCGTTCAGCAGCACGTATTCGCCCTTCTTGTTGCGCAGCGCAACGCCGATGCGGTCCGAATCGGGGTCCGTGGCCAGCACCAGATCGGCGCCCTCCTTGGCCGCGAGGTCGATGGCCATCGACATGGTCTTGCGCTCTTCGGGATTCGGCGACTCGACGGTGGGGAAGTTGCCGTCGATAACGGCCTGCTCCGGCACGAGCTTCACGTTCGTGAAGCCGAACTTCTTGAGCGACTCCGGCACCAGACGCACACCCGAACCGTGCAGCGGGGTGTAGATGATCTTCATATCGTGGTGCTTTTTGACGCTTTCGGGCGACAGCGACAGCTCGTGCACCTTATTTAAATAGATTTCGTCGAACTTCTCGTCAAGGATCGTGATGTTCTGCGGGTTCTTGCCCAGCTGGATCATGTTCACGTCGGTAATCTTGGCGACCTCGGCGATGATGTTCTTGTCGTGCGGCTCGGTCACCTGCGCACCGTCGGTCCAGTAAGCCTTGTAGCCGTTGTACTCCTTGGGGTTGTGCGAAGCGGTAACGACCACGCCCGAATGGCATTTCAGCTCGCGGATGGCGAAGCTCAGTTCGGGCGTCGGACGCAGTGCGTCGAACAGAAAAACGGTGAATCCGTTCGAGGCGAAAATGTCGGCGACGCGCTCGGCGAACATACGCGAATTATTGCGGCTGTCATGGCCCACGGCGACCCGAATCTGCTCGCCCGCGAAGTTCTTGCGCAGGTAGTTGGCAAGCCCTTGTGTGGCAGCGCCTACCGTGTAGACGTTCATGCGATTGGAACCCACGCCCATGATGCCGCGCAAGCCGCCCGTACCGAATTCGAGGTCTTTGTAAAAGCTCTCGACAAGTTCTTTCATATCATTGTCCATCAGGTATTTAACCTGCTCCTTGGTAGCTTCGTCATAGTGGCCGTCAAGCCATGCCTGCGCCTTTTTCAGCACCGATTGTTCTAATTCGTTAGCCATAAGATTATTAGTTTTACTTATAATTTAAGTATATGATAATTTAAAAAATTTATATGCAAATATACGAATTATATTTCTATTATTCAATATCAGGGAGTTAAAATTGCCTGTCCGGAAACCGTTGTTTTTCTATATATAAAAAAAGTGAAATTGCAACATAAATTCGGAAATCTTTTTGCAAAATTATTCACAACTTTGTCACATCAAAAACAGTGCAACCCTTATCATGTTAAACAACGCGCAAACATATAGCGATATGTGGCAGAACTGCCTTGACCGAATCAAGGCCCAGACCTCCGAAGAGGAGTTCGTGAAATGGTTCCAGCCGATCGTACCGCTCGAATTCGACGGCACGAACCTTCGCCTGCGCGTTCCCAACGAGAGCTACGTCCACCAGATCGAGAAGAACTACATTCCGTTCCTGCGCCCGATCATCTCGCAGCTCTACGGCCAGCAGACCCGGCTGCACTACGCCGTGCCCCGTTCGGCCGCTCAGGCCGTACCCGTCACCGCCGACGCCGACACCACGGCCATCTCGCGTTTCAACACGCAGACCAATACCGCAAATATAAAGAATCCCTTCGTAATTCCGGGACTCAAGAAGATAATTATCGACCCGCAGCTCAATCCGGGCCTGACGTTCGCGACCTTTATCGAAGGCGAATGCAACCGGCTGGCGCGCTCGGCAGGCATGTCCGTAGCCGTGAATCCGGGCAACAACCCCTTCAACCCCTTATATATATACGGGAACTCAGGATTGGGCAAAACCCACATCGTGCAGGCCATCGGCCACGAGGTGCGGCAGCGCCATCCCGAACTTCAGGTGCTGTACGTCTCGATGAACAAGTTTCAGGCGCAGTTCCAGACGGCCTACAAGAACGGCGAAATCCCCGATTTCATCCACTTCTACCAGATGATCGACGTGCTGATCATCGACGACATTCAGGAGCTGACGGGCAAGACGGGTACGCAGAACGCGTTCTTCAACATCTTCAACCACCTCCAGCTGGCGGGCAAGCAGCTGATCCTCACTTCGGACAAGCCGCCCGTGGAGCTGAAGGACATCGAACAGCGGCTGCTAACGCGTTTCAAATGGGGACTCTCGGCCCAGCTCAACACGCCGGACCACGAAACGAAGCTCAAAATCATCCGCGTAAAGGCCCAGAAACTCGGCGCCCAGATTTCGGACGACGTGGTGGCCTATCTGGCCGACAACATCTCGGCCAACGTGCGCGAAATCGAAGGCGCGCTCTCGTCGCTGGTCGCCAACGCCTCGTTCCTCGGCCGCAAGATCACCACGTCGCTGGCAAAGGAGATACTGAAGGTATACGTGCAGCTCTATCAGAAGGAGATCACCATCGACCACATCATCAAGGTCGTATGCGAGTACCTGAACCTCGATTTCGAACGCTTCAACTCGACGGAGCGCACGCGCGAGATCGCGCAGGCGCGGCAGATCGCCATGTACCTCTCCAAGCAGCACACCAAAGCGCCGCTCACGACCATCGGTTCGGCCATCGGAGGGCGCAACCACGCTACGGTGCTCCACTCGTGCAAAGCCGTGTCGAACCTCATCGAAACAGACAAGGCATTCCGCCGCCAAGTCGAAGAGATCGAAAAGAAAGTACTCGCACAATAGTGCAGCACATACCGTAACACCCAAACAGAGGGCCGTGACAGGATATGTCACGGCTTTTTTATATCTTTGCGGCATGAGAAAAGTCTATCACTTCAAAATGCTCCGGACGGCGGCCCTGATCCTTTTAGGCGCCCCTGCATTCGTTGCAGCCGGCTTGCTGCTCATCCGCCTGCATCCCGACAACCTGCCCGTAAGGATCGCAGGCTATGCCGGCATACTCTTTTTCGGAGGCTGTTTCGCTGCCGGACTGCTCGTCCTCCGACGGTTGGCGCAAAACAGCGAAGCGCTGACACTCACACCCGAAAAACTCACGGTCCGCCAACCGAACGGCAGAGAGTACGCGCTGAAATGGCACGAAATCCGATCCTTCCGTGAAGCAGACATCAACGGACAGCCCTTTATCGCAGTCATCACCTCCGAACCGCAGAAGCCGGCAGCGCAGCGCCACAACAGGCTCCGCCTATGGCTGAGGAGGCTCGACGAACGGCTCACGGGTTCGGCAATCAACATTTCGCCCTCTTCCATCCATTGCAGGCGGGACGAATTATACGAAACTCTTTGCGAATACCTCGAAAAATACGGACGATAACTCATCATGGACCAACCCAAACTCGAACGCCTGCTGCGGCTGATGAAACTGCTGACAGCGAACACCACATACGACATCGACCAACTGGCCGAACGGCTGCAGATGTCGCGCCGGACGGTTTACCGCTATATCGACACCTTCCGCGAAGCGGGATTCGTCATCAAAAAAAGCGGCAACTGCATCCGTCTCGACAAGGAGTCGCCCCATTTCCGCGACATCTCGCAGCTTGTCCACTTCACCGAGGAGGAGGCGGTGATACTCAAAAGCGCCATCGAGAACATCGACGACACGAACATGCTCAAACAGAACCTCAAGCGCAAACTCTACTCGGTATACGACAATAAAACGCTGGCGGACACGGTCGTACGGGGCAAAAACTCACCGAATATCCGCACGCTCATCGAGGCGATCGACGAGCATCGGCAGGTGATCCTGCACGGCTACCAGTCGGCGCACGGCGGTGAAGTCCGCGACCGCAGGGTAGAGCCGTTCGCCTTTACGACCAATTACGTGCAGGTGTGGTGCTACGATCCCGAAGCGCATGCCTGCAAGCTCTTCAAAACCTCGCGCATCGGCTCCGCCGAGCTGACCGAAGCCCCGTGGGAACACGAACCGGAACACCGCGAAGGTTTCATCGACGCCTTCCGCATGCACGGCGGCATGCGCCGCCGCGTACGGCTGGAGCTGGGGCTGCTGGCCTACAACCTGCTCTGCGAGGAGTACCCGCTGGCCGAGCGCGACGTCCGGCCGCTGGGCAGGGGACGCTGGCTGCTGGACACCGAAGTGGCGGGATTCGCCGGGGTAGGCCGCTTCGTGGTGGGGCTGCTGGACGACATCCGCATCGTCGATTCGCCCGAACTTACCACATATATACACAATTATATCAGGGCGAATATTTCCTGAGCCGCGTTTTTTCGCTACATTTGCTCTTGCACGAATACTAAAATACCAACACCTATGAAAACAGGCAGTATATTGCTGGGAGCATTGTGCATGGCATTCGCCGCAGGCTCCTGCAGCCGGCAGACGCCGGCGGCGACGGAACCGCAGGCCGTCACCGAAACGATCGTATTCAAGGACTACGGAGCCGAGCCGACCGTGCTCGACATCGAAAGCTACACGCTTGCCAACGAAAATTTCCGCACCGTACTCTGGACGGGCGGCAACCTGCAGGTCACCGTCATGGCGATTCCCGTCGGCGGCGACGTCGGGCTGGAGCTGCACAACGGCATCGACCAGTTCCTGCGCGTGGAGGAAGGTACGGCGCAGGTGATGATGGGCGACAGCGCGGACAAACTCGACTTCGTGAAAGAGGTCAAGGACGACTATGCGATCTTCGTCCCGGCCGGCAAATGGCACAACATCGTCAACAAGGGCGACAAACCGCTGAAGATCTATTCGATCTACGCTCCCGCGGAGCATCCTCACGGCACGATACACAAAACCCAGCAGGAGTCCATGGAAGCCGAGCACGCGCATTGACCGGCGGAAAACAGAACGAAAAACGTGTGTTTTGACAAAAAAACGCACGTTTTTTTTATTTTGTGTCACAACCTGTCACACAAAGGCCGTTCCTTTGCAACGTGAACCTAAAAGAAAAACGATTATGGGAACAGCTTACAAAATCAGGTGCCGCCACTGCGGAGCGCAGTTCGAGCACTACATGCAGCCGGGTTACGGCATCCTGCCGATGTGCGTGGGTTGCGGCGAATACGTCGAGACCGAAACGGCCATCCGATGCCCGGCCTGCCTCAAGAAACTCAACACCACGCAGGAGGAGTTCAACGAGCAGATAGAGGTGACTTACATGTGGGATTAGCGCGCAAAAAGTCGGCGCGGAAATATGGAAAATCCGTGAAAAATTTCTATCTTTGAAAAAATAAACCCTTTTTTCGAAAACACATGACACAACTTCAGGCGGGGGATATGGCCCCCGATTTCAAGTCCACGACCCAAGACGGTGAGACACTGACGCTTGCCGACCTGAAAGGACAGCGCACGATACTTTATTTCTACCCCAAGGACAACACGTCGGGCTGCACGCTCGAAGCGCAGAGCCTGCGCGACGGCAAGGCAGAACTGACAAGGAGGGGATTCCGGATCGTCGGCGTAAGTCCCGACAGCGAGAAGTCGCACCGGAATTTCTGCGCGAAGCACGACCTGAATTTCACGCTGCTGGCCGACACCGACCACAGCGTATGCGAAGCGTACGGCGTGTGGGCCGAAAAATCGATGTACGGCCGCAAGTACATGGGCGTACTGCGCACGACGTTCGTCATCGACGCCGAAGGACGCATCGAGAAGGTTTTCACGAAGGTAGACACCAAGAACCATTATCAGCAGATTCTGGACGCATACAAATAGGGCGATGAAGCGGTTGGGGAGCATATTACTCGTCGCAGGCTGTCTTTCCGGCACCTTGCAGCCGTATGCTCAGGAATATCCGGCCGGCCCCGTGTCCGACACTCCGGACGAGTTGTCGCTCAAAGCCCGCGCCGCCGCCCGGACACTGTTGTTCAAAGAGCCGGAACCGCTCAGCCTCCAATGGCTGCGCGAAGAGGTAAACCCGCTCCTGCGCGCCCGGCGGAAGCTGCGGCAGGCAATGCAGGTCCGCGCGGAGAAAGCCGCGGCCACCGCCGTGCCGATGGTTCCCAAACGCGACATGAGCAAGGAGGTCGGCCTGTGGCGGATGAGCGTCGGCAACACCTCGGCCGACAACTGGAGTCCGTATCCCGACCGTGCGCTGGACGCCCGAACCCTGCGGTTCCCGCTGCCGCGCGACTCGCGAGCCGACAAGCGGCCCGACAACCTAAAAGCCCTCGACAGAATGAGGCAGCAGAAAAGATAAAAAAAAGAAAAAATAACAGACAAAGACAATGGCAGAAAAAGTACAGGTAAATGCGGATAAGCTCAAAGTGCTCAACGCAGTGATGGAAAAAATAGAAAAAGACTTCGGCAAAGGGTCGATCATGCGTATGAACTCGCAGGAAGTCAGCGACGTACCGGTAATTCCGACGGGTTCGATCACGCTCGACATAGCCCTCGGAGTGGGCGGATATCCCAAAGGCCGCGTCGTGGAGATCTACGGTCCCGAATCGTCGGGTAAGACGACGCTGGCCATCCACGCCATCGCCGAAGCGCAGAAGGCGGGCGGCATCGCGGCGTTCATCGACGCGGAGCATGCTTTCGACAGTTTCTACGCCCAGAAATTGGGCGTGGACGTGGACAACCTGCTGATCTCGCAGCCCGACAACGGCGAGCAGGCATTGGAGATCGCCGACTCGCTGATCCGTTCGAGCGCCATCGACATCATCGTCATCGACTCGGTGGCGGCCCTCACGCCCAAAGCCGAAATCGAGGGCGAGATGGGCGACGCGAAGATGGGCCTCCAGGCGCGTCTCATGTCGCAGGCCCTGCGCAAGCTCACCTCGAGCATTTCGAAGACCAAGACCGTCTGCATATTCATCAACCAACTGCGCGACAAAATCGGCATCGTCTACGGCAACCCCGAGACCACGACCGGCGGCAACGCGCTGAAATTCTACGCTTCGGTGCGCATCGACATCCGCCGCATGTCGGTCATCAAGGACGGCGAGGAGCAGCTCGGAACCCGCACGAAGGTCAAGGTCGTGAAGAACAAGGTGGCGCCTCCGTTCAAACGTGCGGAGTTCGACATCATGTTCGGCGAGGGCATCTCGAAGATCGGCGAAATCATCGACCTCGGCGTGGATTACGGCGTACTGAAGAAAGCCGGGTCGTGGTTCTCCTACGGCGACAGAAAGATCGGCCAGGGCCGCGACGCCGTGAAGGAGCTGCTGAAAAACGATGCGGCGCTGGCCGCGGAGATCGAAGAGAAGGTCCGCGAGGCGATGAAGAACCAAAAACAGTAGCCTATGGGATATACTGCCGAGGATGAAGCCCTGATCCGGGAAAAATGGGACGACCTGTTGTTCTCGTGCACGAAAATCTGCAAGAACGACGAGGACTGGAATTTCATCAAACGGGCGTTTTTCCTGGCCAAGGAGGCACACGAGGGGGTACGGCGCCGCTCCGGCGAGCCGTATCTCCTGCATCCCATTGCAGTAGCCAAAATCGTCATCGACGAGATCGGCCTGGGTGTGAAGTCGGTCGTCGCGGCGCTGCTGCACGACGTCGTGGAGGACACGGAGTACACCGTGGAGGACATGGAGCGCATCTTCGGCCCCAAGATCGCCTCGATGGTGGACGGACTGACGAAGATGGCCGGCGTGTTCAATGCCGACACCTCCGAGCAGGCCGAATACTTCCGCAAGGTGCTCCTCACGCTTTCGGACGACGTGCGGGTGATCCTCATCAAGATCGCCGACCGGCTGCACAACATGCGCACGCTGGGGTCGATGCCCATGAACAAGCAGATCAAGATCACGGGCGAGACGATCTACCTCTTCGCGCCGCTGGCCTACCGGCTGGGGCTCTACTCGATCAAGAGCGAACTGGAGGACCTCTGCATGAAGTACCGCTTCCCGCAGCAGTATGCCGAAATCACGCAGAAATTGCAGGAAAGCGAAGCTTCGCGCCGGGAGTTCATCAACAAGTTCAACGCCCCGATCATCGCCTCGCTCAACCGCGACAACATCAACTACGAAATTTCGGGACGCGTGAAAAGCGTCTACTCGATCTGGAGCAAGATGCAGCGCAAGCAGATTCCTTTCGAGGAGATTTACGACCTGTTCGCCATCCGCATCGTCTTCAAGCCGCTGCCGTTCCCTTCGGAGAAAACGCAGTGCTGGCAGGTTTACTCGACGATCACCGACATTTACACCCCCAAACCGGACCGCCTGCGGGACTGGATTTCGATGCCCAAGGCCAACGGTTACGAGGCGCTGCATTCGACCGTGATGGGTCCCGACGGGGTATGGGTCGAAGTGCAGATACGCACCCAGCGGATGGAGGATATCGCCGAAAGGGGATTCGCCGCCCACTGGAAATACAAGCACGCCACGATTTCGCAGGACGAAGACGAGTTCGACAAATGGCTGAAGCAGATCCGCGCGGCGCTGAACAGCCCGACGGAAAACGCAGTCGACTTCTTGGATAACTTCAAGTTATCGCTGTATACTTCTGAAATAGTAGTATTTACACCAAAAGGCGAAGCCCGAAAAATGCCGTTCGGCGCAACGGCGCTCGATTTCGCATACGACATCCACTCGAAAATCGGCAACAGCGCGATCAGCGCCAAGATCAACCACAAACTCGAACCGATCACCACGCAGATCAACAGCGGCGACCAGATCGAGATCATCACGGCCGACAATGCCCGCCCCAAGCCCGAATGGCTCGAAATAGCGACCACGGCCAAGGCCAAGCAGTCGATCAAAAGCTTCCTGAAGCGCGAACGCCAGAACAACATCGAGCGAGGTATGCAGATGCTCGACGAGAAGATGAAGTCGCTGAATATCAAGCTCAGCGGCCGTGTCCTGCGCAAGATCGTCCCGATATACGAAAGCAACAACAAGGAGGAGCTGTACAGCAAGATCGGAGCCGGCATCATCGACCTGAAGGACCTCGACAAAGTCCTGAAAGTAAACTCCAAAAGCAAGATACTCAAGTTCTGGACCCTTTTCATCAACAAAAAGGAAGACGAGGAGGGCGACGACCCGGCGGCTATCAACGACGCGGGCGAAACGGCGCCGAATGCAGCGCACCCGGCCAAAGAACAGCCGGAAGCACCCCAGTTCGAGATAGCGGAGTGCTGCAAACCGATTCCGGGCGACAAGGTCGTGGGTTACCGCGATCCGGGAACCGGCAACATTATCGTCCACAAAGCCACGTGCGACGAGCTGAACCGTCTTGCGACCCAGTTCGGCCGCAATATCGTCAAGGAGGAGATCAAATGGTCGCAGCACAAGGCGATGTCGTATCTGGTCACCATCGAGCTGCGCGGCATCGACCGCATGGGAATCCTGCTGGATCTGGCGAAGGTCGTGAGCGCCGATTTCAGCATCAACATCCGCGAAGTCGGCATCCACAGCCACGACGGCATCTTCGAAGGCAGCATCAGTCTGTATGTCAAGGACGCCGAGGGCCTGCAGGACGTGATGACGAGACTGCGCAAGATAAAAGGTATCGAGAGTGTCAAACGAACTTTAAGCTGAGATATGGAAGACTATTCAACCGTAATATGGGTCGTGGCGATTTTCGCAGCCATGCTGTTCAACGTGACCTCGCAGGCACGCAAGAAGGCGAAAAAGCAGGTTCACGAGACCGAAAAGCACACTCAGCACGAAGCTTGGCCCTCATGGGACATGCAATCTGCGGATGAAATGCGGCACCCGGACAGTCAGGAAAGCGTATCCGGAGCGAAAACCGACCGACTGCGTTCCGCAATGCAGCAGGCGGCACCGACGCCCGGATTCGGTGAAGTAGCCCGCAAAACGGCCGCTTTCAAAAGCTCCGGACGGCATGCCGGACGCAAAAACACCTCGGACGGACAGTCTCCCCGTGAGGAAATCCTGCACGAAGAACACGCAGCAGGGGACAGACATACGACTGAGAAGGCCGTAACGGAAATTACGGAGGATTTCGACCTGCGCAAGGCCGTTATCTATTCGGAGGTACTTAAACCCAAATTCAACGAGGAATAAGGCTTCGAAAAGCAGCCTGCCGAGAGACGAGAAACGGCGATTTCCGCAAAGCGGCAGCAGGCGGGCGCCGGAGGCCCCGAAAAACAACGGGAATTCCCGGCGGCACTATGCGCGGGGACGCCCAAAAAAGCGACAAAAAGCTCTGCAGCACCATTTGCAAGGACATACCGAAAAAGCAATGGGAAACGCTCCGTCGGCACTTTTTCACGGAACGTACCGAAAAAAAGTCCGACGGCCCATTTTGTGGGGAAATACTATATAAGCAACGAGGAGCGACAAACACGGCAAATCATGCAGGAGGGCATACGACTTGCGGCGCAACCCGCGACAGCGGTCACTGTGTTAACAACGAAACTTTAAAAGATAAATATATGGCATCTATTTTTTCACGCATTATCGCAGGCGAAATACCTTCCTACAAGGTCGCCGAAGACGAAAACTATTACGCCTTTCTGGATATCAATCCGCTGACGAAAGGACACACGCTGGTCGTACCGAAAAAGGAAATAGACTATATTTTCGACCTCGACGATCAGACACTGGCAGGCATGATGCTGTTCGCCAAAAAAGTCGCAGGTAAAATCAAGCAGGAAATAGCGTGTTCCAGAGTCGCAGTGGTGGTTTTAGGGCTTGAAGTGCCGCATGCACACATCCATTTGATCCCCATTAAGAGCGAAAATGACGTGGATTTTCACCGGGAAAAGCTCAAATTGACTCCGGAAGAGTTCGAAGAAATCGCAGCAAAACTTTCAAAATAGACCGCTGTTTACAATTATATAAACAGCTGAAAAATAGGCGGGTAGTGGGTTATCAACACTATCCGCCTATTATTTATTTAACATAATATATGGAGAATCAACGAAAGCTAACAATTCAGTTGATTAGTCGTCGGAAATTCGTTAAAAAAATCAAAATTTTCCTAAAATCGGGTAGTGTATTTACATTTGTAACAAATAAAAGAGGGGAGCATTTCCAATTCTAATTACAAATGTAACTACATTCGTGTTGATATAGCTGTTATTATATCCATTTGTAATCAATCCGGCAACCGGCATCATCTGACGTTCCACGCGCAAGAAACAAGCAGTCAAATCGTTAAACATGCAAAATAAACACTTTAATAATCAATCATTTAAAAGAATTATATGTATTTTTAATTGATATCTATGAGTACGCTGCGAGAAAGGGTAGGGATTACTGCAAATACAGGAATGATGCACTCCAAAAATCACATAATAACCAGCTATTTATAATATATTATATCAACAAATAGATAATATCAACCGCCGGAGACATATTTAACAATATTTCGATCGTTACACTTGTAAACTTTTTCAACAGTTATTAACATTTTACAAATGATAAAATTACTTGTTTTACAAAAAACAAATATTTATATTTGTAAAAAATTCTGCTGATGAGGGAAAAATTGCTCGATTTGATGAAAAATGAAGGATTGAAACCAAGCCAGCTCGCCGAGCTGCTGGGAATCAATCCCGCCGGAATCTCCCATATTCTCGCCGGACGAAACAAACCGGGCTTCGATCTGCTGCAAAAGATTCTCCGGAGGTTTCCCCGGATCAACCCGGATTGGCTGCTGCTCGACTCGGATAAGATGTACCGCGACGAGCCGCCGGCCCAATCGTCAGCTCCGCAGCCGATGAGCCAGCCCGCGTCGCCCGGCGGCGACCTTTTCGGCCTTGCCTCCGGTCGGCATCCGCTTGAAGAAAAACGGCAGCCGGAAACGGCGGAAAACGCAACCGGCGATCCGGCACCGCAACAACGACTCCCGGCAGCATTGTTTACCGCCAACGTCAAACGGATCGTCGTACTGTATGACGATCAGACCTTCGAAAGTTTTACGCCGACGACAATGCGTTAAAAAAATTCGTGCGGGATGCGGGACGGAATACTCGATTCTCAGAGCGCAAAAAAGCCGGGTAATATTCCAAGGAAACGGAACCGGACAAAGGGTTACGGCAAAACCACGGACAATCCCAGCAATCTCGACCACCGGCAACAAATTAGCAAGGCAGGTTTTTTAAACCTGCCTTAGTTACACATTGGCGCAAATATCCAATTTGGCCGCCTTAACTTGCACATTGGCGCAAACATCAACTTGCCGCCTTATTTATTCAACGGATTTTCTTCGGCCGCTTCGACGCCGCAATCGCAAAAATGGAATTCCGAACGCGCCTTGTCCGGGGGAAACAGGAAATAAACGCATACGGCCTCCGTGCACAACACTTCGTGCCGGTCATAGATGCGGACTTCGATCTCAACGATGTTGCGACGCTGCCGACGCACGGATGCCCGCAAAACGATATGGTCATCAGTCGTGTGAATCGGCTTGTGATAGCGGACCTCCATCTTCGAAGTAACGCCGCTCGTCTGAAACTTCCGAAATACGACCCAGCTGCTGATCTCGTCGGCCAGCGTTGCCTGAATGCCTCCGTGCAGCGTATTCACCCAGCCTTGGTATTCGGGACGAGGATGCCAGACGCTCACGATTTCATCGCCGTTTTCGTAAAATTCCATCCGCAGTCCCTGCGGACTGTTCGGATCGCAGCCGTAGCAATGGTAACCGTCCATGCCGCGCCAAGGATTCGTTATCTTCTTCATAATATGCTATTCGATCGTTGCGGTGCGGACCGAATCTATTCCGTGATCTGAGAATCGCTTCCGAAATCGGCCCGGTATAACAAAGATAGCCATTTTCCCGCGAATCTCACCGTCTTCGGCAATGCAAATCCGGTTCATTTCATCCGGAATATTATTCAATCCCGACAACAAAGTCACAGGGAGGAATCAACCTCCTTGGCGCAATGTTTGGTGTAATATTCACATTATGTTAAATTGCTGATTTGTCATACTTGTAACCTTGTTCATTATCGGAGCTTTATACGCCCCAATTTTGTTTTACAATAGTAAAATTATGTAAAATGAACAAGTTTCTTTCTCTTTTGAAGTCTAAAAAGTTCTGGACTCTCGTTGCGGCCATTGTGGCAGCTCTGACCGCTTTCTTTACTGTTTCCTGCCAGTATTCAGGTACTTTGTTTCGTACAGGCGTTCATAACGACACCGTACGCTACGAATATCGTGTTCGTTCACGTAATGCTATAGTATCATGCAATCAACTGATTTCGATCCCGGAATTCTTCCGATCTACACGGTCGTCTACCGACTTTATCACCTTTGCGACTTCTCGACCAGCACAAACGGTATCGTTACATGGTCATTCAAAAACCCTGACGCCCGTGATTCCGTTGATGTTCAGGAGTGCCTGCGATCTTTCGACCATTTCGAATTACCCTATTTTTACCGTGTCGAATCTGAATTGTTCGACAAACCCCGTTTTACAATCGAATGCTCGATGCGAAAGCTCTGGGTTCACATGTTTGGCATCGCTACTGCCGATCAGCTTTGTGAAGCGATCTCGCCGCGGCGGTCGCCGCGGAAAAGGTCGTCCAAGGCCTTCCACTAAAACAGTATCTCTCGGCGGTTCTCATTTGTAGCCTATGTGTACTCGACAGCTTACTATTACTAATCCGCATTATAAAAAGCTTGCTGAGGATTTTCATGTTTCTATAAAGTGTTTTTCTGGTCGTGAGGATTTTAAACTTCATGTTCCTTGTGGCCATTGTGACGAATGTTTGAAGAAAAGGCAACAGCAATGGTTTCTCCGTGCTAATCATGTTATGAAGCGTCTGAAGCTTCGTCCTGATCAATGTCTGTTTTGTACTTTTTCTATTAGGCCTGAAGTTTATGAACAAACTAAGGAGAAGCCGTATTTGGCTATTCGTCGCTTTATGGATCGTCTTCGTAAGCACCCTCGTTTCCGTGAAAAAGGTCCCTCCGGTCGTTATCGTTACCGTAAGGTTCGCTTTCCGTATATTTTCGTTGTAGAGTTCGCTGACGGTAAGCGCGCTCGCGAGCGGGGTCTTGAGTCTACTCATCGCATGCACTTCCATGCTATTCTTTTTAACTGTCCTCTTTATTGGTGGCAGGTTCGTGATCTTTGGGAATCCTGCGTTGGTCGTGCTTGGGTTGATCCTCTCAATTCTGAGGCTGGTGTTCGTTATGTTCTCAAGTATATGACCAAGGACTGTAAGGCTCATCAGTATATCTCGGATATCGATGCGCGAAAGAATGGTAAGCTGTTCGTGTCGCATGGCTTCGGCCGCCTTTCTAAGGAAGATATTAAGGTTATGCGTGAAAACATGTTGCGTAGTTCTACGTCTTGGTTTTGCGTGTATATTAATAACTTTCGCTATTCAATTCCTCGATATTGGCGTATTGCCTGTTTTACAAAGGATGAGATCAAGTGCCGTAATGATAGCCTTATCCCGGCTGTTCTTTGGTCTATTGTTCAGCAAAAGTATCGAGGTTATTCACCTATTCAACTACAACAAATTTATTACGCTTTGTTATGGGCATGATGTTTTTAACCCGCCGCAGAAACAAGAAGTCGAACGTGAATCTTTCGCACGTTTCGCCTACTACCCTTGCGCCGGGTAACCTTATTCCGATCTCGTTTACGCGTATCTTCGCTGGCGATGATCTTCGTTTCAAACCGTCCGCGTTTGTTCAGGCTATGCCTATGAACGCTCCTCTGGTCAATGGTTTCAAACTCTGTTTGGAATATTTCTTCGTTCCGGATCGCCTTTACAATTGGGATCTTCTCGTTGATAACACGGGTGTTACGGACGATCCTGACAATGTTAAGTTTCCCCTTCTTCCTGCTCCTGCTGATTATTCATCTGGTAGAATTAGTTTTCTGTTGAATACAGAACAAGGTGCTAAGGGTAATGCTTCTCTTTTGGCGAGTCGTGTTGTTCAACCCGGTTCGTTGGCCGATTATTGTGGTTTTCCGGTTGGTTTGATACCTACCTACAGTGTTGTTACTGATGCGGACGATCGCAATCAGTTTTCTGCTTTGAAAATGTTGGGTGTTCTCGATATTTTCTATCACTATTATGTGAATCAGCAGATTGAGGTTTTCCCCACCGCTTCGTTTACTCCTACGCTTAATGCCGGTTCTGAGGAGGAGCGTAACGTTGATTATCCCGTAACTACGTTGCGTACTTTCTTGGATTTCGTTAAGCGCGCTTCGAATCCTGCGACTGCTATTAGCCAGTGGACTACTGAGAATAGCGTTGGTAATCCGTTTTTCGGTACGTGGTCTTGGTTTTGTTCGCGTGCTTCGATTTTCCAGCGTTGTCTTCCTCCCTATTATCTCGAATCGTGGCTTGCTACTTCTGGTTATGAGGATTCTGAGATCAAGGTTGACCTTGATGCTGACGGTAAGTCGATTTCGTTCCGCAATATCGCCGCTCAGAGTCATATTCAGCGCTGGCTTGACCTCGCTTTGGCAGGTGGGTCTCGTTATTCGGATTATATTAATTCGCAGTTCGATGTTTCCCACCTTAAGCATACCACTTCCCCGTTGTATCTTGGTTCCGATCGTCAGTATCTCGGTTCGAACGTGATCTATCAGACTACCGGTGCTGGTGACTCTTCGAGTCCGCTCGGTGCTTTCGCCGGTCAGGCTTCTGGTGGTGAGACTTTCCGTCAGCGTTTGTATCATTTCGGTGAGAATGGTTATTTCGTGGTTATGGCTTCGCTTGTTCCCGATGTGATCTATTCTCGTGGTATGGACCCGTTCAATCGTGAGAAGACTCTCGGAGATGTTTATGCTCCTGCTTTGGATAATATCGCTATGGAGCCGCTTATGGTTGAGCAGGTTGATGCGCTTGGTGCTTTGCGGTCGTTTACTCGTGATGATCAGGGTGTTTATGTTCTTTCGGTTACTCCTGATAGTCAGACAATGAATTCTGCTTTGGGTTATGTTCCTGCTTGGTCCAAGATTATGCAGAATGTTTCCCGTGCGCATGGTCGTCTTACTACTGATTTGAAGTATTGGCTTCTTACCCGTGATTATGGTGTCGATGTCGATCAGATTAAGAATACGGGTGTTGTTGGTTCTGATGTTCTTAAGAATTTTGCTTCTGAACTTCAATCTGCTTATCAGGCGGGTTATATTTCTTACGAGCATCTTGAGGCTTTGACTTCTATGGTTTATCGCCTTCAGGCTCAGCCGAATTATACTCCGTATGTGCTTCCGAATGCCTATAATGACGTCTTTGCGGACGTTTCGAATCAGGCTCAGAATTTCGTTCTCACCTGCACTTTCTCGATGACCTGTAATCGTGAGAAAGGTAAGGTTAATACTCCTACAACTATTTAATTTTTGTTACTATGGTTAAAGTTAAAGTTAAACAAGATGAAATTCTTTCTACTGATCCTTTGATTACTTCTATGGAATCTGTAGATCTCGGTCATCTTCCTCCTGCTTGTTTTTCGTATAAGGATCTTAACAAACGTATGTCTTCGCGTCCGTGTTCGTTTTCTCCTAATGAGACTACGGATGATCAGCTGATTCATGGTGTTAAACCGCTTTCGGATCAGATTCGTTCTTTCCGCAACGGTGGTCTTGGCCTTGGTGCCCGTCCTCTTAGTGATTCTAACTATGACGAGGATGATTCGCAGGTTGTTGATCCATCTTCGGATTTCGGTTTGGACCGTTTTGAGAAGTCTGAGGAGATCGCTTCTCAGATTAGTACGCGTATGAAGCAGAAACATGACGAGAAGCTGAAACATGCTGAGGTCTGACCTTTCCCGTAATTACTTCCCCGGCCTTTCGAAAGTACCGTCTTTCGATTGGCCGGATTTCTGTTCTCGCCGAGTGATCCCGCGCTTTAGGAGCCGATCTCTGATCGGCGACCCCGCGGGGCGCAGGCGCAATTTCATGGCAAAAAAGGCTATTTCCCTTGCCAATATATGCCAGATGTGGAAACGGGTTCTTTCCCGTGGCTCAACATCGGTTTTTTGCAATCATTAAATCAATCAATCTATGTCCGTAACTGCCGCTATTATCGCAGGTGCTGCTACAGCCGCTGCTGCTGGTACCAATGCGATCGCTCAAGGTAAGTTGAACCGTAAGAATCGTCGATGGCAGGAGAAGATGTATAACAAGCAGGTTGCCGATCGTCGTGCTGATGCCGAAGCTCAGGCCCAGCGTCAGAAAGATTTGGCCGAATGGGCTTATACGAATTTTGATTCCCCTGCTGCTCAGCGTGCTGCTAACGCTGCTGCTGGTATCAATCCTTTCGTTGAGGGTTCTTCTATTCAGCCCGCTCAGGTCAATCCCGGATCAGTTCAGCCTGCTCAAGGTGGAGATGTTCCCGGCTCTGGTCCTTACCAGATGAATCCTATGTCTGCTCTTCAGTCCGGTGCTTCTTCAATCATTCAGAACGCTATGCTCGATCGTCAGATGAAAAATGTTGACGCCGATATTGCTCTCAAGGATGCCCAGCGTGTTAAAACTCTTGCTGAAGCTCAAGGCCAGACTAATGAGAATTCTTTGTTTGAGTTTGCGAAGTCCGCAGCGGAATCCGATGCTTTGTCGAAGCGATTCCGTGCGGAACTCGATAAAGTCAACGCAGAATTCGCTCAGGCCTTTGCTGAAGCTGATATCTCACAGCGTAAGGCACTTCTTCAGGAAATTTGGTCGCGTGTCAAGAATAACCTTGCTCAGGCCGCTCGTACTGATGCCGACCGCTTAACTATTGATACGCTTCGTGATCTTCAAGCCAAGTCCCTCGGTGCTGGTGTTTCTCTTACTGAAGCTCAGACTTCGGCTACTCAGGCCCAGACTGGCCTTACTCAGGCCCAGACTGTTACTGAGGATGCCAGAAAGCGTAATCTTGATTCGCAAACTTCTCTTAATCGTCATCAAATTAGTAAGGTTCTTACTGAGGTGCGTAAGCTTGGTGTTGATATTAAAGATGCTGAGTATGATCTTCTTCTTCGTGAACTTGAGGTGCAACCTGTTAATTCTGTTGCTGGCCTTGTTGATCGTCTTGGTCGTGCTTTGGATCGTGAGATTACTCCCGGTATTCGTAAACGTATTGAGGAATTTTGGAATCGTGAGATTAAATAGTTATATTTGTCCATGCTTGTAATAGGTTTTGGCGATCTTTTTATTCTCGCTTTTTTCGTTTTCTTCTTTTGGTTTATCTGGAAGTGTGTTTGTAAGTTATCTTCTCGAAAGTAGTGTAAGGCCCGGCATAGTCCGGGTCTTTTTTAAATTTAAGTGTTATGAGTGATGTTTATATACTTGATCCCGATACCGGTGATGATATTCCTTTGAATTGGTTGTGATTTCGAATGTTTTTCTTATATTTGCACTACGCCGTGATGGCGCATGTAGAAATTATTGTAATAATAGCCAGCCCCGACCTTGTGTCGGGGCTATTTCGTACGATTTGACCAATGAATTTGCATACTTGGCTCTCGATCGGAACCAATGTCTTGGTAAAAATCGTACGATTAGAACAATCGCGTTGCGCTCTCCTACCTCCGACAGTGGCCGTTTTGGGTTCACTCTCAAACCCGAAACGGCCGCTGTTGATCTCTTTCAATAAAATGCCTGTAGGCGAGTATCTCAATGACCTGAGATATGAGCCGTCTCCGATTTGCGTGCGCGTGCATGACTGACATGCGCGTGCGCGTATAAATATCGTATCTGTGTATCAACACGTTGCATTTTTTTTGAAAATTCCGCTCGGATATTTTGCAAATGTAAAATATTTTACAGATGTTTGTAATGCCGTTCTTTGACGTATTGCCGCCCGTTTTATACTCTCTACCCTACTGTTCCGATATTGGATAAGTCGTATTCACATTATGTTAAATTATTGCAAATAGAAGGTCCATTTTGTTCATAATCGAATCTTTATACACTATTACATCCCGATTATTCGGCAAATTGAGCATATAAGCGATATCCCGCAATCGGACGATATATAACTTCACCGAATTTTTGCTACTTTTGCAATATCAAATCCGGAACAAATGGCTGAAAATGACAGCTGTATAAAACGCTCGGCAATTATCCTGACGGCTTTCGGGCTGTTCTTCGTGACGTGGTATTTCAACCTCGGCGTTCGGCCATTTGCAAATTTCATATCTACTTGCAAATCAATTCACTACATATTGAATTACCTGATTGCGGGTATAATTCCGGCAGCGGCGCTTCTGTTGCTGCACCGACCCGATACCATATTATATAGGCTCGGACTGACGCACGGATTCGGCCGGGGATTACTCTTCGGAGTGCTGAGTACGGTCCCCATGTTCGCCGGCTATGCGGTCATCGGCAGTTTCAACCGGGAAACGCCGCCGGATCACATGTTTACGTTTATAGTCGTCGCGGGATTCTTCGAGGAACTGATTTTCAGAGGTTTCGTATTCGGAGAGCTGTTCCGGACAGCCCGTTGGGGATTTCTGCCGGCAGCGACGCTGACGGCCTTGGCATTCGGATCGCTGCATCTGTATCAGGGTGACGACCTGATTTCCGCATCGGCAGCTTTCGGCGTCACGGCTGCCGGAAGCATCTTTTTCAGTTGGATCTATGTGGAATCGGGAAACAATCTATGGAGCGTAATCTGGCTGCATACGCTGATGAACGCGCCGTGGATGCTGTTCAGCGTGAGCGGGAGCGGCGCAGTCGGCGGATTGCGGGCGAACGGCCTCCGCCTGTGCACGCTGCTGATCGCAATCGCATTAGTCGTCATATACAAGAAACGGAAGGGACTACCCTACCATATTTCAGGAAAAACACTGATAATCAACAGACAATATGTATAAAAAATTCGTTTTCATATTTATTGCAGCGCTGATGGGCGCTTGCACGTCCCGCCAGCAGGCGGACGAAAAGACATTGTATGTCTCGATCCTCCCGCTCCGCAGTCTCGTGGGGGAAATCGTGGGCGACGATTTCAAGATCGAAGTGCTGGTACCTCCCGGCGCAAGTCCCGAAACGTTCGAACCGACGCCCCGACAGTTCATCGGGCTGAACCGGGCGGAGATGATCTTCAACGTCGGACTCATCGACTTCGAAACCACGCTGTTATCCAAGATCGAGGAGCGCGGCAAGGTCGTGAATCTCAGTCAGGACATAGAACTGATCGCCGGCAGTTGTTCGCACGCGCACACGCCTGCGAAACAGGCCGCAGCCGGCGGAGACGACACCTCCTGCGCCGAACCCCACAACCATAGCCACGCTCACGGCGTCGATCCCCACATATGGACATCGCCCCGCGCATTGCAGAAAATGGCGCAGAACGCTTATGCAGCGATTCGCCGCGCCTATCCCGATTCGGCGAAATACGAAACGAACTACAAGCGGCTGCAGGCCGATTTACGGGCGCTGGACGCCCGCACCGGCGAGAAGATCGCGCAGAGCGGCATCGAATACTTCATCATCTACCACCCCGCCCTCACCTATTACGCAAGGGATTACGGCATCCGGCAGGTGGCGATCGAAGCCGACGGCAAGGAACCTTCGGCCAAACGGCTGACGCAGGTCATCCGGCAGGCCCGTGAGGACGGCGTGCGGCGCATCCTCTATCAGAATCAGTTCCCGGCATCGTCCGTGGAGATCATCGCACGCGACATCGACGCTGAATATGTCGAAGTGGACCCGCTGCGCGAAGACGCGATCGCCAATATCGATGCGATAACCGACATAATCACACGGCGATGAATCTGGTAACGCTACGCGACGTCGGCGTCGCATACGACGGCTACGAAGCCCTGCAGCACGTCGATCTGGAGATTGCGGACAACGACTTTCTGGGTGTCATCGGCCCGAACGGCGGCGGCAAGACGACCCTTGTGAAGGCGATTCTGGGCACGGTACCCCATACCGGAGAGGTGCGGCTCGCACCCGAACTGTTCCGGGACAAGGAGCGGCTGATCGGCTACATGCCCCAGCTATCGGATTTCGACCGCACGTTCCCCATCTCGGTACTCGAAGTGGTATTGTCGGGTTTGCAGGGGCACAAGGGGATTTTCAGCCGCTATACGAAAGCAGACCGCGCGAAGGCGCTCGATCTGCTGGAAACGGCGGGCGTGGCCGATACGGCCCGCAACCCTATCGGCGAAGTTTCGGGCGGTCAGATGCAGCGGGCGCTGCTGTGCAGGGCCGTCATTTCCGATCCCAAGCTGCTGATTCTGGACGAGCCGGCCAACTTCGTGGACAACAAATTCGAAAACGAACTCTACCGCACGCTGCACGAACTGAACCGCCGCATGGCGATCGTCATGGTGTCGCACGACATCGGCACCATCTCAAGCGTCGTGAAGGAGATCGTCTGCGTGAACCGCCGCGTACACCGCCACCGCTCGAACATCATCACCGAAGAGCAGCTGCGCAACTACGACTGCCCCATTCAGCTCGTGTCGCACGGGCACATTCCCCACACGGTGCTGGAGCATCATCCGGGTGACTGCTGCTGCGACCACGAATAAAAAGCGCGTTCCCCGTCGGGGGAACGCGCTTAAATTATAGATCGGCATCCATCCGCGAGCGTTTATGCGCTCTCGGCCCGATACCGGAAATCGGACAACGGCTTATTTCTTCGCCTCGTTGATCTTGCTCAGCTTCTCGAAAAGCTTGTCATAAGCCTCCACCATCTCGACGCGCAGAGCGGCGAAATGCTTGCGGACGAGCGAACGGTTGTGCGGCTCGGCGGGATTATTGGCCTTCGTGAAGAGATCGTTGCGGACGGCAACGGCCTCCTGCATCACTTCGAAAACCTCTTTTTCCTTCGAGGGCTGGAAGCAGATCGCCATATCGCAGTCGAAAACCACCTCTTCCAGACGGTAGTCGATCTCCTTTTTCAGGTTCCTTAAATTTGCCATATCATTGTGCGTTTTAAAAATTTGCTCCGACAAAGGTACGAAAAGCTTTCGGATTATCAAACGTTTTATGCCCTACGCCGCTGAAATAATCCCCGCCGGCCCATGCAAAAAAAAGGATTCCGCATGCGGAATCCTTTTTTACCGTATTATTCGGCCTTACATCTTTTCCAACTCCCTGTAACTCTTTTTGGCGGCTTTTGCCTCCTCACGGGCTGTCTTGCGGGCGGCTCGCTCCTGCTCCCGGACGATTTTCCTCGCTTCGCGAAGCTCCTTTTTATAATCGACATCCGATCCGGGCATTTCGACGATGATGCCCGTTATCGACTCGTCGATCACCTCGCATCCGCAGGGTTCGCAGACGGGCTGCGGCGCGGGTTTGGGCCGGGGAATCATCGTGCGCTGCTCGACGACGCTGCCTTCGCCGTAATTGATCGTCAGTTCGACCCGGCGGAGCGGCGGAAGGATATTCTTTTTCATATAGTTCCAAGCCGAAGGCATCTTTTTGAGCGCCAGCTCCTTGGCGTCGGACGACCGGCTGCCGTCGAGGATATCCAGCACGGACTGTTTGTCGGGCACCTCCGACTTGGCGACCAATGCGCGGCACATCTCCCAATCTTCGGCGACGGCATTGACCGTCACGTCGTACTTATTTGAAAAACCATACTTTCGATCGACGTAATTCTTGAAATCCTGCGCACGGTTCCGGGCCAGCGTCTCGTTGAATTTCAGCGGACCGTCGGGCGACGAATATCCCGTGATCTCGACCGATTTGACCCTCATCAGCGTGTCTTTCATCAGGTTGCCGACGAAGTCGTCCAGATCGCCGAGCTCCCGCGAATTGCCGTCGAGCGTCGAGGAGAGTTTCGCCAGATTGATCTGGTAGCGGACCGAGTAGTCGGTGTCGCCGGGACGTCTGACGATGAACCTGCGGACGAGATAATCGCCGTCGGTGGTCTCCGACAGCATCACGGTATCGGCCGCAGGCACCGGCGCCGCGCTCCTGACTTGGGCCGTCGCTCCGGCAGCGGCACACAACGCAAGAGATAGAGCGAATGTTGTAAAGATTGTTTTCACGCAAATAATAGTGTTGGTTAATTCCTGCCGCACAACTCGCAAGATTCATACCACGGTTGAGCACTAAATATTTATGGCCGCAGCGGCATCGGAGCGACACTCCCCTCCCGCCGGGACGGGTACGGGCAGCCAAGTACAGCCGCCGGACGCCAACGGGGAAAACATGATGGCGACAAACCGGAAAGTGAGGCATGACGGCGGCAAGCGAAAGGGAGGAGAGCGGCAAGCAGGGAAAGCGTGACAACGGTGAACCGAAAAAGTTGAGCGCGGCAAGCGAAAGACATAATTAAAAAAGAGGAAGAACGATCTTCCTCTTTTTTATCATAGCCGAGAAACAGACGGCCCAGATTTTTGCCTTTCATCCGGGAGACGCCGCGCTCAGGCTCGGCGTCCGAAAGTGGCGGAAACCCGGCCGGATTCTGCCGCGGCAACGCCCCACCCTCTTCGTTCCGGTCTCGGCACAAAAGGCATTCCGCCCGGACGGTGCGGCAAATTACATCCGTGCCGGAGAATTACATCCGTTCCGGAATGTCGATACCGAGCAGTTTCATGCCGCTGCGGATGACGCGGGCGACCTGCTGAGCCAGCTGAAGACGCATTCTGCGGGTTTCGGCATTCTCCTCCTTGAGAATCGAATGGTCGTGGTAGTAACCGTTGAACTGCTTGGCCAGTTCGTACACATAGGCGCCGACGATCGAAGGCGCGAAGTTCTCGCCTGCGGCGGCAACGACCGACGGATATTCGGTCAGCGATTTCACGAGGGCGATCTCTTCGGGCAGGTAATCCGCCTGCGCCGCACCGGAGAAGTCGATGCCGGCTTCGGCGGCCTTGCGCAGCACCGAGCAGATACGCGCATGGGTATATTGGATGAACGGGCCGGTGTTGCCGTTGAAGTCGATCGACTCGCGCGGATCGAAAAGCATCGTCTTTTTCGGGTCCACCTTCAGGATGAAATACTTGAGCGCCCCCAATCCGACCATCGTGGAAACGGCGTCGGCCTCCTCTTCCGTACAGCCGTCGAGCTTGCCCAGCTCGTCCGACATCTCGCGGGCCGTGGATACCATGTCTGCGATCAGGTCGTCGGCATCGACCACCGTGCCTTCGCGCGACTTCATCTTGCCTTCGGGAAGCTCCACCATGCCGTAGGAAAGGTGCGTGATATGGTCGCTCCAGTCGGCATAGCCCAGTTTCTTGAGGATGAGCTTCAACACCTGAAAATGGTAGTTCTGCTCGTTGCCCACGACATAAATCATGTCGTCGAGCCTGTTCTCCTCGAAGCGGCGGTAAGCCGTGCCGAGGTCCTGCGTCATGTAGACCGAGGTGCCGTCGCCGCGCAGGAGCAGTTTCTCGTCCAGTCCGTCGGCCGTGAGGTCGATCCAGACCGAATTGTCGTCGCGGCGGTAGAACACACCCTTGCGGAGTCCCTCCTCGACGAGACTCTTGCCCAGCAGGTAGGTTTGCGACTCGTAATAGATTTTGTCGAAATCGACGCCCAGCGCCTTGTAGGTCACGTCGAAACCTTCGTACACCCAGCCGTTCATCGTCTCCCAGAGCGAATAGACTTCGGGGTCCTTGGCCTCCCATTTGCGCAGCATCTCCTGCGCTTCGAGCATCACGGGAGCGTTTTTCTTGGCCTCCTCCTCGGTTTGGCCCTGCGCCGTCAGCTCCTTGATCTGGGCCTTGTAATGCTTGTCGAACTCGACGTAGTATTTGCCGACGAGGTGGTCGCCCTTCATGCCCGACGAAGCGGGTGTCTCGCCGTTGCCGTAAAGCTTCCAAGCCAGCATCGACTTGCAGATATGGATGCCGCGGTCGTTCACCAGATTGGCCTTGATGACGTTATGGCCGTTGGCCCTGAGTATCTGCGCCACGGAGTAACCCAGCAGGTTGTTGCGGATATGGCCCAGATGCAGGGGTTTGTTGGTGTTGGGCGACGAGTATTCGATCATCACCGTACGCCCCGTGTCGGGAGCCTGCCCGAAGTTCGCGTCGGCGGCGATCTCCGCAAAACGGGCGGCCCAGAACGCGCAGTCGAGGGTCAGGTTCAGGAAACCCTTGATGACGTTGAACGACTTGACTTCCGGCACATTGGCCGTCATATATTCGCCTATCTCGGTCGCGGTGGCTTCGGGCGACTTGCGGCTTCGTCGCAGCAACGGAAACGTCACGAGGGTGTAATCGCCCTCGAACTCCCTGCGGGTCTTCTGAATCTGCAGTTGTTCGCCGTCGAGCGGACCGTAAAGCGTCTCCACCGAACGGCGGACCGCATCCGAAATAAAGTTTTCAATATTCATAACACAAAAGATTTGCCTGCAAATTTAGCGTTTTTCGGCTAATAACCAATCCCGCAAAGCCATAATTCTCACAAATTGCGGCCGCGGCGCCCCCGAAATTCCAAACAATGCTTATCTTTGCCGCTACATTACACGCTTTTCATGGAAATCATCATCATTATCCTGCTGATCCTGCTCAACGGGCTTTTCGCAATGTCGGAAATCGCGCTGATCTCGGCGCGCCGCTCGAACCTGACGGCACGCGCCAAGCAGGGCAACAAGGCGGCCGCCAAAGCCCTCCAGCTGGCTCAGGACCCGGACAGATTCCTTTCCACGATTCAGATAGGCATCACCCTGATCGGCATCCTGACGGGTATCTATTCGGGCGAAGCGCTGGCCGGCCGCTTCGGCGCGATGCTCGCATCGCTGGGCATGCCGCTCCGCACGGCCATTCCGGTCGCCCAGATACTCATCGTCATCGTCGTAACCTACCTCACGATCGTCTTCGGCGAGCTGGTGCCCAAGCGCATCGGCATGAAAAGCGCCGAACGGGTCGCCATACTCGTCGCACGGCCGATGCAGGTGCTCGCCAAGGTGACGTCGCCCTTCGTATGGCTGCTTTCGCGCAGCATCGAGCTTATCACCCGCCTGCTCGGAATACGGGATACGGAGAGCAAGGTCACCGAGGAGGAGATCAAGTCGATCATTCAGGAGGGAACCGAAGACGGAGAGGTGCAGATCGTCGAACAGCAGATCGTCGGCCGCGTATTCTCGCTCGGCGACCGCAAGGTGGGTTCGATCATGACGCACCGCAGCGAAATCGCATGGATAGACCCCGCCATGACGCCCGCAAAGATCCGCGAGCTGGTCGGCAGGGAACCCCACACGCTCTACCCCGCCGCCCGCAGCAACCTCGACCGGCTGGCCGGCGTGATATACCTCAAGGACCTCTTCACGCACATCGGCGAGGAGGCTTTCGACGTCGCATCCATACTGCGTCCGGCAAAATTCTTCCACGAGGAGACCCAAGTGTACACCGCGCTGGAACAACTCCGCAGCGAGCAGGTCGGCTACGGCATCGTCTGCGACGAATTCGGCGTGACGCAGGGCATCGTCACCCTGCACGACATCTTCGAAGCGCTGGTAGGCTCGATTCCCGAAGAGCGGGAGGAGCCGGACATCGTTCACCGGGAGGACGGCAGCTGCCTGATCGACGGGCAGTGCCCGTTTTACGATTTTCTGGTCTGCTACGGGCTGGAGGACGTCTACCCGAACAACCTCTACAACACCCTCAGCGGCCTGATCCTCGACGAGCTGGGGCATATTCCGCAGACGGGCGAAAAACTGAGGTGGAACACCTTCACGTTCGAGATCATCGACATGGACGGCGCCCGCATAGACAAGATCCTCGCCTGCGAGACATCGGAAAAAACGAACCAGAACCCATGAAAATAGCTGATATAGAACTCGGCGAAAAGCCCCTGCTGCTGGCGCCGATGGAAGACGTGACCGACCCTTCGTTCCGCTACATGTGCAAGCGGTTCGGGGCCGACGTGGTCTATACGGAATTCATTTCGTCGGACGGGCTGATCCGCGACGCGGCCAAGTCGCTCAAAAAACTCGAAATCGACGCGGCGGAGCGTCCCGTGGGCATCCAGCTTTACGGCCACCTGATCGAACCGATGGTCGAAGCGGCCCGCATGGCCGAAGCGGCCGGTCCCGACATCATAGACATCAACTTCGGCTGCCCGGTGAAGAAAATCGCCGGGCGCGGCGCAGGATCGGGCATGATGCGCGACGTGCCGCTGATGGTCGAGATGACGCGCCGGATCGTGCAGGCGGTGCGCAAGCCCGTGACCGTCAAAACGCGGCTGGGCTGGGACGAGGAGTCGAAGAACATCGAGGAGATCGCATTGCGCTTGCAGGACGTGGGCATCGCCGCGCTCACCGTTCACGGCCGCACACGCGCCCAGATGTACCGCGGCGAAGCGGACTGGACGCTGATCGGCAAAGTGAAGAACAACCCGCAGATACATATCCCGATCATCGGCAACGGCGACGTGGATTCGGGACCGAAGGCCGCGGAGATGTTCGACCGCTACGGCGTGGACGGCGTGATGATCGGCCGGGCGACCTACGGGCGGCCGTGGATATTCCGCGAGGTGAAGCACTATCTGGCCACGGGCGAAGTGCTCCCGCAGCCGTCGGTGTGCGAACGGGTCGAAATCGCCAAGGAGCATCTACGCAAGTCGCTCGAAGTAAAGGGCGAATTCGTGGGCATCCTCGAAATGCGCCGCCATCTGTCCAACTATTTCAAGGGACTGCCCGACTTCAAGCCGACGCGCCTGAAGCTCGTCACGTCGCTCGACATCCCCGAACTGTTCGACACGCTCGACTCGATCGCCCGGCGCTGGGGCGACTTCGACGTAAGCGGGACGGTTCCCGCCCCGCTGTCGCACGACCTGTAAAACGGCGCGCCACCCTATTTCAGGACGCGCTCGACATAGGCTTTGTAGTCCTTGACGACGGGTACGTACCCGTCGTCCTCGAAAAGCGGCGAAGAGATCAGAAAATCGGCCGACGAACGGTTGATGGCCGTCGGCACGTTGTAGAGCGTGGCCAGACGCAGCAGGGCCTTGACGTCCACGTCGTGCGGCTGGGCCGACATCGGGTCCCAGAAGAAAATCAGGGCGTCGATCTTGCCGTCGGCGATCAGCGAACCCAGCTGCTGGTCGCCGCCCAGCGGGCCGGATTTGAGCAGCGTGATCCTCAGATCGGGAAGCTCTTCGATCTCCTCCTCACCCTCGTACTCTTCCCGGTGGTCGCGCAGCGTCTTTTCGACCATCTTGCCGGTCGTACCCGTGCAGACCAGATGGTGACGGCCGAGTTTTTTGCTGTTCCAGTCCACCCATTCGGCCAGATCGTGCTTCATGTTGTCGTGGGCAACCAATGCCAGCACTTTCGTCCTTCGTTCCATAATGTCAGTTGCTTGAATGTTTGTTTCGCTATTGCACAAAGATAATATAAACCGCGAATTCGGCGGCATGAAAAAAGCCGGAATCACACCGGATACAACGAAAATGTCCCGCCTGACGGCGGGACATTTGTTATTCGGCTTCGGACGGGAGTTTGAACTCCGTAAAACCGGCCCTGACCAGAATGTTGTACCACGCGAAGCACTTCTTCATGTCGGATACGTGCACCCGGTCGCGGTCGTATTCGGGAAGGACCTCGGCGAAAGCGGCTTTCAGCTTCTCAGGCGCCTCCTTGGGGCTGATGGCCTCCTTGCCGCCCGTATGCGCATAGATTTTGGTGAAGACGTCCGCCAGCGCAATGTCCTCGCCTTCGGTGAACATCGAAATCTCGGTCAGGGAGCTGACCTTCGACGATGCCGAGGCGTTCATCCGCCTGCCGTCGAGCAGCGACTCGACGATCACGCCGTTGGTGGACTGCGCCACGTATTTATAAAGTCCGGGCTGGCCCGAAATGGCCAAAATTTCTTTTAATTCCATAAACGATATCTCTGATAAAAATTAGTTTTCGTCCGGCAGGTCGGGATTCGGCTTTTCTTCGTCTTCGCCGCCCTCGACCTTATAGGTATACGTCTGGGTCCACATGAATACATAATCGGAACGGGTAAGCACCTGAAACGACACTTTCGCTCCGGCCTTCTGTCCGGGAATCCGCTCCCTGAACGTAACGGTGGTGGCGTCGTAATTGAAAGGCGTAGTCGTCACCACATTGGACTCGTCGCCGTCCACGAAGTAGGCAAGCCACACCTGTTTGACCTTGTACGGGCAGGATACCGTCGCATTCACCCACACGACCTCGTCCACCTTCACCGGTTCGGTGATTTTGTCCGGCTGCGTCGCCGTGGTGAAAGTCACTTCGTCGAAAACGGGCGGCGTCTCGTATTCGGGACCAAGCTCCTTGTTGCAGGCGGCCAGCAGCCAGACTGCGGCTGCGGCAAACAGTAATTTTTTCATATACTCCTCACTTAGTTATGTTTCACATGTACGTCCATCTGCGGGAAGGGGAAGCTGATGCCCTTGAGCGGCAGCAGTTTGTAGATTTTTTCGTTGTTCTCGAAAAACACGTCCCAGTAATCGGCGTTTTTCACCCATGCGCGCACCGAAAGGTTCACCGAGCTGTCGGCGAGCGCCGCAACCCACACCACGGGAGCCGGGTCGGTCAGCACACGGCTGTCGGCGGCCAGCAGGTCGAGAAGCGCCCTCCGCGCCGCATCGACGTCGTCGCCGTACGAAATGCCGATCGTCCAGTCCACGCGGCGCGTCTCGGAAGTCGAATAATTGTCGATGATCGCCGTGGCAATGGAATTGTTAGGAATATAAATCGTCTGGTTGTCGCCGGTGGTGATGACCGTCGAGAAGAGTTTGATCTCGCGCACCGTGCCCGACTGGCCCTGCGCCGAAATGAAATCGCCGACCCGGTAAGGTTTCATCAGCAGGATCATCACGCCGCCCGCGAAGTTCTGGGCCGTGCCGCTCAGGGCCATACCGATGGCCAGCGTGGCGGCCGAGAAGAGGGCGATGAGCGAAGTGACGTTGACGCCGAGGGTCTGCACGACGATCATCAGCAGGATGAGCGTGAAGACCACCTTGACGGTATTGCGCAGGAACGAGCGGAGCGAAGTGTCCACCTGACGGCGCTCGAATGCGGCGTCGAGCAGCCGCACGATGCGGCGCACGATCCAGCGGCCGATAAAATAGATGGCCAGCGCGATCAGGATCTTCACCAGTATCCAGACGGATTCGGAAAGCAGAGAGCGCAGCATGTCGCCCACGTCCAGATGGATGATTTTATTCACCGCTTCGGCGAGATTGGCTTTCTGCACGCTGTCGGGCAGGATCAAAGGCGCTTCTGGCGTTTCCGTAAAAAACGGCACGAGAAAAGACCACATAAAGTCCGATTTTTAAGTTTATCGTGCAAAAATAACCAAAAAAAAGAAAGTTTACTAACTTTGTCTACGAATTTACCAAAAGGAAACAGGAAAACGATGCAGAACAACGTTGAAATTATCCAGATAAACATCTCAGGCGAAGACAAGCCGGGAATGACCTCTTCGCTCACCGAAATACTCGCGCGCTACGACGCCTTCATCCTCGACATCGGTCAGGCCAATATCCACCAGTCGCTGACGCTGGGCATCCTGTTCAAGACCACGGCCGACAAGTCGGGAAACATCATGAAAGAGCTGCTGTTCAAGGCTTCGGAGCTGGGCGTGATGATCCGCTTCACGCCGATTTCGGAGCGGAAATACGAGGACTGGGTGGGCCGTCAGGGCAAAAACCGATACATCATAACCCTGCTGGGGCGCACCGTCACGGCGCGGCATATCGCCGAGGTGACCAGCGTCGTGGCCGAACACGGACTCAACATCGACGCCATAAAGCGTCTGACGGGCCGCATTCCGCTCAGCGAGGACGACCGTGCGGCCAAATCCTGCATCGAGCTTTCGGTGCGCGGATCGCTCACCGACGAGGAGCGCAGCACCATGCAGGAGGGATTCATGAATCTCTCGGAGATCGGTCTCGACGTCTCGTTCCAGAAGGACGACATCTACCGCCGCAGCCGCCGACTGATCTGCTTCGACATGGATTCGACGCTGATCGAGACCGAGGTGATCGACGAAC
>ERZ779866.823-NODE-823-length-33802-cov-3.649480_pt1 | contig 33802 bp, 25 predicted proteins | sample MGYA00511248_ERZ779866 | MGnify/ENA primary metagenome ERZ779866 (study PRJEB29588, sample SAMEA2155758) | human gut metagenome | biome: human gut; feature: human-associated habitat; material: faeces | place: Denmark | collected 2008/2010 ... | reverse complement strand
GATGTTGAAGTCGGCCAGGGGGTACTTGATGCCCTTGGCGTAGTCGGTGATGACGGAGAAGGCGGTGACCTCGGTGGCGGTGCCGGAGGTGGAGGGAATGGCGCAGAACCTGGCCTTCTGGCGCAGCTCGGGGAAGCTGAAGGGGGTGATCAGATCCTCGAAGGTGGTGTCGGGGTATTCATAGAAGGCCCACATGGCCTTGGCCGCGTCGATGGGGGAGCCGCCGCCCATGGAGATTATCCAGTCGGGCTCAAATTCACGCATCATTTCGGCGCCCTTCATAACCGTCTCAACCGAGGGGTCGGGCTCGACATTTTCAAAAAGACGGGTTTCGATGCCTGCCTCCTTGAGGTATTCGACAGCTCTGTCCACAAAGCCGAAGCGCTTCATGGAGCCGCCGCCCAAAACTAAAACGGCTCTTTTGCCCTTGAGATTTTTGAGGTTTTCCAAAGCTCCTTTGCCCCAGTAGATATCGCGGGGAAGTGTAAATCTTGCCATAATATTTTCCTCCTGTAATATGGGTATATAGATGATTGTCTAAAATCTATCAATCTTTGTTTAAAATATAACACTTAATTTTTGTTTTTTTCGTGGCAAAATTGTGTTTTTTTCAAGTTTGTAAGCATCTGACAAAATAGGGACAAATCTTAAAAAATAAAAGACCCGAAGGGTTGTCCCTTCGGGTCGTGCTTTTAAATATTTTAGAGGTTTCTCTTGCCCTCGGTGCACTTTAAGAGCCATGCCATGTTTTTGCCGAGGTCACGCATGATTCTCAGCCCTTCCTCGTCCTGCTCCACCTGTTCTACCGTGTTGCCGAACACCATGTTCCAGTAGGAAGAGGAGACGACGGGCATCTGGGAGATCATGAAATACTTGTTGATCTCGTCAAGGGTGACGGTGGTGCCCGCCCTTCGGGCAGAGGCGACGGAGGCGCCGAGTTTGCGGGCGAACTTTTTGCCCGAGCTGTAAAATACCCTGTCAAGAAGGGCGATGAGGGCGCCGTTTGCCGAGGCATAGTAGACGGGAGAGCCGATGACGACGCCGTCGGCTTCCTCCATCTTTGCGATGACGGTGTTGACGCAGTCGTCCTCGATTATGCACTTGCCCGTCTTGCGGCAGGAGCCGCAGGCGGTGCAGCCCGATATGGCCTTGCGGCCTATGTGGAATATCTCTGTCTTTATGCCGTTCTCGTTGAGGCTCTTTTCAACCTCCGTAAGGGCTCTGTTGGTGCAGCCTTTCTGATTGGGGCTGCCGTTGATGAGAAGAACTTTCATATTATCCTCCTTATATTATCCGCATTTGGAATATCCGCAGTTTCTGCAAATTACGCAGCCTCCCTCGTGCTCGACCTTGGCGCCGCACTCGGGGCAGAAGCGCATCTTGGTCTTGTCGAGTACAGGTTCCGAGCTCTGTATCTCCTTCAAAGTGGCAGGGTTTATGCCTATTTTCTGGCTTTTTATAACCTTTTCTATCGTCTTGGCAATGGCGTCGGGGCAGGAGGTCACCGACATTCCCTGCTGTCTTATGGTAGAGGGGCATCTTATGCCCTTGAGCTGCTCCAAAATAGCGTCGATGCTTATGCCCGAGCGGAGGGCGATGGAGGTCAGACGGCTTGTGGCCTCCGACTGGGAGGGGCAGCCGCCGTGGCGTCCTGTGTTGGTAAAGACCTCACATATGCCGTTTTCATCGTAGTTTACGGTGATGTAGAGGTTGCCGCAGCCTATCTTGACCTTTTCTGTAAAGCCCTGAGTGATGCTCGGCCTCATTCTCGGCTCTATCTTGCCGAATACAGGGGCCTCCTCTTTTTTGTTTACCTTGCCAACATTGAGCACCTGGCTGTCACGGCTGCCGTCGCGGTAGATGGTAACGCCCTTGCAGCCCAGCTTATAGGCCAGCTTGTACACTTCTTTTACATCTTCTTTGGTGGCAGAGGAGGGGAAGTTGACCGTCTTGCTGACGGCGTTGTCTATGTGGCGCTGGAAGGCGGCCTGCATCTTTACATGCCACAGGGGGGGCACATCGTGAGCCGACACGAATACCTTCTTCATGTCGTCGGGTATGCCCGGGATATGGGAGAGAGAGCCCTCGGCGGCTATCTTTTTCATAAGCTCGTCGCTGTATATGCCGCGTCTTATAAGCTCGTTTTTAAGTATGGGGTTGACCTCTATGAGCTCTGTGCCGTCCATGACATTTCTGATAAACACATAGGCGAATACAGGCTCGACGCCGCTGGAAACTCCCGCGATTATCGAAAGTGTGCCCGTGGGGGCTATCGTGGTGACGGTGCCGTTGCGTATGGGGGTCTCGTCCTTGTATATGCTCTGCTCAAAGAGGGGGAATGCGCCCCTTGTCTCGGCCAGCACGCGGCTTTCGGCCTTGGCGGTGTCGTTTATAAAGCCCATGATCTTTTCGGCCGTGGCGACGCCCTCTTCGGAGTTGTAGGGTATGCCCAGCATGAGCAGCATGTCGGCAAAGCCCATGACGCCGAGACCGATCTTTCGAGTCGACTTGGTCATGCGGTCTATCTCCTCAAGGGGATAGTTGTTGACATCTATGACATTGTCCAGGAAGTGAACGGCCTTTTTGGTGGTGTCGGCCAGCTTGTCGAAATCTATCTCATATTTGCCGTTTTCACCCTGCTTTAACATATTGACAAGGTTTATCGAGCCGAGATTGCAGCTCTCATAGGGCAGGAGGGGCTGCTCGCCGCAGGGGTTTGTGGCCTCTATCTCGCCGACCGTAGGCACTATATTGGCTCTGTTGAGCCTGTCTATGAACACTATGCCGGGCTCGCCGTTTTTGTGGGCGGCCGACACTATCTTTTCAAAAACATCTCTTGCCGAGAGGGTGGCGATTGAATTGCCCGTGTTGGGCTCTATCAGCTCGTAGTCGGTGCCGTTTTCCACAGCTTCCATGAATTTTTCGGTTATAGCCACCGAGATATTGAAGTTTGTTATCTCGCTGCCGTCGGATTTGCAGTCGATAAACTCAAGAATGTCGGGGTGGTCTATTCTGAGCATGCCCATGTTGGCTCCGCGCCTTGTGCCGCCCTGTTTTACCGCTTCGGTGGCCGTGTTGAAGACCTTCATAAAGCTTATGGGGCCCGAAGCCACGCCGCCGGTGGAGTTTACAGTGCTGCCCTTCTGGCGCAGGCGGGAAAAGGAAAAGCCCGTGCCTCCGCCCGATTTATGTATGAGGGCGGCCTGCTTTATCGCCTCGAATATCTCCTCCATGCTGTCGCCTACAGGCAGCACAAAGCATGCCGAAAGCTGGCCCAAAAGACGGCCCGCGTTCATGAGGGTGGGGGAGTTGGGCAGAAAGTCGAGATTTGAAATCATGTCAAAAAACTCTTTCTCGCTATTCTCTTTGTCAAAATCCGAATATTTCTCGTCGGCCGAGGCGATGGTGGAGGCGACTCTTTTGAAAAGTTCTTCCACGGTCTCTGTCGGTCTGCCGTTTTCGTCCTTTATAAGATAGCGCTTTTCCAAAACGGTCATGGCGCTCTTGCCTATGTTCATGGTGTGTGCTCCTTTACTTTGTCTTTATATATTGTTGTGGTTTTGAAAACTTACACAATATATTGTATTGCCGATACAGCCCTTTGTCAATAGGCAAAAATGCCGAATCTTGTCGAAGGCGGTTTTTTCAAGAGAACGGTGCTTCTGCCTTAAAATCCGCCAAAGGTGAAAAAACCGCCGAAAACACAGAAAATTTTACTTTTTTGCGGTGTTTCTTATTGCAATTAAAGAGGGTTTAATGTATAATATAATCGAATAAATATTTGAATCAGGTGGGTGAAAAGATGAAGAATTTAGCACTATTTGTTAAAAATGACATCAAGCCTGCTTTCGGTTGCACAGAGCCCGGTGCCATAGCCTTTGCCTGCGCAAAAGCAAAGGATATAGTAAAGGGAGAGGTCATCAGCGTCGACATGTACCTTAACTCGGGCATATTCAAAAACGCCCTTACATGTCCCGTGCCGAAAACAAGCGAAATGGGCAAGGACTTTGCAGCGGCCCTCGGCGCCGTTGCGGGAGACAGTGAAAAGGGACTTCTCGTTATAGAGGATATAACCGAGGCCGATGTGGAAAAGGCCAACGCTCTTTTGAAAGAGGGCAAGGTGCACACCCATCTTTCGGGAATAGATTCCGAAATATACATGAAAGCCACCGTCACTACCGACAAGGGAGTCGGCGAAGTTACGGTCAAATCGACACATACGAATATTGTCGAGATGAAAAAGGACGGCGTCGTCATCTTTGAGAAGAAGGACGAGGCCGAAAAGGGCAGCGCCGAAAAGGAGGATTCCATCGAGAATTACTCCTTCAGAGACATATATGATTACTGCGTAAACGGCCCCCTTGAGGAGATGCTGTTTTTGAATGAGGCATTTGAGATGGACACAGCCCTTCTTGACGAGGGCATCGCCATGGACGGAGTGCCCATGACAAAGGTGCTCATGGAGCAGAACGGCGGCAAGAGAATGTCAGACGACTGGCAGAAGAACGCCGAGATAGCCTCCTGCGGAGCAATAGAGGCCCGTCTCTCGGGCACGGGACGCCCCGCCATGAGCCTTACAGGCAGCGGCAGCCACGGTATTCTCGCCATGATGCCTGTATTTGCCATAGGCAAAACCCTTAAAAAATCCGACGAGGAGATAATAAGAGCGGGAATGCTTTCCTGTCTTGTCACCATGTATATAAAGGCCTTCTCGGGCAGACTTTCGGCTCTCTGCGGCTGCGCCGTCGCGGGAGGCACAGGCTCGGCCGTCGCCATATGCCATCTTCTGGGCGGCGACTACGACCAGTGCGTGAGAGCCATTGACAACATGGCTTCCTCGGTAGTGGGCATGATATGCCACGGCGGAAATCCCGGCTGCGTCATGAAGGCGATAGCCGGCATAAGCTGCGCCATAAAATCCGCTCAGTTCGCGCTGAGCAATGTCAGCATAGACTGCGTACACGCAATTCTTGCAGACACACCGGAAAAAACCATGCAGAACATAGGATATATCTCATCCCCCGGCATGAAGGACACCGAGAAGTATATCCTCGACATAATGCAGAATAAATAGCATATTCAAAAACATATACCTGTGGGCTTTTCAGTTCACAGGTAGCTGTTTTTCAAGAGATAAAATCAACGGAGGTAAAAATGAGCAAAAAAGTTGCGATAGTCATGGGTAGCGACAGCGACCTGGACATCATGAAAAAGGCCGCGAAAAAACTTGACGAGTTTGGAATCGAGTGGGAGATGAGGATAATGTCGGCCCACAGAACGCCGGCCGCCGCCTGTGAATTTTCCTCAAAGGCAAAGGAAAACGGCTTTGCAGCCATAATAGCAGCCGCCGGAAAGGCCGCCCACTTGGCAGGTGTTCTGGCAGCCCATACAACTCTGCCGGTAATCGGCGTGCCGATAAAATCCAGCACACTGGACGGTCTTGACGCCCTGCTTTCGACGGTGCAGATGCCCAGCGGCGTGCCCGTTGCCACGGTTGCCATAGACGGAGCCGAAAACGCCGCGATACTCGCCGCCCAGATAATCGGCGTATACGATGAAAAAATATCGGAAAAGCTTTCCGATATGAAGATAAAGATGGAAGAAAAGGTCATCGAAAAGGATAAAAAATTACAATCGGAGGGGATATAAAATGAAAAAGCTCGAACAGATCTACGAAGGCAAGGCAAAAAAGGTATTTAAGACAGACGATCCTCAGAAATACATCGTCGAATACAAGGACGACGCCACAGCATTCAACGGTGAGAAAAAGGGTACAATACATTCCAAAGGCATCATAAACAATGTGGTTACAAACCACCTTATGAAAATGCTTGAAAAAGAGGCAGGAATACACACCCACCTCGTCGAGGAGATCTCCGACCGTGAGACCATAGTCAGAAAGGTAAAGATAGTTCCCATAGAGGTCATCGTGAGAAATATCGCAGCAGGCTCTTTGGCAAAGCGTCTCGGCGTGCCCGAAGGCACAAAGATGGCATGCACAGTTCTTGAGTACTGCTACAAGGATGACGCTCTGGGCGATCCCATGATAAACGAATATCACATCGCAGCCATCAACCTCTGCACAAAGGAAGAACTCGACAAGATAGCCTCCATGGCTCTCAAGATAAACGAGGTTCTCTCGGCATACATGGCAAATCTCGGCATAACTCTTGTCGACTTCAAGCTTGAGTTCGGAAAGACAGACGACGGCGAGATAATCCTGGCAGACGAGATCTCCCCCGACACCTGCCGTTTCTGGGACAGCAAGACAGGCGAGAAGCTGGATAAGGACCGTTTCAGAAGAGATCTCGGCGGCGTTGAGGACGCATATCAGGAAATTCTCCTCCGCCTTATGGGCAGAAAGCTTTAATTTTATAAACCGCTTTGCAAGAAAGGAAAATATATGGAAGACAGAGAGTTTTTCTCCTTTGAAGAGGACAAAATTCACGAGGAATGCGGCATTTTCGGCATAACAAAAACCGAAAACAGCAATATAAATGTAGCGGGCGAGACACAGTTCGGTCTCTATGCCCTTCAGCACAGAGGTCAGGAGAGCTGCGGCATCTCGGTCAACGACTGCGGCGTTATCACTACGGTAAAAGATGTGGGACTTGTGCCCGAAGTCTTTACAAAAGATGTCATGGAGAAGTTCCCCTTGGGTCAGATGGCAATAGGCCATGTGCGCTACTCGACAATAGGTCAGGCAAGCGCCGTCAACGCCCAGCCCATGGTGGTAAAGCACGCCAAGGGCACGTTGTCGCTGGCTCACAACGGCAACCTTGTAAACGCCGCACAGATAAGAAACGAGCTCCAGAATCAGGGCATAATTTTCCACACCACCAACGACACCGAGGTAATAGCCTATACGATAGCCAAGGAGAGACTTACTTCGAGCTGCATCGAAGAGGCCATAGAGCGCGCTATGGAGAAGATAAGAGGTTCTTACTGCCTGCTCATTCTCTCTCCCAGAAAGCTCATTGCTGCCCGTGACCCCCACGGCTTCAGACCGCTGTGCCTAGGCACACTGGTTGTCGCCGTATGCGCCCTCGACGCAGTAGGCGCCAAGTTCTTAAGAGATGTAAAGCCGGGCGAGATAGTCGAGGTTGTAGACGGCAAGCTTTCCACATATAAAGAAGGCAATGGCCCCGGCGACGGCTTCTGTATCTTTGAGTTCATGTACTTTGCCCGTCCCGACTCTGTCCTTGAGGGCTCCAGTGTCCACGAGGCCAGAAAGAGAGCAGGTATGTTCCTCGCCAAAAATCACCCCGTCGAGGCAGATGTTGTCTGCGGCGTGCCCGACTCGGGTCTCGACGCAGCCATGGGTTATGCCGAGGAATCGGGTATCCCCTACGGTGTGGGTCTCCTTAAAAACCGCTATATAGGCCGTACATTTATACAGCCTCTCCAGTCTCAGCGTGAAAACTCTGTCAAGATAAAGCTCAACCCCATATCCAATACGGTAAAGGGCAAGAGAGTTGTCCTCGTTGACGACTCCATCGTCAGAGGCACAACCTCTGCCAGAATAGTAAAGCTGCTCCGCGACGCGGGAGCCAAAGAGGTGCATATGAGAATTTCCTCGCCGCCCTTTGTAAATCCCTGCTATTTCGGAACCGATATAGACAACAGAAAGAACCTCATCGCATGCCGTATGTCCATTGAGGAGATCGCCCATCACATAGGCGCAGACACACTGGGCTTTTTGGGCATTGAGGACTCTAAGCATATAGCCAAGGACTTCGGCGGCAAGGGCTTCTGCCTCGGCTGCTTCACGGGCGAATATCCCATAAGCGTAGAGGGCGCCGACTACAAGGATAAGTTTGAAGAGAAGATAAAGGACTAAGTTTAAAGGATAAAGGAAATATATTATGAAGAATTTCAGCGATAGCTACAAGGCAGCGGGCGTCGATGTGACGGCTGGCTACAAGGCGGTAGAGCTCATGAAATCCAGCGTGGCGCGCACCGTCACAGAGCATGTTCTGTCGGGTCTCGGCGGCTTCGGCGGCCTCATCTCCATGCCCAAGGGCATGGAGGAGCCTGTTCTCGTGGCGGGCACCGACGGCGTCGGAACAAAGATCAAGCTGGCATTTCTCATGGACAAGCATGACACCGTCGGCATAGACTGCGTTGCCATGTGCGTAAACGATATAATCTGCGGCGGCGCAAAGCCCCTGTTTTTCCTCGACTATATTGCCATAGGCAAGAACTACCCCGAAAAGGTGGCCGCAATAGTCAGCGGCGTTGCCGAGGGCTGTGTGCAGTCTGACTGTGCCCTGATAGGCGGCGAGACAGCCGAGCACCCCGGCCTTATGCCCGAGGACGAATATGATGTGGCAGGCTTTGCCGTCGGCGTAGTCGATAAAAAGGACATTCTCGATGTGGAAAATGTCAAGAAAGGCGATGTGCTCATAGCTCTGCCCTCGAGCGGTGTCCACTCCAACGGCTTCTCCCTGGTGAGAAAGGTCTTTGATGTGGAAAACGCAGATCTCAATGAAAAACCCGAAATTCTCGGCGGCAAAACCCTCGGCGAGACACTGCTCACCCCCACAAGAATATATGTCAAGTCGATAATGAAGCTCCTTGAGGAAGTCAAGGTCAAGAGCATAGCCCATATCACGGGCGGCGGCTTCTATGAGAACATTCCGAGAGCCCTTCCCGAGGACAAGGTGGCTGTAATCGACAGCGAAAAGGTCAGAGTGCTGCCCATATTCAAGCTCATCGCCGAAAGAGGAAACATACCGATGAACGATATGTACTCCACCTTCAACATGGGTGTCGGCATGGTGGTCATCGTTTCGGAAAACGAAGCCGAAAAGGCCATGGAGATACTCAAATCCTGCGGCGAGGACGCATATGTAATAGGCCGCGTCGACGACGGTGAAAACGGTATAAAATTATGCTGAAAATAGCCGTTTTGGTATCGGGAGGGGGCACCAATCTCCAGGCCATAATCGACGCCATGGAGAGCGGAGTCATCAAAAACGCCCGCATTGGGGTTGTGATCTCCAGCAAAAAGACGGCCTACGCCTTGGAGAGGGCCAAAAATCACGGTATACCCTCCTGTGTCATCAGAAAAAAGGACTATGAAAGCGCCGAGCAGTATGAAAACGCAATGGCCGAGGCCATAGAGAGCGCGTGCTGCCGCCTTATAGTGCTGGCAGGCTTTATGACGGTGCTTTCGGAAAACTTTATAAAGAAATACAAGAACAAGATAATCAATATACACCCCTCGCTCATTCCGTCCTTCTGCGGCGAAGGCTTTTACGGTCTTAAAGTCCACGAGGCGGCCCTTGCGAAGGGGGTAAAGGTTACGGGCGCCACAGTCCACTATGTGGACGAGGTGGTGGACGGCGGCGAGATCCTGGCTCAGAAAGCCGTGGAAGTCATGCCGAATGACACGCCCGAAATACTTCAGAAAAGAGTTATGGAGCAGGCCGAGTGGGTGCTTTTGCCTAAAGTCATAGAGCAGCTTGCCCAGAAAGAAACGGGGGACAACATGACAGATCTTGAAACCTATCTCAAAAGCAATACCTACCCCGGCAGGGGAATACTCATAGGCAAAACCGAGAAAAACCTCGTTATGGCCTACTTTATAATGGGACGCAGCGAAAACTCGAGAAACCGCGTCTTTGAGCTGTTTGACGGCGGCATGAGGACAAAGGCTTATGACGAGAGCAAGCTCAAAGATCCGAGCCTTATCATCTATAATCCCGTAAGGGAGATAGCAGGCTCCACCATAGTTACAAACGGCGACCAGACCGACACGGTGTGGAACTTTATGAAAGAGGGCAAGAGCTTTGAAGAGGCTCTCAGAACAAGAGAGTTTGAGCCCGACTGCCCCAACTACACACCCCGTATCTCGGCAATAGCCGATAACAAAACGGGCAGCTTCAAAATGTCCATACTCAAGAGCGCCGAGGGCAACGGGGACATGTGCATAAGACATTTCTTCGAGTATGAAAACCCCGTAGCCGGCGAGGGCAGACTTGTCCACACCTATGAGCACGACGGAAATCCCATTCCGTCCTTTAAAGGCGAGCCGAGAAAGGTGGCCGTCTCCGACGATATGGAGGGCTTTACAAACCTTCTGTGGAACAGCCTCAACGAGGACAACAAGGTGTCTCTCTTTGTCAGATATGTTTCTCTTGAAAACGGCGAGACAAGGACAAAGATAATCAACAAAAACTGCTAGGAAAGGGCATAAAATGAACGAACTTCAGCTTAAATACGGATGCAATCCCAATCAGAAGCCGGCGAGAATATTCATGGAGCAGGGGGAGCTGCCCATAAAGGTATTGAACGGAAAGCCGGGATATATCAACCTCCTCGACGCCTTTAACGCATGGCAGCTGGTAAAGGAGCTCAAAACCGCCACAAAGATGCCGGCAGCCGCCTCCTTCAAGCATGTCAGCCCCGCAGGCGCCGCAGTAGCCGTACCCCTCACCGACACTCTGAAAAAGATATACTTTGTCGGCAAAGAGGAGCTTTCCGACATAGCGACAGCCTATGTAAGAGCAAGAGGAGCCGACAGAATGTCCTCCTTCGGCGATTTTATCGCCCTCTCCGACGAGTGCGACGAGGTGACGGCAAAGATAATAAGCCGTGAGGTCTCCGACGGCATCATCGCCCCCTCCTATTCCAAAGAGGCTCTCGAGATACTGAGCAAAAAGAAAAAGGGCGGATACTGCGTCATCGAGATAGACGAGAACTATGTGCCCAAGCCCCTGGAGAGAAAAGATGTCTTCGGCGTCACATTTGAGCAGGGCAGAAACGAGCTCAAAATAGACGACAATTTCTTTAACAACATAGTGACCGAAAATAAAAACCTCACTCCCGAGGCAATCCGCGACCTCACAGTCGCCCTCATCACTCTGAAATACACACAGTCCAACTCTGTGTGCTATGTCAAGGACGGACAGGCCATCGGCGTCGGCGCAGGCCAGCAGTCGAGAATACACTGCACACGCCTTGCGGGCAACAAGGCCGATATCTGGTATCTGAGACAGCATGAAAAGGTACTGTCCCTCAAGTTCAAAAAAGGTCTCGGCAGAGCCGACCGCGACAACGCCATAGATGTCTACATCTCCGACGAGTACGAAGATGTGCTGGCAGAGGGCGTATGGCAGAACATCTTTGAGGAAAAGCCCGAGGTGCTTACAAAAGAGGAGAAAAAAGAGTGGCTCAAAACCCTTTCGGGCGTGGCCCTCGGCTCTGACGCCTTCTTCCCCTTCGGCGACAACATCGAGAGAGCGAAAAAATCGGGCGTTGAGTTTGTTGCTCAGCCCGGCGGCTCGGTACGCGACGACAATGTCATAGAAGTCTGCAACAAATACGGCATGGTCATGGCGTTTACCGGCATAAGACTTTTCCACCACTAATTGATGGGCGCGGGGGGCTTTTTGCCCCCCTGTTTGTGCCTTTAAGTTTTTTTAGATAAGAATGGAGGACCTATGAAAATACTTGTCGTAGGCGGCGGCGGCCGTGAACACGCGACGGTCAAGAGCCTCGTCGGCGAGGGCAGGGAGCTTTACTGTGCCCCCGGCAACGCGGGCATAGGCACTCTTGCCAAAAATATCGACATCGATGCAAAGGATATAGACGGCGTCGTGGCCTTCTGCAAAAAGGAGAAGATAGACCTCTGCGTGGTGTCTCCCGATGACCCGTTGGTAATGGGTATGGTGGACGCCCTTCAGAAAGAGGGCATAAGAGCCTTCGGCCCTACAAAGGACGCCGCTATTATAGAGGGCAGCAAGGCATTTGCCAAAGATCTTATGAAAAAATACGGCATACCGACAGCGGCATACGAGGTCTTTACAGACAGCGCAAAGGCCATCGAGTATGTCAAAAAGCTGGATAAATACCCCATCGTCGTAAAGGCTTCGGGCCTTGCTCTGGGCAAGGGCGTCATAATCGCCGAAAACTTTGAGCAGGCAAGAATGGCAATATTTGAGATGATAGACAACGGCCTTTTCGGCGAAAGCGGCTCGAAAATAGTCATCGAGGAGTTTTTGGTGGGCACAGAGGTGTCTGTTCTGGCATTTACCGACGGCAAATCCATAAAAACCCTCACCTCCGCCAAGGACCACAAGAGAGTCTTTGACGGCGACAGAGGCCTCAACACAGGCGGAATGGGCGTCATCGCCCCCAACCCTGCCTATACAAAAGAGTATGAGGAAAGGGCGATGAAGGAGATATTTATTCCCACCGTCGAGGCCATGAAAAAAGAGGGCAGAACCTTTAAGGGCGTTCTCTATTTCGGTCTTATCCTCACACAGGACGGCCCCAAGGTCATAGAGTACAACTGCCGCTTCGGCGACCCCGAGGCTCAGGTCTGCCTGACGCTGCTCAAAACCGACCTGCTCTCCATAATGGAGGCAGTCATCGACGAGAGACTTGATGAGATAGAGATCGAGACCAAAGAGGGCAGCTGCATCTGCGTCATGCTGGTTTCGGGGGGCTATCCCGAAAAATATGAGAAGGGCAAGCTTATAACAGGTCTTTCGCGAGACGGGCAGCACGGCGATTTCTATGTTTTCCACAGCGGTACAGTGCTCAAAGACGGCAACTACTATACAAACGGCGGCAGAGTTTTGGGTCTCACCTATGTGGGCAAGACCCTCAAAGAGGCTCAGGACCATGTATACAAAAACATAGACAAAATCACCTTTGAAAACTGCTTTTACAGAAAGGATATAGGGGGCAAGAGAGATGGTATATAGAGTATTAGTGTCCAAAAAGCGTCAGCACGCCTTTGAGGACAGAGCCCTTATGGCCGACATAAAGGGCAATCTCGGCATAGAAAACCTCACAGACCTCAGAATTTACAACAGATACGATGTAGAGGGCATAGACAAGGAGACCTTTGACATCTGCGTCAGGAATGTCTTCAGCGAGGTGCAGGTCGACGATGTATTTGACAGCGTCGAAGAGGGCGGCGTGATTTTCGCCACAGAGTATCTGCCCGGTCAGTTTGACCAGAGGGCAGACAGCGCCATGCAGTGCATTCAGTTTATCACAGGCGGCAGCCGCCCCATGGTGAGAAGCGCCAAGGTGATAGTTCTCAAGGGCGATATAGACGAAAAAGATGTGGACAGAATAAAGCGCCACATAATAAACCCCGTCGAAAGCCGCGAGGCTTCTTTGGAAATGCCCGAAACTTTAGAGATAGTCTACCCCGAGCCGGAGAAAACCCCCGTCATCGAGGGCTTTATCTCCATGACCTCCGATAAGTTCGGCGGATTTATAAAGCAGTACGGCCTCGCCATGGACGAGGACGATGTGGCATTCTGCCAGAGCTATTTTAAGGACGAGGAAAAGAGAGACCCCACCCTTACAGAGCTCAAAATGATAGACACCTACTGGTCGGATCACTGCCGTCATACAACCTTTATGACGAGAATAGACAGCGCCGACATAGAGCATAAGGCTGTAAAGGCTTCCTATGAGAAATACCTCGGTATTCAGAAGGAGCTTTATCCGAACGGCAGACCGATAACCCTCATGGATATCGCCACAATAGGAGCAAAGTATCTGAAGCGCACAGGCGCCCTCAAAAACCTCGATGAATCCGAGGAGATAAACGCCTGCAGCGTAAAGATAAATGTCGAAATAGACGGCAAAAAGGAAAAGTGGCTGCTCATGTTCAAAAATGAGACCCACAACCACCCCACCGAGATTGAGCCCTTCGGCGGCGCAGCCACATGCCTGGGCGGCGCCATAAGAGACCCCCTCTCGGGCAGAAGCTATGTCTATCAGGCAATGCGCCTCACAGGCGCCGGCAACCCCCTTACCCCTGTTGCCGACACCATTGAGGGCAAGCTTCCCCAGATAAAGATATGCCGCACAGCCGCCGCAGGATACAGCTCCTACGGCAATCAGATAGGTCTTGCCACAGGTCATGTGGCTGAGGTCTACCACGACGGTTTTGTGGCAAAGCACATGGAGGTCGGCGCCGTTGTAGGTGCGGCTCCTGCGAGAAATGTCATAAGAAAGAGACCCGAGGAGGGCGATGTAATAATCCTTCTGGGCGGCGCCACAGGCCGTGACGGCGTAGGCGGCGCTTCGGGAAGCTCCAAGGCTCACGATGTCAAGTCCCTTGAGTCCTGCGGAGCCGAGGTGCAGAAGGGCAATCCCCCCGAGGAGAGAAAGATACAGCGCCTTTTCAGAAACAGCAAGGTCACGAGAATGATCAAGCGCTGCAACGACTTCGGTGCAGGCGGCGTATCTGTCGCCATAGGTGAGCTGGCAGACAGCCTTGAGATAAACCTCGATGTAGTGCCCAAGAAATACGAAGGTCTCACAGGCACAGAGCTGGCAATCTCCGAGTCTCAGGAGAGAATGGCAGTTGTAGTTGCCGAGAAAAACGCCGCAAGATTTATAAAAGAGGCAAACGCCGAAAATCTTTCGGCTGTAATAGTAGCCAAAGTTACAAATACAGGCAGACTTGAAATGCTCCACGAGGGACAGAAGATAGTCAGCCTTTCGAGAGAGTTCCTCAACTCGGCAGGCGCATTAAAGCACACCGATGTGGCTGTAAAAGAGGACAAAAAGGCGGAAGAGATCGAGCTCGGCAGCTTTAAGGACACATGGGAATACACCATGTCCTGCCTCAATGTGGCATCCCAGAGAGGTCTTGTGGAGAGATTTGACTCGACCATAGGCGCAGGCACAGTGCTCATGCCCTTCGGCGGACGCCGTCAGATGACCCCTGCCCAGGCAATGGCCGCCCTCATCCCCGTAAGAGAGGGCAATATAGACACCTGCTCTGTTATGGCCTACGGCTACGACCCCTTTGAGGCGGTCAAGAGCCCCTACTACGGAGCATATTATTCGGTAATTTCGTCGGTTGCCAAGTATGTGGCAGCGGGCGGAGACCTTAAAAACGCATACTTCTCCTTCCAGGAGTACTTTGAAAAGCTGAGAAAAGAGCCTCAGCGCTGGGGCAAGCCTTTTGCCGCCCTTTTGGGTGCTTTGGAGGCTCAGCTGGCTCTTAAGATAGGCGCCATAGGCGGTAAGGACTCCATGTCCGGCTCCTTTGAGGACATAGATGTACCCCCCACCCTCATCTCCTTTGTGGCAGGCGCAGCCAAGGCCGACAACATAATCTCCCCCGAGTTTAAAAAGAGCGGCACAAATCTCTATCTCATAGAGCCCGAAAAGGACGAAAACGGCCTTTATAATGAGAAAAGCCTTTTGAAGTGCTTCAAAAATGTCCAGAAAGCCATCGAAGGCAAGAGAATTATCTCGGCATACGCAGTGGGATTCGGCGGCATAGCCGAGGCTGTCACAAAGATGTCCTTCGGCAATATGATAGGCGTAAAGCTCGACAAGAGCCTTTCCAAAGAGCAGCTCTTTGAAAAGAGATACGGCGCCATCGTCGTCGAGTGCGACGGCATTTTGAGATTCGGCAAGAAGATAGGCGTAACCACCGCCGACTACAACATCTACGCCTGCGGCGAGATTTTGGAGATAGCCCATCTTGAAAAGCTGTGGAACGAGACTTTGGAGCCTGTATATCCCACAAAGGCCAAGGAAGAGCTCAAAGAGTGCAAGAATATCTCCTTTGAGCTTACAGAGGACAGACCCTCTCCCCTCGTCAAGGTTCCTCAGCCCAAGGTTCTGATACCTGTTTTCCCCGGCACCAACTGCGAATATGACACGGCGAGAGCCTTTGAGAAATACGGCGCCCAGGCCGAGATTCTCGTCATCAGAAACCGCAGCGCCGAGGAGGTTCAGGACAGCGCAAAGCGTCTGGCAAGAGCTATAAAGAACAGCCACATTGTCGCCCTTCCCGGCGGCTTCTCGGGCGGCGACGAGCCCGACGGCAGCGCAAAGTTCATCGTCTCCCTTTTGAGAAATCCCAGAGTCGCCCGCGAGATAAAGGCTCTGCTTAACAAGAGAGACGGTCTCATGTGCGGTATATGCAACGGCTTCCAGGCCCTTGTAAAGCTGGGTCTTGTGCCCTTCGGCAAGATTGTCGAGCCCAAGGAGAGCAACCCCACCCTTACCTTCAATGAGATAGGCAGACACCAGTCGAGACTTGTGCTCACCCGTGTCGCCTCCAATAAATCTCCGTGGCTCATGCACCACAAGGTGGGTGACATTCATCAGATCGCCATTTCCCACGGCGAGGGCAGATTTATCATAGAGGACAGCCTGCTCAAAAAGCTCATAAAGAACGGCCAGATAGCCACACAGTATGTGGATATGAACGGCAACGCCACCGACGACATACTCTTCAATCCCAACGGCTCGGTAATGGCCATAGAGGGCATCACATCGCCCGACGGCAGAGTATTCGGCAAGATGGGACACACAGAGCGCAGCGGCAAGTATCTCTATAAGAATGTACCCTTTGAGGACGAGCAGCTCATATTCAAGGGCGCCGTCGACTACTACAAATAAAATAAACGGGGAGGATTTTCCGCCCCTCAGATAAATCGGAAAGGTGAAGAAAATGAACGAACAGAATTACATCAGCCCCTTTTCCACCCGTTACGCCTCCAAGGAGATGCAGTACATATTCTCCGAGCAGTATAAGTTTACCACATGGAGAAGGCTTTGGGTGTCTCTCGCAAAGGCCGAGAAGAAATACGGCCTCAACATAACCGACGAGCAGATAGCCGAGCTGGAGGCCAATGTGGAAAACCTCAACCTCGATGTGGCCCGTGAGAGAGAAAAGCTCGTAAGACACGATGTCATGAGCCATGTCTATGCCTACGGCGTACAGTGCCCCAAGGCGGCAGGCATCATTCACCTGGGCGCCACAAGCTGCTATGTGGGCGACAACACCGACATAATCCAGATGAGAGAGGCTCTCAAGATAGTCAGAAAGAAGCTCCTTTCTGTCATGGCTCTTCTGGCCGACTTCGCCATGAAATACAAGGATATGCCCTGCCTGGGTTACACACACCTTCAGCCTGCACAGCTGACAACCGTCGGCAAGCGCGCAAGCCTCTGGCTCCACGACCTCTACCTCGACTATATCGAGATAGAGCGCCGCATAGAGGATTTGAAGCTTTTGGGCTCCAAGGGCGCAACAGGCACACAGGCAAGCTTTAAGGAGCTTTTCCACGGCGACGAGGAAAAGATCGCCCTCGTGGAAAAAGAGATAGCCAAGGACATGGGCTTTGAGGAGTTTGTCCCCGTCTCGGGTCAGACATATACAAGAAAGTATGATTATTTTGTCCTTTCTGCCCTTGCAGGCATAGCTCAGAGCGCCAGCAAGTTCTCCAACGACATGCGTCTCTTGCAGAACTTCAAGGAGATGGAGGAGCCCTTTGAGAAGAATCAGATAGGCTCCAGCGCAATGCCCTATAAGCGCAACCCCATGAGAAGCGAGCGAATTACGGCTATCGCACGCTATGCCATGATAAATGTCCTCAATCCTGCATTTACAACAGGTACACAGTGGTTTGAGAGAACTCTCGACGACAGCGCAAACCGCCGTATCTCTGTGGCAGAGGGATTTTTGGCAATAGACTCCATACTGGGCATCATGCTTTCGGTCTGCGACGGACTTGTGGTATATCCCAAGGTCATAAGAGCGAGAGTCATGGCAGAGCTGCCCTTTATGGCCAGCGAAAACATCATGATGTCGGCAGTTCTCAAGGGCGGAAACCGCCAGGAGCTCCACGAGAGAATCAGAGTTCATTCTCTGGCAGCCGCCAAGAATGTCAAGGAAGAGGGCGGCAAAAACGACCTCATCGAGCGCATTTGCGCCGACAAGGAGTTCGGTCTCGAGCTGCATGAGGTGGAAAAAGTCCTCACTCCCGAGCTCTACACAGGTCTTGCTCCCGAGCAGACAGAGAATTTTGTCAAGAACTACATCAAACCCATACTCGACAGCCACAAGGACGAGCTGGGAATAAAGATAGAACTGACCGTTTAAGGAGAAAATATGTTCAAATTTATCCACGAGAACTACAATGTCTACGACCTTGAGAAATCTCTGAAGTTTTACGACGAGGCTCTCGGTCTCAAAGAGACAAGAAGAATAAACGCCGAGGACGGCAGCTTTATAATCGTCTATCTCGGCGACGGCAAGAGCGATTTCCTCTTGGAGCTGACATGGATGCGCGATATGCAGCGTCCATATAACCTCGGCGACAACGAGATCCATCTGGCATTTGTCACCGACGATTTCGACGCCGCCTACAAAAAGCACAAGGAAATGGGCTGCATTTGTTTTGAAAACCCCAAAATGGGCATCTATTTCATAAACGATCCCGACGGCTACTGGCTGGAGATCGTGCCCGACAGAAGCAAAAAATAAATAAAAAGGCTTCAGGCTCAGCCTGAAGCTTTTTTGCAAAATGACAGCAGGAACTTTGAAACATTCTGCCTGCTGTTTCGTCTATACAGATAGAGATATGTTTTAAAGGCAGGTGACAGCCATGAAGAAAAAGGTATTGACGGCAACAGCAGCTTGTTTGATAATTGCAGTTGTCCTTTTGTCCGCCTTTTGCGGACGAAAACCATATAAGGATTTGCAGCCGTCGGACATTGTTTCGGCGGCAGTAAGCCTTAATATGCCCGATAAAACAATTCAGATAACCGAGATTAAAGAGCTTGCCGAATACTTAAGCAAAGTGGTCATATATAAAGAAGATAATTCGTATACGGAATATGCAGGACAAGGGGTCACTTTTACGCTGACAATGGTCGACGGCACCGAGGAAGAAATTACCGAATGCAGTCCGTTTGTAATAATAAACGGGAAGGGATACAGAGCAAAACACGAGCCATGCGAAAAACTGAACAGCTACGCCAACAGGCTGTTTGACAGGGCAGAATAGAAATTTTGAGGAGCGGTAAATGCCGTGTGACAGGTAAAACCGAGTAATGTATTTATTTGAAGCCTTACGGCAGATAAAAACAGAAACCGCACTGTTTGAAAAAAGAGACAGGAAATCCTGTCTCTTTTTTATTCTTCCTCTTCGATATACATATCTGTGTAAATGACCTGTCCCGTCTTATAGACCTTTACACCTTTGACGCCCTTGGCCATGGCGGAGACAGTAGTCTGCTGATATACGGGAATCCACGGTGAATCGACCATTATCTGTTTTTGAATCTCCTTGTATATGGCGCTTTTCTGGGCTTCATCAAAGGTTTGTCTGGCCGTTTCAATGAGTTTATCGACCTCATCACTGGAATATCCCATGTAGTTGTTGCTGCCGTGGGTATGGAAATTGGCAGTCATGTTTAAATCATAGTTGCTGCCGCCGTTCCAGCTCATTATAAAGCAGTCAAAATCCCCTTGCCCCATTCTGTTCAGGGCATCGGCAAAGTCGGACACGGTGATTTTGGTGTTTATGCCGAGGGCGGCAAAGTCGTCCGCAAGGCTTGCGGCCATGGTGGCTCTCGTGCCGGAAGTGACGATTATCTCCATGTCAAAGCCCTCGGGGTAGCCTGCCGAACGCATGAGGCTCTGACCCTTCTTTACGCTGAAATTGAAAAGGTCAAGCTCTGAGTTAAAGTCGGCCATTGTGTTTGGCAGAACCGAGGTGCACACCGTGCCGAGACCGCTGTATACAGAGTCGACGACCTTTTGCTTGTCGGCGGAAAAGTGCATGGCCTGTCTTACCAGAATGTTGTCAAAAGGGGCCTTTTTCATGTTGAAGCCCATATAGGCTATGCTGGGAGATATATATTTTTCCACCGAGAAATCGGGGTTATTCTGAAAATATTCTATATACGGAGCGGGAACCGACCAGATGTAGTCGATTTCACCCTCCGAAAGGGCGTCGGCAAGGGATTTTTCGTCGGGGAAAACCCTTCTTGTCAGAGTTGCGGTTTTGCACGGCCCTTTCCAGTAATTTTCGTTTCTGACAAGAGTTATTCTGTCTGAAGGAATATATTCTTTGAACATCATAGACCCTGTGCCTATGGGGGTATACTCTCCTGTTTCGGCGTCAAAGGCCTTGCTGCACAGTATGGACGACTGATTTGAGGAAAGGTTGACCAAAAGGGAGGAGTAGGGCTTTTCAGTGGTTATTTTCACCGTGTACTCACCCAATGCCGAGACAGAGGTGACATACTCAAACATGGACGAGGCCACAGGGCTTTCCATGGCTCTTTCGAGGGAAAATACCACATCTTCGGCCGTCAGTTTTTCACCGTTGTGGAACACGGCGTCTTTTCTCAGATAAAATATGTATTCGGTGCCGTCGGAAACATCCCAATGCTCGGCAAGCGACGGAATGATGTCCCCGTTTTCAGAGAGAGCTACAAGCTTATCATATAAAATAGAGCATATTTCATAGGAATATATGTCGTTGGAAACGGTGGGGTCGAGAGAAACTATGTCATAGTTAGTGCCTAAAACAATGTCGGCAGATACCTTTTCGGGCACTGATATCGACGGCTCATAAAGCCTTTTGGGGGCACAGCCTGAAAGACAGGCCAGCAAAAGGGAAAATATTAGTAGAGCAGATATTTTGCGCATTTGCGTTCCTCCGAAATAAAGACCATACACATATATTATATATAGAGATAAGAAAAATGTCAATAAAATTCAAAATGCCGCCTAGGGCTTGCACCCGTGGCAGCATCTTGAAGAAAGTTTAGGTATAATAAAGGAAAAACTTGAGTAAACTATCAGTCTTCTACTACAACCATGTTGCGGTAGTATCTTGCGCCGTGTTCGTACATGACCACGCCTTCGACACCCTTGTTCATGCCTGCAACATTGACGGCCTGCATGATGGGAATCCAGGGAGAATCCTCCATGACGATTCTCTGAGCCTCTTTGTAGAGTTCATTTCTCTTGGTTTCGTCCATCTCTACACGAGCCTGCATTACGATTTCGTCAAATTCGGGATTGGAGTATCTGGCTCTGTTGCCCTTGGAACCGAAGTTGTCGGAGTGGAAGCTGAAGACCATTGTGTTGTCGGCGTCGACTGCCTGAGACCATCCCAAGAGGAAAGCGTCGTAGTCTTCGCCTGTCGACATCTCAACAAGTGTACCGAATTCAACGACAGAGATCTCCATATTTACGCCGATGGAGGCGTAATCCTGCTGGATTATCTGGCAGATACGGCTTCTGATCTCGTTGGAAACCAGGATTTCCATATCAAAACCGTCGGGATAGCCTGCCTCAGTCAAAAGCTGTTTTGCTTTTTCAAGGTCGTAGCTGTAAATGTTGAGCTCGCTGTCATAGCCGGGCATCATGGTGGGGAATACCGAGTTACAGGGAACGCCGTAGCCTTCGTAGATTACATCGATTATCGTCTGCTTGTCGACTGCGTAGTGAAGAGCCTGTCTTACTTTTACATTGTTGAAGGGCTCTTTCTGGCAGTTGAATGCAATGAAGGATACCGAAGCGGATACCATATCGACTGTTTTGATGTTTTCATCTTCCTTAAGTCTGTCGATATCGACGGCAGGAAGCTCGTTGATGTAGTCGACTTCGCCGTTTTCCAAAGCTATTGTTCTGGAGGAATCCTCGGGAATTACGCGGCGTGTGATAGAGGTTGCCTTGACTTCGCCGCCCCAGTAATCGTCAAATCTCACCAGTGTGCAATGGTCGTTGGGCTGGTACTCTTTAAGAGTCATACAGCCTGTGCCGACGGGGTTTTCGCCGTATTCACCGCCGTCTGCCTCGGCCTCTGTGACAGCCTTTTCGGAGAGAATATATGCTGTGTTCTGCGTAAGCTTGAGAAGCATGGGAGCAAAGGGAGCGCTTGTCGTCAGCTTGACGGTGTAGTCGTCAACGGCCTCTACCGAGCTGACCATCTCAAAGTTGGCCTTTGCCTGGGCCGACTCTCTGGCTCTGTTAAATGTAAAGACAACATCGGATGCTTTTAGCTCTTCGCCGTTGTGGAACTTTACACCCTGGCGAAGGTGGAAAATATATTCAGTATCGCTTGTATTCTCCCAGCTCTCGGCAAGAGAGGGAATAATATTTGCGTTTTCGTCTAAAGTTACAAGTTTGTCGTAAATAAGCTGTGCTACTTCACCGGAATAGGTGTCGGAAATCTTTGCGGGGTCAAGAGTTACAATGTCGGCGCTTGCACCGATAACTACATCTGTGCGGATATTCTGTCCGTCCTGAGTGGAAGAGCTGCTCTCTGAAGAGCCGTTTGTCGATTTTTCTTCTGAGGAATCGTTTACTGAATTCGCCGATTGGCAACCCGCCATCAATGAAAAAATCATTGCGGACACCAACATCAGCGTCAAGATTCTTTTCATACTTTTTACCTCGTTTCGTTAGATTTTTCTGTGTTTTTCAGAAGATGTTAAGATTATACCACCAAAAAAGTTAAAGTCAACCGAAAATATTAAAAAAGGATTAAATACACAAAAATAAAAGCGTAACCCCGCTTTTTTTATGTGAAAACAATAAAAAAACACCTGTTTTTTACATAATTGAAAACAGGTGAGTTTCTTTAAAAGAAAATAAGTGGTATTGTAGTTTCTTTTTAAGAAACTACAATACCACTTATGAATTTATTTATGATAGAGCTTTTTGGTCTGATATCTGGGTTCGCAGGTGAGATTTATTCCCAATTTGCGGTATACATCGAGGTCTACCTGGGCTAAAAGCACCGACGAGTGAGCTTCGATGCCTTTGAGCTTTTTGAGCTGATCGTAAGCAAGCTTTGCGTCGGCGTTTTCGGTGGAGCTCATAGCAAGGGCGATGAGGGTCTCATCACTGTGGAGCCTCGGGTTGTGACCGCCCAAAACCTTTACCTTGAGATCGTGAATAGGGGCGATTACCTTGGGAGAAATGAGCAGAGTTTCTTTAGGTATGCCTGCCAGAGCCTTGATTGCGTTTAAAAGTGCGGCGGAGCAGGCACCCAAAAGGGGAGAAGTCTTGCCCGTAATTATTCTGCCGTCGTCCAGCTCTATGGACACGGCGGGAGCTGCCGTCTCTTCGCTGCGGGAGAGGGCGGCTTGAACCACCTTTCTGTCAGAGGTGGATATGCCCGCCTGTTTCATGAGAATCTGGATTTTATCTACACATTCGGGGGAGAAAATTCCACTCTTTACGCCGCACAGAGAGTGATAATATCTTCTGACTATTTCGGCTTTTGCCGCTTCTCTGCATACCTCGTCGTCGATTATGCCGAAGCCTGCCATGTTGACTCCCATGTCGGTAGGAGATTTATATGGGTTCTTGTTCATCAGCTTTTCAAACATCGTGCTGAGAACGGGGAAAATCTCTACATCTCGGTTATAGTTTATCGTCACCTCGCCGTAGGCTTCGAGATGATAGGGGTCTATCATGTTTATGTCGTTGAGATTGGCTGTGGCAGCTTCATATGCAAGATTTACGGGGTGTTTGAGGGGGAGATTCCATACGGGGAAGGTCTCGTATTTGACATATCCCGCGTCTATACCTCTCTTGTGCTCGTGATAGAGCTGGGAGAGACAGGTGGCCATCTTTCCGCTGCCGGGACCGGGAGCCGTGACCACCACAAGGGGACGGGTCGTCTCGATGTATTCGTTTTTGCCATAGCCCTCATCGGATATGACACGGTCTATATCAGAGGGATAACCCTCGATGGGATAGTGCATAAACACGGGAACTCCCAGGCTCTGAAGCTTTGCCTTAAAGCCTGTGGCGGCGGTCTGACCGGTAAAATGGGTTATGCAGACGCTGCCTACATATACGCCGAACTCACGGAAAGCGTCGATGAGACGGAGAACATCCTGATCGTAGGTTATGTTTAAATCCGCTCTTATTTTGCCCTCTTCAATGTCGTTTGCATTGATGACAATTACCACTTCGGCCTTGTCGGAAAGCTTTTTGAGCACCTGCATTTTGGTGTCGGGGGCAAAGCCGGGCAGAACTCTTGACGCATGGTAATCGTCGAAAAGCTTGCCGCCAAACTCCAGATAGAGCTTGCCGCCAAACTCCGCTATTCTCTCCTCGATGTGTTTTGTCTGCTTCTGCAGATATAGGTCGTTGTCAAATCCGATTTTCATACTCTCCTCCTTTATACTACATAAAAATAAAATGTCCCTAAAAATATTATGGGCAGCCATAGCGACTGCCCTATAACATTATGATTTTAAAAAATTACTTGAGGTTAAACCAGGCGTTGAGACCGGGGAAATATGCGCTGTCCTCCAGCTCCTCCTCGATTCTGAGAAGCTGATTGTACTTTGCGACACGGTCGGAACGGCTCGGTGCGCCTGTCTTGATCTGACCTGCGTTGAGAGCGACGGCGATGTCGGCAATGGTTGTGTCCTCTGTCTCGCCGGAGCGGTGGGATACAACTGCTGTGTAGCCTGCACGGTTGGCCATCTGAATGGCGTTGAGGGTCTCTGTGAGAGAGCCGATCTGGTTGACCTTGATGAGGATGGAGTTGGCTACGCCGAGCTCGATGCCCTTTTCAAGACGCTTTGTGTTTGTGACAAAGAGGTCGTCGCCGACCAGCTGAATCTTCTTGCCGAGCTCTTTTGTGATCATTGCCCAGCCTTCCCAGTCGTCTTCTGCCATGCCGTCCTCGATGGAGATGATGGGGTACTTGTTGACAAAGTCTTTCCACATCTTGACCATCTGGTTTCTTGTCATCTTCTTCTTTGCCTTGGGGAGCAGATAGTATCCGCCGTCCTCGTTTACAAACCACTCGGAAACAGCGGGATCGAGGGCGATTCTGAAGTCGTCGCCCGGCTTGAAGCCTGCCTTCTCAATGGCCTCGACTATGACCTTGAGAGCGTCCTCGTCCTTCTTGAGGTTGGGTGCAAAGCCGCCTTCGTCACCGACAGATGTGGTGAGACCCTGGGCCTGAAGGAGCTTTTTGAGGGTGTGGAACACCTCTGCGCACCATCTGAGACCTGTGCGGAAGTCGGGAGCGCCGACAGGCATTATCATAAACTCCTGAATGTCAACATTGTTTGTAGCGTGAGCGCCGCCGTTCAGAATGTTCATCATGGGAACGGGCAGAGTGTGGGCGTTTACGCCGCCGATGTACTTGTAAAGGGGCAGACCCATGGAGAGAGCTGCTGCCTTTGCAACTGCGAGAGATACGCCCAAAATGGCGTTTGCGCCGAGACGGCTCTTGTTCTCGGTGCCGTCGAGCTCTATCATAGCCTTGTCTATATCGCTCTGATCGAGGGCGTTGAGACCGATTATGGCGTCGGCAATCTCACCGTTTACGGCTTCTACTGCCTTGAGGACGCCCTTGCCGAGATAGCGGCTCTTGTCGCCGTCGCGGAGCTCGCAGGCCTCGTATATACCTGTCGAAGCGCCCGAGGGAACGGCTGCACGGCCCATATAGGTGTCCATTCCGTCGTCCACATATACCTCTACCTCAACGGTAGGATTTCCGCGGCTGTCCAGCACCTCGCGGGCAAGGACATCGACGATTTCTGCATATTTTTTCATATGTTTCGTTCTCCTTGTTAAGTGTTGTATATAAATTATTTGACAATCAAGCTTTCACCCGTCATCTCCGAGGGCTTGTCCAGATTCAAAAGCTCAAGCATTGTGGGGGCGATGTCGCAAAGGCGGCCGTCCCTGAGTTTGAGACCTTCTCTGCACACAATGAAGGGGACGGGGTTTGTGGTGTGAGCCGTAAAGGGATCTCCGCAGTCGGTGGCCATGCAGTCGGCGTTGCCGTGGTCGGCGGTGACTATACATGTGCCGCCCATCTTCTCTATGCTGTCAAAGACCTTTTTGGCGCACTTGTCGACGGCCTCCAAAGCCTTGACGGCGGCGCAGAATACCCCTGTGTGACCCACCATGTCGCAATTGGCAAAGTTGAGAATGACCACATCGTATTTTCCGCTCTCGATTTCGGCGCAGGCGGCGTCGGCCACCTCAAAGGCGCTCATCTCGGGCTTCAAATCGTATGTCGCAACCTTGGGGGAGGGAATGAGCACGCGGCTCTCGCCCTCAAAGGTCTTTTCCTCACCGCCGTTGAAGAAAAATGTCACATGGGCATACTTTTCGGTTTCGGCGATTCTCAGCTGCGTCAGGCCCTTTTTTGCGATGTACTCGCCCAAAATGTTGGTGAGCACAGTGGGCTTAAAGGCGACCTTTACATTTTTGAACTTTTCGTCGTACTGTGTAAAGCAGACATAATAGGGCATTATGATGCCGCTTTTGCGGACTATTCCGCAGTCTTCCTCGGTGAAGGCGGCAGTTATCTCTCTGGCTCTGTCGGGACGGAAGTCGAAGAAGATAATGCTGTCATCAGAGGTGACGCCGCCGTAGTTTTCGGCGGTGACAGGAACCAAAAACTCGTCGGTGACGCCGTTTTTGTAGCTGTCGTCGATGTATTTTATAAAATCAGATGTCTTTTCGGCCTCGCCCAAAGCTATGGCGTCATAGGCTTTCTGAAGTCTTTCCCAGCGCTTGTCGCGGTCCATGGCGTAAAATCTGCCCGAAACCGAGACGAGAGTGCCGCAGTTTTCGGCCTTCATAAACTCGAGAAGATCCGAGATATATTCCTTTGCCGAGGTGGGGGGCACATCGCGTCCGTCGGTAAAGGCGTGGACAAGGGGGGACACCCCCTGCATTTTGCAGAGTTTTATAAGGGCCTTGAGATGGTCAATGTGGCTGTGGACTCCGCCGTCCGACAGAAGACCGTAGAGATGGACATTTCCGCCCTTGGATTTGGCGCTTTCTATTGCGGCGAGAAGCTCGGGATTTTTAAAGAAATCTCCGTCTTCTATCTCCTTTGTTATTCTCGAAAGCTCCTGATACACTATGCGGCCTGCGCCCATGTTGGTGTGACCCACTTCGCTGTTGCCCATCTGACCGTCGGGCAGACCTACATCAAGACCCGAGCAGGCAAGGGTGGAGTGGGGATATTTTTCAAACAGTCCGTTTAAAAACGGAGTGTCCGCGTTGCAGACGGCGTTCTGAGGGCACGATTTGCCTATGCCGTAGCCGTCCAGAATCATTAAAACCAAAGGTTTTTTCATATTTGCTCCTTAGAGGAATTATTGATTGGATACTATATCGGTGGCGATGCTCACTATATCCATAAAATCTTTGGAGCGCAGTGAGGCTCCGCCTATGAGACCTCCGTCGATGTCATACTGGGAGAATATCTCGCGGGCGTTGCCGGCGTTCAAGGAGCCGCCGTAGAGAATGCTGACAGCTCTTGCCGATTTTGCTCCGTACATCTCGCGGAGGCAGGAGCGTATCTCGTGGCACACTTCCTGAGCCTGCTCGGGTGTGGCTGTGCGTCCCGTGCCTATGGCCCACACGGGCTCGTAGGCTATCGTTATCTTTTTGAGCTGCACGGCGTCGATGCCCGAAAGGGCCACCTTGAGCTGCTGTTTTATGACTTCCAAAGTTATGTTGTAGTTGCGCTGACAGTTGGTTTCGCCTATGCATATTATCGGCTTGAGTCCATTCAAAACTGCGGCTATCGTCTTTTTGGCCACGGTGTTGTCGGTTTCGCCGAAATATTTTCTGCGCTCGGAGTGCCCTATGATGACATATTCTGCCCCGGCTTCCAAAAGCATGGGAGCGGAAATTTCACCTGTATAGGCACCGCTCGGCTCAAAATGGAGATTCTGGGCGCCTATCGAAAAGCGGGCGCTTTTCGCCTGGGCCTGGGCCGAGGAAATGAGGGTAAAGGGCACGCAGAGCACATTTTTAGTGCCGATTTTTATATTCTTGAGATTTTTGATTTCCTTCAAAAAGGTTTTGAGAGAGGCACTGTCGCCGTTCATTTTCCAGTTTCCGGCGATTATCACCTTTCTGTATCGCTTATCCATGTTCTGTTATTTATCAAGCAGACAGGCCATGCCCGGCAGCTTTGCTCCTTCTAAAAGTTTGAGTGATGCTCCACCGCCTGTGGAGATGTGGGTGATCTTGTCTTCTACGCCGGCTTTTTTGATGGCAGCAGTAGAGTCGCCGCCGCCGACTATTGTAAGACCGCTGTTGTTTGCCACAGCCTCGGCTATGGCGTTGGTGCCCTTGGCAAACTCGTCAAACTCAAAGACGCCCATGGGGCCGTTCCAGACTATGGTCTTGGCCTTGCTGATGACATCGGAGTAAAGACCCACGGTTTTGGGGCCTATGTCGAGAGCCATATAGCCGTCGGGGATGTGATCGCCTGTGACTATTATGTATTCCGCGTCGGGGGCAAAGGATTTTGCCGCCACATGATCTATGGGGAGATAGAAGGGCACATGCAGTCTCTGGGCTTTTTCCAGAATTTGACGGGCGTAGTCTATCTTGTCCTCTTCGTATTTTGAATCGCCTATTTCGCCCCACTTGGCTTTGGCGAAGGTATATGCCATGGCGCCGCCTATGATGACCGAATCGCACACCGTGAGAAGGTTTTCGATGGCCATTATCTTATCGGACACCTTGCTGCCGCCCAAAATACCCACGAAAGGTCTCTTGGGATCGGTGAGGGCTTCGCCGAAGTGTTCCAGCTCCTCTTCCATCAAAAAGCCTGCGTAGCCGGGGATATAGTTGGCGACGCCTGCCGTCGAAGAGTGTGCTCTGTGAGCCGAGCCGAAGGCTTCGCCCACATATATGTCTGCAAAAGAGGCGAGACGCTCGGAAAATTCGGGGTCACACTTTTCCTCTCTCGGGTCAAAGCGGACATTTTCCAGCATGATGATCTGACCGTCTTCAAGGGCGTTCACGGCGTCTTCAGCCTGTTCGCCCACTATGTCGGGCACGAACTTTATCGGTTTGCCCAAAAGTTTTTCCATCTCTGCGGCGATGGGAGCCACCGTGAGAGAAGGCACAACCTTTCCTTTAGGTCTGCCCAGGTGCGTGATGATTATCACTTTTGCACCGTTGTCGGCGAGATATCTGACCGTCGGAACTGCGGCGGCGATTCTCGTATTGTCAGTTACATTACCCTTATCGTCCTGAGGGGCGTTGAGCTCACAGCGGATAAGAACTTTTTTTCCGCTGACATCCACATCGGTCACTGATTTTTTGTTGTAATTCATAACTCACCCACACATATTCTTAATAATTATCGAATCTGCAAGGCGCAGACCCATACACCTATTATTATAGTCCATAAAGTAAGTTATTGCAATATAAAAATGAAATTTTTACACCGCTTTCACAGCAGAAAAGGGAAAAAACATTTTAAATGTTGTGAAATTTGTCAATTTGACGGAAAAGATACCGAAAAGACGGCGTAGCGCCCCTTTTCGCTCTTTACCTTTACCGAGGCGCCGTGGAGAGCGGCGATGTCGGCAGCTATGGCAAGACCCAGGCCGAAGCCTCCGTTTTCGCGGTTTCTCGACGAGTCGGAGCGGTAAAACCTGTCGAATATTTTGGGTATTTCCTCTTCGTCTATGCCGTCGCCCTCGTTGTAGACCGACATGACGGCTTTGCCGTCCTCTTTTTTGAGGGAAAGCTCTATGACCGCCCCGTCACGGGAGTATTTGACGGCGTTGTCGAGAAAGATGACCGCCATGCGGCAAATTTTTTCACGGTCGCCGTTTATGGAAATACCCCCTTCGATATTTTCGGAAAAACGGCGTTTTTTTTCATAGATATAGCTCTCGAGACCGAGGGCGGTCTCGGTGAGAGCTCTTGACAGGTCAAAGGTCTCCTTTGAGGCCGAAAGGGTACCGCCGTCGTATCTCGTCAGCTCCAAAAGACCGTGGACAAGGTCGGAAAGCCTTGAAATCTCCTGTTTTATTGAGGTGAGCCATCGGTTTTGACCTATCTCATTTTCCAAAGCGTCGGCTCCCGACAGCATGACGGCGAGAGGTGTTTTGAGCTCGTGGGAAGCGTCGGACACAAACTGCTGCTGCTTTTCAAATGCCTTTTCGGCGGGGCGCACAGCCCACTTTGCCAGAAAAACCGCAAAGGCCGCCACAACTAAAAGCCCTGTGGAGCCTATAAACAGCGATGTGAAAAGCAGGCTTTTCATGGATTCCCTGTCTCTCGACACATCGAGAAAGGCCATTTTGACCCCGTTTTCGGTGTAGCTCTTCATATATTTATAGGAATATACCGAGCCGCTCTGGTTTTTTGCGTTGAAAATCTCCGACACAATATAGGTGAAAGTTTCGTCTATCTCGTATATGTCGGGGCGCACCGAGGTGATATTGCCCTCTCTGTCGGTAAACACCGTTATGCATCGCTCGAAGCCCTTGCCGAAAGGCTGCATGGGTTTGGGCAGGTTTTGGGAATAGCCCTCCGTCATGGCAGAGGAGAGGGCGGTGTCGTTGTCATTTTCAAAGGCGCGGTACATGGATATGTTGAGAAAGCCGAAGAGAGCCGTGAAGATGAGGGCGGCAACAGCAACTATGCTCAGGACAAACTTGAGTTTGAGCCTTTTAATCATTTTGCCCCTCCAGAGTGTAGCCTATGCCCCTGACCGCCTTTATTTTTACCTTTGAGCCGATAAATCCCAGCTTTTTTCTCAAAAAAGAGATGTAGACTTCCACATTGTTGTATTCGGCGTCGCTGTCAAAACCCCAAACCTTTTCCAAAATAAGCTCCTTGGTGGCTATATTCTGAGGGGCGGCAAACAGCATGTGGGCTATCTGAAATTCTTTGAGTCCCAGTTTCAAAGAGCCGTTTTCCGCCGAAAGGGTGTAGGTCAGGGTGTCGAGGGTGGTGCCGCAGAAGGTGAGGGAAGAGGTTTTGTCCTCTCCCTTGCGTCGGCAGAGAGCCCGCACCCTTGCCGAAAGCTCCTCTTTTGAAAATGGCTTTGTAAGGTAGTCGTCGGCGCCGCTGTCGAGACCCTTTACCTTATCCTTGACTCCGTCTCTCGCCGTAAGCAGCAGAACAGGGGTCTTTACGCCCTGAGCTCTCAGCTTTAGCAGAACATCGATGCCGTTCATTTTTGGCAGCATTATGTCGAGTATTATGGCGTCGTATATGCCGCTTTGACCTATGTCAAGGCCGTTTATTCCGTCATAGGCGGCGTCGACGCTGTATTTATCCCTTTTGAGTATTTCGCAGAGGGCGTCGGACAGAGCCTTTTCGTCCTCGACGACAAGTATTCTCATAAAAAATCTCCTTTTTTCTTTATGGATATATTTTAGCACAAAAGCTTTAAATAGTCTTAAAAAAACACAGATCCTTTCAGTTTATTTTAAGCTTTGGGTTTTATAATTTATCACGCAAAGGAGGAAACGCATGAGTATGTACAGAGCAAACGGCTCGCTGTTTGACGGCGAAAGCACCGAAACAAGGCCTTTCAAATACCGTCACGAGCTGAAATATGTGATAAACCGCGGCGACTACATGGGTCTTAGGGCAAATCTCTCGGCTTTTGCCAAAAAAGACAGAAACTGCGGCGAGGACGGAAACTACAATGTCCGCAGCCTGTATTTCGACAATTACAACGACACGGCGCTGAGAGAAAAGCTTTTGGGCATAGCCGACAGGGAAAAATTCCGCATAAGGATATACAACGGCGACAGCGGATTTATAAGACTTGAAAAAAAGATAAAGAGAAACGGTCTTACAGCCAAGGTTTCGGCAGTCATAGACCGTGAGGAATGTCTCAAAATGGCAGAAGGGAATTTTGACGGCATAGATATGTCGAAAAGACCTCTTATCGCAGAGTTTGCCGCCAAAAGCAGAGAGAAGCTTTTGAGGGCAAAGACGATAGTCGATTACGAAAGGGAGGCATATGTGTTTGCCGCCGGCAATGTGAGGATAACCTTTGACAAAAAGATAAGCAGCGGAATGTTCAGCCGGGATCTTTTTGTGAAAGATTTGCCTTTGGTGTCGGTAATGCCGCCTGAAATGATGATTTTGGAAGTAAAATACGACAATTTCCTGCCCGACATAATAAAAAATATAATATCTGTGGCCGACTGCGGCAGGGTTTCGGCCTCAAAATACACGCTTTGCAGATTTTACAGCTGATCAGGAGAGAAAAATGATTACATTTAACGATATATTTAAAAACAGCTTTTTGGAAAACATGACATCTTTTTCCTTTTTAGATATGGCGATAGCCATGGCGCTGGCTTTTGCCGTGGGACTTTTCATAATGATGGTCTATCAGAAGACCTTTAAGGGAGTTATGTATTCACGCACCTTCTGTGTTTCCCTTTTGGCCATGACCCTCATTACAACCCTCATCATATTGGCCGTAACCTCCAATGTGGTGCTGTCCCTCGGTATGGTCGGCGCCCTGTCCATCGTCCGTTTCAGAAGCGCGGTCAAGGAGCCTTTGGACATAGCCTTTATATTCTGGTCCATAAGCGTTGGCATAGTGCTGGGCGCAGGACTTTCGCCTCTGGCAGTCATCGGCTCGGCATTTATCGGCATAGTGCTTTTGGTATTTGTAAATAAAGACATCAAGGAACAGCCCTATATAATGATAATCTCGGCAGAAGATGAAAACGCCGAGAGAAGAGCGGTGGATTTTTCCGCCTCGCACCTCAAAAAATCCATGGTCAAATCCAAGACTGTTTCGGCTTCGGGAGTGGAGCTGACCATGGAGGTGCGCCTTGCAGGAGATACTTCCTTTATAAACTCCCTCTCGCAGATAGAGGGCATAAAAAACGCCGTACTTGTCAGCTACAACGGCGAATACATGGGTTAAGGAGAAATTATGAGCGAAAAAAAGGTAAACGCGGCGGCTTTTTTCTTCTTTACTCTCGCCCTCATAGGCGTAGTCGCCGCTTGGTATACAGTTAAAGATAAAGGCTCTGCCGAAAGCGGCGCCGAGCAGAAATATGAATCGACGGTATTCGGTCAGAATGTGGTGCAGATAGACATCGTCACCGACGAGGACACCTGGCAGAGCATTCTGGACAACGCCCTGGAAGAACAGTACACCGCCGTAAGCGTCACGATAAACGGAAAGACCTATGACAATGTGGGCATAAGACCCAAGGGAAACTCCACCCTTACCCGTGTGGCATCGTCGGACAGCGACCGATTCAGCTTTAAGATAAAATTTGATGAATATATAGACGATATGACTTTGGACGGCCTCGATGTGCTGGTGCTCAACAACATAATAGACGACAACAGCTACATCAAGGAATACATCGCCTTTGACATGATGAATTACCTCGGAGTGCCGTCATCGCTGTATACCTATGCCTCGCTCGGCTTAAACGGCGAGAACATCGGCTTTTACCTGGCTCTCGAAGGATATAACGACAGCTTTGAGATGAGAAACTTCGGCACCGAGGAGGGCGAGATGTACAGCGCCAAGTCCATGGAGATGGGCGGCGACATGGGAGGCGGCAGAGACAACGCCGATATGCCTCAAAGATCCGATAGAGAGCAGACCGAAAGCTCGGAAGCGGCGGTGGAAACCGTGGCAAACCGCGCAGACAAGGGCGGAATGATGGGGGGCAGAGGCTCCTCGTCGGGCACCGACCTTGTGTATACCGACGATGAGATAGACAGCTATTCGGGCCTTTTTGACAATGCCGTCGGCTCCGACGCCACAGGCGAGGACAAAATGAGGGTGATCGAGGCCATAAAGGCGTTGAACAGCGGTGAAAACCTCGAGCAGTACCTGGATGTGGACGAGATACTCAAGTATCTTGCCGTCCACACCGTTGTTGTAAACCTCGACAGCTATTCCTCGAATATGTGCCAGAACTACTATATATATGAGAGAGAGGGGCAGATATCGGTGCTGCCCTGGGACTACGGTCTGTCCTTCGGAGGAATGAACTCGGGCAGTGTGTCCGATGTGGTCAATTTCCCCATCGACACCCCTGTGTCGGGCGTTGAGATGAGCGAAAGACCTCTCATTTCGGTGCTTTTGGGAATAGAGGAGTACCGTGAGCAGTACCACGAATATCTGAGGATACTCTGCGATGAATACCTCTTTGAAACGGCGGTGAAAAACAAGATAGCCTCTTTGAGAGCCTATGTGGACGAGTATGTGGCGGCAGACCCCACAGCTTTCTGCACCTATGA
>ERZ779866.820-NODE-820-length-33829-cov-21.362320_pt1 | contig 33829 bp, 34 predicted proteins | sample MGYA00511248_ERZ779866 | MGnify/ENA primary metagenome ERZ779866 (study PRJEB29588, sample SAMEA2155758) | human gut metagenome | biome: human gut; feature: human-associated habitat; material: faeces | place: Denmark | collected 2008/2010 ... | reverse complement strand
ACGCCTATGTGGCGGCCCACAAGGACACCCTGCTGCCCATGGGCACGCTGGCGGACCGGAACCTGCGCCGCAAGCGCATGGAGGCGCACTCCGCCCTGAACCAGCTGATTGGAAGCGGCATCATGACGCGGAAACAGGCGTACCGCTGGCTCCAGCTCCAACTTGGCTTGCCGGAATCTGAGGCACATATCGCCAAATTCTCTGAGCTGCGATGCCAGAAAGTGATCGAATTGTGCCGTGCCCTCTCCCGGGCGCAGGCCCGGGCGGCCTGACCACGATCCAAGCTGAGAGAGGTGAAAACCGCAATGAAAAACTGGATGCAGATGAACGATGTACAGAGGGCGTTGGTGGAGGAGAACCTGTCTCTGGTGGGCCAGACCATCGCCCGGCATATCCGGTACAACGAGGATATCTGCGGCATGGGCGCGGATGACCTATACCAGGAGGGCTGCTGGGCGCTCTGCCACGCCGCGATGACCTATGACCAGACGGGGCGTGGAACCCCGTTTTCCGCCTACGCCCGGCCCGTGATCCGCAACCACCTGCTGGACCACTGCCGGCGTGTACTGAGCCAGCGGGAACATCTGCCCACCGTAGCCCTGGAGGTCCCGGTCAGCGAGGATATCCCTCCCCCGAAGGCTTGGCTTCGGGATGTGAATGGACAAGAGGTGTGGGACGCACAAATCCTTGTGGATCAGCTGCTGGAGCACGGCAGGCGCACCTGCACCGGCGTGGCCAGGCTGGGTGTGGAGGCGCTGGCACTGAAGGTCAAGGGCTATACCGGGGCCGATATCGCCAGGATGTATCACACCAAGCCCAACCATGTAGGAGCGTGGATCTCCCGGGCGGCAGAGAAACTGCGTGGAGATGCAGCCTTCGCCGCGCTGCTGGATCGTGAGGCACAGCCTAAAGCGGCTGGTTTCTGAGGCCAAACCAAGGATGAACAGATACATAGGAGGATGACCATGATGAACACGCGAAGACGAACACTTTACACGGCGGTGGGGCATTTTCGGAGCGTCACGACCAAGGACGGGGCCTATCCCGTGGTGCTGGTAAACCGCCAGGAATACCAGATGGACCCCCAGGAGATGACCGTTTGGAGTATCCTGAATTGGAGGCTCGTGGACGCCCAGGGCGTGGAGGAGCACTACGAGCCCATGTTCCAGGCGCTGAGACTGGAGGAACGCCGTACATTGGAGCACTGCCTGGACCGTCTGGTGACCAGGGGCCTGGTGGCCGCCGGGCGTGGTGAGACTGACTTTGAGGCTCTGTACGATCTGCTCAGCGGTCTGTACGTGGTGCCCATCTCGGAGAGCCTGCCCCTGCGTACCGTTACTTTCCTCAAAATGCTCCTGCTGGACGGCGTGCCTTTCGCCCGGGCGAAGCAGATTTTTCATAAAGTCCGGCTGTCTGAGGGCGAAGCCCGGGTGATGGCCTTGGCAAGGCAGGCGCTGCTCTCCACAGCGGAGCTGATCCGCTGCGTGGATTTGGGCGTCACGGACGTCTCCAGTGATGACAAGGTGATGGACGCCCTTTACAACGACACAGACGCCACCAGCGACAACATGGGGGATCTGATGCGGGCCTCTCAAAGCCGGGAGCCGGTTACGCTGTCTGTTGCCAACCTGTGTCTGCATAAGCAGATCATCTTCGAGCGGGTGTAGGGTATGGATAGGCTTGCGTTTCAGGAGTGGCCCGCCGTGCTGCGGCGCCGGTGGATTCTCACCGGCGCCGCTGGTGTCGTGTTTCTGCTGGTGGGTCTCGCTGTATTTTTCGCTCTTGGGGATCGTATTCTTTTGATTCTCAGCGGGATGCTGACGCTCTGTACCCTCCTGCATTGCGTGGAGTATTACCATACGATCCGATGCCGCCGCTATCAGGCGATAGAAGCCATCTGCGTGGATCTTGGCCGTCCCGGCATCGGTCGGCGCAGGAAAATCCGGCTGCTTTTACAGGAGGGCGGGGAGATCACGGTGACCTTAGATAAGCGGATGGATCTGCGGATCGGGCACCAATACCGGATCTTCTGCCGTTTGGACCGTACCCCGCCTCATGGCGGGGCTGATCTCCAATGCCTGCCGGCGGGAGATTCGATCCTCGCGCTGGAGGATCTCGGAGAATCACGCGCTGATTTCGCCATAGAAGATAAGGAGGAACCGAAACATGACCTATAAACCATGCACCGCGGCGCAGTATCGGATCATGGGGTATCTGCGTGAGACCTTTGAGACCTCTCTGTGTCTCATCTACCCGTCCCGGCCCAACGCCATGGTCCTGGAAGACCAGTTTGGAGAAAAACTTGAGTTCTTCTTCCGTGACGGAAAGATCCTGGAGCATTCGCTCATGCCGCCTGCAGATCCTGCGTCTGTTGATCTCTTCCGCCGGTGCCTGGACTTCCAGTTCCCCGTGCCCAGTCAAAAGACGTTTTCCGCACGAATTGCCCTCTGGTCCACCGGCGCCTTTCCGCTGACTTACCAGCAGGCCTTGGACCTTCCCGACGACCTGTTCCGGCACTATCTAAAGACACAGCCGCTGACAAAAGAGGAAGTGCGGGATCTTGCCGCACGCGGCTCAGTGACCGAGCCGGATTTTTGGTCCATGCAGCTGTGGCGGCTGGACGGGCACACGGAGGACTGTATGCTATGCGGCCCCTGGGATGACGGGGGCGGAACATACGGGATCTTATTCCTCCCCCAGCCAGGCCAGCAGGCGGAAGAACTTCATTTCTACGTTACATGAGCCTTTCACAGCGGGGGCCACCTGTATATGTCCATATTGCGAAACAGGCCGCAGCAGCCAAGCCCGCCCTGTTTTACTCCAAATTCCATAGAGGGAAAAAGGCCGGGGGAAGTGCATTTTTGCAGCACTTCCCCCGGCGGCTTTATGGAGATGTTTGACCAGAACAATGGGGCGGTCGCCCTTATTGATCTTCACCAAGGTGAGCAATTTCCCAACACATCCCGGGCCGCCGGAGCCGATGCGTGCCCTGCGCCCGGAGTTCACAATTTCTGAGAAGGAGCAAATTATGAGCAGATTTATAGAAGTTGAGTCGAACCTGATCAATGTAGATCACATCGTCAGTGTCCAACAGCATAGGAACTATACCTTGAGCATCTTCCTCGACAATGGCAAAGTAATCAAGGCCGACTACGCCTGTGAACGTGTCCTGGAGGCCATAGCGGGCCGGGACTTTATCGTGGGCACGGTACCCTGCGAGGGAGTCTGCGTCGCCATCAACAGCGAGGAGGGGACGCAGTTCTATCCCGTGCGCCAGCTTGCCCTCACCGGGGACGGCGAGGTGCGGCCCCTGAGCGTCCAGTTTGATCGGATTGAGTTCTTTGACGATTGGCCTGGTTATGGCGGAATGACGCATCCGCAGCCTCCCTCTGAGGAAACAGGCCCTTGACGGGAGGGTGGGTTTCCTGCGGGCGCTCAGGACAAGAGAGGGACGCATGTGGGGGCACTCACAGGTACTTTGACCACTGGCTGGGGTACCACGGTTGGATATCTACTTGCCAGCCTCGACCTCTTTGATCAGCTTGCGCATATCCTCCAATACATCACGGGCATTGCGCCCTTCATATCCGTTGACACAAGTGGTCTGCGATTCCCGCAGATTCACTTAGAGCGCGTTGCTGGAACCTGGTGTGAGAGAAAGTGGGACTAACCGTTCTCTTACGATCTGCTTGAGCGGCATCGTGAAAACACCAGGCATCGTCATTTCCAGCTCGTTTAAGACGGCCTCCGCCTGTGCCTTCAATGTGGAATCCACGCGCGTTGTTCAGATGGCGTCACCCGGCATACAGGGCGCCTTCCTTTCTTGGAGATATTCCATGTGCGTTACCAATGCAGCGGGACAAACAGAACCCCCATTTCTCCGCATCCAATCAGCTTGTGAAAAAATTACGGAGGAACCTATTTGGCGCTGACTGCTCCAGTCAGCGCCGTTTCCTTTTAGGTTCCCTGACAGGAGATGTTGAAATGAAGAAGCACAAGAAAATCCTACCACTATGCCTGCTCACACTGCTGCTGACTGTGCTGCTTTCAGTTCCGGCCTCCGCTGCTGGAGGCTATTCTGACGTACCGCCGGGCTCCGCCTGCTATGAGGCAGTGACCTACTTGGCCGAGCGGGGGATCACATCCGGCACTGGCGGAAACTGCTATTCACCCGATGACCTGATCACGGTGCGCCAGTGGGCAGTTATGCTTTGTCGGGCGTACCTCCCGGATACCCTGCCGACCGCATCCTACGAATCACTGGGCGACGCCTGCGTCCGCCAGTGCTACCGGGAGGGCTGGGTCACGGAATCGGCTGTGATGAGCCGGGACTCCAGGATATGCTGGGGCGCCCTGCTGCAAAGTGCCTTTGCGGCGGCTAATATCCCGGTCTATGACTATTCGCTGTACCCTGGGGGCTCCACACTCTCAGCCTACGACAATGTTCTGCGGCTTGGAGAGGAGCTCGGCCTGTACGGGCTGGACAGCAACGCCCTGGATCTGATGACCCGGGGAGATGCGGCCCAGGTGCTGTACCAGCTTTTGACCAACGAATACGAGGTAGCAGCGCCGCCGTTGGCTACGGCGGCGTTTTTATATAACAAGGAGGAGGCCGACCTCAATCCCTATCTGGTGGAAATTCAAAAGATCCCGGCTTCGATTCTGGAAACTTTTGAGCAGAAGGGCTGGAAGTACGTCATTGATTTTGACTACCTGTGGGAGTTCAGCCAGGAGCGGGGGATGTCATGCATCGGAGTGGCCTCATACAGTACCCGGGAGATCTATGTGTCTGACCCGTCTGCCACCATCCATGAGTTCGGCCACTTCCTGGACTGGACGCTGGGTTTCCCGACATACCACGAGGAGCTATACGAGGCGGAGGCCCAGTCTGCGGCCGATACCGTCCTGCGGGACTACTCAGCCACCAACAGCCATGAGTATTTCGCCGACTGCTTCGCGTTCTGGGTCCGCAATCGTGATCACAAAGAACAGATGGAGCTGCTGAAGGAGGCGGCTCCGGAGACATACGCATATTTTGCTGGGCTGGAATCCGGCGGGTGGTCCGCCGTCATGATGGTAGCTTGACCCGCTCCCATTATTTGAAACCGGCGGGTCACGGCTACGCCGCAGACCGGCACTCTTTGGCTGACAGGCTACGAAACCATTCATAAGCGCTATGGGTACTTTTTGTGAGGCATATATCCAAGCATAGAAATGAAGGAGGTTCTTTTTATGAGTACAAATACATATTCGATTTTTGATTTCCTGAAAAATTGCGGCGGAAACTGGCGGAATACGCTCTACATCCCCTGCGGCGTCTGCATCCATCCCTGCAGGTCCAAACAGCGCGGCGCCCTGGTGACCGCGGACAGCTATGGCCGGCCCCAAGCCATTTCTGTGGTACGGTATGAGGCCATCACCGGGCAGCGGATTGATCCGGACGAATGCGTCGGAACCCTTCGGCAGTATGCCTTTGACGCGGTTTTCCGGGAGTTCGCGTTTTGGGAATGTGAGCAAGTGGGAGATTGCCTTCTCTGCCGCTTGGACAGCGAAATTTCGGCCGGGCCGGTACAGCAGAAATCGGAGGAGGATTTGGAAACGCCTGCACCTGCTGTAGGCGTGGAAAGGCCATCAAAACGGTGCTTTGCACCCAAACTCAAGGAGTCTCCCAAGTAAGCGCCTCAGTACAGCCGGACGCGCTGCACAGGAAAGGGGCACCACATCGGCCCAGGCCGTCAGCGTCTCGCGTGACGCCGGAGCGGCCTTCCCTTAGAGCCGCCAATCCTCTAAGATCGGGATTGTCTTACTACTCCCTCCGTGCTATAATGGAGCCGACTTTACGGGAAGGGCAGGCATACGGGTGATGGAAGATACAAAAAAGCAGAGTGACCAGGAACTTATCCCACCTCCGGGGCAGTCCGCCGGCTCTCCGGCTGAGGAGCCGGATCTTCATCTGATTGATTTCTGGGAGTTGTTATCGGAATTGCGGATCTGATGAAACATCCGAACTTGGATAGGAGCGGGACACCGACGATGGCTCTCCTAAGTTCGATGCAGAGGATCTCAGAGAACTGTTCCAGGAGTTGTCCGAAGAGATCTTATCCACTATCGCCGTGATGGATGAAGGAGAATTGGAGACTGCATATAATTCAGAGTGCTAAGATCGCAAGGGCCGCCCACACAATGAAGTGTGGGCGGCCCTTTTGTCGTTTGTGGTGCTAGCGGCAATAATAGGCGTGCTGGTAAATTGCCAGCACGCCTATTGTTGACCGTTTAAGCTCTCTTTAGAACAATAACGTATCGTGTTAAAATGTGTTATCGTCATCACTGCGTTCTCTGATGCTGTCATTTTTAACAGAAATAATGTAATCCGCCCTCACACGAAAGGTCGTTAGATAGTGTAATCGTTCAAATTAGGATAAGGGCCTTGCTCTATGCTTGCAAACCATTGATATTACTGAGTTTTCACAGATCCTTTAATGATACTCCGACCAAGAAATAGAAATCCGAACTTGATCTTCCCAGTGGGAGACGGGTTCGGTTTTCTGCTTTTTACCGAGAGCCTGGATTTGACGCGGTGAGCGAAAAGGGCGGGCCTTCCTCGAATGAAAAGGGGAAGGCCCGCCTTTTTTCGAGCAGATTGCACACGACCGGCGGCCTGACGGTGCCCTGCACAGAAAGGCAACCTCGTTGAAAGAAAATCTGCAAAGGGATGGCAGCAGCCAGAGCCAAACTTTCCTTGTCCGGAATGGTTTGTTTTTGTCGCATTCCTTGTCGCATTCCAGAAAAAAATATGTTATAATATAGAATAAATTCAATGGCTGCGACAAATCTTTTTGGGACGAATGGGAATGATACTGGGAGGGAATTGGCATGGATTTGATTTCCAATGTTTTTTATCGAACCCATTTTGATGTCTATCCGGCTGGAGAAGACCAGAATGTCTTTGGAGAAATAACGAAATATATTATAGGGTGGTGCAAATATAAAGCAAAATTATATGGCATAACCCTGGATTGGGATTGGAGGCAATTTAAACAATACGGTTCTTTCGATGGCAATAGGATGAAGGCGTACAGCACCCAGTATGTGGACAAGGAACGGAATGCCACATACTGGGCCGCCAAAGTGTATGAGATTGGCAAAAGCGATGGATTTGCTGACCGGACCTGGGTCAGTGAATTTGGCATCGAACAGAAAAGTAGCGATTGTGCCACATTTTCCTATACCGTGATGTACGAGGACAGGCAGGGGTACTATGGCAGGCTGCAGCCTGCACCCATGGCCAATGTCCCCAGTATTGTGAAATACTTATTGACGGATAAATGGGTTGTGTGCAAATCCGGAAACCAGGTGCTGGGCCTGCATGCGCATGAAATTGCTTCGGGTGAAATGGAATGCCTTTTCGATGCACTGCAGGATGAAGCCCGCGAATGCCCTGTGATTTACCTTGCTGCAAATCGAAATGGAGAACACCTGTTGGACTGCGAAGAACTGGCACAGCTTCTGGTGGGAAATGCCAAGGTGTTTTACAGCAAGTTTCCCCTTTCGAGTCAGGAATTCAGCAAGGCGGTGGGGAAAGAGTTCCGGTGCCCGGAAGGGGGCCTGCGAATTTATCAGCCCCACATCCACTGGGAAAACAGCGATGAGCCATACCGCCATATCTTTTTTACAGAAGAAAAAATATCGGAAATAGGCAAAGAGGAACTCTTTTTGATCCTGCGGCGGGCCATTTGCGAAAACATACAGTACTATACTTCCAAGCAACTTTTTCGGTACGACGACTGTATTTCTCTCTACGATGTACTCCGGCAGAAGAAAACCCGGAAGCTGGCAGCGCAGGCAGCCGACTACGAATTCTTGTTCAATGACGAGGCCCGGCAGCTCTGTGAAGCCAAGGCGGAGCTTGAAAAGGTGAAATTTGAATTGCAGAAAGCCATCGATAATTTCACCCAGGAAAAACAAAAAAATCAGTCGCTGAAAGATTCTCTTGGGGAGACTGCGCAGCTGCGCCAATCTCTTGCTACACTGCAGCAGATGCAGGATCAGCTTGCCGCCATGCAGACCCTGCCCCAGACAGCTGAAGAAACCGTCCGGATCTTTTTGCTGGTTCACCCGGACAAAATCGACTTCTCTGAACGCGGCTGGGATTCCTTGAAAGAGTGCGCTGCTTCCAGCGATCTGTTGTGGGAAGTGCTGTTTGATATGGCAACGATTCTTCGGGATTTGTATCTTTCAAATACAAGCCTTGATATGGTTCGTGAATTCCAGCAAAAAAGCAGGTTTTCGCTGGCGCTTACCGAAGGACATGAGACCAGGAAAAACAAGGCGATGATGAAACTGCGAGAAGATACTTATCACGGGGATGCCATTAACATTGAACCCCATGTTTCCTGTGGGAATTTCCGGGGAGATAAATCCAAATCCCTTCGAGTGTACTATAGCTTCCATCCCAATAGCCAAAAAATCATTGTTGGATGCTGCGGTGAGCACCTGACCAATTACAGCACAAAAAAATTCAAGTGATGCAGCAAGGAGTAGGGAATTTCTTGTCTGCTGCAAACTATGGGATGTAGCCGCTGCCAAAATATTTCGGCTACTCGACAGCTCAGCCCGGCGATTATCGGTCAAGTCCGGTCGGCACTAACACTAAATTTGCGAAAAATACTTGACATCGCCTGATTTTTTAAAATTTACATTGTGCTGAGAGAAAGACTTTACGGATATTTAGTAATAAGTAGATAAAGGGCGGGCCTTTAATTAAAGGCCCGCCCTTTATCATGATTCTTGTGAGAGTAGTTGCTGAAGAAATTGAAAATCAATTTCTCCACTTACCACATCATAAAAAAATGGATCTATTCTAACATCAGTCTCGGAATTGATGATAAAGGTTTCGGTAGCGGACGAGCTGTTACTGGTCTTTGTAAAAACCTCAACGCGAAATCGATATCCCATATACCCCAAAGACGGTTTTCTTGGTTTAATTTCGATAGAACTTAGGTTATCAATAATATGAGTGATGTCATCAGTTGAGGTTATCTCTGTTCCTTTCCCCTGGGTGCCATCGAATATATGAATGGAAACAACTTCGGTTTTGTCAATATCGAGCAGTTTTTTGGGAGAGTTAAACCAGATAATGAATGAAAGGAGACACAAAAGCAGGAGAAATAAGAGAACTAACCAGATACGTTTTATTTGAAATTTCATTTTACTACTGCTGTGTTAAAAGAGCCTAAGCCGGAAGTGGCCAAATCGTATGCGAATGCGTTGTAATCGATATATCGATAACCAGCCTCCCACCCATCAACAATTTTAATTATCGGGTACTCGGTGTTATTGGTCTTATAGATGCTGTACCCAGCGACAGTTACAGAGTGTCCACCATAATATCCGCGAAGAATATTCATGATGACCGGACGGTTTGAGTCAATTTCGTCCCGGACTTCATTGTCGAACGACCAAATATAAATCCCATTGCAAGTGGAATCGTACCCGTAATGGTCAAACGCATCAAGCAAGATATTATTTATCTTTGTCGGAAATGTACCATCTGTATCATTATAACCGTAGTCCTCTGCAATATCTTCAACTACATTGTAGATGCTATTGATGGTTCCAGTAATTCCAGTCTTGTTTTGTTGTGTTTTCCAGTAATAAAGCACTTTGCTAATGGCAACAAGGGAGCAGTTATTTGCAGATTTACCACTAACGGTGCTCATTGTGGAGGTATTCAATATAAGTGATTTGCCAGAGTCAGAGACGGTTGGGGTTCCCCCATACCGGTCTTTAAGATATGTTGTGACATTTTTTATTCCACCATATCCATAAGCATCATCATCGGTGCCATCATAGTGGGAAGAACCAAGAAGACTCACATTAAAGTCAGGTTCCTCCAAGCTCTCCACGATATTTAGGTTTGTCTCAGATACCTGATCAAGTAAATTTTCACTTAGGTTAAACGCAAAAGCGGCTTTTTCTGTTTTATATTGTTCAAATTCGGAGGAACTAATCTCATAACCATCAATGGTAAAATAGCTATTTCCGTTCTTATAGTATATTTCTCCATTTGAGAAGCAGTATACCTTGTCCTGGGCATTCAAGGAGCCACCATTGTAAAAAATATTAACTAATGGCGTCTTGCTATGTTTGCCAAGGACAATAAATCCTTGCTCAGAACCTACGGTGAAATTAAATCCCAAATTGCTGACGATATCGTTTGCATCATACATTTCGATTGGGCTACTTAAGACAATGTCGTTATAGTCAGTATCTTTATGATTTGCGATTATAGCATATTTAGCAAGCTGCTCATAATCAACATCATTAAAGAACACACCATATTGATCATCCACATTTTCGAGGAGATCAAATTCCGTTGCATCAAGTAAGTTGCAGAGGTAATTTACGTCCTCGTTATAAGAGCAAGTGAAGTCAGTTGAGTCAATAAATACATCCCTTGCAATAATTGTTCCATCAAGATGGAAACTATCTCCAGAAATCGTGACACTTCCTTTTGGAGCATAGATAATACCGATATATGTTCCATCTTCTACATCAAGATAAATATTACCGTTCATAGAATAGATGACACCAAGGCCTCCCTGGTTTTCGAACAATGATGTTTCAATGTCAATGTCATCTACTGCAATTATAGTGTTATTTACTGATGTAGATGGAGAAAGAACTGAAATATTCGATATAGACAGCAGATTGTCCAACACCGTATCATTTTCTGAGTGTAGACTATATGATGAGGTAATTTCTGTGTCAGTGTTGAGATTTGCAATTAACCCATCGTTATACTTGGGGAGTTGAGCGACAGTTTCTACAGAAATATCAGGAGACAGTGAAACTTCAAATGAGTCATCACTACTCACCAAAATATTAGGAAGGAGAATATTACGAACTTCAGTTGTGGTTAATTCTTGGAAATGGTTCAGTTGTTGCTGAATTGCCTCATTTTCGGGAACGATCTCATTTGTAGTCGCAGCATTGGCAGATACAGGGGTTAACAGAAGTACACAGAGGGCTAAACAGATAACCTTTTTCATAATCATTGCTCCTTTCCTTATTTCTGCTGCTAATTGCAACCTCTTTTGTTTATTATAGCACATATACTGTATATATACAAGCCATCATTTGGTAAATCAAAACAACTACTTTAAGGATTTGAAAATAAAAATTGATAGATGTGGTGTTTGCTGAAATAGCGATACTGCCAGCGGACAAGTAAAACTATGAAAACAAAGGGCTGCAGACCGGCTACGAGCCGGATCGTGATCGCCTGATCTGGGGTAACTGGGACATCCACTGTGGCCAGGGCCTGGATGTGCTACTCCCAGATCGGATCGATGGCGGCACATGGCAGGTTGTCTCCTTTGAGTATAATGATGAGGGATGGTATATGCCTAGATATCCTGGTGTGTTCCCAGTGGGCCTGTGGGCCAGGGAGAGCAAGGACGGTTTAAAGGTAAGCCGACGACTATGACTTTATCGTAATCGCCACGCCGCCCGCCCTGGGCGTGTTGACGGTGAACGCCTTTACCTGTGCCACTAATATACTGATCCCCACCACGGCCGGGATCTTTACCACGGCCGGGATCTCCCAGCTCAATGAGACGGTTACCAGCGTCCAGAAGTATTGCAATCCTGGCGTAAAGATCCGGGGCATTCTCTTTACCCGGTTTAATCCCAGGGCCAACATCAGTCGGGAGATCAAGGAGCTTGCGGAGCAGCTGAGCGAGTACATCTCGGTACCGATCTATAAGCCCCACATTCGTTCTGCGGTGGCCCTGGAGGAGGCCCAGGCGAACCGGGCCGATATATTTGACTATACCGGGAAGTCTGCCGTGGCAGAGGATTACAGGGCCTTTATCGATGAAGAGTACTTGCTACCCTGAAAAGTGAAATTGCAACGTAGATGCAAGTGTTACTTGCCTCCATGTAAACCGCAAGCGGTTTACATGGAACTAAAGACGCTCTACAATAGGAGCGAAAGGGGTGATTAACCAATGTAATTAAAGAACAGTTAGAAATTGGATCTGTAGTGCACTAAGAAAGGAGCAAAATTTTATGAAATTGAAGAAAATTGCTGGCCTTATGATGGCATGCGTGATGGCTGTTAGCTGCCTCGCAGTTTCTGCGTCTGCGGCGGAGCTGGAAGAGCAGGCTATGTCCATTGAAGGGAGCGAAAATGTTTATGTGGTGGGTGGCGTAGCTACCCTGAGAGAAGAGCAGGCTATGTCCATTGAAGGGAGCGAAAATGTTTATGTGGTGGGTGGCGTAGCTACCCTGAGAAGCGAAGAAATTGGGAGCATTGATGACTTGCTTCCCATTGAGGAAGGCATTATGCCGCTGGCCAAAGGTGAGCTTAGTGCTGGCAAGGGATACACTTATGGGTCTGTGTCGATTAGTGCGGGGCAGAAGATTACAATTAGTGGTTCCTATACCCCTACTAATGCAAAACTGCAGGTTGGCTACGTGAATTCCAGCGGTACGGTGACCTATGTTACCCTGACCGGTGGGAGCGGATCTCACACCTTCTCTGTTAATAAGACAGGTACGTATCAGATCTATGTGGGCAATCCCTCCAGCTACGATGTGGAGTTTGATGTTTCTTATATCGTGACTTAAAACTCGTCTAATAGAGAGAACGGAGGTTCCTTAGGCGTTATTTGCCTGGGGAACCTCCGTTGTATATAAGAATGATATTTTATGGTGTATAACGGTTTACCCGTTTACGCATAGCGTAAACGGGTAAACCGTTATACATTCATTCGTTCTGTGGTGGCCGTGGAGGAGGCCCAGGCGAACCGGGCCGATATATTTGACTATACCGGGAAGTCTGCCGTGGCAGAGGATTACAGGGCCTTTATCGATGAAGAGTACTTGCTACCCTGAAAAGTGAAATTGCAACGTAGATGCAAGTGTTACTTGCCTCCATGTAAACCGCAAGCGGTTTACATGGAACTAAAGACGCTCTACAATAGGAGTGAAAAAGAGGAGTTAAGAGATAAGCTGATTTTGTTGGGAAAGGGAAAAGACCTATCTCAAGCAGATTTAGACGAAATATTAAATGTATCACATCAAGCAATTTCTCGATGGGAAGTGGGAACATCAGTCCCATCTAATGTATCAATAGATAGTCTTATATGTGCTAATTTTATTTGACATGTGCAGAACTAATACTTCTGTCATGTATATACCAACATTATTTTGTAACGCAGAAAGGAGAAAAACAATGTCTATTAAGAAGATGCTTGGGGTCGTTCTTTCCTGTGCCATGGTGGTAGGATGCGTGGGGATGAGCGCTATGGCTGCTGAGTCCGGCGGTGATCTCAGCTTGGAGGTTGTCACCGGAGGAGTACAGAAAGACCTGGTAATGGAGCCGCTTACTGCAGGGAGCGGTGGCATTGTGCAGGCAATGAATATTGCTCCTCAAGTCGAAAAGGAGGTCGTCAACATTGAGGATCTACCTTCCATGAAATTGGACACAAGCGAAGTTGAAACATTCGACTTGGAAGATGTGAATCCGCTGGCTACGGGCTTTATCAATGAAGACATACCCGCAAACGGCTCCATTACTGCGACTGATCCGTTCAACCTGGAGGCCGGAGAGACGGTTACTCTGAACTGTACCTATTCCCCAGCGGATGCGAATGTCCTCTTTGGGCTTTTAGCGCCTGACGGTGGCTACTACTATTTTGACGTGACTGGTGGGAACATCCAGGAAACTGTGAAGGTCAATATGCGTGGCGCATATACTCTGCATATCATCAACAATTCGGACACGCTGGTCACAGTAATGGGGAGCGTAAGCTATTAAATTAGATGGAGAAGAAGACCAACAAGTAGGCATGCAGTAAACTAAAACTGAGTGCTGAGCAAGGAAAGGGAGGGACTAAGGTTCTTCCCTTTCCTTGTTGGAGGATTAACGGTTTACCCGTTTTGGCTCTATAAAGGGCATCAACGGGTAAACCGTTATACATTTATTTTCTGTGTATGTTGACAACCAGCTCTTCTATCTCTATGCTTTGGCTTTTGACGTGGATGGGTGGTGGTGGCCCAGCTCCGGGACACGCTGTACCAGATGAACAAGGATGATGTGGTGTGTACCCTAGTGATGTTCAAGGAGGATTATGTGACATTTCCTGGGGATGCTATAGCGAAGATCTACAGTCTGACTATACCCATCAACAAGCGGAACTGGCGCAAAGAGGACTGGCGGAATAAGGATGGGCGGCCAGTTGATATCGGTACACCTCAGAGTCGGGTACAAGAGTGGCGTCAGCAGCACCCAGAAGGCCACAAACCTGACTGCCGCTGGGATATGGGATTTGATCTTAAGACCATTCGGAAATGGTAGGACTGTGGGATATAGCTGCAAATAATTGTGGTTGCATTTTCAATCAATATCGGATATACTATGTATATCCAACGGAAAGGAGGCTTACATATGACAACGACAATTCAGAAGTGGGGCAATAGCCAAGGGATTCGAATTCCAAAATTTATTCTAGAGGCATTGCATTGGAGCGGTAGCGAACAACTGGCTATGACTACAGAGAATGATAAGATTATCATTGAAAAGGCGGAAAAGCGGAAGAATATCAAAGAACTTTTCGCTGATTACCATGGAGAATGCACCTCTATTGAGATAGATTGGGGTGAGCCTGTTGGGAAGGAAGTTTGGTGAGGCAAGGAGACATTCTCTTTACCCGATTCAATCCCAGGGCCAATATCAGCTGGCAACTCAAGGAACTGGCGGAGCAACTGAGTGAACACGTCTCGGCCCGGTCTACAAGACCTATATTCGCTCAGCAGTGGCCGTGGGAGGAAGCTCTGGCGAACCGTCTACCCTGAAAAGTGAAATTGCAACGTAGATGCAAGTGTTACTTGCCTCCATGTAAATCGCAAGCGGTTTACATGGGATTAAAGATGCTCTATAATAGGAGTGAAAAAAGTGGAGTTAAGAGATAAACTGATTTTGTTGAGAAAGGAAAAAGAGCTATCTCAAGCAGATTTAGCCGAGATATTAAATGTATCGCGTCAAGCAATTTCTCGGTGGGAGGTGGGAACATCGGTCCCATCTATGGATAATTTGAGTGCATTAAGCAGGCTATATAATGTATCAGTAGATAGTCTTATGCGCCCTGATAATAATGCAGAGACAATTGTAAAAGAACAGGTAAACAATGAAGAAAAAGAAGAAGCAAATATAAAAAGGAGCTATAGTGATTTTCTTAAAATAGTAAAGAACAGGACGCTATTTGCCTCGTTAGCATTATTGGCGTTTGCTATTGTTATAGTATCGTTCATCGTGTTTTTTCAAAAGGATATTGAGAAAAAAGAACTATCTGAAACAAAAAAAGAGGTTATATCATTGGAGAGTGACGAACTGGATCAGGGCCTGTTAGAAGAAGGACAAATAATTATCGCAAATTAAACGTATTGGAGTGAAATAAATGAAGAGTTGCATCGCCACAATATTTTTAGCATGTATGCTCATGTTGAACGGTGTTAGTGTATCTGCGGCGGAGGCTGAGGTGGCTCCTATGGATCTGTCTCAGGTTCACTGCGAAGTTATTGATACCGTTGTGTTGGAAGGCCAAATACGTGCAACAGGATCATATGATTGGGATATACCGTCGGGGAAAATCATGAGAGGCGATACGGCGTTTCCATTAGGGCAAAACGAAGTTGTTACAATAAACTGTACATATTCTCCAAGAGAATCAGATCTTGATATTGGATTGATTGCTCCTAATGGCAGATTTTATTATATAGAAACAAGTGGTGGCGTTTTCGACGAGTCAATTAAAGTAGACGATGCCGGATACTATTATTTGGCGATAAGGAACAACTCAGATGATTCAGTAAATGTAAAGGGATTTGTTTATTACTAGCTTTTGAGGAAGAAAAATTTTAACGAAACAATTTGCATTGTGCTGCGAGGAAGACTTTGCGGATATTTAGAATGAGTATACAAAGGGTGGGCCTTTAATTAAAGGCCCACCCTTTATCATGAATTTGATAAGAGATGAGATTAGCGGTAATAAGGACTGGCGGAATAAGGATGGGCGGCCAGTTGATATCGGTACACCTCAGAGTCGGGTGCAAGAGTGGCGTCCTCAGCACCCGGAGGGCCGAAAAGCCGACTGTCACCGGGACACGGGACATGATCCTAAGACCATTCGGAAATGGTGGAACTGTGGGATATAGCCGCAAATAATTGTGGTTGCATTTTCAAACAATATCGGATATACTATGTATATCCGATAGAAAGGAGGCTTACACATGACAACGACAATTCAGAAGTGGGGCAATAGCCAAGGGATTCGAATTCCAAAATTTATTCTAGAGGCATTGCATTGGAGCGGTAGCGAACAACTGGCTATGACTACAGAGAATGATAAGATTATCATTGAAAAGGCGGAAAAGCGGAAGAATATCAAAGAACTTTTCGCTGATTATTATGGAGAATATACCCCTGTTGAGATAGATTGGGGGGAGCCTGTTGGGGAGGAAGTATGGTAAAGCAAGGAGACATTATCAAGGTTAACATCAACCCACAGGCAGGCCATGAGCGGGCCGGCTATAGACTGGCTCTGGTAATCACCAACGATTTTTTCAATCAAAAAGCGAATGTGACGATGGTCTGTCCAATTATCAGTACAGATAATCAATTCCCGTTGCACATTCCGCTTGACAGCAGGACAGAAACAACAGGGGTTGTGCTTTGCGAATATGTGAAAGCGTTGGATCTGAAAACTCGCCCCTGTAGGGTTGTCGAACAGATCCCAAAGGATTTGCTTGAAAAAGTGATAGATGTGGTGTTTGCTGAAATAGAGATACTACCAGAGGACGAGTAAAACTATGAAAATAAAAGGCTATAGATCGGCTACGAGCCGGATCGTGATCGCCTGATCTGGGATTGTGGCCAGGGCCTGGATGCACTACTCCCGGATTGGATATAATCCAGCAATAGGGAATAGAAATTTATCAGAAAATGAAATATGAGGAAGATACAGATGATATATAATGGTTTACCCGTTCACACATTGTGCAAACGGGTAAACCGTTACTTCTGACAAATGTGCCTAAAATTTATTGACTTTTGCCTCGTTTTTTGATACAATTTTCTTGTAAAAGGAGGCCTGTTCTACTCTATAATTTGGTGGTGGGTAACATGAAAAAGATAATCTGTATCATGCTGCTACTCTTAATTGTATTTTCATTAGTATCTTGCTCTCAATCTCGTGGTTCTTCCGAAAATCACAATTCTAATACCACCTTATCCATGGGAACTTATATCCTTCAAACAAATGAGAATAGATCCTCATTCCTTCCTTCAATAGTACTTAAAGAAGATGGAAGCTTTACATTCACCTTTTCTCCTTTAATGAGTACTATTCCAAGTGGAACCTATAACATAAAAGATAATCAATTGATATTGAGCTCTGAGGTTGAAGGAAAACCTACATCCATTTATATTTTTAATATAGATAATGGTACCTTGATTTTTGATAGTATAAACTCTGATGCTCTAATCCCAGAATTATGGACCGAAAGAATATCTGCTGAAACTCCTTTCATTTTATTGTCTAATTCTTCAGAACTAATGTCTGAAGATTAGTAGATAGAAACCATTTTACCAATGACACCACAGAAAGGAGACTTGAACATGAGACGCTTTAGAAAAATTGTAAGCATTTTCCTTGTCCTCTGTATGTGTCTTTCTCTCCAGCATATGCTTTGCCGCTGAGGACAGCACCCCCGTCTACCGTGCCATTTCCGACGCAGAGTATTACTCAACTGACTATACTGGTTATAGATACCCCGTTCGCCCAGGAACTGCAGAATGGGCCTCTTTGGAAAACCATCAAGATAAGGTTGATGCCTGCCAAATTCCAGAGGATATTCTATCGAGCATGTCCACTGAGGAACTGGTGCAAACTGTCATAGCTTATCCATTGAATATTGATATGTTTGCCTACGACAACACAACAACCGGTTTTGAAGTGGTAGCTTCCCATTTTAACGGATTACAAGAACTCCAATCCCGTTCTGATAGCGTGAGCGAACTGATTGATCTCTATTTGGAGACACCTATGGCACGTACTTCCACGCTGTCTGATGAATCATTTCTCAGCTTCGATGATTTGGTGATCCCACTTTTGTTGCGGCAGGAATCTATTTATGAAGATGCAACTCCAGAAAATCGAGCGGTTCTTTCTCAGGTTGCCGTTGACGAAAAAGCATCTTCTTCTGTTTCAGCTGCTTCTTCATTGGTTTTGGTAGGATACGAAAGCTATAGTACCGGTACATCCACTATCCGTACACCTAAAAATAGTAGTGTCACGGTATATAAGATGGCTGCAGTTGAGGTCTTGATGGACACCTCAACCGGTGGTTACTATTATGGTAATACACTGTCTGATTTTCCGTCTTCCTATAAAACCACTCTCAATAACGAAACAGAAGAGGTTTATGGAATCAGCCCCATTGCTGATCCCACTGTCAAATATAATTGCCACTCTTATGCCTGGTATCAGCAGTCAACAAGCAATCCTTATTGGTTAAATTATCCCGATAAGTTCATTACCGATGGTAGCTATACTAAGGTTTCTAAACTTGAAGTTGAAATAGGCGGCAGAATGGTGTATTATGACACAATTTTTGATACTTATGGAACCCCAACTCATAGTGCTATCATTACCGGCATTGTTGATCGTGTTCATTCCGTTCGAGAATTTACAGTAAAATCAAAATGGGGAATGCTCGGACTTTATGAGCACTCCTGGATAAATTGCCCCTATTACTATGTAAACCTCACCCCTGTTGACCTTGAATACTACAACTAATTTTTCGAGTTTACATATGACCTCCTGATTTAGCATACCGCCACAATACATTTTGGGGAAAAACTTAAATGAAAAACTCGGGCAGGGAAATATTGTTTCCTGCCCGAGTCTACTTTAGGAATCTTTTGATCTAACCTCTGGGCGCATACACGGTATGGCTTATGCTCACCAATCACTATTTGGTGTGCCTGCAATGGTGCGCAGGCTGGGCCTTCAATCGTGGGCATATCTTTGCAGGCCGGGGCGTCCTTAACATGACCACCTTTGATGTGCGCGGGAAAAGGTTGGATGCCCCTTTCATTTTTCTGTAGACGACTATATTGGATGCCCATGATGACATTGTCCCGTTGCGGACGGAGTGTCTGAGATCGTTATTGGACCGGCAGGTATCGGGCCTGTCTGTGTTTGAAGCAGACCCGATCATTGGCGGAGCATGGCCGCCGGCCTGTTGCGAGGATATAGGAAACAGCGCCCGCGGTTGTCGCGGGCGCTGTTCAATTTGAGAAGGCCATTGCCAAATATAGCCCTCTCTTCATCGGCACTCAGTTTTGCTTGATATATTTTGTGTTCTTGCCCTGCCCTGTCGGCGTCAGAAGGCGCTTCGCCACCATTCCTTTCAGAAGCCGGCCCGCCGCCGTTTGACCCAGGCCGGTCACCTCCTGGGCCGTTCTCCGAGTGATCGCCTCATGGTCCGCGACATACTGCAGAATAAGATCCTCCATGTCGTTTTCCGGCGCCGCCGCACCAGCTGTGCCGTGCAAATTGGGCAATGTGATTTTGAAGGCATTATCTGAGGTCTCAATCCGCGGTTTCTTGCCGCTCGGTTCATAGGCCCGCAGGATCTTCAGCATTCCCGTCCCATACGCCTCGATCAGCTCCAGCCGGTAGAAGATATTTGCCAGCTTGGGGTTACGGCAAATGGACAGGCCCAGCAGAATGTCGTTCATCGTGACTCCGCTTACCAGACCGCCGATGGTCGTAAACTCGATGCGGTCGCTGTAGATACTGATCAAGGTGCTGGCGCGGAAGGAGTAGTCCCGGTGGACCAAGGAATTGAGCAGCGCCTCCCGGATCGCCACCTCCGGGTAGTCCCGCTCGTCGATCCGTCTCAGCTTATCGAAGGTTGAATGCACCTGATTCCTCCGGTCTATAAACTCATAGACGTTGTTGAGCTGTTTCAGGAGGGACCCGGAGAACTCCTGCCGGTCCCGAAAGACGCTCTGGTCGGTCCCCTCGAACACCGCCGCCTTGACCGTGTGGGCGCACTGCTCTGAGAGCAATAGGCCCAGATTGGTGTAGATGCCGTCTGTGTTCAAGATCCCCAGCGTCTTCATCTGCGGCTGGTCAAAGGCGAGTTTCCTGCTTTGAAATTCCTCCCTTGTGGCCTCAAAGGTCAGCTCTTGCTCCAGGGAGCGCATATTTTCGAAGCTGTCCCCATCCGTGTCTTTGATCATCCGGCGGATGGCGGCATCGGTCGCCGGGACAGACGATGTCCCCTGCCGCACATATACCCCCTCCGGCCGCAGGCCCTTCTTGGCCAAATAGTAGGGCCGGTCCGTACCCCGCTGCACTTCAACAGAGAGGATCATCTTGCCGTCCACCTGCTTTGCCTCATAGCGGACGAACATCGTCACATCCGGCTTGATGCTGTCACGCACCATATTTGCGACCTGTTGGATGGCCTGATCCGGGCTGTCCACACCGACAACACTCCCGTCATCGGTGACTCCAACATATACCGTGCCCCCCGCGCTGTTGGCAAACGCAATGACTTCCTTTTTGATGTCCTCTACCACGATCCCTTTCAGTTCTACGGTCTCACTTTCTTGAAATAGCACCCTGCCCACCTCCTTTTCTTCATTCTAACGGTTCTAACGCTTCTTGTCAATTAAAAGTGTTAGAACCGACAAGAAACGGCGAAACCTTCCAAAGCCTTTGTGGATAAAATGCGACGGGTGTGCGTCGGACGAGACCGGAGCGACCGGCTCTATTCCTTGGCCTCTACGAACCAGATACCCTTTTCCAGCCACAAATAGGTTTCGCGGCCATTGATCTGGCAGGTGTATCGGTCGCCGACGCCGCCCACACGCTGGCAGGCGGCCCGGCGGACGTCCAGCACTTTGTCCACTTGGTACTTGTGCGCCTCATCAAATTCAACTACCAGGGGACGCAGCCGGCCGTCCGTCTCAAACCGCACCACCACTGGGATGTATTTTTTTGTTCTCCTGTCCATAGTCTATCCTCCAAAGTAGCCCACCGGGTGTACGATATGGCCGTCACGCACATTCATCCTGCCCAGAACGGGATCGCAATCCAGCATGGCCCGCCGTATACAGAGATACCCATAGCGTTTCCGCAGCTGGTCTACGGCGCTGTCGATCCTCTCCCACTTGTCCCGCTTCTGATCTTCCGTATAGAGGGACATCTGCAGATCTCCCTGTGCCTCCACCAGCCCAGCTCCCCGCAGGCCAATGCTCCGGATGGGGCGCTCCCAGCGATAGCTGCGCCGGAACAGATCCAATCCCACAGCGGCCAGTTCATTGCTGGAGCAGGATGGGACCGGTAGTTTCCGCTGCCGCGTGAACGACTGCAGTTCTGTGTCCCGTACATAGACCTCCACAACGGTGCATTTGGAAGCCAGCTCCCGCATTCTGGAGCAGACACTTTCGGCCAGGAGGAGCAGCATGAGTTTTACGTCCTCTTCGCAGACCAGATCCCTGGGTGTAGTGGCCGAGTTGCCCACGGACTTGATGGAGGGAATGTGATTTGACTTCTGCACCGGGCTTACATCCTGTCCGTTTGCGAATACCTTGAGGATCAGGCCCATCTTGCCAAGCCGCCGTGTCAGCACTTCGTCCGGGCACTCCGCCAGACGGCCAATGGTACTGATCCCGATGGCGCGCAACTTTTTTGATGTTGCGGGGCCTACATAGAGCAGGTCTTCTACGGGCAGTGGATAGACGATCTCCTTATAGTTGTCCCTCTCGATCCGGGTGATAGCGTCCGGCTTTCTGTAATCGCTGCCCAATTTGGAAGTAATCTTGTTGTCCGATACGCCGATGCTGGCCGTGATGCCCAGCTCGAATTTGATGCGGCCGCTGATCTCCTGGGCGATGGTCATGGGGTCGCCGAAGAGGCCTATGCTGCCGGTCACATCCAGCCAGCTCTCATCCAGTCCAAAGGGCTCTATCTGGTCTGTATAGTCCTCGTAGATCTCCCGGGCCATCTTGCTGATTCGGATATATTCCGGCATATCCGGTGGAAGGACTACCAAATCGGGACACCTCTGCTTTGCCTGCCAAATGGCCATCCCAGTCTTGACGCCGTAGGGTTTGGCAATATAGTTGGCGGTGAGTACAATTCCATGCCGCTCCTCCTGACTACCGCAGACAGCTACGGGCTTTTGGCGAATCTCCGGCCTGCGCTGCATCTCCACAGAGGCGTAATACGCATTCATGTCGCAATGCAGGATATGACGGCTTCTCATCTCCTTCACCCCCCTCATTAGCAAGAATAGAACAAATGTTCTATTTATGCAAGTAGAACTTTCTGGGATTTCAGAATCGTGTCTCAAGTAAGAGTGAAAATGTGCTATACTATATCTTGTACTGCTCCGTCTAACTTGTTGTACAGGAGGCCATAGAATATGTGTGGCAGATATCAATTCACGTTGGAGCAATGTGAAGAAATTCGGCAAATTGTCAATGACATCCAGCGGCGCTATGGGCAGAATACATGGACGCCGGGAGAAATTGCCCCTTCACAGCGGGCGCCGGTGCTGATACAAGCATCAGGCAGAGTGGAGCCAGTGCTGATGAGGTGGGGATACCGTCTGCCCGGCTCGCTGGTCATCAATGCCCGAGCGGAGACGGCGATGGAGAAGCCCACGTTCCGTGAGAGTGTGGCGACACGCCGGTGCCTACTTCCCTCCACAGGATTTTTTGAGTGGGATCAGGATAAGCGCAAATACCTGTTTCGGCTGCCGGGGGAACCGCTCTTTTACATGGCGGGCCTCTATGACCGGCGGAGTGGCGAGGAGTGCTACTGTATTTTGACTACAGGGGCCAATGAATCTATGAGCCAGATCCATGACCGAATGCCTCTGATTATCCCGAAGGAATATATTGCAGAATGGCTGATGAATCCATTTTCAGCAGATCGTATACTTGGCTCTGTGCCGCCGGCTTTGTCCTATGTCTCTGCGGAAGCCCAATTCTCCCTCTGGTAACGATGGCAAAGAGTAAAATGGTCTGAAGACAGAAAGGAGTGTATCAGGTGTCGGCCACCAGTGAACTAAAACGAAATAAGTATTACGAAATGGAGCCAATCAATGGCGAAGTGTGTGACACACTCTTCGAGGTGCTGCGCCTTAGAACAGTTTCTGAACTGAGAAGTCTTGCTGCTAGGCACGGGGTCAGAGGCTGTTGGTCGTTGAAAAAGGTAGATTTGATTGGGGTAATCCAGGCGGCTATACTGGAGGGCCCTCACATGGAGGAGGAATTGCTCTGTACAGGAAAGCCGTCCTGGCAGCTCTTCCGGCGGATTGCCGCGGATGGCGGCCGCACAACAGTAAGTGCCGCGCCAGAATCATACACATTTCTTCAGAAGCTGGGCTACCTCCAAGCATTCTCGTCCGGGGACCAACTGCTGCTTATGATGCCTTTGGAGGTGCGTCAGGCGTATCAGGCCCTTTTGAAAAACGGGTTCTTAGCTCGAAAAGAGCGGGACGGACTGATTCATTCCTATGCCTGCGCCGCTGTAAACCTGTACGGGGTCATCTCTCAAGAGGCGTTTATCGCATTGTTTAACAATCAAAATGGAAAGAAATTGTCTCATGGTGAGCTGCATGCCACGCTGGGCCGGCATACTAAGCAGCTGAGAGAGTATGTCTTGTGGCAGGATTATATAATCAACGAGGCATTTTGCGAGAATGACTATGAAGATGTGCGGGACCTCTTGGCAAGGATTGGCGATACACCGCGCTATGTACCCTTGAAGCAGGAACTGCTGAAATACGCTGACCCAGATTATTTCGAGGCAACGGACTATACGCGCCTTATGGAGCACTACCTACGCACGGACACAGCCCTGGACGAAGACAAGATCCCCGAACTCATGCAGCAGTTAGTCTATGCTATTATGTTGGAGTATGGTCCTTATGATCTGCTGGCCATCATGAAAGATTACGGAGTTATTGTCTCACCCGGCGAGCTGGGGCTCATAACTGATTTGCTGGTAGAGCTGTCGAACTCTACTAGGATCTGGTCCCTCAACGGCCACACCCGACGGGAGATGAGCCAAATTCGGGAACGGAACCAGCGAAGAAGTGCTATCCGGCCAGGCAAGAATCCCAAAACCGGGCGCAATGATCCTTGCCCCTGTGGGAGTGGGAAGAAATATAAAAAATGCTGTGGGCGGTGATCCCTGATACATATGGGCTCTGGCTCTGGAAAATAAACATCTTTTATCTCGTCGAAACGGCTCTTGCAATCTGTGAAAAAAGCAAGTAAAATGTTTAAGAAAGAAGCTTCCAACGGATAATCGGGTATTATCAGTGGAAATTGAAGTCTTGATTACCAGCTACTTTCAAACTGGAAAGCAAGTGATTTTGGCTGGAATTTACCACGGGAAGATGGAGATCACCTAATGAGCACATATTCAATATATCCAAGACAATTCAACAATTCTGATTTAAGGGTTCAAAGCGATACATGCTTTGTCATTATGCCCTTTTCAGATGACTTATCAAACACATACTTAGTCATAGATTCAGTCGCCTCCACTATGAATATCAAATGCACTCGTGCAGATAAGGTCAGTACAACATCAGAACCCATTCTCAGCAAAATCTGTACACAAATCAGTCAGGCCTATTTTATCATAGTTGATATAACCGATTTGAACCCCAACGTCTTTTACGAACTGGGTATTGCTCATGTTTTGAGAGATGCAAATAAGGTTTTGATTATCAAGGATGAGGCGACCGTGTGTCCGAGCGATATAAGGCACTTGCATTATTACGCCTACAGCAGATCAAACCTAAAAGGGCTAAAGGAAACCATCGAAAAATTCTTTGCAGAAAATAATATCTTAGAAGATCTACAAAGTGTATTGTCATTTCTTGATTTACTTCCGCACGGAGATACTGCACACATTCATAAATTTGTGGTTGGGCTATCAAACTGCATCGGAAACAACATCGATGTCCTTATTATGATTCTCAACAATAAAGTCAAAAAATCATTTAGAACTCAAATTGTCGACTTATTGAAAGCGCTCACCCAGGCGCTGAACAGTATGAACCATACAGATGAAATGTACTTGACTTACTCAAATTTAATTCTGATGCTCGTCTCAAAGGTTCATGGAGTCTGTGATATTTCAGAGTATATTCACATGATTTTTAATGGACAATTTGATAACCTCTCGGAAGATTGGCTTGCCGACTGCAGCGTAACGGTGTTAGACGATACCACCTATTTTGACGAATCTATTACTTGGATTATGGAATACCTTAAAGATGTTAGTCCTGCTGCATTTGATGTGGCAAAGTATAAACTTGAAATTGGAATAATCAGATCCAAATCAGAACTCGTTGATGCTATCTTAGTCAAAGAATTAAAATCTTCCAACAAGACATTGGCAGAACACTGTGCAAAAATTGTAAAAGAACGGAAAACATATGAAGCAATTCCGACCTTGATAGAAATAGTGGAAACTGAGGAAAATCCATATGTTTTCCGGAGCTGCCTCGATGCGCTAATTGGAATGGCTCCCCTCAAGGCGCTATTTTCAATACAGAGAAAACTTAGCGACAGGAAGGAATTTTTAGATACGCACAGTTTCCTGAGTAAACATCTCGAAGACCTGAAAAACCAAATCGAAAAACTACAAAATACTACGAACAAGTGAAAAATCAATCGTGTCCAGTAACTTGAGCATATCAAAATTCTCATGGAGTAATGACATAAGCAAGGCCACCAATTTATTACATATTTCTTTATTATGCGAATAATCGAGTATCCTCTTAAGAACTCCTAGAAGACTTCCTTTAAATTTGAGGTAATAGGCCTGCTTATACTTCTCAAACAATCCGTCAGATTTGAGGCTTTCTCTCAAGGCTACATATGCCGAAACAAAATTATGGACCGCATATTCAGATACCTCATGAATAAGAGAATCATCGCGTTGACAATAATGATAAAAACAATCATCAATCAGTATAACTGTTCCTGCTTTGGCTAGTGTCTCAAAAGTGAATACATCGTCTTCTTGATACCTCAATTCCTCGTGAAAAAACAAGTGGTTATCAATTAAAAACTGCCTTCGATATATTTTGTTATTAACAATGGGAGTAATTTCAAACTCATTGGGAATTGTATGTGCGTAAATATTGAGGGCAAATTCGCCAGACACCTTATACTTTCTATCATACCGATATTTAATTGTCCGACGATTACAGGAAACATAGTCATAAATCAGCCCAAAATTTATAATGTCCGGATCTTCATAAAACTGTTCTCTGCACTTCTCATAGGTATGTATATCTATCCAATCATCAGAATCTACAAAAGTGATGTATGGAGCATGTGCAGCAAGTATTCCAGTATTTCGGCAACTTCCTGCACCAGAATTTTTATCCATAGCAATAATCGAAAACTGATATTCCTTTTGGTAACGCCTTAAAGTGTTCATGGTGTTATCCGTAGATGCGTCATTTACAACAATGACCTCAATTCCTGACACCGTCTGATATCGTAATGATTCTAAACAGCGAATGATGTTGTCTTGGTCGTTAAAAACTGGGACAACAACAGTAATTATGGGATCTATCATTTGTGCCACCACCAATATAAGCAAAGGTTTCTGCTATATGCAGGGAAAGGCTGTGCCATTCGGATAACACCCGATAATACCCGATTATCATTCGTTTGGCTAAAGGCAAATAAATAGTGGCTACCAGTCACCAGGTAGTCACTTCAGATTTTCATTGTTCTATACTGCAAAAACATGATGCTGTAGGTTTGTCAAATAAATTGGACAGTGAAAAGGGAAAGAGAATAATAGTAGTTTAAGGGCCTCATATCTGGGCCTCGTGGTGACTTCGCTCCACTTTGCCGTTGCGATGAGGCGTGCAGGGGCGGATGAGCTTGTGACGGATACCTAGTTGGATGGCGGTGGTCTCAAACAGGGTAGAAGATCCCACTTGCTGTTGGAAAAACGATTGGTAAATTCAAAGCCGTTATCCGTCTGGACGCATTCCACATGGATTCCCCAGCGGGCATGTCACTCGAACAACTTTTTCAGGAAATTTGCGGAGAAATAGGTGGACTGTTCCGGGTAGGCGGCCAAAAACGCAGGCGTGTAAACTCGTCAATAGCTGTGTATTGGTATAAGCACAGCTCATGGCCTGCGATGCAGCGGCGGGGACCACTTTCACATCTACCTGGATACGCTGTCCGGGATAGGTCATATGCTGATAGGGATTTGGCGTATAGGCGGGTTTCTTCACTTTCGATGGGAATAGTCCCAGTTTCCTCATCACCCGGAACAGGCTCTTCGGGCGGCGGGTGTAGCCGCGTTGCCGCAGCTGGTGCCACAATTCCACCATATTCAGGCCTGGATTGCGGCGGCGCATGTCCCGGGTCAGCTTCAGCTCCGCCTCTGCGTGCTGGTTGGGATGTCTGTGGGGCTGTCGGGACCGGTAGGCCAGGGATGCCACGCTTCCATCCTAACAGGCTTTCCAAAAGTAGATGTGATGTACGACCGGCTCTTATTATACTTTCGGCCGGCACGGTTGACGCCATTTTTCTGCGTACTTCATCAAGGATTATCGATACGCCATGTCCTGTGTTATACTTTTGCTCATAAAGGATTTGGTCTCCTCTCGTACAGTTGGTGTGTGGTAACTCAACTATAACCGATGAGGCCTTATCCTTCATCCTTTTTCTTCCAACTGTCCAATATCTATTGTAGTCCTACATCAAATGCGAAAATTGTAGCCACACGCCAATTTACAGCATGAGATAAATGTGCTATAATATATAGTTACAGTAGTTTTTCGTTAAGCCTTGGTGGGATATAAATAGAGATTTGCTGGAGTGGTATCATATGCTTACAAGGGAGAATGTCTTCATACGGAGCGAGAGCGATTATGATAAACTATTAAGATACCTTGATCCGCAATACATGGATGAGAATCTTATTCAGCAACTGAAAAAGTATATTGGCTTGCAAAGTAAATTGGTATCAATCGAATTCCCTTACTATGAAAATGATTATTTGAGTAGTTATTACATATTTTACGCTAAGAAGCTACAAAAATTTCCGAAAGAGTGTTATCGCCTTTTGTTCTATGCTGATAGGTCAGCACGTACGCTGATGGGGTATATAACGCTTCGGCCAACTTATGAGGGAAGACATTTAGGTAAAATTTACTTTGAACCCCAATATTTGGTCAAGGAGAAGGTGAACCTCATTCTTGGGGACTGCAAGTGCCATATAGGTGGTAGTGAATCAATCCTCAAATTATTCCCACATATGAAGCAAGAGGGTGATGTTGCAGTTTGTGCACACGTGGCTACGTGGTCAGTTTTGCGAAGTTTTGCAAGTCGATTTCATCGATATCCCGAGTTGACTTTGGGCAGAATAGTCGAAATGGTTTCTCCAGAATCAGAACGTATGATTCCTAGTCGGGGGTTGACCGCTTTTCAGATTTCGCAGGTATTCCTAGACGCTGGATTTTCACCAGTGGTTTTGTTTAATGACGAACGTAATCCGCGGCTGATTCGTGAGGCGATGATTAGTTATGTTGCTTCTGGTATTCCGGTAGTAGCGGTGCTTACAAATCGCAACCATGCGATTTCGATTGTTGGACTCGGAGAAGCGAAGCCGCAACATGGTGCTGATCTAGAAGAACGTGTCAAATCTTATTGTACCTACGAAAGTTATTGGGAGGATGGCAATGAGGTCAGGACTAATGTCGTGCTATCATCACGCTTTTATAATTCTATAGTTGTCAATGATGACAATTATTTCCCCTACGCATTGGCTCATATGAAGCGCCCCCCGCAGGATGCTGATGACGATGATACAATACCTTATACGATCCCTGAAATCGATCGGCTCATTATTCCGTTATACTCTAGAATTCAATTATCATATGAGGACATTAGGACGATTTTTTTGCGTATGGTTTCCACATACCAAGAAAACTGGGGAGGTCCCATTGTAGGGCGCATATTCTTAGCATCTGCAAACACATACAGAGAGTACATCAATGAAATTGATGATACAGCAAATCCTTCGCTTAAACTCATTAAGCCTCTTTTAATTAGTCTTGAAATGCCAAGATTCATTTGGTGTGTTGAAGCAAGTTCTGTAGAGCATTATCAACAGGAAAATCCAGTAGTTGACGGATTAGTGATCTATGATTCAACGAGTGCCACAATAAACCCGGAGCCATTTTTGTTTTTGGCATTTCCGAATGGAGTGATCAGGCTCAAAACGAATTCTGAGGTCATAGAATGCCAGGAGGAAAATGGCTGCAGTTTAGCTATGCCGCCATTCAACAAAAATCTAGTGGAGGTGAATTGAGTGTCTCGCATTAAACCATACAGAGGAATGAAAAACAGCGAAGTCAAAAGATTGTTAAAATCCTCGAAGAAGGTGTCTTCATTCGTCGGACCGGCATATGTCGCTATGCACAAATCGGTAGTTTCTGAAATCCAGGCACAGAAAGACCGGAATGCAAAAGCTGCACAGCGAAGTTTGCATTTAACAATAAACTCTTGCTATAATGATTCGCCACGGCTCCAACCGGAGATACAAGATATTGTTGACGGAATACGAGATATTCTCCACGAATCGAGATCAGATGTAATAGGCGTAGAAGATTACCAAATTAATACACTGTCTGAGTTAGCAATTTCGAGTATTACAATTGAAAATCTAGCGGAGCCAAAAGCAGAAAAGATACTGATACGAGGCGAAAAGGCTCAGTCAAGAAAACTATATAATATTCGCTTTAACATGAAAGGCCTTGTATCGATGCTATTTGATTGGCTGCTGTTGGGACAGGTGACCGAGGATGAAACCTTGAAATTGATCGTAATGTTGATCCGCTCAATTGGGGAATTATATGATTTAAGTTTGAAGCACTTAGAAAAAATACATGCAATTATATTGCAGGAATGGTATCGGCTACCAAAGTCAAACGGTGCAGTCAATGAAGATGACCTTATAAAAGATATTCTTTGCAAATATGGTGATAATTCCTCTAATCTAACTGAAAGGGAAATAAGGGTCGCCGTTGATCAGTTAGTTGAATATCACTGTGCAGAGTTGAGCGAAGGAAATTTGACGATTACAGAGTCTATTGTCATTAAATGAGAAAACATATTTTTTAAGCGCAGGAATGCCCCTACTTGCTTTTTAGATTACTATACTATAAAAGCAAGTGGGGGCTTCTATGCTACTTACTCTTAAGTCAAAGTTGATGAAACTACCTCCTTGACATGTGCAAACGACTGTATTATACTCAACCCACAGTTGAACTTAGGATCTTGTATCCAAAGTCCAATCGTCAGTAGAAAGGGGTATAATAATGGACATTTTTGACGGTCGAATTGTTGTTAGTGCAGACGATTTTGAAGAAGTGGCCTATGGAATCGAACAGATCACAGCTATCTTTGAAGAGGATATAAATGATGTCATTGGTGTTCTTCGGTGCAGTAGAATTGAAATCGAGAGTGATGCGCCCCCAGAGTTGAATGCTCAAGCAGAGACTATGCTCTATAACGAGTTTGCGGATATCGAATACAATGATGCGAACGGTGACGGGAGTTACATAGAAGAGGCAAGAAGTGACATCAGTGAGAGAACCGGCCTGGATAGCTCTCAGATTGAAATTGAGTGAGTATCTTAGCTTATACAATACGATTTAACATGCTAGAAGCGTATAGCGTGAAGGATTTGCTCCACGCTGTACGCTTATTTAATACCAGAAAAGACACAGTGCCTATATGTTTGTGCAGATACCCGTCCTTAGAAAAATATCATCTGATTCCAATCTCAGTTCTAAGTAATGATTCTGCGCTGTTTCCATATCTGCTGGAATCAGCCAGGGTATCTAAGCCCACAATCGTCGCTTCGTTCAAAATACTCACTTTTGAACATGTCGCTTGGAAAATACAGCAACGAACCAGCCAACAGAAAATAGAATTGGCGGGCACAGATCTTGCGGAACCAAGCTGTCTATCCCTACAATCTCAAACACATCTCGTTCCTTTTTCCCTGTTCCAGTATCTCTTATCACTCCCTCCATATTTTATCTCATATATGCGAAAAAGCCCAACTTTTGCTGGACTTTTTCGACGGGCTGAGAGGACTACCAGGTTACCACCTGGTAGTCCTCTTGTTAAAGGAAAAAATTCATTTTTCCCCTCGGATGCAGTTCCGCCAGTAGCGCTGTCTGCCGTTCCGCCGCCACATGGGTATAGATTTGTGTCGTGGAAATGGAGCTGTGTCCGAGAAGGGCCTGGATATATCGGATATCCATACCGGCCTCCAGCAGCGAGGTGGCAAATGTATGGCGGAACATATGCGGCGTGACAGGCTGTGTGACATGGAGCCGGAGCAGATACCGGCGAATGATCCGCCTCACGGATTGCTGGGAGAGCGGCATTTTCCTGTTGTTCAGCAGCAGGGCGTTTGCCTCATGGATCTGCTCCCCGCAGCGGTAGCAGTATGTCCTCAAAATATGGAGGATTTCTGGTGTCTCGATTTGGATGATCCGTTCCTTGCGGCCTTTCCCACTGATCAGGAGCCGCAGCTTGTGCTCACTCAGCTGAACGGTCTGCGGTGAGAGCTTACACAGTTCAGAGACCCTGATCCCGGTACTGAACAGCAACTCCAGGACGACAATATCCCGCAGGACGCGAAGATCCTCTCCCCGGCGCCGGTATTCTGAATAAGCCTCGCACAGCAGGTCCTGGACAAGATCCTCCGAGATCGTGCGGGGCAGCTGCCGCGGGTATTGGATGTGGAACCTGAGCTTATCAAATGGATTTTGCGGGATCTGCTCCAGCTCCTCCATAGTATGATAAAAGGCCCGTACCGATGCCAGCTTGCGCTTGACCGACCGAGGTGAAAATGTCTCGTTCAGGTATTTAACATAGCTGCTGATGAGATCTTTTCCACCCTCCCGACCGGCGCAAAAGCAAGCGAATTGTCGCAGGTCAATGCGGTACGCTTTCAAGGTGTCCTGAGACAATTTCTTCTCATACTGGCACAGTTCCAAATAGAAAACGACCAGTTCATCAAGGTTTGACATATTTAGGCAGCCTCCTTTTGTTTATTGAGTTCACCCCTGATTATATCCGGCTGGACTGCCTGCGGCGGAAAAGAATTTCAGTGCATGCGGATTTCAGCCATGTTCCAAACCAGAAGCCGTTTCGCTGAGCTGCCGCCCCCGGAGTTCCATATACCTATCAGGATATAGCACTCCACTGGAAGATCCCGCTATACGATCAGGAGGGCAATGTGATCGGGGCCTTTGAGATCAGCAGGAGCGAAGGGCTTGTGCCCGAGGCAGCAAGTCCCGCCGCGGTAAAAAGCGCACTGGGGGACATCTGCAGCCTGGATATACATAGCAGCGCCCCCTTCCCGCCGGATTGAAACCGGTGAGAAGAGGCCGCTGCATTCAAATCAAGTCCTTCACAGATTGCTTTTTTGCTGGGGATACTGTGGCCCGTCGCTTCAAGATATGGGAGGTTCTGCATCGTCTGTGTACTCAAGGTCGCAGTCACAGCCGATCAGCTGTCCGCCGCATACGGGACACTCCTCAACGTCGCAGTTAATGTGGTGGAAATGCCCAAGTTTTGCGCCGCAGTCAGGACAGTGCTCATCCGGCCAGGGAAATTCCTCCTCGCCATACCTGATCCTTTTGTAATAAACTCCGCGGCTATAGACGCCCGGCCAAGTACAGCCGTCCGCTCTCAACATTTTCTGACCACAAAGTTTGCAAGTTGCGCCGCCATCCGCAATCAGCTCATTCAAATCGTGATATCGTTCCATGCGCCGATCCCATCCTTCCTTGTAGTCTTAAAAGGTGATTCTCACTATACTAAAATCCGTTGGCTGATTCAAGCATCTGAAATCAAATGTAACGTGCTTGTAAAATTACCCAAGCACGATTTTAGCACAGCATCATTAGAACGGTATGCTCGCACAACTATATATAGTATTTTATATATTGACAGCATCAATATATTGTGGTAAACTACCCGTGTAATTGATTCTTTGTGCGCGCCTCGTGAGAGGGTAGGTCAAGTTGAATTGGCCTATGAGCGAGCGGTCTCGCATTGCACACGTTGTCAGGTTTGTACGCAAGTGCCAGTGGCATTACTGCACCCATTTATGGCGGCAGTCTGTCCTCTGGCATTTTTTGTGTAAATTTAGCCTTCGGGCGGAAAGGAGAACGATGGCACAACTCTACACCATCGGCTGGGCATCGTCTGAGCCGAAGTATGGAACGAGCGCGAATCAGAACCCCTACACCATGTTTTCCCTTGGGGAACGCATCGGGTACGGACAGAAGGCCAGGACCCAGTATTACCAGGTCTGGGCCCGGGGTGATGTGATGCGCAGGCTCCAGAAAGCCAACGTCAAGAAAGGCAGCCTGCTCTGGGTATCCGGTTCCCTGGAACTGGAGGAGTACATCAGGAAAGATGGTGTGACCCGGGACAAGGGGCTGCGGCTTGAGCTAAGCGACTGGGGTTTCGTTCCGATCCAAGGCCGGATGGGGCAACCTCCCAGCCAAACAGCAAACACAGCGCAAGGACCCATCCCAATCCCCGACAGTACAATTGACGGGGAGCGGGAGAACCTGCCGGAATAACTATCCGGCAGCCAAAGAGGCACGATACATCAATGTTTCAGAGACATTCTGAGCTTGTGTATCGTGC
>ERZ779866.813-NODE-813-length-33918-cov-4.220359_pt1 | contig 33918 bp, 31 predicted proteins | sample MGYA00511248_ERZ779866 | MGnify/ENA primary metagenome ERZ779866 (study PRJEB29588, sample SAMEA2155758) | human gut metagenome | biome: human gut; feature: human-associated habitat; material: faeces | place: Denmark | collected 2008/2010 ... | reverse complement strand
CCGCCGCAAACAGCGGCGGCCGAAGTTTTATGATTAAAGAGCGTAGTAAAGTTCAAATTCGCACGGATGCGGAACCTGATTTACTTTGTTGATTTCCATCTGCTTTAACTCGCAGTAAGCGTTAATAAAGTCATCGGAGAAGACTCCGCCTTGCATTAAGAAGTCTTTATCGGCTTTAAGAGCCTCAAGAGCCTCACTAAGTGAACCGCAGACTTCAGGGATATCCGCAGCTTCTTCAGGCGGCAGGTCATAGAGGTTTTTATCCAGAGGATCACCCGGATTAATCTTGTTGATAATGCCGTCAAGACCTGCCATCAGCATGGCGGCAAAAGCAAGATACGGGTTGGCGGTGCAATCCGGGAAGCGTACCTCAATGTGTGCAGCCTTAGGATTTAAAGAAAAAGGAATGCGGATTGATGCTGAACGGTTTGATGCCGAATAAGCCAGCATTACCGGAGCCTCAAAGTGCGGAATAAGGCGCTTATATGAGTTGGTTGACGGATTGGTAAAAGCGTTTAATGCCTTGGCGTGCTTGATAATGCCGCCGATATACCATAAAGCTTCCTGAGACAGACCGCCGTAGAGGTTACCGGCAAAAATGTTTTTGCCGTCTTTGCCGATTGACTGATGGCAATGCATGCCGGATCCGTTGTCACCTGCGATGGGCTTAGGCATAAAGGTTGCGGTTTTGCCCATTTTGTTGGCGACGTTTTGGACGACATACTTATAGATCATCACTTCATCGGCTTTTTTGGTTAAAGAATTGAACTTAGTTGCAATTTCGTTTTGTCCGCAGGTTGCCACTTCGTGGTGGTGGGCTTCAATAACGAGGCCCAGATCCTGCATGGTTTTGCACATGGCGGAGCGGATATCCTGTGATGAGTCGACAGGAGGAACCGGGAAATATCCGCCTTTGACTGACGGGCGATAGCCTTTATTGCCGTTTTCGTAGCTTGCTCCGCTGTTCCATGCCGCTTCAACATCATCTACGCAGACGAAGCAGCCTTTCATGGTGCTTTCAAAGCGGACATCGTCAAAAAGGAAGAACTCAGGTTCAGGACCGAAAAATGCTTCGTCGCCGATTCCGGTTGATTTAAGATAGGTTTCAGCGCGCTTGGCGACAGAGCGCGGATCTCTGTCGTAGCCGGTCATGGACTGTGGGTCTAAAATATCGCAGCGAATTGCCAAAGTCGGCTCTTTATAAAACGGATCGACAAAAACCGTATCGGCATCCGGCATTAAAATCATGTCTGATTTGTCAATGCCGCGCCATCCGGCAATGGAAGATCCGTCAAACATTTTGCCTTGGGAGAAGAACTCTTCGTCAATGACGCTTATCGGCAGAGAGATATGCTGTTCTTTGCCTTTGGTATCGGTAAAGCGCAAATCGGCAAACTGCAGCTGCTGATCTTTAATGAGCGAGAGAACTTGTGAAACTTGCATGATTTATCTCCTAAACACGATTTTTGAGCTCATTTTTAAGTTCTAGTCAGCATCTGTAAAGAAAAATCATGAAATTCCTGTTTTTAGTGCGCTTATATAATAATTTAGTGCAATGGAATTTGAGAAAATTAAGACTAATTCTTATGCTTGTTTTCCTTGTGATAAGAATATAATTTTTATCTAAATTGTTATTTAGTTAAAATTAACCATTATTTAATATTTGAATATCGCTTAATTTCTTTTATTTTAGAATTAAAATTAATCTAAAAATAAAGGATTTTTAGGACTGAAAATTGGATATAGCTAAAAATCGATGCACTTTAATTGAACATTAAATTTCATAGGTTTTTGGTATTGACGTCCTCACCGGCATAAAGGCCGATGATCCTACTGCTAAACAACAATATTGCTATTGTTGTAAGATTCGGCGTGTTCCTGCTGCCGACCTCTATCGAGGTTCGCTTGACAGGCCATCCGGGCAAGTCCTGCCCTTTTTAATATGTTTTGTGCGGCATTGACGTCGGCATGTGCCTCATTACCCGCACTTTACGCACTTGAATGTCTCCTGCTCCTTGCGGTTATCTTTGCTTATGTATCCGCATTTTATGCAGGTTTGACTAGTGTGCTTGGGGTCTACTTTTATTAGTATTCCGCCCTTTAATTTTAGCTTATATTCAAGATACGTGAAAAACTTACGCCACGCTTCATTTAAGATTGAACGGTTCAATCCCGCTTTTGCTTTAACGTTCTTACCGGAATTTTCTATCGTTCCTTTACCCGACTTACTCATGTTTTTTATCTTCAAGTCCTCAATATTAAAAACAGAATCTACTCCCCGCGATGATCTCAGCCCTAAAGAACGGGTTTTAGTCGCTGATCTTTTTGATAAAAGCGTGAAATGCGTAATGTGCACTTAAGATCAATATGATAAAATTTACAACTTAGTGAATTTTCTAATTAGAGGTGTCACGTGTCAGAATTTTTTTCGCCTGAATTTATAAGCGAGCTTTCAGGATTTATCTCCCGTCATATTATGTTTTGCGGAGCCTGGCTCGTAGTTCTGGTGCTTCTTATTATCGTTCAGTTTAAGATCATGACCGCAAAGGTCAAGAAAGCCTCAACCGGTCTTGCCGTCATGATGGTTAACCGTGAGAACGGTGTCTTTGTTGATTTGCGCGCTCCCGACAGATTCAAGCTCGGTCATATCGCCAACTCCATTAATATGACTGCAGCTGAAATCAAAGCCGGCAAAATCAATCGCATTGAAAAGAATCGCGAAAAGCCGGTTATTTTGGTCGGTCGCGATAAATATGATTCCGATTCTTTTAATTGTGCTCGCAGCCTTAAAAAAGAAGGTTTCACTCAAGTATTTATCTTAGAAGGCGGTATTGCCGAATGGGAAAATTCCAATATGCCGTTAACCACTAAGAATTAAACAATTGCAAAATAAGGATTGAATAATGTCAGAAAATAATCAGAACAATGCACAGAATGCTCAGCAGCCGGTATTTCAGATTGTTCGCATTTACTCAAAAGACGTTTCTTTAGAAACCCCCAATTCTCCTACCGTTTTTCAGGCTGCTTGGAAGCCTGAGCTTAAGGTTGAGTTTGATTCTAAGACTGCAAAGATCACCGATGATCAGTATGAAGTATGTCTGCGCGTTACCGTAACCTGCAAAAACGGTGAACATACCGCTTTCTTATGCGAAGTAAATCAAGCAGGCGTTTTCCTTATTCGCAACCTGTCAGCTGAAGCGGTTGACTATTTATTAGGCGCAACCGCTCCTAATGTTCTGTTCCCTTATGCTCGTGAGTTTATTTCAAGCTTGGTTGCTCGCGCTACTTTCCCGCAGCTGAATTTATCTCCGATAAATTTTGAGGCTTTATATCGTGCCCGTAAGGCTCAGCAGTCTCAGGAAGCTCAGAAACCTGCCGAGAAGAAGGATGAGCCTGTAGCTTAAATTTTGATGGGATAAACAGTGAAGAATCTTCAGTCTTTATCCGTTATCGGTGCCGGATCTTACGGCACCGCTTTAGCCATTGCCGTAGCTTCCAAAGGCTTTAAGGTCACTTTGTGGGGGCGTAACGCTAAAAGCGTTGAGACAATGGCGCAAAAACGCCAGAATGAGCGTTATCTTCCAGGGATTTCTTTTCCGCAAAGCTTAGTTCTTACCGCATCATTGGAAGAATGCGTTAAAGCTTCTCCTAATTTGCTCGTGGTCGTCCCGAGTTCTACTTTTGCTTCCGTTATAAAAAACATTGTTCCTTTTTTAACTAAGGAGCATCGACTTGCGTGGGCGACAAAAGGAATAGAAGTAGGCAGCGGAGAGTTACTAAGTACCGTTGCATCCAGGATTGTCCCTGAAAATTTACCTCTTGCCGCTTTGTCAGGACCGACTTTTGCCAAAGAATTGGCTTTGGGCATGCCTACGGCAATTGCCGTGGCAGGAAACAATCCTGATTTTTCCTCACAGCTGTGCGAAATAATGCATACTCCGACCTTCCGCATTTATGAAAGTTCGGATTTTATCGGCTTGCAGCTGGGCGGGGCTGTTAAAAACGTAATCGCCATCGGCGCCGGATTGTCTGACGGATTAGGTTTCGGTGCAAATGCCCGTACCGCACTTATAACGCGCGGTCTTGCCGAAATGGTACGTTTAGGTCTTGCCATGGGAGCTACTGAACGCGGATTTATGGGCTTATCCGGACTTGGCGATTTGATTTTAACCTGTACGGATAATCAGTCACGAAACAGACGCTTTGGTTATATGTTAGGACAGGGTGTTACGGTTCAGGATGCTTTGGATAAGATTGCGCAGGTGGTTGAAGGCTATGTGATGACGCCTGAAATCTATAACTTAGCGCATAAATATAATGTTCAGATGCCGATTTGTTCGCAGATTTATGAGGTTATCTGTCACGGAAAACCCGGAAAGACCGCGGCAAAAGAGCTTTTAGGACGCAGTCTTAAAAGTGAGTGCTAGAATTTAGCAAAAGAGAATAAAAAAGGACGCTTTTGCGTCCTTTTTATGCGTCTAAATAAAGTTATCAACCGTAAGTCTCGTCAGTTTTGACGTGATTGGTTACGTCTACAACGTCTTTAATCATTCCGGGGAAAGCTTGATTAAGCTGAGCCTGAATTCCTTCTTTTAAAGTAATTCCGACCATTGAACAGCCGTTGCATCCGCCTGAGAAACGAACTTTTACTACACCGTCTTCGGTGACTTCTTCAAGTGCGGCGGCTCCGCCGTGACCTGCCAAAGCCGGATTTACGGTAGTTTCAAAGAATCTTTTTACTCTGTCAAACAAAGTAGCATCTTCAGGTAAATCCTGTTTTTTAAGATTCGGAGCATGGAACGTGAGCAAATCATTGCCGTCATCATCTTTTGACAGATCGATCACCGACTCGTCAAGATAAGGGCTTACGCTTGAATCAATGACGATTTCAAAGCCGTCCATCTTAAAGTGCTCATCATTCATCGTGATGTATTCTTTAGGACAATATAAGATCCCGCATTCGACACCCGGAGTGCCGACGTTGGTAGCGGACAATCTGATGGCAAGACCTTCCATCTTTTGCTTGGCAATGATCTTCTTAAAGTATTCCTGTGCAGGTTTTGATACTGTTATCTTACTCATATAAAAGCTCTTAACACTTGTTTGATATCGCAAATGTATAAGTATATCGCTAAGAAAAAAAATCAACAGTGCAAAAGTGAAAAAAATGCTTAAAAAAAAGCTGTTTTGAGTTTAAAGATAGGCTCTTTTTCAAGTAAAATTAGATGAGTTAATTAAAAACCACCGAGAATTATGTTTTCGGTTTTTATGTGGAGAAAAAAATGGACTTAACTAAGTACGGTATTACCGGCACTACTGAGATTGTTCACAATCCTTCTTACGAGCAGTTATTTGCTGAAGAGACCGCCGCAGGCCTGACCGGCTTTGACAAAGGCGTCGTTACCGAGATGGGTGCCGTCAATGTTATGACCGGTATCTACACCGGCCGTTCCCCGAAGGATAAGTTCATCGTTAAAGATGACACCTCAAAAGATACCATTTGGTGGACCTCTGAAGAATTCAAGAATGACAACAAGCCTTTAACCACTGAAGCTTGGAATGAGTTAAAAGAATTAGCCGTTAAAGAACTTTCCAACAAGAAACTCTACGTTGTTGATTTATTCTGCGGTGCTAACGAGAATACCCGCCTTAAGATCCGCTTCATCGTTGAAGTAGCATGGCAGGCTCACTTCGTTACCAACATGTTCATTCGTCCGACCGAAGAAGAGCTCAAGAACTTCGAGCCTGACTTCGTCGTATTCAATGCTTCCAAGGCTAAGGTTACTGACTACAAGCGTTTAGGCCTCAATTCCGAGACCGCCGTTGTCTTCAACCTTACCGAGCGTATGCAGATCATCCTCAACACCTGGTACGGCGGCGAGATGAAGAAGGGCATGTTCTCCATGATGAACTACTACTTACCGCTTAAGGGCATTGCTGCTATGCACTGCTCCGCCAACACCGATATGGAAGGCAAGAACACCGCCATCTTCTTCGGTCTGTCCGGCACCGGTAAGACCACCCTTTCAACCGATCCTAAGCGCTTACTCATCGGTGATGACGAGCACGGCTGGGACGACGAAGGCGTATTCAACTTCGAAGGCGGCTGCTACGCTAAGGTAATTAACCTTTCCAAGGAAAATGAGCCGGATATTTGGGCAGCTATCAAGCGTGACGCTCTCCTTGAGAACGTAACTGTTGACGCAAACGGCAAGATCGACTTTGCTGATAAGTCCGTAACCGAGAACACCCGTGTTTCTTACCCGATTTATCACATCAAGAACATCGTTCGTCCGATCTCCAAGGCTCCTGCTGCTAAGCGCGTAATCTTCTTGTCAGCTGATGCTTTCGGCGTTCTCCCGCCTGTATCAATCCTTGACAAAGAGCAGACCAAGTACTACTTCCTCTCCGGCTTTACCGCTAAGTTAGCCGGTACCGAGCGTGGTATTACCGAGCCGACCCCGACCTTCTCTTCATGCTTCGGCGCTGCTTTCTTGACTCTGCCTCCTACCACCTACGCTGACGTATTGGTTAAGCGCATGAACGCCTCTGGCGCTTCCGCTTACCTCGTCAACACCGGCTGGAACGGCACCGGCAAGCGTATCTCCATTAAAGATACCCGCGGCATCATCGACGCAATTTTGGACGGCTCCATTGATAAAGCCGAAACCAAGACCATTCCGGTATTCTCCTTCAAGGTTCCGACCGCTCTTCCGGGCGTTGATCCGAAGATCCTTGACCCGCGCGACACCTATGCAGATCCTGCAGAGTGGGACAAGAGAGCCGCTGACTTGGCCGGTCGCTTCATTAAGAACTTCAAGAAGTTCGAAGCTTTGAACGGTGAATTGGCTAAGGCTGGTCCTCAGCTCTAATTTGCGTTAACGCAATAACCTTAATAGGTTAAAATAGGCCCGATACGGTTATCCGTGTCGGGCTTTAATGTTTTTTAAGGAATGATCATCATGGGAAAGCCTTATATTACACGTGAAGGTTATGATTTATTGCATCAGGAACTTGATTATTTATGGCTGGAAAAGCGTCCTGACGTAACGCAGAAAGTTTCATGGGCAGCAAGTCTTGGCGATCGTTCCGAAAATGCCGATTATCAATACAATAAGCGTTTACTGGCACAAATTGACAGGCGTATTCGCTATTTGCGCGGCTGCATGAATAATCTCCAGGTGATTGAATACAATCCGCAGCAGGACGGTAAAGTCTTTTTCGGAGCCTATGTTGAAATAGAAGCAGATGACGATGAGTCTTTAATGCAAATAAGAATCGTCGGCGGAGATGAAATCTTCGGGCGTACCAACTATATTTCAATTGATTCTCCTATGGCCAGGGCTTTATTAGGAAAAGCCGAAGGGGATGATGCGTCAGTTCATACCCCTAGAGGTGCGCGTATTTGGTACATAAACAGAATCGCATACCATAAGCCTGATTGGTTTGAAGAACAAAAACCGCATGCTTTTAATATTGAGCCTACGGATGATGATATTGAAGCTGACAAACAGGCAGTTGAAGGTATGGACGCAAAACAGATTGAGCAGGAATACTTAAAGACATTAATTAAATAGCAGGACAGGTTAAGCAAATATTTTATGTAGTTAAAAGTTAAGTATGTTTTTTAAGTAAACTTGTTGAAAGTGAAATTTAAATGCTCATTTTAGAATTTAGCAAGTTTGTTTGATATCGGGATATTTATGGTTATATCGGATTTTGAGGAATATTTGCGGCAAGGAGAGCCATCTTCGCAAGATAAGATCAATGCATGGCAGACGGCTATAGGACTTCAATCCGTTGATGGCTTGTCTCCGTCTCAATATTTACTTGATACTGCGCGTAAACATATTGATGGTGATATCTCTATAGATGAAGCAAGAGATCTAATTAAAAGTTACTATCAGTCAAAAAGTAGCAGGGATCTAAAATTTTCAGAAACGGAAGAGGCAGATAAAGCCTCTGCAAATATTGCCAAAATCCTTGGCGAAAATACTTTTTCATTTTCTCTTGTCGGTTTGTTATCCATTCACCAAAGTATATTTGACGGAATCTTTAAATTTGCCGAAAAAATACGCGATTACAACATAACCAAAAAAGAGTGGGTTTTGCGTGGCGACACTGTTTTGTACGTTTCTGCTCCTGATATCAAAGCATCTATTGAATATGATTTGGATAAAGAAAAAAAATTTAAGTTTTCAGGACTTTCTTTAAGGGATATTGCCAATCACATTGCGCGCTTTACAGCAGATCTTTGGCAAATTCATCCTTTCGGTGAAGGAAATACTCGAACCACAGCTGTGTTCATCATTAAGTACTTAATATTTTTAGGATTTAAAGTCGAAAATAATTTGTTCGTTAAAAATTCTTGGTATTTTCGTAACGCTTTAGTTCGAGCCAACTATCAAAATTTACAGCTTCAAATTGAAAGAAATGTAGAGTTCTTGGAAAGATTTTTTCAAAATTTAATTGCGGGTACTGATTTTGAGTTAAAAAACAGATATCTGGTAATTAATGCGCCGAAAACTTTTTTGCAAGAAGAAACAAAAAAAAGCGATCAAGTACCGATCAAGTTGAGCCTAATACCTTAGTTTTGTTAAAGATGATTAATACGCAGCAGCTTTCAGTAAAGGAATTGATGTTACAAATCGGTTTAAAGCACCGGCCGACATTCTTTAAAAATTATCTAAATCCGGCAATTGAGTCGGGTTTTGTCAAAGTGTTGTATCCTGAAAAATTAAATCATCCGCGGCAAAAGTACTTATTGACCGTGAAGGGAGCTGCTTTACTTTCAAGTTTGAAGATGGATGAAAGTCTCTAGGAATTTAAATTTTTGTCTTCTAAGAAAGCAGAAACTTTTTCATAGAAAAGATCGGGCTCCGTAAGATAGGGGCTATGAGCTGAATGTTCAAAGATAAATGTTTGATGCAGCTTATTAATATTCATATTCTGAGCCAAAGCACAAGGAACAAAGCGATCTTTTCTGCCAAAAAGGTGCAGACAAGGGATTTTTATATGCTTAAAGTCTTCGCGAACATCCGCATAAGCCATCATTTCAATACCGGCAGTTAATACCTCAAAAGGAATTTCTTCAGATTGGCTTAAAAGTGAATGCAGGATGGTAAATTCATCCTTACCATGCAAAATTTCTTCGGTTTGCATACGGAAAAAGAGTTTTAATAAACGGTTGCAACGCCTTGGAGTAAGAAGATTTTTACACTTCATGATGAAGTTATAGGATACCCCTGGCCAGTTCGGATCTTTAGGAAAGCGCGGAGTTCCGCAGATAGTCACAAGTTTATCAATAGGGGAATCGTACAAATTTGCAACTTTAAATGTAAAGATAGATCCAATTGACCATGCAATTACATCACACTGTTTAGGCAATGCGTTAAAGAGAGCTAAAGATGTTTCTTCAAGAGAATTTGCGATATGTTTAAGATCTTTGCTCATTCCGTAACCCGGCAGGTCAATTAAGAAGATATCGCGATCGCGGAACATTTTGGCAACAGGCAACAGGAAGCTGCTGTCACAGCCCCAGCCATGAATTATGCATAAAGGTTTGCCTTGCGGCGATCCGTAACGTGTGACGGCTAAACTATCTTTGCTCATATAAAATCCTTTAAAAGATTGTAAGGTTTTTTAAAGGCAAGACAAAGACAAAAGTAGGAATTTTGGTGTTCTTGTGAAGAAAAACGTTGATAGATCACATATTTGTTAAGACGGCAATTAGAAGAAAAAGAGTTTTTCTAATGTAAACAAAAACCGGTGCAAAAGCACCGGTAAAGAAAGTATTTACAAGCTATTAAGCGTTATGGCGAGCTTCGCGCATAATACGTTTCATTTCGCGGACTGCTTCGCTAAGTCCTGTAAAAATAGCGCGAGCGATGATGCTGTGTCCGATATTGAGCTCTTCCATTTCAGGAATGGCGGCAATTGCGGCAACGTTGTTGTAATTAAGTCCGTGGCCTGAATTTACATGAATTCCTAAAGAGTGAGCATAGGCTGCCATCTCTTTTAAACGTTTAAGCTCATTATCGCGATTTGAGTCGGTTACGGCATTGGCATAAGCTCCGGTATGAAATTCAACGTAAGGAGCGCCCACTTTTACAGCGGCATCTATTTGTTCTTTAACCGGATCGATAAACAAAGAAACCTTGGTTCCGACTTTTTCAAGTTTGCGGATTGCTGCATCGATTTTATTTATTTCTCCGACAACGTCTAATCCGCCTTCGGTAGTAATTTCCTGACGGCGTTCGGGAACGAAGCAGGCAGCCTGCGGGGCAAGCGCGACGGCTATGCCTAAAATATCGTCAGTTACCGCCATTTCAAGATTTAATTTGGTTTGTACGGTTTCACGGATGATTCTGACATCGCGGTCGGTGATATGACGGCGATCTTCACGCAAGTGTGTAGTGATTCCGTCAGCCCCTGCCATTTCCGCGACGGCGGCTGCGGTTACGGGATCGGGATAAGTACCGCCGCGAGCGTTGCGGACGGTAGCGACATGATCAATATTTACGCCCAAATAAATTTCGTTCATAGCTTAATCCCTGTAAGTAAGAATTTTTGTTGCAATTATAAAACAAAGAGGAAGGAAGAAAGAAAATAGAGCATGAGTTTAATTCTCAATGCTCTATTCTAGGTAACACTAAATGTTTTTAAGGTTAACGTCCGTTGCTTTGGGCGGTTCTTTTAATGCCAGAATAATGATGATGGCTAAAACTAAAGCGGGGAAAATAGTAGCAATCAATCCGACTCTAAGACCGAAAAGATCTCCGACAAATCCGGTAATGACCGATTCAACATATCCCATACCGAAAGTAAAGCCAAGCATCATTGATGCGGCAAAAGCGGCATTGCGCGGCAGCAAGCGCTGTGCCCATACGATTGCAGCCGGTGTTGAGCCGTACATTCCGGCTCCGGCCAGGAAAAGAGCGACCATTGATATAAAGGAAATATCAAGGCGCCACAAGAAGAAGCCAAGAGACGCAATAGTAAGGACATAAGTGGAAACAATTAAAGTTCTAAGCCCGTATTTATCCGATAGCCCACCAGTTGCCAATCCCCCGAAAACGGTGCCGACTAAAAGGCACATTAAAGCAAGTCCGCTTTCAACGGTGGAGTATCCGTGAGCTGTAAGCAAAAGAGGCAGGAACACAACTAATGCGCAATAGCACCAGGATCTGAGGGCAATTGAAGTATTTAAAAATATAAATTGCTTGGATTTTATGATGCTTTTTAAGTTTATCTGCGGCTCGCTGCTGCTTTCGTTACGCGGCGGAGTTACGAATAATCTTTGCTTATAAATCATCAGGGTAACGATAAGCGCGAACAGAAACAGAAACGGCAGGTTTTTATCGGTAAATTGTTCTATGAATGCAGCAATGATAAGCGGAGCGATGGCAAAGCCTAGATTACCGCCTGCAATATAAATACTGGTGGCAAAAGTCTGATGGCGTTTTGGCGAAATATCATGCACGATTCCGGCGCTTATCGGATGGAAAGCCGAGCTGCAGATCCCGGAAAGCAGGATGATAAAGATAAGGACATAAATATTGGGACTCCAGCCTACGATGCTGGCAAAAAAAGCACCGGTTAAAATCGACAACGGCATTAAATAATTTACCGGTCTTTTATCAGCCCAAATGCCGATGGGCGGCTGCAGAAAATTGGTGGATACGGAAAACACCATGAATAATGCCGCGCTTTGGGAATAAGAGATCCCGTAACGGGCGGCAAGAATCGGCAGCATGATAGGCAGAACGTTACAGAAAAAGTCACTTGTAAAGTGAGAAAGACTCATGATCGAAACATTTGACCATGAGGCTGAAGGAAGGCTGATGGCTGTATCTGTTGCTTTCATAAAAATAGTTTAAATTTTACTGAGATACGGTTAAGAGCATTTTTTCCAAATCTTCTTTAGTAAAACTATAAATTTTACCGCAGTGCTGACAGGTCATGGAAGTACCGTTCTCGGAAATAAGCTCTTCAAGTTCAGCACGCGGCAGACCTTTTAGGGCTCTTTCACAGCGTTCGCGTGAGCAGACGCATTTAAATTGAATCTCTTTAGGATCAAAAACTTTAACCTCTTCTTCAACAAAAAGGTTATGAAGATTTTGATATAAAGACAAAGAAGTGATTTCTTCATATGTCATGGTTGAGGCCAGAGTGCTCAGATGCTCAAGCGATAAATGGTTATCTTTTATTTCGGGGATGATCTGCAGCATGATGGCGCCTGCCTTATGCTCGGCGGCATTTGCATAAATAAAGAAAGTGGTATCAAGCTGCTCTGATTCTTTAAAATATCCTTCCAAAGCTTTGGCAAGACTTTCAGTATCAAGGCTTACAATGCCTTGCCATTTATTTCCGTCTTCAGGAAATACTGAAATAACCAGAACTGCGTTTTCTCCGCAGATATCTTTAAAGCTTAAATTGCCTTCATAGTCGTTGCCTTCAATTAAGGCTGCGCTGCCGTAAAAAGATAAATCCTTATCGATATTGATTAACGCATATTTAACGGCATGATTTCCTTTTCCGCCTAAAATCTGCACCATGATTTGGCCGTTGGCTTTAAGTGTGGAGCCTATCAGAATCGCTGAACAGGCAAGCTCAATTAAAAGCTGTTTTACTGAAAGAGGATAGTCATGATGCTCTAAAAGCTTGAAGCAAGGAGTATCCATCTGCAGGATTTCACCGCGGACACCGTGTTTTTCAAAAAGGAAACGAATGATTTTATTTTGAGTATTTTGATTTAAAGCTTCAGTCATTTTTAATCCTCTCGTTTAAAAACCGTTTTGCTTAAGGTTGATAAGAGCGCGGCGTTCTTTTTTATTCGGCTTGGTATCAGGACGCGGATTTATAAGTGCCAATTCTTTATTCATGCGAGCAATTTCTTCGCGGCGTTTGATGCTTTCTTCCGTCTCTTTATAAAGAAGCTGTGCCTCCTTTGCAGGACCTCTGGTATCGGAAATGCCTAATACCACGACTTCTTTGCGGGTGTTGCCTTGCAAAAGTTTTATTATGGCACCAACTTCAACAGGTCGTGCCGGCTTGGCGCGAGAGCCGTTGTAATCGACTTTTCCACCTTCAATCATTTGTCTTGCAATAGAGCGGGTTTTATAAAAACGCGCTGCCCACAGCCATTTATCAATACGAACGGATTTTTCTTTTTCTTCGCTCACTTAGTTTAATCTTCAACCTGAAAATGTGTTAATTTGACATGTGCAGTATAAGTGAAATCTAAAATAAGGGATAGCGTTATGAACCTTAGCGCGTTAAAAAAGAATCCTCCGCAGATTTTGGGAAGGCGTAAGCAAAAAGTTTCAAGGATTTTTACGGTAGAAGAGCTCGATTTGCAGTTTTCTAACGGAACAAAAGCTGTCTACGAGAAAATTTGCGGCGGTAACGGTGCCGTAATGTGCATTCCTTTTGACGGTACTGATTTTTTATTAAGCGCAGAGTACGCTTGCGGACTTGAGGGTTACTCTTTAGGTTTTGTTAAAGGAAAGATTGACGCGGGAGAAACACCTGAGGAGGCCGCAGTCAGGGAGCTTAAAGAAGAGATAGGCTTAGGAGCAAAACGCCTTACGAGATTACGTAAGGCCATGACCGTGGCTCCGGGTATGCTGGAACTTAAAATGCATGTGTTTTTGTGCCGCGATCTGTATCCGTGCAAATTAGAAGGTGATGAGCCTGAACCTATTGATATCATTAAAGTATCTGTAGATGAGGCTAAAAAATTGCTTTTTGATGTCAATTCCCCTTTAGCCGAGGCACGATCTATAGGAGCATTGGCACTTTCTTTGCATGAAATTGGTGCAATCTAGTTATTTGTCCTGTTTCTTGACCTATAATTTTCTTTTGCATTTGTAGATAAGATGACGGCGTTTTTATGCCGTTTTTAAAATTAAGACGCAGCCTAAAAGCTTGCATTTTGCTACTTACCTTTAGGAGTACAGTATGCGCCATCTGTTAACCGGTTTTGAATTTTCTCAAGATGAGTATCTTGATATTATCAATACCGCAGCCTCAATGAAAAAAGATCCTAAAGCTTATAGCGACACCTTAAAGGGCAAAGCCGGAGCTTTATTGTTTGAAAAACCATCTTTACGTACCCGAACCACTTTTGAGCTTGCTTTGTTCCGCTTAGGCGGTCACGGCGTTTATCTTGATGAGCAGAGCGGAGAGCTCGGGGTGCGTGAGTCCATTGCAGATTATGCAAGAAATCTGTCGCGCTGGACTGACTGCTTAATCGGCCGTGTGTTTTTGCAAAGAACTTTAGAAGAGCTTGCTGCAACCGGATCCGTTCCCGTCATTAACGCCTTATCCGATTTGTATCATCCTGCTCAGGCTATGGCTGACTATATGACCGTAGGCGAGCATTTGGGAACTATTAAGGGTGCAAAACTTGCCTATTTAGGTGACGGCAATAACGTAACCAACTCTTTGCTTGTTGCCGGTGCTATTTTAGGCGTGAACGTTTCCTGCTTCTGCCCTTTAGGCAAAGGTCCTGACGTGCAGATCTTTAATAAGGCAGCTGAAATTGCCCGTAAGAACGGATCAAAACTTGAAGTTTTAAGCGATCCTTCTAAAATATCAGGATTTGATGTCATTTATACCGATACTTGGGTATCTATGGGCGATAATACTCCGCTTGACAGCGTGAGAAAGCTTTATATGCCGTTCCAGATTAATGATGAAAAGGTGGAAAAATCAGGTGCGAAGATTGTTTTGCATTGTCTGCCGGCTCATCGCGGTTATGAAATTACCGATTCGGTTATGGACGGTCCTAAATCCGCAGTTTTTGATGAAGCGGAAAACCGTCTGCATATTCATATGGCTTTGCTGGCAAAACTTGTCGGCTAAGACTTTTTGAGGAAAGAAAAGATGTTAAAGCATGAGAAGAAACAGTATAAAAAGGTTGTCTTAGCTTATTCCGGCGGCCTTGATACTTCAACCATCGTTCCTTGGCTTAAAGAGAACTACGGCTGCGAGGTCGTATGCTTCGTCGCTGACGTAGGTCAGGAACGTGATGATTTAGACGGTATTGAAGATAAAGCCAAAGCCTCCGGTGCAACAAAGTGCATCGTTAAGGATTTACGCGAAGAGTTCGTTCGCGATTACGTTTATGAGACTTTCAAGACCGGTGCTATTTATGAAGGCGATTACATGTTAGGTACCGCCATCGCTCGCCCGGTTATTGCTAAAGCCATGGTCGCATGTGCTCTTGAAGAAGGTGCTGATGCTATTGCTCACGGTGCTACCGGCAAAGGCAACGATCAGGTTCGTTTTGAAAGTGCCGTTGCCGCTTTGGCTCCGCAGCTTGATGTCATCGCCCCGTGGCGTATTTGGGATATGCAGTCTCGCGAGGAATTGCTCGCTTATTTAAATGAACGCAACATCCCGTGCAAGACCACTTTAAAGAAGATTTACAGCCGTGACGCCAACGTCCTTCATATTTCTACCGAAGGCGGCGAGCTTGAAAATACCTGGAATCCTGCCTCCGAGAATGTTTGGGTTTGGACTACCGATCCTTTAAAGGCTCCTGATACTCCCGAGACTGTTGAAATCACCGTAGAAAAGGGTGTTGTTACCAAGGTTAACGGTAAAGACATGACTCCGTTTGAGTCTATCAGTTTCTTAAATGAGATTGGTGCCCGTCATGGTGTCGGTCGCGTTGATATTACTGAAAACCGTTTGGTCGGCATGAAGTCCCGCGGCTGCTACGAGACTCCGGGCGGAACCATTATTTACAAGGCTCTGCGCGCTATCGAGCAGCTTGTTTTAGATAAGAATACCCGCACCTACCGCGAGCATTTGGCAATCGATTTTGCTCAGCTTGTTTATGACGGCCGCTGGTTTACCCGTTTGCGTGAAATCATGATGGCTGCCGCTGACGAGATTGCAAAAGACGTTAACGGTAAAGTCGTCGTTCGCCTTTATAAAGGCAATATTGACGTTATCCAGAAGGATTCTCCGAACAGCCTCTTTAACTTTGATTTCGTAACCTTCGGTGCAGACCAGGTTTACGATCAGAAAGACGCTGAGGGCTTTATCCGTTTGTACTCTTTGCCTTCACGCATCCGCGCTTTAAACGAGAAGCAGCGTAAGCAGTAATTAGGTGTCAATACGCTTAAAAGGCGTATTTTCCCTTCTCAAGACAGTGAAGGGTATGTCAAAATAGAGCCTGACTAAAAAGACAGTCGGGCTTTTTCGTTTTTTTATACAGGATTATTTGTTATGGCTTTGTGGGGCGGAAGATTTACTCAAGGACCTGATCAGAGATTTAAAGATTTTAACGATTCTTTAAAATTTGATTATCGCATGGCAATTGAAGATATCGACGGATCGGTAGGCTGGGCAAAAGCCTTATGTGAGGTCGGTGTTCTTACGGAAAAAGAATGTGCTGATTTACAGCAGGCGTTAAAAGATCTTAAAGAAGAAATAAGTAAAGATCTGCACGCAGTTGCCGTTGCCGGAGATGAGGATATTCATTCATATGTTGAAAGACGCCTTATTGAAAAGGTCGGTGATTTAGGTAAGAAGCTTCATACCGGAAGAAGTCGTAACGATCAGGTAGCTTTGGATTTAAAACTCTGGTGCCGCGGTGCGGTAGATGAGATTTTAAAAGCTATTAATCATTTACAATTAACTCTTTTGGCTTGTGCCGAGCGTCATGAGGGAGATATTTTCCCCGGCTATACTCATTTGCAGCGTGCACAGCCGGTTACCTTCAGTCACTTCCTGATGGCTTATGCTCAAATGTTCGAGCGTGACTATGCTCGTCTTGAGAATGCATATGAACTAATGTCGACCTGTCCGCTGGGATCGGCAGCCCTTGCCGGAACCGCCTATAAGGTTGACCGTGAAAAATTAGCTCATTCTTTAGGCTTTAAGGGAGCAACTCGCAATAGTCTTGATGCAGTTTCCGATCGCGATCATGTGCTGGAGCTTTTGTCTTGCGCTTCAATTTCCATGATCCATTTATCCCGTCTTGCTGAAGATTTGATTATTTACAACAGCGGAGAGGCAAACTTTGTCGAGTTATCCGATAAGGTAACATCAGGATCTTCGTTAATGCCGCAAAAGAAAAATCCTGACGCTTTAGAGCTCATTCGCGGAAAATGCGGACGCGTCGTCGGAGCTTTGTCAGGCATGTTGGTTACGGTTAAGGCTTTGCCTCTTGCTTATGATAAAGATCTGCAGGAGGACAAAGAGCGCTTGTTTGACGCTATTGATACCTGGCATGACTGCCTCTATATGGCGGCATTGGTGCTTGAGGATCTTAAGCTTAACAAGAGCAATGCGATTAAGGCAGCCAAGGGCGGATATTCAAATGCAACCGAGCTTGCCGATTATCTGGTAAGCAAAGGTGTACCGTTCCGTGAAGCTCACTCCATTGTCGGACGCACCGTTTTGTACGCAATTGAAAAGGGTAAAGCTCTTGAAGATTTGTCGGTTGATGAATTTGAGCAATTTGCCAAAGTCATCGGCGGTGATGTGTATGAAGCATTGGAGCTTAGCAATATCATTAAAAAGCGTGATGTTATAGGCGGTGTCGCTTTTAATCAAACTGCTGCTGAAATTAAAGCGTTAACTGCAAAAGTTGAGGCTCGTTTGTAATTTTGTTTAAATTTTTATAAATTGCGGCGCCTTAACGGCGCCGTTTTTTATTTGTATTTAATCGTTTTATTTTCGGTATCAATAATGAAGTTGAGTTGCGAGAAGCAGCTCTAAGCCGTATTTTTGTTTTTCCTTTTGAGCTTTTACTTCTTTTAATAAAATTGTTTGCTGCTTTTGGTTTTTACAAGTTTGAATTCAAAAATTAAAGCATTGTTTCCTATGATGGCAATCAAATAAGATCTACCGTTTAAATTAGTACTTTTACGTAAAACATTTATTCTACTGTAAAGAAGTTTTTGCCAAATAGTGCCTTGATACAAACTTTCATTTAAAAAATTTTAGATGTGTGCCAAGTAATGAAAATTTTGCTGATTATTGTTTTTTTTGATGTAGTTTAAAAAATTAATTATTTTAATCTATTATACTATTAACAAATAAGATGTTTAAGTGTTTTAGGGCGGTTTTAAATGCTTGAAAATTTTATTCGTGCTTATGCCGATAGGATGGCGTTCCCTTCTGAACTTATCAAAGAAGCGGCAGCAAGCGATGATAAGCAATTTGTTTTAACGCTTGCGGGTAAATTCTGTGTTTTAAATGAAATAGCTTTGGAAGATAGGGTATATGCCCAAGCGATCATGGCTTTTGATAAAAGCAGCGATGATACTTTAAGCTTAATTAAAAATACTCGCAATAAGTTAAGAAATAGGGGAGGAGAGTACGGTTTTATAATTATTGACGACAAAACAGGCGCAATCGGTTTTTATGCCGCTATTTGTCTAAATGATTGCGACGTCGGATCCTTTTTTAATTTTATGCAGGCACTGTTGCGTGTCGGTGCGGCAGTGAGCGGGATCGAAGATTCGCAAGCCTATTTAGATAAAGTTGAAGCCTACCGTGAGTTTGATTTTGAGAAATGGCTCAAAAACGCCGGAATCTCCAGGGAGGTTCTTGCAAGTCTCGGTTTTTGTATCACTTTTAATGACGTTTCGGTGTTAATTCATCTTATAGAGTCAAATAAAAGCGTGCATCTTGTAAGTCTTATCGCTTCTGATGTCAAAGGTACGGGTTTTGTGCAAAGTATCGCAAATAATGCTGCATTCAATGCTTTAAAGGGATTTGTCGTACGCGGCAATGCGCTTTATTTTGAAAGCATTATTTGTGCTCCTGATTTTGCTCCTGAGGATTTTTCATCATTTCTTGCAAACCATGCATCAGATGCGAAAAATGCTGTGTCCGTTTACAAACAAAGCATTAAAAGTGAAGAAATTTCGACTGACTCTGCAGTAGATGAAAGCATGCAGGATAGTGTTTTATCAGTATTAAGACAGAATTTTCTTGAGGTGTAATATGACAGAACGAGTATTTTCCGACAGCAGTTTGCTGCAGCAAATTGACAATTTATCTTCAAGAGAGCTTTCCCAAGAGGAGTTTTCCGCACTAACCGATGTCAATAACAAGGGCGGAAAAGTCTCCCTTGATGATGAAGGCAAAATTTTCGTTATCCGTCCCGAGGCTCGCCGTCATAACAGTTTCGTTCGATTTTTTGTAGGACTGTTTAAAGGTCATGATGCAAAAATAGCATATCAAAGAGAGCAAAGAGCTTTAGATAGATTGGAAGACTTTAAACAAAACGCGGAATTTTGTTCTGCTTTACAAACTGTCGTCGCTAAGTATGTGATGAAAAATATAGCATCCTCAAATCTTGGCGATATGAACAGCAAGTTTGAATATAGCCGTGTGGTTTGGGGAAATTTGTCAAGGATCGTACAGCCCGAGTCAGAAATCAAAACCGGGGATGTACAGAAAGCCTTAGACAGCAGCCGTCTGATGACAGACACACGAATATCCAGAGCCGTGATTTTGTCTTCATGTAAGAGTCAAGTCGGTTTTGACAATATTTATTTTCACGGTAAGACAATGGGGCCGCGCGAGTTCGTTTTAATGCAAAAGATGGAAGCTGAGCATCAAAGAGAATTGCAGGCAGCGCAAAATGCCGCACCCGGAACTCAGGAGCCCGCAGTTAAAGATGGAGCGCAGCTGCTCCAGTGGGCTGAAAAACAACTGACGAGCGAGGAAAGCGTCATTACCGGTCTTAATTCTTATATTATGTCAAATCCCGATTCTGTGGAACTTTTCCTTGATCGACAAGATATTGACCGCATGTGTGAATTATTGGCTGACCCTGAAGGACTTAAAGGAGACAAGGGTGAGGAATACAGTAATCTTTTGAGTAAAGCGGCCGCTAATTTTTATAAAAAAGTCGGGGAGGTGGCGCAGCAGCGTATTGAACAAGGTGACGATCCTAAGGATGTGGCCACGAGTGTGGCAACCATGCTGTCTATCTGCGGACGCTCGCAGACGCCCGCGGATTTTGTACAAAATATTCAAGCGGCAATGGCGGTAACGCCACCTGCTGTTACTGACGGTCAAAATCCAAATGATGTCAATGAGCTGCAAACTAGAGCAGCCGTCCGTACGGCGTCATTGCAGCCTGAGGTTTCAGCACAAACTGCAATCAACAAGATTAAACAGTTGGCTCAATCTTTTAAGGTTTCAGTACCCATAGACGATAAAACTGCCTCCAGAATTGTAAATTTCTGCGAAAAAATGAGAATTTTGCCTGAGTTTTTCATGAAATCTGTGGCAGAGCTTTCTGAATTGCTTGCAGAAATTAATACAACAGGGCCTTCACAAATTAATGAAAAAATATCCGAGCTTGCAGAAAAGGTAAGAGATTCTGCCAAAGAGTCCAAAAGGGCCACGCATCCGAATGAGCCGAATTATGTTCCTTCGCCTGAGGCTCAGGATTATTCCACTACCCTTAAATGTGCAATGGTATTTTTAGGCTTTACTACAGGAGCTCAGTCTTTGCAAAAATTGTTCAGATTAAGCGATTGTCTTGAAAATGCCAGTTCTCTGCTGTTTGATATTGCCAGCGACGACAGCTACTCTGAGTCTTATATGGCGGCATGTTCAGTAGCCGGCGGACAGTTGGTTCCTTTGTGTTCGGCTGTAAAAGATGCTCAAGTTAATATTTTAGGTAATGCCCCTGTGCTTAATGAGCACGAGACATTTGAAAGCATGAGCGTTCAAGAGCGCGAATTGACGGTGTCGCTTGTTTCTAAACTTTATTTGCAGACTAGGGAAGCGACTAATTTAATTTCATTGTGCCGTACTGGTCTTGCTGAAAATGAGTTAAGGATTTTTGAGGAGGAGATTACTCAGATCCCTAATAATTTAAGGCGTGTATCCTCGGCTGAATTTGAAAATTTGAGTATTACGGAAGCCGATACCGCCAAATCCACTATGCCTTCTAATATCTCTACAGCAGGTGAACAATCAGCTTACGTTGATGCTCTTGAGTTTGACTCGGTTATAGCAAAGGCAATTAAAAGTGCTCGCGATAGGGCGATCTTCGTGGTACGCGGTTAATTGTCAGACACAAAAAAGGCATCTTGCGATGCCTTTGGGATAAGTGCCTTGCTTAGGTATTAGATAAGAGTACGCATGGTAGCTGTTACTCCGGTACTTACTGCCTGATGCAGCAATTTACCGACTTCATTCATTAACGGGGTATCGGAGGCTATGTTTTCTCCCCATAATGAAGAATCGGAGAATACCGCGCTTGCAACAGCTACTGCGCTTTCTTCCGTTCCTTGGTATAAAGACCATGCTTTTACCAAGACAGAAACAGCATGTTCATCATCGACAAACTCTCCGGTCTTGCCGTTTGCACGTTTTACCTGTACGGGAACACCTGCGGTGTCTTTGTATAACATCAGATATGCGGCAAGTGAGAAGCAAAGGCGTGCAGGCAGCATGTCTTTTTCTCTTGCGTCCTTTACGGTGGAAAGTACGCGCGCTTTAATCTTTGAGGTGCAGTTCATCAAGATTGAAGCAAGCTTGTGATGCATGGATTTGTCTTTAAAACGATTGACTACGTCATCGGCAAAGGATGTAAGCATTGCTTTATCAAGATTTACCGCAGGTACGATGTCATCGTAAATTACTTCATGAGCAAATTTGCCGGTTACTTCGTCAAACATCATTTCATCGACGGTTTCAAGGCCGGCAAGGAAAGCAGCCGGTACGTTTGACGTATGTCCGCCGTTTAAAATACGTACTTTTCTTAAACGGTATTTGGTGATGTCTTTATCTACGACAACGTTAAGACCGGCTTTTTCAAACGGCAGCAATTCTTTTACTTTGTCATCGCCTTCAATAGCCATGAAATGGAAGATTTCGCCGCAGGTCATAAGTTCATCTTTATAACCTATTTTTGCAAAATACTCGTCGTCATTTGACGGGTAACCTGAAACTACGCGGTCAACAAGAGTATTCAGGAAAAGGCATTCGTTATTTAAATAGTTAATAAATTCAGCACCTAAATTAGCATTTTCTACGTGCTGTAAAACGATATTCTTAAGCTTGGTGCCGTTGTCATCAATAAGCTCACACGGCATGATGACAAGACCTGATCCTTTTTTGCCTTCATAGTGCTTAAAACGCTTATATAAAACGGCGGTTAATTTAGCAGGGAAGGATAAAGGGGCTTCTTTTGATAAAAAGTCTTCTTTGGTATAGGTAATTCCGGCTTCAGTGGTATTTGAAAAAATAAACTGCAGATCCGGGGAACAAGCGTCTTCTAAGATTTCTTCCCACTGAGTGTATGGGCTTTTTGCTTTGGCAATGGAATTTACGATTTCGATTTGTTCTGTGTCTTTACCGTTAACAACGCCGTGCAAAACAGTAGTATAGAGACAATCCTGGGCAATAAGTTTCGGGACAACGCGTCCGCGCGGAGTCGGCTGTAAAGCTAAAATTCGACCGTTGAATAAATTCTTGTCATTAAGTTTAGCTATCATCCAATCGATAAAGCCGCGCAGGAAGTTTCCTTCACCGAATTGCATTATCTTAATCGGTAAATCGCTTTTATATTGCGGTTTTACCTGAAGATTTAAAGTTTCCATAAAAATTCCTTATGCCTAAAAAATAACGGGAGAGAGAGTCTCCCGTTAAAGCAGTTGTTACTTGGTGAAATCGATTTCTACTTTCAACATGTCGGCTCCGTGAGCTGCAAAGTCTGCAAAGGCTTTAGGAGCGTCGTTGAAGGCATAGGTGTTGGTAATGGCTTTTCTCAAGTCAACCTTACCGCTTGCAACCAAATCGATAAGACTCAAGAAATCAACTTTCAATGCATTGCGGGAACCGTAAACGTTCAGTTCCTTTTTCTGCAGTAATGTGAAGTTGAAGTCAAGGTTCTTTTTACCGACGCCGATTAATACGACACGGCCGCCGAAAGCTGCTGCGTCAATGGCGCTTTGGAAAGTTGAAGGAAGGCCGACAGCTTCGATGGCAACGTCAAAACCGTTACCGTCAGTTGCTTTAAAGCACTTGTCGATAAAGCCTTCACCGTCATTTAAAATGCCGCCGTCAAGTCCGAAGTTTTCAACGGCATACTGCATTTTCTTTTCGGCAACGTCGGAAATATAGACTTCGGCACCCTGTGATTTAGCGGCTACTGCGGCTAATGCACCGATTGTGCCGGCGCCTATAACCAGTACTTTATCTCCGGCTTTGACTTTACCGCGGGTAACGGTTCCGTGATAGCTGATGCAGAAAGGCTCAATTGCGGCTAAAACGTCAGGGGCAAGGCCTTTGCCGTCATAAATGCGTTCAATCGGCATTGCAACGTATTCGCTGAAAGCGCCGTCACGCTGGGCACCTAAAGTTTCATTGTGCTCGCAGCAGTTAACCAAACCGCGGCGGCAGGAATAGCACTTGGTGCAGTTAAAGTACGGATTGCAGGTTACGACCATGCCTTCTTTAAGGTTAGGAGCATCACCGTTTATCTCTACGATTTCGGCAGAGAACTCATGCCCCGGAATACGGGGATATGAAGCGTAAGCGAAAGTTCCTTTATAGGTTCCCAAATCAGATCCGCAGATACCGCCGCGCAGTACGCGCAGCAGTGCTTCACCTTTTTTAGGAGTAGGTTTTTGAGTTTCGATAATTTCGACTTTACCCGGCTCCGGAATAATGATTGTCTTCATTTAAGCAAAACCTCTATTTAGTAAATCAAGTCAACAAGACCGGTACTGAATACTGGTACGAAGGTTAAAAGCAGCAAGCAAATGACAAGCAGGATGTAGAACGGAACTGCTTCTTTGATGAAGGTACCCATCGGGCACTTCGTGATGGAGCAAGTTACGAACATCAGCGTTCCCATCGGCGGCGACAAAGCTCCGATTGCGAAGTTGAAGATTACGACCATCGCAAACTGGATTTCGTTGATGCCGAAATGGTGAGCCAAAGGAGCAAGCAGCGGGACCAAGATGATCATGGCGGCGTTACCTTCAATGAACATACCGACGATAAGGAGGAATACATTCACGATAAGGAGGAAGATAACGGCATTGTTTAAGTGGTCGATAAAGAGCTGAGTGCAGTACTGTGGGACTTTTTCACGGGTTAATACCCAAGCAAAAGCGGAAGCGGCACCGATAATCAGCATGATGCTTGCTGAAGTTAAAATGGTTTCCTTAATACCGGTAATAACGTCTTTAATGCGCATTTCACGGTAAACGAAACCGAGCATCAAGGAGTAAATGATGGCAACGGCACCGGCTTCAGTCGGGGTGAAAGCACCGATACGAATACCGCCGATAATGATAATAGGCAAGCACAAAGGCAGGAAAGCGCCTTTAAAAGTCGTCCAAATACGCTTAGGTGAAGTATCAACACGATGAGGGTTGCGGTAGCCGCGTTTGTAGGAAACAAAGCCTACTAAAATCATCAAGGCTACGCAGAGGATAAGACCCGGGCCGATACCTGCGATAAACAATTTACCGATGGAAACGTTGGCAATTGAACCGTAAATAATCATCGCGATTCCGGGCGGAATGAGCGGGGTGATAATTGCGGAAGTAGCGACCAACACGGAAGCGAATGCATTGGAGAAACCGCGTTTGCGCATTTCAGGAACCAGCATCTTAGCTTCCATTGCGGCGTCGGCAAGGTTTGAACCTGACAAACCGCCCATGAGGGTTGCTACCAAAACGGTAACGTGACCGACACCGCCTATGATATTACCGACTATTGATTCGCAGAATGCGACGATACGTTTGGTTACGCCAGTGTAGTTCATGAATACGCCGGCACAGACGAAGAACGGAATGGCAAGCAAAGGAATTGATTGTGAGCCTGCAAGTACGCGCTGTACCAAAATCGCCTGGCTTAATTCAGGATGCATCGCAAAGTAAGATACTGCGGCACCTAAAATTGCGATGAATACCGGTACTTTCATAAAGAGCAGTACCAGCATGAGAATGGAACTGAAACCTACTGCAAAATCCATGATTAGGCCTCCTTACTCTCAGCGGGGGCTTCGTCTTTCTTTACAAAGAAACCCTGATAAAAACTATAGGTATAGCTAACCATCATGAGAATGCAGCCTACCGGAATGATGCCGTTAATAAACCACATCGGGATCTGCAAGATACTGGTGGTCTTGCCGATCTTGACCATAAGGGCCAGCAGATCGCCGCCTAAGATTAAGAGGTATATCAAAATACCCATGACGATGACGTAAATGATTATGTCAAGGATCTTTTTGGCAGCTTTAGGCAGCAGTTCATAAACGATTTCGATGGCTACATGGCTGCCGTAACGGAATGCGGCACCGGAGCCTAAGAAGGTTACCCACAAGAAACACCATAACTGGACTTCTTCTGCCCAAATGATCGGGCTGTCAAGCAGGTAGCGGAAAATTACGTCGCCGAACGTGACTACGATCAGCACGACAAGCGCAATTCCGGCAAAAAACATATCCAGATTGGCTAGAATTTTTTTATTATCCATAGTCAATTTCTCTAAATTAAAAAGGTTTTTAAACCGTCTGCAAAAACGGCAGACGGTGATTTAAGGCATTACTGCATTTCTTTTTTGACAGTATCGTAAAGGCCCGGAGTCCAATCGCTGAAGTCAGGTAAAGAGTAGAACTTCATAGCTGCGTCTTTAAGCTCTTTCTTGAACTCTTCTGAAGGCTCGGTGATGGTTACGCCTTCATCGGCAAATTTCTTGAGGATTTCCTGTTCAGCCTGTTCCTGAACGCCGTTCTGGTATTTACCGGCTTCATCGCAGGTCTCTTTTAAGAGCTTCTGCTGCTCAGGGGTTAAGCTGTTCCAGAAATCAACGCCGACTACGAGGTTGGTTACGTTGTAAACGTGGCCGTCAAGCAGTAAGTATTTGGCAACTTCGTGGAATTTGCCGTTATAAAGAACGGCAAGAGGGTTCTCAACGCCGTCGATGGTACCCTGCTGGATTGAGGTATAAACTTCACCTAAAGCCATCGGGGTCGGGGTAGCGCCTAATACTTCAAAGCCTTTAACCTGAATATTGTTGGTCGGAACACGTACTTTCAAGCCGTGGAAATCGGCAAGTTTGTTTACCGGCTTGGTGGTTAAAGTATGGCGGGCACCGTAGCGCCAGTCGGTTGAAACGATATGAATATGGGCTTTTTCTTCAAGCAGTTTTGACTGTTCCTGATACCAGGGGCTGGCGTTTAATTTAAATGCCTGATCCCAAGAGTCAAACAAGAACGGGCCGAAAACGATACCCATGTCGCGGACACCGCGGTCATAGTAGAAAGCGCCGTCAGTCAAGGTGCAGACCGGCTCGCCGGCGACCATTTGATCCATGATGTCATCTTTTGAGCCTAACTGGCTTGAAGGATAAAGTTCAATCTTCATGGCACCGTTAGAACGCTGCTCCAACAATTCCTTCCACTTTTGGCAGCCCTGGTCAAAAGGTTCACCCGGGTGGTTTTCATAACCTACGCGCAAGATGATGGGTTCAGGTGCGGCGGCAGCAGTAGCAGTTGATTCGGAGCTGCTTTTGGCGGAGTCATCACCGCCGCATCCTGATAATGCGATTAAAGCTGCAGCTGTGGCAGTCAGAGCAAACTTAAATTTCAGCATGGGTAGTCCCTCTCTTTTATTAAATTACTTGTATAAATATCAGTAAAGCTGATACTAAGTAATAAGCAAGAATCGTGCCAACTTTTTAAAACGTTGATAGAAAGGGATTGTTAAAGGGGGAGTGTTTTAATTTGAAACAAATCAAATTATTTTTATGTTTCATAATGTCTCATTATGAAACATAAAAAGTAGTTAAACTTCACATTTAGTTATTTTTGTCGGTTAACAGCTTATTTTGCTTGCGCCACAATGAAGAACGGGAGAGTCCTGAAATCTGACAGACTTCTTTTATATTATGAACACTAAGGAGTTTTTTGATATATATGGAAGATACCGTATCAAGGCTTGCGTCCTTAGGAATACGTAATGTTTCGTAATCTTCGTTGCTCTCATTTTCGTTTTCGCTGCTGTCAAAGCAGCTTCTTAGGTATGAAGTTCTGATATGCGGCCCGTTAAAAGAACAGGCTTCGGCGATATTTTTCAGTTCGCGCACGTTACCCGGCCACGGATAATCCGTAAGCAGCTGTCTTCCTTCTTTGTCGATAACCACTTCTTCTTCATAGCAGTTTAATGCCGCGGCAACAAATCTTATAAATAACGGCACGATGTCCCCGATACGATCTTTAAGCGGAGGAATACGGAGTTTTAACACATTGATGCGATAGTACAGGTCGTAACGGAATTTACCTGCTTCGCATAAGGGCAGAATTTTTTTGTTGGTCGCGCATATAACGCGAATATCAAGCGGAATGACTTTATCATCGCCGATGCGCATAACTTCGCGCTCTTGCAGAACGCGTAAAAACTGGCCTTGAAATTCAAGCGGAATTTCCGTTATTTCATCAAGAAAAATCGTTCCGCCCTGAGCCATTTCAAAAAGACCTTTTTTACCGTTTTGTCTTGCTCCGGTAAAAGCTCCGTCTACGTAGCCGAAAAGCTCGCTGCCGATAAGGCCTTGCGGCAGGGAAGCACAGTTTACTGACACGAAAGGCTTATTGCCGCGATAGCTTGCGTTATGAATGCTTTGGGCAAATCCTTCTTTGCCCACGCCAGTGGCTCCGGTGATTAAAACGGTGGAATCGGATTTGGCAAATTTTTTGGCAAGCTCCACAACGTCAATCATTATCGGATCAACAAACAGCAAATCGGAAAAATGGAGCTTGGCATAAAGTCCTTGAGCGTAAGAGGCAAGATGGATGGCTTTTTCCGATTGCTCAATAAGCGCTCCTTCCTGCATGATGGCAAGATAGTGGCTTTCATCGGCATTTTGTCTTAACTCAAAAGTATGAATGATGATTTGTCGGTTGTTGATAGTGATTACGTGTGGGTGCGGATGGGTTTTGTCTAAATATTTTGCAATCTTGGTACACCACTGCTCTTTAGGAATGTTTTCAAAAATTTTGACTGCTTCATCATTGAAAAATATAGGCAGCTGTTTGTTGTCAAAGATGACTATTCCTTCTTCAATATTATCAATAAGGCTGTTTAGCTGCTCAATCATGAGCTCTTGATTATGCAGTGTTTTTTCGACGGCTATTGCATCGAAAATAGCTCGGCGCATTGAAAAGAAATCAGAGTCGATATACTCACACGGAACATGATGCTTGTGTGCGGCTCCGACTGCGGCAACACATCCTACTATACCGTCGGCTCCATCTTTAACGCAGCGATCGACGGCAAGCACAATTTCATCGGCATTGGAACACGGAATGACCGTGACTTTTTCAATACCGAAGGAAATATCGGCAGACGTCATACCGACAATATTGTCATGCGTTACTACTCCGATATTGCGGCATCCCCTGCGTATCAGCGCTTCAATGCCGATTGCCACGTCATAAAAGGATGCGTAGATATCAATGACTACTCGATCAGGGAATCTTTGGCGCAATGCTTTGGCCGTACCGCCGCGGCTGATGAAAATTTTAGTATTGGGATAATTTAATGCTAAATCGTCAAAACCGCCTAAGTCGTTGCCGACGACAATCGGAATATCAATATGCATTTCGGCAAGAACTCTTTGAGCCAATTTGGCTAAATGCTTAAAAGGGGCGACAATTAAAATATTATCCATGATTTTCGCTTTTTATCTGCGCTTTTGTGAGATTGTTGGCGCTGTAATTAATTTAAATATGTAAAAATTTTAGCATAGTAGACAAATTATGCTTGCTTCATCCTGATAATAAGTAGCAACGGTAAATTATGATAAAAACAGATAACAGCCTTGAGTTTTCTTTAAGTCAAAAGCAAAGCCATGTTTTAGCTTTGAGGCAACAGCAATCCTTAAAGCTTTTACAGTTATCTGCCGTGGAGTTGAATCAAGCATTAAATGAAGTAGCAGAACGCAATCCTTTTTTAGACGTCAAGCAAAGCGATGAGAGTTTAGCTTCATTTGAAGATTTAAATAATGCATACGATCTTTACGATAATGATATTTCTTCCCATCCTGTGGAGATAACGCCGGATGAAAACACTAAGCTTGAAAGTAACGGTCGTTTAAGTCAATCCGATTTTATTTTAAAAAGCTCAGCAGTAGATCCGTTTTTTGAAAATGACGCAAAAGCTCAAAGCCTTCGCGATTCACTTTTATTTGAGCTTAATTTAGCGTCATTTTCAGTAAAAGATAAAGAAATAGGGGAATGGCTTATTGACGGTATTGACGATGACGGTTTTTTGCAAACAAGACCTGAAGATATCGCTTTTAAGTTGTCTTGTACGGAAGATGAGGTTTTAAGCGTTTTAAAGCTTATTCAGCATTTTGATCCGCGCGGCGTGGGATCAAGAAATGTAAAAGAATTTTTGTTGCTGCAGCTTAAAGATGAGTCGTCTTCTCCTTTAAATTCTTTATGTATTATGATGCTTGAACAGTATGAAGATCTCGTCATAAGACACGATTTTAAGGGACTTAAAAATAATATTAAGTGTGATGATGAGACTTTAAAAAAAGCTCTGACAAAGTTGGCTTCCTTAAAGCCGCTTCCTTATATTCAGATTGCAAAATCGCAAGAGCTTGATGTTATTCCCGATCTTATCGTGCAAAAGGGAAACTTAGGCTTTAAAGTAGAGCTTAATACCGACAAATTGCCTAAAGTTTTTATAAATAAGAAATGCCTAAAACTTCGTGGGCAAGCAAAAGATCCTAAAGATATAAGATTTTTTAAAGACAATTTTGAAGAAGCAAAATTTATCATTTCAGGATTAAGCAGGCGTTATGAAACGCTTTTAAATTTGGGACAATTTATTTTTAAAAGACAAGAAAACTTTTTATTGTCAGGAAAAAACGCCTTAATCCCCCTTACTTTAAAAGAATGCGCATTAGCGCTTGGCGTGCATGAATCTACCGTATCCAGGGCTATTTCTCAAAAATATGTTTTAACGCCTTTGGGTACTTTTCCTTTAAAGTCCTTTTTTGCCGTAAAAATTAAAAATTCCGGCGGTAAAACTGATGAAAAAGAAAAATCCGGAACTGCGGTTTTAGCTCTGATTGAAAATCTGATAAAAAATGAGGATAAAAGAAAGCCTTTATCTGACAGCAAGATTGTAATGCTGCTTGAAAAAGAAGGAATAAGTATTGCAAGAAGAACGGTTGCTAAGTATCGGGAAAAATTGAGAATTGCTCCTGCAAGTGAAAGAAAAAGTATTTTTTAACAATGAAAGAAAAGGTTAGTAACACATATACACTCGGGTTAAAAAGAGGTCAGGTAAAACTTGTGCCTCATCAGACTGATTGGCATAAGGATGCTGCTTGTGTAATAAAAACGCTAAAAGAAATTTTGGGAAATAGTGCAATTGATATTCAGCATGTAGGCAGTACCGCGATTTTAAATATTTGCGCTAAGCCGATTATTGATATTGCTGTGGGAGTTAGGAATGTTGCGGATATTCTTTTACAAAGAGAAGAGCATGCCCGGCACGGTATCATTTATCGCGGGGAGGATGTAAAAGGTCAGCTTTTGTTTGTTCTCGGGGATTTTTTGCAAGATACGAGAACTCATCATATTCATGTAGTTAAGTGGCAAGGAAAAGAATGGAACGATTACATTAATTTTCGTGATTTTCTTAATTCCAGCAAAGAGTCCGCCGACTTTTATGATAAAAGCAAACGCATTTTAGCTTTACGCTTTTCAAATGATCGTAAAAGATATACGCAGGGAAAAAAGAAAATAATTGATGAGCTGTTGTTAAAAGCAAAAGGCTGGAGACAAAGCCGAATTCACGCTGAGAATACGTAAGAAACGGCTTCATATTGGGATAATTTTCGGTGCTTTTACTAAAAGATTTTTTATACACCTGTTGAACCGAATCCTTTGTCTCCCCGTTCTTCAGTTTGGCTGAATTCCTGACAAACTTTGAATTTGGCGTGAATCACGGGTAAAAAGACCATTTGCGCAATACGCATACCGACTTCAATGACAAAAGGGGATGAAGAGCGATTCCACAGCGGTACTAAAATCGGACCTTGATAATCAGAGTCGATAAGACCGGTAAGGTTTCCAAGGACAATGCCGTGCTTGGTGCCAAGTCCTGAGCGCGGGAAAATAGTCGCACAGACATTTTTATCCGCAATGTGCATGGAAAATCCCGCCGGAATGAGGCAGGTTTCCCCGGAATTTAAGACGGTATCTTTTTCTACCATGGCTCTTAAATCCATTCCGGCAGCTCCGCTCGTCGCATAGTCAGGCAGCGGAAAATCTGTACCTAAGCGTTTATCTAAAATCTTTAACTCGATATCAAGATCCATGCTGTTTCCTTAAGCTTTTTTGTTCATTTCAAAAATAAGATCCATAAGAACTCCGGATAAAACCTCCTTTGTCATCTTAGGGAATGCGGCAACCTTACCCTCTTTATCAAAAACGGTAACTGCATTGAAATCGCTGTTAAAACCGATATCCTGCTTTGAAACGTCATTGAGAACAATAAGATCAAGGTTCTTTTTAACGATTTTATCTTTGGCATAATGTTCTATATTGTTCGTTTCTGCGGCAAATCCTACGGTAAATGGGCGTTTATGTTCCATATGTCCTACCGTGGCGATAATGTCAGGATTTTTGACAAGTTTTAACGTAAGTTCATCAATGCCGTCCTGCTTTTTAATTTTTTGATCCGATACTTTTTCGACACGGTAATCGGATACGGCTGCACAGCCTATGACTATGTCATTGTCTTTGGCATGCTCGGTTACTGCAAGGAACATATCCTGCGCGGTTTTTACCTTAATTGCTTTTACGCCGTCAGGGACTTTAAGTGAAACCGGACCTGAAACCAAGGTTACCTCAGCTCCGCGGGCAGCTGCTGCGGCAGCTAAAGCATATCCCATTTTGCCTGAGCTTCTGTTAGTTAGTACGCGTACCGGATCGATTGGCTCTTCGGTAGGACCTGCGGTGATAAGAACCTTCTTACCTGCGCCTACGGCTTTTGGCAGTAACTTGGTTTGGGTAAGTTCAAGAGGAGCGTTAGGGGGAGGCAATAACGTTTCCTCGGAGAAAGTAAGGATCTGATTGTTTAGAATGGCGCAGACGATAGCACAGATTTCAGACGGCTCACGCATCCTTCCCGTGGCGATTTCTCCGCAGGCAAGCTCTCCTGTTGCAGGTTCAATTACATAAAAACCGCGTTTTCTTAAAAGCGCAATGTTGTCCTGGGTCGCCTGATTTAAGTACATACGCGAGTTCATGGCCGGTGCGATGATTTTAATGCACGGAGCGGCAAGAGTTACGGCAGTTAGCATGTTGTCAGCCAAGCCGGCTGCGAATTTGGCGATAGTGTTTGCCGTGCAGGGCGCGGTTAAGATTAGATCTGCGTCAGCACCGAGTGAAATATGATCAATGTTTTTAGCATCTGAGAAAATTTCAGAGGCAACTTCATGTCCGGTTAATGCTTCAAGAGTGGTTTTTGAGACGAGTTTTGAAGCCGCATCTGTCATCACAACATGGACATCAGCTCCTTGCTTGATTAGAAGGCGAGCAAGTTCACAGCTTTTATAGGCTGCAATTCCTCCGGTGATTCCGAGAATTATTTTACGGTTTTGTAATTGCATTCCCATCTTGGCATCTCCTTTTTATTTTTATCTTATTATCTTTTTTAATTATAAGTGTAATTTTAGGAGCGTTAGAGACTGAATATGCAATGCTGCAATATTCAGCGTAAAAACGTTTCCGATAAGTTGAACGTGGTTATTATTTTTATCTTTTCAATAGCCTTTTTTTACATGATAAAAATATTCTTGTAACAAAAAACTAAAAAGATTAATGAATTACATTTGAAAAAAGTTTAAGGAGCAAGTCGTGAATATTGTTGGGGACGCGGAAAATATACTCAAGATTTTGTTTTTGTACATTAGTACGACACTGCTGTAAAGCGGTGTTCAACAAATTAACTCTTTAGATGAAAAAGAAGGGATGATACGTAAAATTGTGCGGTGGATTAAGACTATAAGATCTTAGATTGACCGATATTGTTATGATCGGGAATAGCTATGGGATACAATGAACTAAAGTTAGTTAAAAGAGAAATTTTTAATGTTATACACAAAGCGCGTTGAGTTTATTCTTCAGGAATTACAGCTAGGCAAGTCGGTAAAGGTTGCGGATTTAAGCAAGACACTACAGGTCTCGGTTGATACTATAAGAAGAGATTTGAAGGCGCTTGAGCAGGAAGGGTTAATAAAATATGTAAGAGGCGGGGCGTGCCTTCCTGATTCAATGCTCTCTTTTTCCAATTTTACCGGTAGGGAAATCGTCAACGCCCAGTTAAAGCGTGAAGCAAGCAGAAAAGCTCTTGCCTATATAAAAGAAGGGGATATTGTTGCAATAAATTCCGGGACGACGAATACTGTTCTGGCTCAAGAGCTTGCCGGTTTAAACAAGCGGTTTACCGTTGTCACCAACAACTATGCGGCTCTTACCATCTTGATGCAGAACCCTTTGATTAAGCTTATTTCCATAGGCGGAGATGTGGACGGACTTGAGCGTTCTTCATACGGAGCCCAATGTGTACGAGAGTTTGACGAATACATTCCAGATATTGCTTTTTTGTCGATTAACGCCGTAAATGCCGCAGACGGCTTTACCGATTTTCGCTTAAACGAGATCCCGATAATCAAGTTATTGGCCAAAAATTCCAAGAGGGTCATTGCGGTAATGGACTCAAGCAAGTTCAATAAGATTTCAAAGCGTAAAGTGCTGGCACTTGGTGACGTGGATCTTCTTATTACAGACTCGCAAGCTAAACATTTGGAAACATTTATTAAAGAAGGTTTAAACGTTAAATAGAGTTAATTGCTTCAAGAAGAGTATTGCCTTTCCTATTAAAAATC
>ERZ779866.809-NODE-809-length-34006-cov-3.975582_pt1 | contig 34006 bp, 40 predicted proteins | sample MGYA00511248_ERZ779866 | MGnify/ENA primary metagenome ERZ779866 (study PRJEB29588, sample SAMEA2155758) | human gut metagenome | biome: human gut; feature: human-associated habitat; material: faeces | place: Denmark | collected 2008/2010 ... | reverse complement strand
AACCGATGGCCGACCCGTCGTAGTAGTAGCCGCCGCGCCGCGGGAAGCGTTCTTCCTCGGTAAACTGCATGTAATAATAACCGGCCATTTGGCTCCCTTGGGTCGGGAAAAGCCCCAGCTCGCGCACGATGTAGGGGATGTACGGGAGGTTGGTGCTGTTCACGGCCAAGTCCTTGAAGTTGGTGCCGCGATACTCGCTGTCGTAGGTCGGCCCGACCGTGTCCAACGTGATCTTGCTGTTCAGCCAGTTCCAGTGCAGCGTTCCCGTCGTTCCGGGTGCCACGAGGGTATATCCGTCGTCGCTGGCGTTGGGCAGAATGGCCTTCCACGCTGCGCTGGTGGATGAGAGGTCGGCGTCCGGGCTGGCGGCGTTGTTGTTCTCAAGGATTTGCAGCTCATTGCCCACGATGCGATAGCCGTAGTCCTGCTCGAACTGGTTGCCCACGATGTCGCACAGGCTGCCCGGCGTGCCGTCCAGATACCAGTCCAGAGGACCGGACCCATTCAGCGTCAGAATCAGGTTGTTTTGGCCGGTGTCGTGCATGTCCGGGTATGCCTCGATGCCGCCGATTTGCTTTAGGCGTTTCCAGTACAGCGGGGAGATATCCGGGTAAAGCTCCGTACTGGTCGTGTGGGCTTTGATGCATTCGTACAGCCACCCACGGAACCCGCGCGTGTTTCCCACGCTGACGCTCTTGCCAAGCTCGTAGCGCGTAGCATCCTTGTAGCAATGGCCGTAGTCGCTATTGCCTCCGGGGTTCCAGCCGTTCTTTTGCGCCAAGAGAAGCAGGAATCCACGGTCGGCAACGGTCATGCCGGAAACGCCGCCGCCGAACGCCCTGATCTGGGAAAGAAACTGGTCTGCCGTGCGCGTGTGCGCGGGCGGCATGTTCGGCAGGCTGTACAGCGTTCCACCGTCCGAGCCGGAGCCGGTAAGGGACGCCGCCTTGAACTTACCGAGCAGGATATAGTCCTGCTCCTGCCCGTTGATGATGAAAGCCGGGTGCGTGTGGTCAGGGAGGGATGCATCAAGATCGCTCGACTTCATCTTCGGAAAACGAACGAAAATGGACGGGTTTCCCTGCGCGTCGTACTTCACGACATTGTCATACATCCGAGCCAGAAATTCCAGCGGAGAATTAGTCACCGTCCGCACCGCCCATCATTTCCACCAGCTCCTGGTATTCCTCGACCGTGATCCGGTCGGCCATCAGGAAAACGTCCAGCTTCATCATGGTGCCCTCGCGGTCGTAACCGCCTTTCTGGATAATTCGCTTCATGAGTTTGTAGGTCATCATATTTTCCTCCAATCGTTTCAGGTCGTGTCTGTAAAGTCTTTCGGTAAGAAAAACGGCGATGATGTTACGCATCCATCATCGCCACCAGTTCCTCGTACTGCACGGTCGTGATTCGGTCGGCAGCAAGGAAAGCATCGAGCTTGTTCATCGTGCTCTCGCGGTCATAGCTGCCGCGCTCGATGATCCTTTTCATCAGGTTGTACGCCACTTTATAGCACCTCCTCTCCAAAGGCGAGCATCGTCACTTCGTATAGCATTTCGGCGATCATGTCGTCATGCTCCGCTACGATTTCCGCGCTGTTATTTCGCTTCTGCGCAGCCTCGCGGTAAGGGCCGTAGATTTCATTCTCGTGCGCTGCACGTTCCGCTTCTTCCTGCTCAATCTGTTCGGGCGTTCGATCCTGCGAAGCATCCATGGATTCAGGCATCAATTAACACTCCTTTCCGGGTCAGCTAGCAAGTGTGGCAAGCTGCTCTTTCATTTTCTCAATCTCCATCGCCTGCGATTGCATGATGCAGGCCAGCCAATCAAACGCGACGGAGAAGTGCAGGAGCGCTTCTTCGCCGTTGTTCAGATTGGTGGCGGAGATTGGCGTGCCTTGCTGAATAACCTCTCCGGGAGAAGCCTCGTGCGCAATGCTTCCGTCGTCGTTCTCGACCTCGGTATAGGTGTTGGGGCGTTCAACAACATGATCGGCCCAATTCACTCGTTTGTATGCCACTGCTCATTCCTCCCTTCTCAGCTCTCGGTGATGGTAATCGCAAAGCGGTAAAGGATTCCTTCCTGTGCTGCTTTGCGCGTGATGGATTCTACCTTGCTCGCCCACAGCCGCCCGCTGTGGTCGTAGAGCTGCACCTCAGTGACGGTGATCGTTCCGCTGATGGTGTGGTCGATCAGAAATGTGATTGCCACACGACCATCGTTAAGAATCTCCGCGCTTTGAATCGGGGATTTATAGTAGGTGTCCCCAACCTTGAATTTCGCGTAAGCGATATTGTCCGTGAAGCATTGCTTCAAGGCCGTAATCGCCGTAGTGGTCAGCATTGGCCTCGCTCCTTTCTGTTACAGGCTCCGTATTCCTGCTTTCATGGCTCCGCACATGGCGTAGCAAATCGAAAAAGCCTCCCCAACAGGAGAGGCTCTGATAGAAGAAGATTCTACATTGCCAGTTACGTTGTACTGCGGACGCTCCCCGGTTTCGCAATCGCCCGCTGCCGGGTAGGGAAAAACGTAGGGCTGCGCGTCCAAGCCGACATCGACATCAGCGCTTGCGCCAGATGCGGATATGTTCACCTCTGGGCTTGTGCCAGAAAGTGTGTACGGAAAGAGATGGGCTGTTCCGACGTTTTCCACGTCGATTTGGCTCTCGCTTTCAGCAAACCGAATGTTTGTCTGCGGAAGCTGGCCCGTTTTCGCTGTGTCAGTCATTCGGTACGAGAACCTCCAATAGCCGGTTTCGATTCCGATAATGACGTTGGAGCTTCCTTGAAACGCAAGGTTGTATGACATATGGCTGTGCTTATTTTTATTGATATACGCCTCTATGTCATCTACGATTGCATTTCGCATCCCGTCCGTATTGTCGATATAGACGCCGAACGTGAAATCGTCTATGTGATCAACGACCTCCGCCTGTCTGCCGGTAAGGTTGTAGATGTATTGCTCAAGCACGAACGGGGTAAATGCGGCTGACTTGGCGCGGGCGGCCTTAATTGCGGCCCTGCGTTCCTCAAGCGTCTGCGATGGGCGGGGCGTGATGCCATACCGCTGCTCCCACAACTCAATCCCCCATGTCACGCTCTGCGGAAAAAGCTGGTCTGGAAAGGTATCGACAATTTCGCGCAGGCCGTCATATTCCCGGCCAATGGCCTCGAAAAGCCATAGCCCAACATAGCTGTTATCGTAGATGGGGGAAACTCTCCCGAGCATTTTCTCCGCGCTGGGACTGGTGATGATCGTGTATCTCAAGGTTTCAGACATCACGTTTCCTCCCCAAGCTCCAATGTGGTAATCGTGGGGTAATCGTCCACGGTAATGGCTATGTTGTCCTCCGCGCCGTTGAGCAGCAGGTTGGAGTAGTCGATGACGCCCGGCGTTTCGGAAAGCACGCTGCCGATACGCGTCCAGCGGATACAGCTTTCGGCCTTGGCTTCCTCGAAGTAGGCGAGCAAAGCAGCCTTGTACGCCGCCGTCACCTCTTCGATGGTCGTGTCATCCTCGATCATCACGTCTGCGCTGATAGCGACGGAAATCGGCTCGGCTGTGGAGACAATCAAAATTGCCCCAATCGGGGCGAGACGCTGCTGCCTGTCGTCGGGCGATATGATGTGGTCATAGACCGCCTGCCGAATCGTGGAGTTTGCCGGTGCTCCGTTGGAATCCATAACGATAAGCTTTACCGTGCCGCTACCCTTTCCCTCTGATTCAGGGATGACAACGACCGAGCCTACACCGTCCACCTCCTGCGCCCACCGCCTGTAGTCAGCGTCGTTTCCGATGAACGATCCGTCGCTGCTCTTGTCGCGTTCTTCAATACGGGCGCGGAGGGAATCATCGCTTTCCGCTTCCGTCCCGCCTGAGGCTGCCGATGGATTTGTAGCCGAAGATATACCGTTCATCGGCGATGACATCAGCGTGATGCTGTTTGCAGGGACGTTGCCGATCATGCCGGTTTCCGTGCAGCGAACGAGTGCAGATGCTTCGCCATCAGCGTCAAGCGTAACGCTCTCAACCACGGCAAATTCGATGCTGGCAACGTCGTTCGACTTTGGCGTGGCAAATAGAAATCCAGCGGGAACAATGGTGCCTGTCGTCCCCTTGATGGTCAGGGTCGTCTCTGCCGCCTGCGCGCTTCTGCGGGTAAGTCCGACCTCGCCCGCGATCATGTCAAGGTATCCGCCATATGACCACGCTGGAAAAAAGACCTGTATGGCATCGTTGATGGAAACCATCATTTCCGCTTTTTCAAGCGCGGCAGGCCGGGTGAAGTCGTGCGCAAATCCTCCCTCGGTTTTGTCGATGTCGTCCGGCAGGGCTTCGAGCATTCGAGCGTGGATAACGTCGTCGTCCATGTCGGATAGAATCTGCGGCGGAACATAGGAGCCGCTGCCCTGTTCCATGATGTTTCACCTCCCTGTCCTTAAACCACTTCAAGATATACGTCAAAGGCGGCCCACGCCTTGGGTTTCACTACAAAGCTGATGTTGAGGACGTTTGCATTCCATGTAAAGTCGAAATCATAAACGCGCTCGGTGCTGGCGTTGACCAGCAGGGCGTCGGTAATTGTTCGTTCAAACGCAGTCTGTACAGCTTCCCTGCTCGGTTCTGCCATCGAACTTTCTTGGTCTATCCCAGTACCCATGTAGCTCAGGCAGGCCCTCTGCTGGGTTTTTAACACTTTTAACACCCATGCTTTGTAAGCCTCATACCCATCGGCTATCAGCACGCGGTTTGCGCCATCCCGGACGAAATCCCCCTTCTCAAAGTCGAAGTATGGAGCAGGCTTGAACGTCTGTTCTTCATCTGTGCTGATCGGTCGAAGCGTCGGTATCTCAAAGACGGGATAAAGCGAATCAGCCATATCCACCATCTCCTTCTCCAAATATCTCAGATGCTGACTTGATGATGTCAATCACGACCGCGTCATTGTACACCCAGGCAACCAGGACGCGGTCTCCAGCCTTGAGACATCGCTGCGATGGGCGTGCGATGTCTACGCCATGGTCGTGCGCCTTCTGCGAAGACGTGGTGTAGTTTGTAAATATATCCAGCATAGGAACCTCGACCAAGTGATCATGCGGCTCCGGGCTGCTCTTCAAGTCCGTTGTACCCTCAAGGATAAGCTCATCGTCAAATTTGTGCCGGTGCGAGCGGTTCTCTGCTATGGTTTCAGCCGACGTAATGACTTCCGAATTGGGAAGGACGCATCCCCGACACACAAGATAATCTGTGGCCGGGATTGAGATGGGGTACGTGTTGGTCAACAATGCTCCGTCTGCCTGAATGATGCCAAAATCGAGCACTAGGGACGTGTTGCTTTCGTCGCGGGCCAAGCCTACCATGATTCCGGCGAGGTGGCTCATGCCGGGAGAATTATCGCCTTTGCTCATGCAGGCTCCACCTCCATTTGCATCGTCATCGTCGTCGCATTGTGAGAGATTCCCTTGACGTGGAAAAAACCGAGAAGACGGTCTGTAGTAACGTAGATCAGGTCTCCTTTCCTGACTGCCGGGAAATCCGGCGATGTGAGCTTGATTGTGCGCTTTGGATCGCCCTTCTCGTCGAGAACGTCCTGCGCCTTGGCCTTTGCTTCTTCGAGCGTAAGGCTGCCCATTGTCTGGATGTCTTGCAGGATGCCGTACTCGGTGCGGCCCGAGATGGAAGTTTCGACACTGGGCCGCCCTTCGTCGTCCTCCTTGCCCATAATGACCACGCGGGTTACAAGGTTGACCATGCTGAATTTGTCGCTGGTTTGGATAAGGTTCATATCCGCGCTGAAATGATAGACCGGGGAATTGGAACCATATGCAACGACATAGACCGCGCCTTTTACGGCGCGGATGAATGCCTTGCCGCCTCCGAGCTTCTTCGCTTCGTCCAGCGTCTCGTTCAGCATGCTTGCAATCGTCTTGTTCTTGTAGGTGATCTTTTCGTGCGCGACGTTCGGCCCGTCGTATCCGCCAAGCGTGATTGCCCAAGTTGAAAGGATGTTGCTGATTATCGACCTTGTGCTTTTCCCCTTCGAGAAGTAGAAGAAATCCTTTGACTTCTGAAGGTAAAACAGAAGGTCGTAGCAGGTAAGGATGATCTCGTCGTCATGAATCTGCGAGTGCTGCCACTCCCATACCATGCCACGAAAAATCTCCTGCTGTCCTTCGCCCCAGTCGGCGTAAAGGTATACCGCAGTACAGAGCGCTATAACGTCGGCAAGCCTGCCGTTCCCATATGGGATATCGCGAAGCGTAAGATTCAGCCGGATAGCAAGTTCGCTCTCGTTTTCTTCCCACGCTATATTTTCAGCAACCTCGTCGAGGCGAAGCTGCTGACCGTTGGACATGAGCGCAATAACGTAATACTCGACTTTTGACAGATCTATCAACGCTGTTCACCTCAATTTGATGGCAGCTTGAAAACCTGCCCGGCATAGATCGTGTACTTGCTGACCGGCTTGCCCGCATTTCGCTTGTCAATGGCGGCTTTGTTCAGCTCATAAATTTCCGTGTACCGGCTCCCGCTTCCAAGCGTCTTCTTTGCGATGGAGTAAAGGCTGTCCCCGCTCTGTACTGTATAGGTGGTACTCGTGCCTGATGTGCTTCCACTCGTCTTCTTGCTGCCGGACGCGCTGTTGCCGGAGCTTCCCGATGTGCTGCCGGAAGTCGAGGATTGCGTACCGACCAAGACGTAGCTGCTGTAAACATACGCCTCTCCGTTTGTGCCGCCTGAATACGGGATGACGTACCAGTTTCCATCCTTGCGCAGGATGGTAATTCTTGCGCCGTGGTTCAGTCTGCCGATGGACTTGGAGCCGGTGGACGGCTTCTGCCGCACATTGAGATAACTCGACGTGTTCTTGATTGAGACGACGCCGCTCGTCGGCGTAGTGTTGCTGGCGTTCGCTCCGCTGGTGTTTGGCACCTGCGTCTGCGTCTGCGTGGTGGAAATCAAAAGGTCGCGCCTCATGGTCAGTGTGATCTGGTAAGAAACCGAATCTGCGCCAAAGAACTCGTAAGAAAGAGCTTCGATAAACACATCCGCGCTGATTGAAAGCTCCGTTGCCATAAAGCGAAGCGTTTCACCGTTTTCCTGCCAATAGTTGAGGAGATCAATGATGCGCTGCGGTTCCTGCCAGTCAAACACGAACGAAGCAGCTCTCATGCTGCGTCCGGGAAGCGTGCCGTTCCAAGAATACCCCGTGAGCGTAGACCCACGGGGTATCTTGACTTCGCCTCTCTTGATGATATTGAACGAAACGGAAAGAGCGCCGGTTTTGACATTCAGGCGGTCTGGGACCATGGGAAAGCGGAGCCGGACGCCGGACGAATCGCTTAGATAGAAGTCCATGTATTAAGCCCCTTTCCTTATGCCATGTTCAGGAGAATATCTTCAAGCTGATCTGCAATCGCGCCGCCGAGGACTTCCGCAATCTCCGACTGCTTTGCCTTGATCTGCGAGAGGATATCGTCCGAATTGCCGCCGCCTTCGATGTGGAACACAGGGTTGGCGGAAACACTGACGGAGATTCCCGTTCCGCCTGCGCTGCCGTTTCCGTTCCCTGCGCTGACAGGGGGCGGTGAGAAATCGCCGTTATTGTCCCATGAATCATCCGGGAGGCTTCCAAGAACGCCGCTGTAGGGTGCAACGATGCCGCCGTCCGAGAACTCCGCGACACCAAGCATCTCGCCTGCCTGCAACCAAAGCTCAAGGCCGCGCTCTCTGCGTTTTGCGCCGAGCGGAATGATAGCTTCCGGGCCATCTTCGGCAACCCACGAAAGCATGGCTCCGTCGTAGATGCCGCCTTCGGCGTTCAAGGCAACCCTGCCGCCTGCAATACTGATCGTCCTGTTGATGGTCAGGTTGGTATGCGTATGCGTTGACGATGTACTCTTGCCGTCGAGCTGATCGAGTGCGCTTCGGAGCCCGTCAACCTTCGTCTTGCATCCGTCTGCATCGCCGCCAAGAGCTGTAAAGGCAGACTGTACAGCTTCAAGGGAGAAGGAAGAAAGGTCTACCGTGGAGAGCGTTTCCAAAGCTCCGCTAAGCTGGTCGAGGCTGCTGATTTCTTCAAGTCCGAGAGCTGACAAAGCCTCATTGACAGCCGCAAGCTGCGCCGCACCCTCCTCGGACGCTGCAAACGTCGCCTGCTGTTCTTGGCTCATGGCTTGGTAGTTGGTTGCGATGGTCTGCACCTGCGTCTGGACGGTCTGCATGACCTCGGCCTTCGCCGCCAGATCGACTACATCAATCGCCTGCGTTTTCTCGCCTTCGGTGAGGTAATCAGTCTGCTGGTTCAGGGCGTTCAGAGCCATAACAGCATCGTCGAACATCTTCCGGCCAGCCTCGTCGAGCGTAGCGTAGCTTGCCGCGACTTCCTCAAGGGACATACCGGCCAGTTCAGAGCCGTGGAAGGTCCAGCCTTCGATAAGCCCCACCTGATTTTGGTAGTTCTGTTGTAGAGCGGCGTTCTGAGCCTGATAGTCGCTCATATACGATGCGGCTGTCTCGTTGGAATAGGTTTGGCTTCTGTTTACCTCGTCGATAGCGCCTTGGAAAAAATCGTTCTCTCCGGGTTTCCATCCGCCGAACAAGCTGTTAGAGCCGAAAAGCAAATCTGGCGTGAGCGTCAGCATGCTTCCGGGACCTTGATCGTAACCACCGTAGTAATCGCCCCAAGCCTCCCGGATTTCATAACCGCCCCGAAAAAGTTCGTCCTGCGAGATAACGCCAGCTTCGTACTGCGAAAGAAGGCTGGCGCGCTTATCTTCGAGTCCCTGCAGAAAGTTCTTTTCGTCGAATTGCGCATCGGAAAGTGCCGAAAAGGATTCGTAATTCGCAAGTGCTTCGTCGCGTGCAGCAACAGTTTGCGGGACGAGCTCGGCATCTGCGTTTGCGCGGGCTTGCGCCTCAAAAAGAGCCGTCTCTTCCTGAATGCGCATATGCTCCTGATAAGCCTCAAGATATTCCGGGGTGATACGCCCAGCGTCTACGTCAGCTTGGGTGACAACGCCTCCGCTGGTGTCGATCATGTGCTGATAGGCGCTTTGAAGCTCGTCGTTGAGTTCTTTCAGTTCTTCGGTGCCGAGAGAGCCTTCCGCCAAGCTCACGTTCAACTGCGCCTGCTTGTCACCAATTTGGTCAAGCAGTCCAACGATTTCGCTTATATCCTCTTCGTTCAAACCCGACTTCGCCATTTCTGCGGTGATTTCCGCCTCACGGCTTGTAATCTGGTCAAGCTCCGTGTTGAGCGCGACGATATCTTCCTGTCGAAGGCTTTGATCGCTGAGCGACAAGTCAATTTCCGCCTTTCGGGCGTAGATGGAAACCAGCTCATCCGTGTACGCTCTGATTTGATCTGGCGAAAGGCTGCTGTCGGACATGATAACCTCAATCTGGGCGGTCTTGTCCTCAATGCTGTCGATCAATCCCTGAACGTATTCCGCCGTCTGCGGGTTTGTATCGCTGCTCTCGATCTTCAGTTGAAGTTCCTTAACGCGGTCAACCGTATCGCTAAACTCGGTATATGCGCGGGCAGCGTCCTTGTACTCTTCGATGGATTCTGCCGTAGCTTCACTTGAACGCTTGAGCGCCCAACGCTGTTCCTCCTGCGCATCAGAGTAGGCCTTCACGCCGATAACCGCCGCTGTAATCGCAGCGGCGGCAGCCCACCCCCATCCGGGGATCGCGGAAAGAACAGCCTTAACGCCGCCAAGAAGCGTGGTGGTCTTTGCAACGCCGCCTGCGGCTGCTACTGCCCCCTGTCCCATGGCTGCGACTGCCGGGGCAGCAACCGTTGCCGCGCTGCCGGTTCCGAGGATGGCCGTCTTGAGCATACCGAACGTTTTGACGGCGCTTCCGATTCCGCCTGCGGTCTTAATCGCCCCTAAACCCAGCAGACCCGCTTGCATCATGGAGGGAGCTTTCCCAAAGAGGTCTCCAATGTTAAACCCGGAAATGAATGAGCTGACGAAGGTCGTCGCTGCTTCGGCTCCGGCCTTCGCAAGCCCTGTGATGTTCAGCCCCTCGAAGTCGATCTCTTCCCCCTTGAGCGCGGCAAAAATACCCGTAATAACGCCGTTGAGAAGTTCCCCAGCGCTTTTCCCGAAGTCCGCAAACTTACCGAGCATTTCGTCCTTCCCGCCTCCAGACCACCAGTTGTCAAACGGCTCGGCGATGCTCTTATCCCAGGCGATGAAAAACTTTTCGGCAAATCCATCTGCGTTCTGGAAATCTTCGCTGTTGAACACCCCGGAAATATGCTCCTTCAGCGCAGTCGCCTTTTCGATTCCGACGTCGATGGCGTTTTCAATCGCCGTCTGTACGGCTGGCATCTTGCCGGTCAGCCATTGGACTGCGCTGCGAAGAATGGGATTGAGCTTTTCCATCACGTCAAGCTGCATGGTTTCCATTGCGCCGCTGAGTTCCTCGATGTCGCCCGCGAGATTGTCAAGGCGAACCTTCGACATCTCGCTTGCCGCGCCTTCGCAGTCTTGGAGGGATTCAGTAAGCTCCGCAATTTTCTCCGGGCCTGCTTCCATCAATACCATCATGCCCGAAAGCGCTTCCTGGCCAAACAGCGTAACAAGTGCATTCTGCTGTTCCGCATCCGTAAGCCCGGCCATGTTGGTTTTGAGCATACCAACGATGGAGGAGATGGACTTCATCTTGCCGTTGCTGTCGTAGAACGAAAGGTTCAGTCCATTCATGACTTCCAGCATATCCTCTGTGGGTTTCGCCAAACGGGTGAGCGCACCTCGAAGCGTCGTGCCTGCTTGCGAACCCTTTATGCCAGAATCGGATAGCAGACCAATGGATGCCGCAACCTCCTCTAGAGAAAGGCCCATGACGTTCGCTATGGGCGCGATGTACTTCATGGCTTCGCCAGTGTCATACACGGAGGCGTTTGTGCGTGCTGCCGTTTCCGCGAGTACGTCGGCAACATGTGAGGCCGCTCCCGCTTCAAGGCCGAAGCCTCGCAGCGTCGTGGCTGCAATGTCAGAAGCGACGGCCAAGTCCTCGCCGCTGGATGCGGCAAGGTCTAGCATGCCGGGCATGGCATCTACAATTTCGCTCACCGAAAAGCCGGCAGAGGCTAGGTTTTGCATGCCTTCGGCGGCCTGTGTGGCGCTGAATGATGTCGATGCGCCAAGGCTTTTTGCCGTCTCCCTTAAAAGCAGAAACTCGGAATCTGTTGCGCTGGTCAGCGCCCGCACGCCGCTCATTCCTTCTTCGAATCCGTTGAAGGTGTTGAGAACATCGCTTGCGCCGATGCCCATCCCTGCAAACGAGAGAGCCATCGTAATTGGGCTGCTGATCATATTCCAGAGCTTTCGGAATGGAGCGGTGATGAAATCCTTCATCCTGATGGCAACGCTCCACGTCTTTCCCGCAAGGCTCTTCGCGCTGTTCCAAACGTTTTTCAAAATAGGAGAAGCTCTGTCTATCGCGGAAAGCGTAAGGCTGAGCTTCTCCTTGAACATGTTGCGTAAGGTTCTGTTGCTTTTTTCGATTCGCTGGCTGAACTTATCCGCGTTCGCGCTCGCTCCGTCGAAGGAGGAGCCAGCTTTTTGTCCGGCGCTTTTCGCGGAAGAAGCGGCATCGTCCAAAGCGTCCGCTGCCGCTCCAGCCGAATCTGCCGTGTCGTCAAGGTCACCGGCCATGCCGCTGAACGTGCTCTCCGTCTGCCTGATCGCATTCTTGGCGTCGACAGCTCCGTTCTCAATGGCGTCGAACACGTCGCCGACCGTGCTTTTGTTGTTTTTCATGGCGGTAAACAACTTTTGCAGCGTGACCTCAAGGCGCTGCAGCGCGGCGGTATCCGTCTCGTCTACTGCCTCGACCGGGATTTCGATTCGGAACACCTGTTCCACGGCTCATCGCCTCCTTCGACTTCGGGATTGCGCCATTGCCTGTTGACGCTGACGGGCCAGCGCCGCTTCCCGCTCCGCTTCTGCTTCGAGCTGCACTTCCATGCTTGCAAGCAAAAACGTGCGGAGAAATCGCGGCTGCCCCATGACCACGCTCGGAAGAACGCCTGTCCTTTGGAAGATGTGGTGGAGCAACCGCGATTTGCCGCCAGCGAGTATCAGTTTTTTACCGTCTCATGATAGTCGTCATCATCGTTGTAGCCGGAAATCTGTTCGATCTGCTCGATAATCTGCTGCTTCTTTCCGGCATAGGGAATCATCTTGTCGATCATGTCCGTTCCAGTAAGAGCGCCGACCGCATTCCAGAGCTTCTTGTTGTCCCAAAGCTTGGCTCGATCTTCCGCTACGGTGGCGGTGTAGATCAGATCGGAGTGGTAGCCGGTGGTGTCGGTGCTTTCCGGCAGACGCATGCCGCCGAGCCTGCGATTCTTCTGGTATTTGGTGTTGCGCTCTCGGCACTTGTCCCATTCCTTTTCTGAAAGGGGGCGAATGCGGAAGCTGAACTTTGCCTTGGCGCCGAGCGATACCTCAATCGTCTTGGTGAGGTCTTCGTGGTGGCTCTGGTCGGTCAGGGCGCGAAGAATTTCGTCCTCGTTGAACGCAAGCTCTTCGCGGATTTCTTCGGGGGTGGCGGGCGTTTCGTAGTTATCGCTGACCTTGCTCATATTGATCTCTCCTTGCTATTGCTGTTAAACGCTGTTAAATACACAGGGGACGGCCTTGCGACCGTCCTCTGTGTATTTTATAGGGTTAATTCCGAAAGGCGCAGAACAGGCAATTTAGGCGTTCTGCAAGAGGGACTGCGCTTCCGGGGGCTGGTTGACAACCCAGCTCCAGTTCCGCTTGTAGAGTTCGCCCGGCTGCATGTTCTGAATGTCGATGGTTCCGTCCGGCACGCAGTCACGGTAAACGACCTGCTCTTCACTGCCATCGTAAGGGCTGCGCACCATGCCTCTGAAATTCAGAACAGGCATCGCGTGTGTCTTCAAGCCCTCCATGATGAGCTGGAAGAACTTGCTGTTTGTGACGACGATCTCAGTCATCGTAAGCGTGACCTTGTAGCTGGTCATGGTGGAACGTTCCTGCGCAGTGCCAAGGGGCTGATAGGTCTGGTTCGTAATGGCGACTTGGCTCTGAAAGCTCTCGACAGAAACCAGAAGGGTGCCTTCGTCGTCGTAAAGCGCACCGTCTTTACCAGACATGACCTTGCGGACGTCAACACCCGGAGCGGCGTTCAAGATGCTCATAGCTGTTTATTTCCTTTCCTGCTTATTCTTCCGAGAACATGAATTGGTAGGTGATGTAGACCTTCTCGATGCTGTCAAGATCGACAACGCTGATGGTGAACCATGCACTGTCGCCCTTGGCCGGGTTCTTCGCATCCTCTACGACCTCGCCGGAAACCAGCTTCCCTTCGGAGATCATCTGGTTAATGACGCCGTTAGCGATGGCGATGAACGTCTGGCGACCATTGCTGTCGTTGCCCACGTTGCCGATGATGCTCTCGCTGTTTTCGTTGATGCGCTGCATCAGCTCAAAGCGGGTCTTGGTTCGGCGAATCTTCTTCCAGCCCGCGTCCTGATCGGCGGTCAGGTTGACGAGCGTGTTGATGCCCTGCTCAATCCATACCGCGCCGGTCGCGCTTACCGTAAACACCAGACAGCCGGACTGCAAGCACTCGACAATCTGGGTATTGGTGAGAGCGCCATAAACCGCTGTAGCGCCGGGGATGACCTTGTGGGTCGGGCTGTCGTTGGACGGGAGGTAAGCGATATAACCGGCGACAACGGCGGCAGCCTTCCAGCCGTCATATACCTCGCCGTCCGCCTCGAATCCATTGACGCAATGGATGTGGAGCATGCTGTTGAACGCAGCGGCGTTCTCTTTGCGGTCGGAGTAGTTTTCGCTGACAGGGTCGCCTGTGACAGCCATGGCCATGATGCCGCTGTCGTGCGCCCGCACAATGAAAGCATGAAGGAGCGCGTGAACCGCACTATCATCGCTGTCTACGCAGATCGTGTTAAACTGCGTGGCTTCCAGCAGCGCAAAAGCGTCGCTGTAATCGGTGTTGGTGACGGTGGGCGAAACACCTGCTGTGGTGAATGCGGCCTGCGTAAGCGCCGCAAGCGTCCCGTTTCCGGCGCTTACTTTCTGCGCGATAACAACAGCCGTCTCATTCCCGTTAATGGCGGAAACGAGCGCGTCCACCTCGCCAGAGCCCTTTGCGAAGGAAACCTTCATCAGCTCCTTCGTCCCAGAGAGGACGATACACTCACGCTGCGTTTCGACGGAGAGACTGTCTTTGATGGTCACGGAAAGAGGACGCGTACCGGCGTACTTGGCCGTCAGCGTGACAACGGAGGCTGCACTCTCGGCAGTATCCTTGAGAGTAATCGTGGCTTTGGTGCCGCCGCTGCCGACGCGCACGGCCTTGATCTGGCTTGCACCGCCAAGGAAAATCTTTTCGAGGATGGCGACGTTGCTGCCTTCAGCGGAATCGTCCCCGTAGTATTCCTCAATTTCGCTTGGCGAGGAAATCGTGATGACCTCGCCAAGCGGCCCCCAGTTGGCCTTGAACGCGGCAGCTGCAACGCCGTTGCGGGCACTGATCAGTTCCGTACCGCTGCCGTTGGTCTCGCGGAAATAAATTCCGGGGCGGACTTTGGTTTCGCCCGCAGAGTAATGCGCAGCCATGTTACTTCACTTTCCTTTCTGCAAATTCTTTGATGATCTTCTTCGCTTTTTCAAGCGAACAGCGCTCTACCTTGTTGAAGGTGAACGCAGCTCTTGCGAGGTCAACGCTGTAACCGAACAGGCGAGGCGCGTTGGCCGCAATCTCTGCCGCAGCATAGACAGGCTCTTCCGCTACGCGGGCGGCGGTGGTCTTAGTGGTTTCCTTAGCCACGGTACTCACTCCTTCGTCGTGAAGTCGGTGTTCGCATTTGCAAGGGGCGGGTCAGGCTTCTTGCCGTACCACTCCTGCAAAACGCCGAAGTGACCGCTTGCTTGAATCTGCCCTTGTGCGATGTAGTTGAGGTGCGGCTTGCAGGTGTAATCCTTGAGGAAAAGCGGGGAAGTGTCCTCCATCGGGATATGGCCTGCAAGGGCGGCGGATGTATTGATGCGGACGAGGTTGTAAAGCCTGTCCGCAGCCGTTCTCGCGTACACATGGCCCTCGATGGTGACGTTGAGCCAAGTGTGCGTAAAGTGCTTCTGCTGCGTTCCCTGTGCCGCAAGCCGCCAATAGACGACCGGCTGCTCTCTCGAAGGGAGAATCCAGCCGTTGATTTCGTCTTCGCCGAGGACGATGGCGTTCGGGAGAATCGTCTTCGTCCATTGGTTCATGGCTTTTATCGGGTCGGGGTACATGGTGTATTGGCAGGGACAAGCCATAACATCAAAAATGACCGTCACACCAACGGTACGAGCGGTCTGTTCGTCCTGATTTTTGACTTCAAAGGCGTCCGAGCGAACCCAGGCGAAGCAGAAAGGGTATTCATCCGTCTGCGCAAAGGAAGCATGCAGGAGATCGCGCAGAATGACCTCGATTTCTTCCGGTGCAGCGCCCTTTTCGGAATCACACCAAACATTGATGGACAGCACTCCGCTCGCATTTCGAGCGGGGTTTTCCTGCATATCAACGAGATAGTCGATTCGGGGATATTGCGCATCTCCCCACTTCTCGTCGTCTGCTGTTGGCGGTTGCTGATAGTGAATCGCTGGCTTGCCGTCGAAAATAGCAAGTTTCTCCGCAAGGGCATTGCTGCTGGTAAGGCGGTCATACAGCATGGCTTTAAGCTCCAAATACTCACCCTCCCTTATGGGCTGATGTTAAACGGCATTGAGTAGATCGCCTCAACTTCCGGCCTTGCTTTTTCGACGATCTTTTCCGCAAACGGACGCGGAGCTATCATGCCTCCGGGCGTGCCATTTTCCATGTAGCCGGTGTAAGGCACGTTAGATTCAATGGCCGGGTTTTGGTGGCTTGCGCCAAACTGCACAGGCCGCCAACTGCCGCGCAGTCTGCCGCTTCGAACGGCGGGCGGCTCTCCGGGGGCTGATGCCGTATAGACGCCGCCTCCTGGTTTCCTGTAGGTTCTGCCGCCGCGCTGCCCTCGAAGGATTTCGAGGGAGGCGTTGCGTAGGCTCTGGGATGCCGATGCGGCGCGGGCCGGGAGTTCCGCATTGACCTGATTGAGGACTTGCGAAGAAATCCCGGCAAGGTCAATCTTGAAGCTCATTTCAGGTCACCTCGTTCCTCGCAGTAGTAAACGGTGTCGATGTCCATTTCGCCCTTATTGTGGACGGCCTGCACTCTGAACCAGCGCGTTTCCTTGCCGTTCTTTCTGAGTGCGAAGACATCCTGCTCTTTTGCAATGGGACTTCCGCGCTGAATGATGGAGTGCGTGACTTTCACGCCCATCTGGTTGTAACGCTCCCGCTCTTCGGGCTTCGCCTCGGAAAGGATGCAGCGCGTGTCACCTTTCAGGGTCATTTCCCCTTTGGTGACGCGGCCAATGCCGGTGACGCTGCTCTCCTTCGAGTAGATGTTGAAGGGCTTCGGGAAGTTCTCCGGGCGCGTAGGCCCGATTCTTCCAAACCTCATCGCCTACCACCTCTGAAAGGCATGGGAGGCTGAACACGGTGGTTCTCCATCATGCCTGCGTAGAAGTAATGGCCGCCGTCGCGGGGGTTGTTGATGGAATCGCTCACGGCTCCCGAAACAGGGATGGTGACTTCTGCGTCCGCGTCGGCCTTGAGCCGGTCGCGCAGCTTCATCCAGCGCTCCGCTCTCTGGTTCAGAGAGAAGGATGTGCCGTCGTCCTTCCAGTCGGTTTCGTAGGAAAGCCTCATGCATACAGCGTCGGCAAGCTTGAAGAGGGCAACCTTCCATGCGGTCGTGCTGTCGATGATGGCCTGAATTTCTTCATCGGCCAACATGCACGTTTCCGCGCCTCCGTCGATCATGGTGTCGCCCAGCTCAAAACGCGCCCGGCTGACACTCTTCTCTTCGGTGATCTTCGTCGGGTCGTAGGTGTAGGTCATTACTTCTTCACCTTCTCCCCGGACTTCTTTTCGCCGCCGTCAGGGGTGTCGGTGCTGACGGGAACAGAAGGGGCTTCCGGGACGTTCTCGACGGAAATCAAGCCATATTTGACGAGCACAGCTTCTCTGTCAGGAGCGATCAGCTTGACCGGCACATCATCGCCGATGGCGAAGCGTTCGCCGCCGATGTTGCAGGGCTTTTTACAGGTGATCTTCTTCATGGTCGGTTCCTCCTTTCTTGGAGAATGAGTATAAAAATAGCGCAGCGGAGAAACGCGCTTTGCGCCCGGAGGCCGGTGGTCAGTCGGCATCCGGGCGAGCGGTTTCACCAATGCGAGGAGGTGAACGCATTACGGTACGTTTGCGATACGCTTTTAGACCGCTGCGCCGGGGATGGTTACTTGACGCAGCCGGTCAGGAAGTAGCCCAGCTCATCGCAGACCTTCTTCGGGGTGGAAGACATCAGGCCCTCGATGAACTCGGTATGAGTGCCGCCCTCACCTTCCCACTGGTCAAAGGCGAGATACTGGCCGTTGCCCAGCATATCCCACGCCAGAGTATAGCCAGCGGAGACCTCGTCAATGGCGGGATTGGGAGCCGCGTAACAGAGCAGAGCGCCCTTGCTGTCGCAAATGAACTGCATGTCTTCCTTGCCGTAGACGCCAGCGTTGTAGGTGCTGTTCAGCACGACAACGCGCTCGATTTCAAGCAGCTGGGCCAGCACGTTCTGGTTGATGGTGGCGGGGTTGGCGGTGCTGCCGGAGTACTTCACGCGTTCGAGGATTTCGGGGTTGCGCTTCAGGCCTTCGTAGGCCTCAACGCCAAGCGCCAGCACGTTCGGCTTGCGCCGACCGTTGCGCATCATCTCGGTACGTAGCCCACCGAAGAAATGAACCGCATCGAAGTTCGCGTCATCAAACTGGTAAAACTGCTTTCCGGAGGGAGTGGTGGTTACGCCGGTGTACTCGTTCGTCCATACGCCAGACTTAAAGAATCCGTCCGCAAACACCCGATCAGCGTGCAGCTTGAGCTGCTCCGTCGCCATGCGAACCTTGGCGCGGCGGGGGTCGGAAATGCCGGGGGTGTTGGCCCGCTGGTAGTCGAGGGTGCTGATCTGGTCGAGACCGATGATGACCTGATCGACATCCGTGGTGTACATTTCCTCGTGGGTGGCGAAGGTCATGGGAGTAACCTTGCCGTACTTGGGCTTGCGCCGCACGTTGTCGCGGGCGAGGTCGGCCTTGTCGAAGACGTAGTAGTGGCCGGTGGACAGGCTCACAGGCAGGATGGGGAAAATGAACGGGGACACGAACCAGTCGTCGGGCTGGAAGTGGGCCACGCTCATGTTGGTCAGGTAGTAGTTTGGCTTCCAGCCCTTGGCGACCTGCGCCTGAATGGAAGCGTTCGTGACGGCGTTTTTCATTTTCAATCACTCCTTAGAGTTCTGAATTTTGATGGAATTTGTTTTCAGCCGCCAGCGCCCTGCGCGGCAGCGGGAATCGCCGTATGGCAGATCATGACTTTGCAGGGTGCGCCGCCCGTCGCCGCTTCAAGGGCGATGGCGCTTACAGCGTCGCCCGCAGCAGCGACAACGGCTTTGCCGGTTGCATCGGGCTTGAGCATGTTGCCCGCCTTAATCGCTGCGCCCGCAAGCCAGTAGGTGATGTCTTTGATCTGGATGTGGAGCGGGCCGCCAACGGCAACAGCATCTTCGTCGGCAAGAACGATTCCGATGATGGGGTCGCCCGCCGCAGGGAGAATCAAGTTGCCGCTTGAATCAAACTTGACGGCCAGCAGGCCGGGGGTGTTGATGGCTGCCCCTGCCGTTCCTCTGATGGTCGGCGAGTTGTCGATAGGATGGGTGAGATAGGTCATGTGTGTTCTCCTTTCTTCCGCTACTGTGAATTAGCGGGACTTTTCGTACTCCTGCACAAGTTCAGGATGGGCGAGGCAAGCGGAATCGACGGCATCAGCCCAGCGCATACCGGGCTTGGACTTGATGATCTCCTGTGCGGCGGCTTCGATCTTGCCCCAAGCATTGTCTCCAGCTCCACTCTCGGTGCCGCGCTTGCCGATTTCGCTGAACACGCCGGACTTCTCGATGGCGGCAAGATTGCTGTCAAGGATGCTAATCATGTCGTCGTAGGCAGTGCCGCCAGCAGCCTTGAGGCTCTTGAGCAAAGGCACGAGTTCCTCAGGTTTCTTGCCAAGCAGCTCGTACTTCTTCGCCATGGCGGTGAGCTGCTGGGTTTCGACCTGATCGCGGAACTCGCGGGCCTTGCGCAGCTCTTCCTGAACAACGGGGTGCAGGCCCTTGTAAATGTCACCGTCGACAGTCGGAGCGGCATGGGGTTCGGCGGCCTGCTCGGAGGCGGCATCATGTGTGTCTTCGGTGCCAAATCGCTTGGCAAGGTCATCGAAAGTGGCCTTCTCTTCAGGGGTCATTTTGCTGGTATCAAAAATCACGTTGGTCTCTCCTTCCTGCTGAGTAGGTTCTGGGTCGGGATTGTCGCTTCCTGTGAACGGGACTTCGAGCGATCCCGCGTGTTCTTCCGTGGTTTCGCTCTTTTGCAAGGTGCCGCCAAATACGGAAGCGATATCCTCTTTGATTGCATCTGCGACCTGATCGGCTGTCTGCCTAATCATTTCGGACTTCTGCGCATCATCAAGGTCTTTATCGTTGATGATGGCATTGATGCTTTCGCACATGGAATCCGATATGCGGTAGATGGTGCTGCGAGTGTCGCGGCTTTCTTCAACCTGATCGAACGTCATGGCTTCTTTGCTGACCGGGGAAGCGTGAAACATCTTGGCAATGAAAGCACCAAGGCGTTCAAAAAATGCCCGCTCTTCGGATGAAGATTCGGGCATGTTGTCTGGCGCTTCGCTTTCGTTCCGTTTCGCAAGTCGAATGTGTGCGAATTGATTTGCTCCCTGATCTACAAAGTCAACTTTGCGGAGTTTTAGGTTTCGTAGCTTGTGGGCTTTGCTCATTCGTTGCCGCCTCCTTCCTCTTCAATTTCCTGACGGACTGCTTCACCCTCTATGGAGAACATCCGATAGGTACCATCCTTGACTTTGGCCCATACATCATCGTCCATTACCTTGAGGCCAATCCACCAGCCGTAGGGCAGCGTCCCTTCCGGGATGCCCATCGCCTGCATCTTTGCTGCCGTGAACACGACGCTCTCAACGAGTACCGCCACGCCTCCGCGCTCGTGCATTTCGCCGCCGTCGCGGTAGAGGATGACGTAATCGTAGACGGCATTCTCAAGGTCTTCGATGTCGATGATGTCGCCTTGGTAGTCCTGGACTACACTTCCATCTGCCTGCTGGGCGATGGAAGCCCAGCCAAACACCATGTGCCGCTCTTCGTCGGCTTTCTGGACGGTAAGCAATCCCTTGGTGACCGGGGCGGGTTCAGCTCGCGGCCTCTGCCGGTAGAAATCCGAAAATGTGTGTTTCATAACTTTCTCTCCCCAAAATGAAAAAATCCCCGTCCCCTTTTCGGGGCCGAGGGATGTGGGTTCAGGTGAATCAGACCATGCCTGCCTGTTTGCGATACCAAACGCAGACATCATCAATGCTGTGCAGCAGCTCGGAAACTTCCTCCGGCAGCGTGTGTCTCAGCTCCCGGTCGAAGGTTTCCAGCGTCAGCGGCTCAAACACCAGCGCCTTGTCGAAAGCGTTGGTTTTGAATACGATGCCGCTCTTGAGGTTCTTTTCGATCTTCCCGCGTAGCATGTGGCCGCGTTCGTAGTCGTAGTAGCAGAGCAGTCCTTCTTTGTTGGTGCAAAGGCCGATTGCTACGGCGAGGATTGCCTTGCCGCCCTTCTGCCTCATGGTGTAGGGGGTTCGTGGGTCGCAGCTCTCAAGGGCGAAGAAGCTTTCTCCGAACGTTCCCTTGATGTACTGCGTCCGCTGCTGCTTGTCAAGCATTACAACTCACCGCCTCCGACTTTGATAAACTGTTCCAGCTTGATTCCGTTGATCTCCGTGATTCCTCTGCTGTGGAGGGAATCAATGAGTTCCTGCTTCTTTCGCGGGCTGTTGCACCTGATCTCCGTCATGTCGGAAAGGCTCACGCTCTTTCGGAACATGGTTTCATTGGAGCTGCAATAGCGGCGGTTCAGCGCGTCGAAGTGGGCCGATGCCGCTCTGCGATTGCTGAACGTGCTGCCCTGCGTCGTGCCGAACTCATCGCCGGTGTAGGCGTACCAGTCCGTGCGGCCGAGTATCTTGCGGTCGAAGATGAACTGATAGTCACCGTGGGCGAAGCTGTCGTTGAAATACTCCGTCCCGACATTCTTCTGCATGGCAATTCGCGTAAACACGTTATCCGCGCCGCCTGTTCCGATGTCCGAGCCGACCGAAGCGCCGCCTGTGAGGATGCCGCGTTTCAATCGCTGCGCCGAGGCAGTCATTTCGCCCGATTCGATGATGTAGGTGGCGCTGGTCTTGCTGCCGACACCCGACCATACATAGGCTACGCCCTTCTTCTTTGCGAGGTCTGCTGTGGCCTGATCGTAGAAGGTGAAATAGCCGTCTGTGACCTTGACCAGCTTGAGCTTATCCACGCGGGCTTGCGTAATGCCCAGCCTGCTCAAGGCGATCTGGATGTCTGCATCCGTGCTTTTCAGCGGGTCGAGTGTTCCGGCGAGCGCCGGGTCGTTCTGCCAAATCAGGCGCATTTTTTTGTAGCGGTCGAGGGCTTTGGTGTCAACGTCATCGAAGATGTCGGTGAGCTGCGCCTTTGCGAGAAGGGCGCGGGCTTTCTGTGCTGCGTCCTTTCCATCGGTGCTGAAAACGCGAATACTGAACTCACCCATCATGGCGCGGGCGTTACGTTCGCAATCCTTGCCAGTCAGGATGAGCAGGTCATCGCCGTCCCTAATGTAGCGCGTCGGGATGCTGTAGCGGTTCACGTTCGCGCTTGTCAGTTCGAGGACGGGCTTCGTGTAGTCGATTTTGCCGGTCGCGCCGTGGAAAGTCCATTGGTCGACATTGCTGCTGGGGAAGCCGTTCTGAGCCGAGAGCCAGCGGCCATGCGTGAGCTTGCCGCTCAGCTCGTAGCAATCCCTTCCGTCGATGTTGATCTTTCGGAGGTTGGTTTGCATACCTTCCAGCGCTGCCTTATCTGAAATCAAGGATACGCCGCGCAATCCGCTATTGTCAAGGGCCTCATCGAAATCGTCCATCGCGTCGCCGAGCTGCGTGATGCCGTCAATCTTCGGGCGGCTGCCCGTTGCTGCAGGTTTGGCCGCTGCCGGGGCTGTGGCTTTCGGCTTCTTCGGAGTGGTTCCAATGCCGTAGGCGCGGGCCTTTGCGTCTGCGACGATCTGGGCGGTCTTTGTCGGATCGGAGATCGCGTCCACAAGTTGCGTCTTGTTCATGTTCCAAGCGTACTTGATGCCCTGCTTCTGTGCGAGGGCTTTCAGATCCGTCAAGGACATGCTTTGCAGGGAGGTGGAAGACATCGCCGTACCTGTGAGCGGTGCTTTGCTTGCTGCCGCTGCCGCTTCGTCGGCAAACTGGAATACCGTCTTCGTGCCGGTGCGCTGCGTAAGGATATCGCTGTAGAAGTCCCTAAAAGACGAACGCAATCCCTGCTTTCGGGCAAGAATATCGTCCAGAAGAGCTTCCGCCTTGCCTCCCTTGCCGTGAAGCGCCTCCGCGTACTCTCTGAATATCTCTCTGTAGGTTGCATCAGGGACTGCTTCAACGCGCTGGATGTAGGGCAGCACATCGTTGAGGTCAATGTCGATGTCTCCGTTGGCGAACTTGCGGTAAAGGGTGTTGTAGATCGGTTCCGTCTCTCCGTAGGTCGAATTGGGATGGAAGCTGTAGCCCATCTTCTTCGCGGACGGATTCGTGATGTAGCGGAAAGCCTGTTCCTTATCAACGCCCACCAGCTTGCCGGTGCTGTTGATGCGCAGGAAGTTCCCGCCGTGGCTGTCGTAGTTGCACATCAGCCAGTCGGTCACGTTTTCGCGCTGTAGCTGGGCAATGACGCTTGCATCCGGGGTCGTCCCTCCGAAGCCGCCCTGCCAACTCTTGAGGTCGAAGCTGCTGTCCGTGTCTTCGATGCGGAGCTGAGCTGCGCCGAAGCGCGACCCTTTGGGCGTGTCCAGCGTGAGGGCCTTGACTGGGACTGCTGTGTCAGGGTCTACGATGCCCTGCACCTTGTATCCGGCTTCCTGCACATAGGCTCTGAACGGTTCCTTGTGGCCTCCAAACTTGCTTTGCGCAGGCTTGAATATCCATTCGTGACCGTCTGCGTCGGTGTACTGGTGCATTTCGCCGGTTCCCATTTTCACGCTGCTTTTGTAGCTGAGTGCGCCGGGGTCGGGTGCTGTGGGTATCGTCGGCTGCTGTGGCTGCGCCGGTGTGCTGTTCTGGGCCGCTGTGGAGGCCGGAGCAGGGGCGGGCTTGAGGACTTTGATGTTCTTATAGCCTACGGCGCAACGGCAGCGAGGATGCGCAGGAGGGAGTTTAACGCCTATTGAGAATAGCGCGTCAATGGGGACTGTCTCTCCGTCGATGGCTCCGCACTCATCGCATACCAGTTCATCGGCTGCCGTGAGCCAATACTTTTCTACGCCGGGGTCGAAGTAGCCGTCTTTGATGTTCTGCTGAACAACCGCGTCGGCTGCTGCGTTGTAGGCGTAGGCCATTTCCGTCTCTGCAATGGTCTGCGCTCTCTGTCGGTGGACTTTTGCGGCATAGGCAGCCTGCTTTTTCAAGGCCGCCTGTGGGCTGTAGCCCTGATCTATCAGGTTGTCGTAGTAGTGCTTGACGTACTGCGCCTGCCGCTGCGTGAGGCCCACACAAGGGCGAATGGCTCGCGCAAGCTGGTCGACCGTCATGGTGTCGGTCATGGATGCCTGCCGCACGAGCGTGTTGATCGCGTTGTACTGCGTCGCCGTTACTTGCTGGATGAGCTTGCCGCCGTGGGTCTTGATGTAATCATCCATCAGCCCAATTTGAGGGTCGAAGATCGCTCCGGCGTACTCTCCGGCGAGGTCAATGGCTGCCTGTTTTACCGCCTTGTCAACCATCGGCGTGTAGTGGTCGATGATGAATTGGCTGTAATCCTGCTGCCATTTGGTCAGGTAGCTCAACGGGAATTGGCCTTGGTGGATGGCTTCGTGCAGCTCCTTGTAGGTGACTGCGTTCTGCTGCTGGTTGATCTGGTGATGCAGAAAGGTGGCGAGCTTCGGGCTGGAAGCGTCGATGAAGGAGTTGAGCTTATCCAGCACCGTCTGCTTGCTGGGCATGGCCTTTGAAAAGACAACAATCATCAGCGCTCACCACCTTTCCAGCGGTCACTCTTTGATCTCTTCCTCGTCCTCCGGGGCAATATCTTCCGTGTCGATGTCCTTCCCTGCGTCCGCGTCCTTCTTCTCACGGGCTGCGCGGCGCTGCTGGGCGCGGGCTTCCTGATCGAACTGACGGGCCTCCATGCGTTCCGGGAGCTTTGCGATCTGGCGGGCGAAGTCTTCGAGGTCTTCGTCCGGCATAATCACGCCGCAGCCGGTGAGGTCTTCGAGGTAGGCTGCAAAGTCCTTGAGGTTCGGTGCTTCCACATCGCCGTGTACAATCTTCGGGTAGTCAGTGATGCCCTTGAAATGGTCTGCGTTCATGCCAATCAGCCGGGGGATTCCCTGATTGTTGAAAACTTCGCAGATGATGTCCAGATAGGTGCCGAGCGCCATGCTGAACAGGTGCGTCTTATCGCTGCTGAGTGCGAAGCTGCCTACCTGCTGATGGCCCAGCAGGAGGAAGTCGCTCATGGTACTCATGGCGATGCGGGAATCGTAGCGCTCGACGACCGCGTTGGTGTCGAACTGCCGCTTGCCGCTGGAAGCCAGCAGCTCAAGCGTCCAGCCGAAAGGCTTGACGATTCCTTCGGTTGCGTCGCGGCGAATGTTTCGGACAATGGCTTCTGCCCGCTGCCGCATTTCATTCATCCGGGGGTCTTCTGCGTTCCAGATGTCATACTGCTCCGGGGGTGTCAGCACCGGGAGGCCAGCAAGGTCTCTCTCGATGCCGATGCCCTCGATTTCCTGAATCCTGCGCTTGAAGTACCAAGCCCGGTATGCAGATCGGAGAATGCTGCGCCCTTCGGGGTTGTTCTTTCTGCTCTTCGTGCGGAAGTGCAGCGCCTTTTCGATGGGGATGGTCGCCATCCTGTAATCAGGCGGCGGGAGCTGCGTCATGCCGGTCAGGTTGTCTGCTTCGTCGTACTCCCAGCGGAACAAGGTTTCTTGTGCTCTGATCGGGAGCTTCTGCCAGCCGATCAGGCCGTCCGTGAATTTGCTGTTCTGCCGGGGATCGCGGCTGTTGCCGGTTCGGCGCTTGTAGACAATCTCGTGATAGCTCCAACCGTAGGCGAGGAAAGAAAGGATTTCGGAGATCGTGTCCGTCCATGTGTCCTGCATATCGTTCATGCAGCTCTCCACGAACTCTGCGCACTCCCTGTCCTTTGCGCTGTCGCCTCCGGGCTGAACATTCCAGTCCGTTTGTCTGATAAGGGTCTCGATGGCATAAATGATCGCGCCGCATATTTCGTCGTTCTCCGACATTTCCCGGTAGACCTCGATTCCGCGCTTGCCTTGCAGCTCTCGCAGAAACTCTTCCGAGAACATGCCAGCGTATCGGCGCTGGCCGATTCTGCCATATTCCTTCATGCTCGGCATGTATAATCACCTCACTTCTGCCAGTAGCTGGGCTTGTCGTTTCCGTAGTCCTTCGGGGGGGCGCTGGTGGGTGCGCTGTTGATTTCAGTCTCAAGCGCATATCTCAGCGCGTCGATAAGGTGGTTGTTCTTGTCCACGGGGACGCGGAGGCTGTTGCCGTCCTTATCCTTTCGCCATTGGTAAAGGGTCAGCTCATTGCGCATATTCTGGCAGCACTTGTCCACGACGATTTCGTAGCCTTGCAGCCATTGGATGCCGTGAATGACGCTGTCCGGGCCTTTCTTGCTGGCGATAGCGTTCACGCCGAGCATACGCAGCTCCGCGATGGACTTTGTCTCCGCGCAGTCGCAAGTGACGGGGTTGAAGCCCGCGAAGGGCTTGACCTCTTTGGCGAGCTGCGTGTTAATCAGGCCGCGCTCGTAAATCTCATCGAGGATGAGGATGCGCTTCTTCGCCCGCTCAAATCGCACCTTGATAACGGCTGCCGGGTCGGAAGAGAAGCCAAAGTCGAGGCCGAAATACAGGCTGCCCGCGATGTCTTTATACTCGGCGAGGTCTTCTGTCTTCCAGTTGCGGAAGATGACGTCGCCGAGAATACCCCAGTTGCCGTAGGTGTAGACATTGCGGAAGTATTCGTCCTTTTCGCTTTCGAGCGCTTCGTGGTCTTCCGGCGCGAGGAAGCGGTTGTCCCTGTGCGTGGTCTTGAGGATCGAGAGCTTGTCCGTAGCTGCGTAGTTCTTCGTGTCGTCCCAGATGTTGAAGAACTCGATGTAAATCCAATGGGTCAAATAAACCGGGTTGAATGAGAGCGTGAAGCGCTTGCAGAACTTCGACAGGCCGCGCAAGCGCTTGTCGAGCTGCTTATAATCGCCGTAGTCACACTCCGTTGCCTCTTCCATCCAGATGTCCGTGAATACACCCTTTGCCGGGGTGATGGACTTGATCTTCTCAGCGTCGTCGAGGCCTGCGAAAACAATCTGCGCTCCGCTGGCCTTTGCCTCGATGATCATGTCGCTCTGTCGGATCCTGAATTGGTTGTTGAGGTTGTAGCGGGAAATGGCCTTGAGTATTTCATTCCAGCAGGAGCCGCGCAGGGTCTTGGCGACCTTGCGGACGACGAGGTAGTTCCGGCCTTTCAAGCAGTCGAGGACTGCGCGGGTGGCGAGGAAAAAGCTCTTGCCGCTGGACGAGCCGCCGTAATAGAGCTGGTAGCGGTGGTCGTTCTTCAGGTGTGGGTAGTAGACGCTGTTGAACGCGCTGGGCTTAACTCTGATCGTCAACATCGTCATCACCCTCGATTATGATCTCAACCTCCGATGCAGCTTCCTTCTGGCCGTTTTCATCCAGACCGGCGCTGCTCAGTCTGTTCATGCGTTCCAGCTCTGTCGCCTTTGTCAGAAAGGCAAGCATCATCTTCGGCGTGAGCTGTGCTTCGTCAAGGTTCTCCAGCGCCCTCACCGCTTTGGCTTGAAGCTGCATGGCAATTCGGATATGCCGGTCGGTCATCTGCCGCACACTTCGGACCGCCTGCTCTCTGGCCTGCCGGTCGAGTTCCCGGTCGTATGCTCGCACTCTTTCCTGCCAGTTCCACTTGACACTCCAATCTCGAATCGTAGTGAGGTTTTTGTGTAGCTGCTGTGTGAGCTTGCGCAGACTTCGCTCAGCGCCCATATCCCTGTAGGCTGCGAATGCCTCAAACGCCTTTGCACTTTCTCCCGGCTGCTGTTCCCATAGGACTTCTGGCTCCGTGCGTTTCGGCATTCAATCACCTCCCGTTACTTACCGGCGAGAGGTTCTGCGCCCGTTATCCAGAACAGCGTGTCCTCTGGTCGCAGGCCGCTTTTTGCGAACCATGCCATGGTCTTCGCTTCGTAGTTCGGGTGGAGCTTGATGCCTCCCCAAACAGAACAAAACGGCTCTTCGTAAGAAAAGCCGCGAGTGTGAAATAAGTCGTGGTAGTGGAACTGCCTGTCTGCTCCGTACTTCTGCAGCGTCTCATGTATCAGCTTCCGTCTGTCTGGGCCTGTAGCAACCAGATGGACATTTCTGACGTTCTTGTGATACTGCTTCAGTCCTGCCAGCACTCCAATGGCTGTGATTCCACTCCCGCATGTGAGAACGAGGTTGTCGATCTCATCCGGGATATTTCGCACCTGAGCTGCAACAGCTCCAAGCAGAATATCCTCGTGTTCTTGGAGATTGATGCCATATAATACTATATAGTCTCTTTTATCTTTTACTCTCTGTAGTCTTTGAGCTATATAATATAATATACTACTACGACCACTCTTTGCCGCAATGGTGATCTTCGCGCCGTACCTCATAGCCAGTCTCGGCATCGGCAACTGCCTGAGGTTTTCGGGCTTTGTGCCTCCGTAAAGGACTTGGCATTCCAGTCCGAAAGCCTTTGCCGTGGCTGCTGTGATCGGTGCTTGCGGCGAATGGATTGAACAGCAGGTGACCAGTCCTTCGTATTCCCGATGGATTTTGTTCACCAGCAACATGCATTGCCGCAACTTCCCGCCGTTGACCTCTCCGGCTCCCAGCGGAGTGTAGAGGTCTTCGCGCTTGAAGAGCATTCCGTCCACCTGCTGCACCGGTGTCAGGTAATGCAGCTTTTCGCTATTCATTGCCCTTGCCGAACAGCTTTTTGTAATAATCAGGCTTGGAGCTGAGTTCCTCCTGCATCAGTCCGTAGAAGGACTGCTTTGCGATCTTGCCGGACGTTCCTGCGCTCTGCCGCAGGCTCTTGAAGCACCCGCCCGTACCAACGGTTTTCATCCGTTCGGTCGGCTCCGGGTTCTTCCCGTTCACGATCATGCAGAGGTTGTAATCGTTGCCCTTGAATCCGGGCAGATTCTCAATGCCGCAGCAGCACATATCATCGCCCATAGCCCGGAGCCTGTTTTCGCCGCTGAAAAAGCGAAGGCTGTTCCTGTGGGCTTCCTGCTTAATTCTCAGGAAGTCCCGCTCGAGTACGTCCTTCGGGTAACAGCTGTCTCCGCCGATGCGCACCATGCCCGGCTTTGCCTTGGCGAACTTCATGCCTTCGGCAACAATGCCATAAACGCCAGCCTCTTTAACACGCGGAATGTTTTTCATGACGTCTTCAAAGACTTCCGGCATGTAGGGCTGAATACGGACGATAACTCGTTTTACGCGGCCTGCCACCGTCCTGACGATTTCCAGTCTTTCCTCGTAGCTTGGGGTTCCGGGTTCCAGCTTGTCGTACCTGCTGCAAACCATGCTCACCTGCACCACGCAATTACAGCGGGCCAGCAGGTCGAGGTATTCCGGGTGTGCGACGAGACGGCCCTTCGTGCTGACCACGAACGGGTACTGCGTCTCGGCGAAAATCTTGAGGCATTCGTAGCTGACGCGCTCCTTCAGCTCAATCGGCTGGAAGGGGTCGCTCATGCCACCCCAATGGATGGGGATATTCCAGTCTACCCAATGGGTTTCATATCCGCGCTTTCCCTCGATAAAGTCCCTGAGGGATTGCGGGGTGTCGCCCTTGCGAATCTTGGAGATGTCGGTCTTCTTCTGGGCGAAGCAGTACCGGCATCCATGGCTGCATCCAACGTAGGTATCAAAGCGTACCGGGAGATTGCACAGGATGACCTGACTTCCGCAACTGCATCCCATGTCTCATTCCTCCCTTCGGGCCGCCTCAATCATGAGTTCGACCAGCTCTTCTTTGCCGTGTTCCTTGATGTAGCCGAGGATTTCGTCCTTCATTTCGACCGGGAACTCCAACGTGACGTTGAAGGTCTCTTCGATCTCTCCCAGCTCTCCGTCGAGGAAGTCTTCGTCCAGCGCATCCTCGATACGGCTGGTGAGCGCTTCGATTTCCGGCAGCGTAAAGCCGGTGTCCTGCGCCCGGTTTCCAAGGCTGTTCATCAGTTCTGCCAGCTTCCCATCGTCCCACGCGCCCTGCGCCTTGTTGAGGGCGATGTTAAGCTGCTTCTCCTGCATTTCGTCAAGGTTGACCACCGAGACATACACTTCCGTATGGCCGAGGTTTTCTTCGACGGTGAGACGCTGATGGCCGCCGACAACACGGTTCGTCCGCTGGTTCCAAATGATCGGGATAACCAGACCGAACTCCGTGAGGCTGTCCTTGAGGGCCTCGTATTCATCATCTCCGGGTCTCAAATCGACACGGGGGTTGTAGGCTGCTCTGTCCATATCTTTTATGAGCTTCTTCTGGATAAGCATTACTCTTCACCTCCCGTTATCTGTGTAGTAATAATATCTCTAAGGGCCTCTTTGCCCTCTTCCGCAATGAAATCGTCAATGACTTCCTTGCTGCTCATCGGGAATGTGAACGTGACCGCGAAGGTGGTCTGTTCGTGGCTGCCAGCGTCGGAGAAATCGTCGTCCATCAGGTTGTCGATGTGATCGTATTCCTGCGTGAGGCTTTCCAGCTCCCACTCGTCAAAGCCCGTGGCCTCAATGGAGCCGGTGGCCTCCTTGATCTCCACAAGCAGGTCTGCCAGCTTTGCCGTGTCCCAATAGCCCTGTACGCGGTTGAGCTTCGCGCAAAGGATTTTTTCGTCCTCATCGCTCAAATTCACGATGGAGACGTCGACCTCTTCCTCTCCGCGATGCGCAAGGATTTTCGCCCGCTGGTGACCGCCAACGATGCGACCGCTGCGCTCATTGAACACAATCGGCTCGACCATGCCGAAAGTTCCGAGGGAGTTCTCGATCTTCTCCCACTCCCGGTCTCCCGGCTGCAGGTCTTTCCGGGGATTGTATTCTGCCGGCATCATATCGGCCAGCTTCATCCTCCCGTATTTGATATCTGCCACTTCCTGCACCTCTCTTTCTGTTTTGCATATAAAAAAGCAGCACCCGGCTAGGTACTGCTTCCGCTTGATTATAATTATAGCATCGTCTTTTTCATTTGTGAAGGTAGCAAAATCGTGGGTACGGGGGTAGCAAATCGGTATTACGATGTTTCACGTGGAACAATTCGCATTTCCGTTTTGCTTCTGCGCAGAAAAATCGTCACTTCGCCATTTCGAATATCTTCGCAAGAGCATCTTTCTTGAGGCGGCGCAGCAAATCCTTCGAGCAGTTTTCCCCGTATTCCTCCCTGTAGCGGGCATTGATTTCCCGGTAGGTCATTTCGTCGAAATAGCACCTCTCGATCATCCAGCGCTCTTTGGCCGAAAGGCCCTTGAGCCACGCCTGGACAAAATACACCACAAGGCTTTTCTCACGATGCTCCGCTTCCAACGCGGCGATCTCTTTGTTCATGGCTGCGATGTCGTCCGTCATAATGCCGGTTGCGAGCATGATCGCAATGCGCTCCGTGGGGTTTCCCATCGTGGTTCCGTGCGGCATCCCGTCCGGCTGCTTCCCGCTGCCGTTGATGAGGTCGTCGCGGGCATCCGCTTCCGCGATCTTGATGCTCACTTTCAGTCCCTCAATAACGGCCTCAATATAGCTGCACCTTCCGAGGTACGCCTTATAATTTTTCAGCATTTCCTCTGCTTTTCCCGGCATCATGGTCACATCACCTCCGAAGGTTTTTAGAAGGGCAACTCGTCATCATCGACCTGCTGGAATCCCTGATTGGCATAGCTCTGGGGGGGCTGCTCTGCCGGTGCTGCGCTCTGGTTGTCCTGCTGTGCAGAGGACAGGAACTCGATCTTGTCCACGACAAATTCCGTCGTGTAAATGCGCTTGCCGTCCTTCTCGTAGCTGCCGGTCTTGACGTGGGAAATGACCAGAATCTTACGGCCCTTCGCCAAATACTTCTGGGCCAGTTCTGCATTCTTCTCGTAGGCGACGAACTGAATGAAATCGGCATCCCGCTGGCCCTGCTGGTTCGTGTAGGGGCGAGTAACTGCCAGCGTGAATGTACAGCGGAGCTTGCCATTGCTCATGGCTTTGGCTTCGGGGTCTCTGGTGAGGTTGCCTGTGAATCTTGCATCGTTCATGGGGGCCATCCTTTCTTGCTATCTGTGGCGGCATCTGAGCGCCATCCACTTCCGGCCTAACTCTTTATCGTACTGTGCTGCATCGGCAGCAATAGGACGGTTTAACCTTGTTTAACAACTATCAGCACTTCTTTCCGTGTTTGTACGGGCGGCTTTTGTTGTATTCGTGCTTCTCGGCCATCAGTTTCTCCGGGTCGACGCCGTTTTCTGATGCCAGTCCACGCCCAGAAAGTTCTCCACAACCACGCTCACGCGCTGGTCTTTGAGCATCTTCCGGGCCAGCGGATTCAGGTTGCCGGGTTTATAAATCTTCGTCTTCATCGTAGGTTCCTCCAAACATCATGCCCGCAAACGGGCATTCCTTCTTCGACGGGCAGGTGTAATCGAACATGTAGGTCGATTCAATATCCCTGCGGAGCTGGCAATGTTTCGCTTCGGCTCCCTGCTTCTGGCAGCAGAAACACTCGAAGTCCACCACGCGCTGCGTGATTCTCTCCAAGGCTCTCTGCGAGAAATAGGTGAATCCGTCCGTGTCTGTCCTCGCATGGGGGGCTATGGCGTTCCTGACGTTGACGAGGACTTCGGTGTTGGTCAGCTCCTTCTGGATGACTGCGAGCTTTTTCTTTGGGATCGTTCTCAAGATGCCTTTCATCAGCTTTTCCGAGACGGCCATAATGAGCTTCAGATCCCGCCAGCCTCCGGGGATTTCTCGGACGCGCCGCTCAAGCTGCTCTGCGTTTTTGTTGAATGTGCTGACGATGCCGAACAGCTCTCTCGTGGCGTAGTATTCACGCTCTGAGAAATGGAATCTTCCGTCTGCATCTTTTTCTGGGGGTCTGGTTGCCATTCCAACAAGCTCCTTTCGCAAGCGTTCAGCGCCGTCTCAAGGATGTCCCGCTCCTTCTTCGTTGCCCGGTACAGAGCGCATAGCGCGTCGTGTCTACCGTCCAAGAAGCGGATGCGTCTCGCATAGCGCTGTCGGTCGTGGTCGGCCTTTTCCAACTTCCGGCGCGTGGCTGCGTGTTCCCGGCGTTCCATCGTCAGGAGCATTTGCAGGCGCCGATTTTCATTCTCAACCTGAGAGAGGTCTTCCCGCTGCCCGTATTTGCTACGGCACCTCAAACAGACCTGTCCATACCCTTCCGGGAGCGTTATTCCGCAGATGACACATTGGCTCATCGGTATGTCCTCCCGGTTTCGCGGTCACGGACTTCGATGCGGGCAACGAGATCGAAGCCAGCAAGGTCGATGGTGTTTTTCAGCACCTTTATGAGCTGATTGCACCGAGCGTCGGCTGCTTCCTGCTTCTCGTAATGCTCTTTCATGACGCTGGTGAGAGCGCCGTGGGTCGTGGGGTCGGCATATCCTTCTGCGTTTCGATAAGGTACGCCATAGCTGCGTTCGTCCTTATCCACAAACACACCTCCCGCAGCTCTCAAGTTCATGGCAGACGCCGCCGTGGTAAATGCACATGGGAACGAGATTGCCGGAGAGTTCCGGCATGGCCTTTCCCGCTTCATCGCACATCATCCGGGCGACCTGCTGCGTCCGCTTTGCTGCGCGGCCGCAGAGCCTCTTGTTTGCGAAGGTCATCAGCTCTTCCGCGTTGCAGTAGAAAATCATGTCCACCGGCGTATCGCGCGGGGCCTTGTCGCCGTCCATTTTGTCCTGCCGGTCGTTCCTGAGGCTGGAAACAAACGGGACAGCATGAACGTGACGAGCCAGATGTGTGGCCGTGTTGCTGGGGATTCCCTCGATGAGGAAAGCGAAGTTCAGGACGCGGATGGGGCTGTGTCGTGCGTGAAGGACGCGGCGAAGGAGCTGTGAGCGCGGGGGGGCTTTGGGGATTTCCGTTTTGCCCATCGTGACCCAAATGCAGCGCTTGAACAGCATCAGCTCACGATCTTCCGGCTTGTAGATCAGGGTGACTTTCACGAATGATTCCTCCTTCTCATGCTCCATATTCCATCAGCCTTTCGTGCTTTTCCTGAGAGGCTGCTGCTCCGGGGGCGCTGGCAAGCTGGCCCGCCTCCATTGCTGTGAGTTCGTCGAGGCCTTGCTTGATCGCTTGTGCAAGCGATTGACCTTGCTTGCTGCCTACCATCCATGACGGCGGCGTGGGCAGCTCTTCGCCCTGAGGGCGCCAGATGTGGAGGCAGTACGGCATATTGTTCACATACTCAGATTCGGGCGGGTGGTACTCGACACATACTTCTTCCGGCGTAAAGAACAGCTTTTTGATCTCTGCCATCTCTTCCCATGTTGGCGTTCTGTTGCGGAAGCTGACGGAAACGTGATCCCATCCACCTTCCCATGAGAACACGACAACTGCCGGAGCGTTTTTCTTGCTGCTGGCGAGGTGGGCTTCTGC
>ERZ779866.805-NODE-805-length-34102-cov-4.405909_pt1 | contig 34102 bp, 34 predicted proteins | sample MGYA00511248_ERZ779866 | MGnify/ENA primary metagenome ERZ779866 (study PRJEB29588, sample SAMEA2155758) | human gut metagenome | biome: human gut; feature: human-associated habitat; material: faeces | place: Denmark | collected 2008/2010 ... | reverse complement strand
CCGTAATGGCACCTTGGGGGCAGTGCCTGGCGCAGTTACCGCAGCCGATGCACCAGTCTTCCACATGGATCCGCCTGTTTTTTTCGCGCAGGCGTTTTTCCTGCGCGGACGTATAATGACCGGTTTCGAAAAAGTGAAGATTTGCCTCTACCTCGTCTTTTTCCTGCATGCCGATGGCGATCGCGTCGGCAAAGGGAAGGGAAAGGACATAATCAAGGCATTCTGCGCTGCGTTTATGCAGATTTCCGCCGCCGAACGCCTTCATAATATAAATGCCGATGCCTGCGTTATGTGCGCTTTGGATTGCGTCCTCCATCTCCTGGCGCGTACCGTCAACGATGCCCCAGCCTGCAACGTTAATCAGAGGATGAATTACGTCGAGGGAGAGCTTTTCTGCTGCACGGACTGCGGCGACATGGTGAGTGGAGATCCCGACGGCGCGGACGATTCCGCGCCTTGCAGTCATAGAGCGCTTCCAGCGCCGGACGGTGGCCGCGCAGCGTCAGCTCGCTTTCCTGCTCGTGGAGCATGAAAATATCGATTACATCGCGGTCAAGTGCCTTTCGCGCTTCCTCAACCGCCTCCAGTGCGGCCTCGCGTTCATAAGCGTAGGTTTTGGAGCACAGCACGATATCATCCCGTTTTGTGCGGCGCAGCGCCTCGCGCACATAGGGGTATACGCCGTAAAGCTGTGCCATATCGACAAAGTTGACGCCCTGCTCAAAAGCAAAAGCCAGAATCTCACCCGCTTCGGCGGGAGAGAATCCGGCCTGTAAGGGTCCCATGGTCAGGGATCCAAAACACAATCTTGAAACGCGAAGACCTGTTTTGCCCAAATACCTGTATTCCATATCCTCAGTCCTGCAAATAGCTGCGCACAAGTTCCTGCAAAAGCTCGTCCCGGTCGATTTTGCAGATCAGCGTACGCGCATTTTTATAGTTTGTGATATAGGTGGGATCCTCAGACAGGATATAACCGACAATCTGATTAATGGGGTTGTAGCCTTTTTGAATCAGAGCGTCATATATAATGGTAAGATTTCGTTTCAGTTCATTTTCTTTTTCATCGTTTACTGAAAAAGTCATTGTTTTGTCACACATTTTAACTTCAGCCCCCTTGATAGCTTTATAAGCTTATTATAACCCAATTTTAATCAATAAACAAGACGTTTTAAAATTTTTTTATGTTTTGGAGATGTTTAACATAGATATTTTATTTAATATGCACAAATCTTTATTTCTATACATAATTTTTCATATTTTCCCTTGACACTAACTGTACTATGATGTATAATACAATTCATAAGGTGTTCTACATGATATGACACACCTAAGACAATTAGAATAAAGGAGTGATTTTATGAAAAGCTTTTTAAAGCGCGCTAACCGCGGTCTTATCCTCGGAGCAATCGTTCTTGTCGGATTTGTGGTTTTCGTTATAACCGACACTATCGGCTTTAAAAAAAACAAACCTCAGATAGAAGCCGCCGTTACCGCTTACACAAGCGCACTTGGTGAATGCGCTGTAACCTCATCGTCAAAGGACGAATTCAAAAAGAAAGCAGATAACTTAATGTCGGATTATTGGTGCTCCGACAGCAATTCCGGAAATAGCGACAATTATTACGGAATCAACATCAGCGGATACAGAAATCAGCTTGATACCGTTGCTGCGGAGGACTATTCCGGCAAGAAAACCGAAAATAAAATTACTAAATGGACGGCTAATCCATTTGATTTCAGTATTACCAAATCCGGACCCGGCTATGCAACCGTTCAGTTCGAATGCAAAATAGTAGCGGAATTCACCGGAAACCCTTATCTCTTGACTCCCTGCGAGGTAATGCCGGTAAGAGATTTTTCATATTACGGCGATAGTCATGATAAAACGAACGCTCTGACTCAGTTTAGCATGTCCGCCACTTACGTTATAAAGGTAAAGGAAATAGACGGCAAGTGGAAGGTATGCTCGGCTCAGTCCTGGGGCTGGGCAAGTCCGGAGCTGACCGTTCTGGATCAGACGGAAGGAGGAGAAGAATAATGAACGCTGCGCTTAAAATTGAACGCCTTAATAAATATTTCGGAAAAAGACAGATTCTGCACGATATCTCCTTTGAAACCTATCCGGGCGAGGTATTCGGATTTCTCGGTCCCAACGGCGCCGGCAAAACAACCACTATCAAAATTGCCGTAGGTCTTTTAAGACTGGACGACGGCGATATAAAGATAAACGGAAAAAGTCTTTCAAAAAATTATGAAGCCGCGATGTCGGATATAGGAGGCATAGTTGAAAACCCTGAATTCTATAAGTATATGACGGGAATGCAAAATCTCAGACAATACGCAAGAATGAGGGGCGGAATAGACGATAAAAGAATCGACGAGGTAGTTGAAATAGTAGGTCTGAAAAACCGTATCAACGACAAGGTAAAAAAATATTCTCTCGGTATGCGTCAGCGTCTCGGCGTTGCACAGGCTATACTTCACCGTCCGAAGCTGCTTATCCTCGACGAGCCTACAAACGGTCTTGATCCCGCGGGTATCAAGGAACTGAGAGATATACTGAAAAACGTAGCTCATAAGGATAATACCTGCGTTATAGTTTCCAGTCATCTGATGTCTGAAATGGAGCTTATGTGCGACAGAGTAGGTATTCTTGTAAACGGAAGTCTTAAGGGCGTTCATACGGTTAAAGAAATGATATCCTCCTCAAACGGCGACTTCTGCGAATATATTATAAGAGTAAGCGACTGCGCTCATGCTCTCGACGCGCTTGACTTCATATCCGTTGAAAACAAGTTCATTGAGGACGGCGGCCATATAAGAATAAGACTTGAAAAGGATAATGCGGAGGAAGAAATATTTGAAGTAACGGCAAGAATCGTAACCCGCGGATTAAGGCTGGGTACGGTTGCGCCTGTTGAAAACAAAAAGCTTGAGGACGTATTTATTGAGCTTACAAAGTCGGGAGGCGTTCAGATTGGGTAAATTTATTAATCTTGTTAAAAACGAATATATCAAGCTGATGCTCAAGGTCAGCACATGGGTAATGCTTGTAATACTGCTTATCGCTTCAGTCGGACTCCCCGTTATGGCTCTTATCGGACAGAAGCAATATGAATCCTATAGCTCTGACGACAGTAATATTATTGAAAGCTATCAGTCGGAAATAAACTATCTTAAGGACGTAAAAACCGAGGGCTGGGAAAAGGAAGTTGACCTGAATCAATATCTTATAGACAATAATATAGTCGGCGACTGGCGCAATGAAGCGGCAAGGACAATGTTTGAACTGAAATATTCCGCCGCCGAATACGGCATAACAGATTATGAAACGATTGTTTCCTCAATAGACAGCGCGATTAAGGACAGCAACTGGAAGGACTATTTTCAGACTGCGATCAGTCTGTCCGAAAAATCCGATACTATCATAGACAAATCGTCGGGAACTCTCGAACTTTATAAATATTGTCTTGATAACAGTATTGCTCCATATGAAAAAAACTGGAAATATGAAGTAGCCGTACAGCTTGAATCCTCAAAAGCTCAGCTTACTACGCTGGAGGAGCAGAAAGCCTCAGGACAGTCTGTAGACGCATCTGAAATGGAAAACCTGAGAGAACAGTGCAAGAAATACGAATACCGCCTTGACAACAATATCGATTTTGATATTTCGGAAAACAACAACTGGATGGACGGCAAATTCAATTTCTGGTCAGTTTTCTGCACAAGCACAAGTCTGGTGACATTTATAGGAGTTATAGTAATAATTGCAGCGGGAGGAATTGTTTCAGGCGAGTTTTCCTCCGGAACTATAAAATTCCTCATGATAAATCCTGTTAAACGCTGGAAAATATTAGTCTCAAAATATTTCACCGCTCTAACCTTCGGATACCTTGCCATGATAGCGGCTTATATTGTATCCGCTCTGGCAAGCATGACCTTCTTCGGAGCCGATCACCTTAACGCGGCGTTCATATCGGTTTCAGGAGATACCGTCAAGGAAATATCAGGATTTCTATACGCCGCAAAGCTTTACCTTTTAAACAGCGTAGAGCTGATTGTTATGGGATCGCTTGCATTCGCGATTTCGTCGCTTTTCAGAAGCTCCGCTCTTGCGATAGGCATAAGCGTTATGGCTCTTTTCGGAGGAAGCACGATAACCCTCATGCTGGGACAGCTTCAATTCGACTGGGGCAGATATTTAATATTCTCCAACCTTGATATTTCGGCAATTGCCGAAGGAAACTCAATGTTTGCAGGACAAACGGTACCATTCGCATTAGCCGTTATAGCTGTCCATATGGTTATTTTCCTCCTTACCGCATGGGACGGCTTTAATAAAAGAGAAATATAAAAAAATAAAGGAACAAAAGATAAAAATAGTCCGCATAGCGTCAAATGAAGCTGTGCGGACGAAATTTTTTGCTTTTGAAAAAAGCAAAGAAAAATATTTTAGCTTTTACGAAAAGCATAGTAAAAGTATTGTTCATTTCTTTGCTTGCACAAAGAAACGAAACAAAGAAATGCGCCGGCTCAAACGCCGCCGGACCGCTTATGCCGCATAAAGCGGCAAATTTTATACATTAAATTATAAAGCTAACTAAATTGACTCCCATTAAAAGCTTACATATCTCGGATGGGAAATGCTCCTATGTTTTATAAGAATATTAATCATTTTTCAACAAAAGATAAGGTGGAATTTTCAAAACATCTGCAATATCAAAAAGAGTATCTAACGATATTGTTCTGTTTATATTAGGAGCTTCAACTGCCCCAACAAATGATAGACTTTTATCAATTTTTTCCGCAAATTGTAATTGTGTTAAGCCGTTTATTTTTCTATAATAGCTTATTTTTAAACCTAATTTCTTATATTTATCTAAATGCTCCTGTTTCATATCCTCGCCCACTTTCTGTATTTAATTTTACCAAAATATCTTGACAATTTAAATTGTGGGTGGTATAATAATTATTGTATAAAAAGCAATAATTTATGCATTGAGAAAAAATAAAACACTAACGTAATATTTAACGTTAGTGTTATTCAGTATCTAATAATTTTGATGCCGGTATTTCTAAAACATCAGAAATATCAAAAAGGGTATCTAATGATATTGTTCTATCAATATTCGGCGCTTCGACAGCGCCTATAAAAGAAAGACTTTTACCAAGTTCTTCGGCTAATTGCTCTTGTGTCATTCCCTTTACTTTTCTATAATAACTTATTTTTAAGCCTAATCTTTTATATTTATCTAAATGTTGTAATTTCATACTACACTTCACTTCCTATTATTATTTTAACATAGAAAAGAAGAAAAGTGTATTAGATGTAAATCAATATATATTGTATTATAGTGTATAAATTATGCTTTTAAAACAAATTTTAAGAAATATTGGAGTGTAATTTTAAAATGGGCATAAAATTAATAAACGGAATCGTTATCGGTAAAACCGGAAATTATCTTAAAATTATAAGGGAAGATAGAAAAGAGGATGGGTATGATCTTTTAATATATGAGGGAGCAGCTAAGGATTTGAGAATAGGAAGCAGATTTTCACTTTATGTTACTTCTAAATCAGTAAAAACAAGAAACGGTAAAAAAATTATGACCTATATAAACCCAACCCTTATCCAAAACGGACAAGCTACATATAATATTGAATTTAGGCTGCCAGAAATTGAAGCTGTTTACTGGGCTATTATAACTTCGCTTGAAAGCCATAACTACCGCAAGGAAAATATGAAGGGTTATGAATATGACTTTGATGGAGAAATTGAAAAAAAGTGTAATATTCTAAAAATTGTTGCCGATAGAATTGCGGATTCTGCATTACGTTAATTAATTTACATAAAGTTTAAATAAAACAAAAACAGCATATCCTATTGATATGCTGTCATGTATTTAATCTGATTTTTTAAGCTATCAGCCGGCTGCGTTAAGCTTCTTAGCAAGCTGAGATTTTTTTCTTGCCGCACAATTTTTGTGCATAAGTCCCTTAGCTGCTGCCTGGTCAACCTTCTTTATTGCAACTCTGATTGCGTCTGCCTTGTCAGCTGAATTCGCTGTACAAGCTGCGTCTGCATTTTTGAGAATAGTTTTAAGATTTGATTTTCTTGACTTATTTGCTGCTGTCTTAGTCTTATTAACCTTTACTCTCTTCATTGCGGATTTAATATTTGGCATGTTATCTGCACCTCCTTAAATTTGAAATATCCTGAATTATTATTTACAAATTTTATCGTAATAATTCAAAAAATTCAGCATAATATAAAAGCAGCGCATGCTATTAAAAGCAGGACACGACCGCCGCTTTTCAGATCCGGACGTAATGATCATCCGGACGGCGCAGTCAAGCTGCACCAACGCTAATAATTATTTTACCATTTTAAGCGTTAAAATGCAATAGGTAAAATACAAATAAAACAACAAAATTAAAGCGTTGATTTAAAGCATAATGCACAAGTTTATAGATACGGGAGCCGAATTTACATGAATATTAGAACAGACCTTGCTCTTGAAAGCGTCAACGCCACTAAGGTCAGAGACGGTATAACGAAAATTTCAAGGGGAAAAGCCTTTAAGGTAACGGAAATTAAAATTGCCGAGGACCGGCACGGAGTTCCCATAGGAAAGAAAAAGGGACGCTATATAACGCTTGAGGGCGCGCCTTTGGGACGTTTCTCCGAAAGCTTCAGGGATATGGCCTGCGAGCTTTCTGAGGAGCTTTCACAGCTTGTCCCAAAGGGACCTGCGTTAGTTATAGGGCTGGGAAACAACGATATAACGCCGGACGCGTTAGGACCTCAGGCGGCTTCAAGGGTGCTTGCCACAAGGCATCTGCGGGAGGAATTAGGCTCGGAGGACGAGTTTTTGTCAGGGCTCAGGCAGGTAAGCGTTATGGCAAGCGGTGTACTTGGACAGACTGGAATTGAAACCGCTGAAATAATCGAGGGCCTGCTGGAAAAGCTAAAGCCCTCCTGCGTTATAGCGGTGGACGCTCTCGCCTGCTCGGATATCAGCCGTCTGGGAACGACTATACAGCTTTCCGATTCTGGCATATCTCCCGGCAGCGGCGTCGCCAACAAGCGTAAGGAGCTTTCTGAAGCCACGCTTGGAATACCCGTCATAGCCGCGGGAGTTCCGACGGTTGTGGATATGTACACGATTGTTGAGGGAATGACGGGCAGGAGAGCGGTTACGGAGGTTCCTAACATGATGGTTACTCCCAGAGATGTGGACAGGCTCATAGAGCGTTCTTCGGCGCTTATTTCAATGGGAATAAATCTTGCTCTTCATCCCGAGCTAAGCTTTGAGGATGTTGAAACAATTATGTTTTAAACAGCTCTTTCAACACTATGTTGAAAAACGTGTTGAATCAAATTTGGAATATGCCTTCAAAAGTCGTGTTTTTCCCATGAATATGTGTGTTAAGCGACTGTTAAATTGTTGAAAAACTTTCAAGAGCGAAACTATGTGATTTTTTGCTGAAATTTTATTGAAAATTACCATTGACAAAACAAATCCCCTTTAAATACGGATAAATTGCAATATACCGGAAAAAATAAAAATGTATTGCAGTAAATGCAATAGAAAAACGAAAGGATTGAAGATAATGAAAAAAACGCTTCCTATTATATTTTCACTTGCTCTTATAAGCTGTTCGTTTACAGCCTGCGGAGATAAGGATAAGAACTCAGGCGCTAATGGGACTACAGAAGCTCCTACTATGGCGGTTGATGAAACCTCCGGTCTTAATTCAGCGACCGACGCTTCTATGGACGCTGCCGGAGAAAACGGTGCGCAAGGCAATAACGGAAACACCGGTAATACCGATAACAATAACGGTAATGACAGAAATAACGGGAACGGCGGCATAGGCAATAATCTTGTTACAGATGCGGAAGGACTTGTGGACGACCTTGTATCAACAGGCGAAGACATAGTTGACGACGCCGGATCTGTAATCGAGGGCGCCGGCGACGCGATTATGGGTACAGACTAATATATGATAAAATAAAGGACGTCCTGTTTTAAGGAACGTCCTTTTGTTTTTATATTAGATTTCCGCAATAACTTCAACTTCAACCAGAACGTTTTTAGGAAGCTCTCTGACTGAAACACAGCTTCTTGCCGGTTTAGAAGTGAAATATTCTCCGTAAATTTTATTGAACGCGGCAAAATCGGACATATTTCTTAAAAAGCAGGTTGTTTTAACCGCCTTGTCAAACGACGAGCCCGCTTCCTTTAATACGGTTCCGAGATTTTTCATAACCTGAATAGTCTGGCCTTCGATATCCTGCGCTTCAATAGCGTTTGTCGCCGGATTAACGGCAATCTGTCCTGACGTAAAAACAAGTCCTCCCGTTATAACTGCCTGCGAATAAGGACCTAATGCTTCCGGTGCGTCCGGAGTATAGATGATCTTAGACATTTTATTTCCTCCTGAATATTTTTTATTCGACTATTTTAAATCCTGCGTCTGCCAAGGCTTTTCTGATTGACATTTTATGCTCAAAATTCCTTGTTTCCAGTACGATTCTCAGGTAGCAGCCGTTTATATCCGAGCCTTCGCTGGCTCTTTCGTGATGAATAGCCACAACGTTTCCGCCAAGCTCGGCAATTATACGTGAAACGTCCCTTAGCTGTCCGGGCTTATCCATCAGCTCGATATTTATGGAATCTGAACGGCCTGATTTAAGAAGGCCTCTTTTGATAACCCTTGAAAGAATAGTTACGTCTATGTTGCCTCCGGATACTAAGCAGACCGTTTTCTTTCCTTTTATAGGAACTTTGTTGAACATTGCGGCGGCTACAGAAACTGCTCCGGCGCCTTCGGCTATTAACTTATGCTGTTCGATAAGCGCGAGAATTGCCGACGAAATTTCGTCGTCGGTTACAGTTACGATTTCATCTACATATTTCTGACAGCAATCAAACGTATTTACGCCCGGCTCTTTAACCTTGATACCGTCAGCTATAGTTGAAACGGAATCAAGGCATTCTATCTTTCCGCTTTCCATAGACACGAGCATACTTGGCGCGCCGCTTGCCTGAACGCCGTAAATCTTGATTTCGGGCTTTAGCATTTTAGCGGCAAAGGCAACGCCGGAAATAAGTCCGCCGCCGCCGATGGGGACGATTATTGCGTCAATATCGGGAAGCTGGTCAAGCAGCTCAAGTCCGATAGTTCCCTGCCCTGCAATAACGTTTTCATCGTCGAACGGATGAATAAACGTGTAGCCCTTTTCATCTCTTAGCTGTATCGCTTTATTATAGGCGTCGTCATAGACTCCGTTTACTAAACAAACATCGGCTCCGTAGCTCTTTGTTGCCTCAACCTTGGAGATAGGCGCGCCGTCCGGCAGACATATCAATGATTTGATACCGTTTTTCGAGGCGGCAAGGGCAACGCCCTGAGCGTGATTTCCGGCGGAGCATGCTATAACGCCTTTTGCCTTTTCATCGTCGCTTAGCTGGGAAATTTTATAGTATGCGCCCCTTACTTTAAAAGAGCCCGTTATCTGAAGGTTTTCGGTTTTCAGGTAGATATCGCTCTCGGGATTTATTTTCGGGGCGTGAATTAAATCTGTTTTTCTGATTACGTTTTTCAGCACATAGCCTGCATGATAGATTTTATCAAGAGTAAGCATTTTTTTATACACTCATTTCAGTTAGATTTTGCTTTAAGGACGGATTTCATCCGCTTAAACCACCTTAAAGCAGTAATTTTTATCGTATCTGACAATACGGTTCCTTTTTAACGGGGGAAAGCCGGAGCGACTTAATACCCTTTAAGGGATTCGGCCGTCTGCTCTGGGAGGATAATATTCCGGATCCGTAAACGCCGTTTTCTCAGCAGACTCGGCTCTCTGTAAATTCGTAATCCGGATAAGTTCCCTTCACGGCATTTTAACTCTTACAATCAGTTCAGAGTGTTATGGCAGGTAAGCATTTTGTCTATAAACTGCTTTGCGGCTCTTGCCGACCGTCCGCTTCTGCCAACAGCGAAACGTTCAGCCTCTTTCTCAAGCTCTTCTCTGGTCATGTCAAGCTTGCATTGCTCGGCAAGACCGTATACAATATCAAGATATTCCTCCTTGTTTGGTCTTGAAAAGGAGATTTTTATTCCGAACCGTTCTGAAAGGGATATCAACTCCTGAACGGTATCGTTTCTGTGCATATCGTCGCCGTCTCTGTCTGAAAAGCTTTCCTTGACAAGATGACGTCTGTTGCTTGTGGCATAGATAACGATATTGTCTGCTCTGGCTGATACGGAGCCTTCCAGTATGGCCTTGAGAGCGCCGAAATTATCATCGTCCGAGGCAAAGGAAAGATCGTCGATGAAAAGGATAAATTTAAGGGGATTTTTGCTGAGATTGTCGATTATTACCGGTATATCTCTAAGCTGATCCTTGCGCACTTCTATTATACGCAGTCCTTTTCCCCTGAATTCATTAGCAATGGCTTTAACCGACGAGGATTTGCCTGTTCCTGCGTCGCCGGTCAGCAGTACGTTGGAGGCCGGCTTGCCGCTGAGAAGGGCGAGGGTGTTGTCAATTATCATCTGCCGCTGCCGCTGATAGCCGATAAGCTGTGAAAGCTTGATTTCATCAGGATATTTGACGGGAACAATATTGCCCTCTTTTACTATAAACATATAATACTTTGCATAAATTCCATAGCCAAAGCGATCAATATTTTCGATTCTGTCCCGATATTCCGATTTGAAATCATAGCGTGTATTGTCCCATTCGGGCAGAAAGCCTGAATAGGCTATATTACTTTTAACCGTTTCAGAGGTCATGTCGGCTATACATTGCAGGGCTTCAAGCTCGTTCATAAGACAGTCCTGCATTTTACCGCTTATTTCAAGCCCGTGGGCCTTTCTTATCATATAGATATTTTCGTCCTCAAGCATAAGCGTGAGGATATAGGAGCTTAGGTCGTTGTGGTGGCGGTAAAGGTTAGATACGAAATCCGAATACGCCTGAATCTGCTTTACCGTATCGTCGTCCTCTAAGCTTTTCAGCAAACGTTCAAGACTCCGCATAGTTCGGCAGTTTAATATATCTCTGAAAATGACCAGTGAGCTTAATTTAAAATAAAGCTCCGTTAGCTTGCTGTTCAATCAAAACGCCTCCGCTCTTTAGAGAAGCTCTAAGATTTTATCAGTTACTTCTGTTGTGGACAGAGGCTTGATTCCCGTATTTCCCACAAGATCGGCGGTTCTGAAGCCCTTTTCCAGAAAATCATCTACCGCGGATTCAATAGCGTCAGCTTCTTTATCAAGATCAAAGGAGTATCTGAGCATCATTGCGGCTGAAAGGATCGTCGCGATGGGGTTAGCCTTGTTCTGTCCGGCGATGTCGGGGGCGGAGCCGTGAATAGGCTCGTACATTCCTCTTTTTGACGAGCCCAGCGACGCGGACGGAAGCATGCCGATCGAGCCTGTAATCTGGGAGGATTCGTCTGAAAGTATATCGCCGAACATATTGGTTGTTACCACCACGTCGAACTGCGCCGGATTTTTTACAAGCTGCATCGCCGCGTTATCAACCAGCATATCTGTGCATACGACGTCCGGATAATCCTTTGCGATTTCATGGACCGTAGCTCTCCAAAGACGCGAGCTTTCAAGGACGTTTGCCTTGTCTATGCTTATAACCCTTTTATTTCTTTTTTCAGCCGTTTCAAAGGCCACTCTGGCGATACGTTCTATTTCCATTTTACTGTAGCATTCCGTATCGTAGGCTTCCTCGCCGTATTTGCCCTCTCTTCTGCCTCTTTCGCCGAAATAAATTCCTCCGGTAAGCTCCCTGACCATCATAAGATCGAATCCGTTAGCGGCAATATCGGGGCGGAGCGGGCACTCGTCCCTAAGCGCTTTGTAAAGCTTGGCGGGACGCAGATTTGTAAAAAGACCCAGTGCGGAGCGTATACCGAGGAGAGCCTTTTCCGGACGGCGGTCGCCGGGAAGGTTATCCCACTTCGGACCGCCGACCGCGCCCAACAGGACGCTGTCGCTTGCAAGACAGCCCTCTACGGTTTCCTTGGGAAGCGGATTTCCTGTTGCGTCAATAGCCGCGCCGCCGATAAGATAAGGCGTAAAATTAAATTTATGTTCGAATTTTTCAGCGGTTTTTTTTAGTATAAGGACGGCGCTGTCCACGATTTCCGGACCGATTCCGTCGCCTCTCAGCAATGCTATGTTAAATTCCATGTTATATATCTCCTTATTTAAAGCTGCCGTTTTTTATCGACTCTATAAGTCCGCCGTTTTTAATAATTGATTGTATAAATTCCGGAAACGGCTCGGTTTTGAACTGTCTGCCGGTATTTTTATCCGTTATAACGCCCTTATCCAGATCGGCTTCAACAATATGTCCTTCTTCAACAGCCTCGGCGGCCTCCGGACACTCCAGTATTGCAAGACCGATATTTATAGCGTTTCTGTAAAATATTCTTGCAAAGCTTTTAGCTATAACAAGAGAAATTCCGCTTTCCTTTATTGCAATCGGAGCGTGTTCACGGGAAGAACCGCAGCCGAAATTGAAGCCGGCCGCCATAATGTCGCCCTTTTGAACCCGTCCGGCAAAGCTTTTGTCAAGATCCTCCATACAGTGTGACGCAAGCTCCTTTTTGTCGCTTGTGTTAAGGTATCTTGCGGGAATTATAACGTCTGTGTCTACATTATCGCCGTATTTTATGACCTTACCTTCAAAAACCATTTTACATTACCTCCTTAGGCTCTGCAATTTTTCCGGCAATAGCCGACGCCGCCGCAACAGCCGGACTTGCCAGATATACCTCTGAATCGACATGTCCCATTCTGCCGACAAAGTTTCTGTTTGTAGTGGCGACAGCTCTTTCGCCCTCGGCGAGAATGCCCATATATCCGCCCAGACAAGGACCGCAGGTAGGAGTTGAAACGACTGCTCCGCACTCGATAAAGGTTTTCAGGAGTCCTTGCTCCATAGCTTCAAGATAGATTTTCTGAGTTGCCGGAATTATAATTGTCCTGACATTCTTAGCAACCTTTTTGCCTTTCATGATTTCAGCGGCAAGCTGAAGATCCTCAAGACGGCCGTTTGTACATGAGCCTATAACTACCTGATCTATTTTTATATCGTCGATTTCGTCGACAGTGTGAGTATTCTCCGGAAGATGAGGGAAAGAAACGGTAGGTTTGATTTCGCTCAGGTCAATTATGTAGGTTTCGTCATAAGCCGCGTCCTCGTCAGCCTTGTAAACCTTTGGCTCTCTTGAGCTGTGTTCCCTGACATATTCTATGGTTTTATCGTCGACTTCGAATATACCGTTCTTAGCGCCCGCTTCAATAGCCATGTTAGCCATACAGAGCCTGTCGCTTACAGAAAGACTGTGAAGACCTTCTCCGGTAAATTCCATTGAACGGTATAACGCGCCGTCAACGCCGATCATTCCGATTATATGGAGAATAACGTCCTTACCTGTTACATATTTATTGAGCTTTCCCTTGAGCTCGAACTTTATAGCTGACGGTACCTTGAACCATGCCTTTCCCGTAGCCATTCCGCACGCCATATCTGTTGAACCTACGCCTGTAGAAAATGCGCCCAGCGCGCCGTATGTGCAGGTATGGGAATCGGCGCCTATTACGGCGTCGCCTGAAACAACCAGTCCCTTTTCGGGAAGGAGAGCGTGTTCAATACCCATTTCGCCCACGTCGTAAAAGTTTGTGATTTCCTTTTCACCGCAGAAGTCGCGGCACATTTTACACTGCTGCGCCGCCTTTATATCCTTGTTCGGAGCAAAGTGATCCATAACCATAGTCACCTTATCCTTGTCAAAGACATTTTCGGCGCCGAGCTTGTTGAATTCCTTGATGGCTACAGGAGAGGTAATGTCGTTGCCGAGAACTAAATCAAGGTTTACTAAAATAAGCTGTCCGGCCTCGACCTTTTCCAGTCCCGCATGAGCCGCAAGAATTTTCTGCGTCATTGTCATGCCCATAATATATCATTCCTTTCAGATTTTTAATTTGTTTGCTATTGTGGTTTAGATATTCTTAATTTTTTTCTACTATACTTTTATTTCCAAAATATTTGATTAAAATTAATATCAAAGCGCTGCCAGCGAGTATTCCATCCATTATTCCGGCAGGAAGCAAAAACATCATTAATGTTATTGTGATAACGCAATTTATGACTGATAATACCAGTCCCCACATTCTATTTTTTAACAATCCTATTGCACCGATAAGCCTAAATATTCCATAAATTGCTCCTATGATCATCATCATATAAAGATTGTCTTGTAAATATGAAAGTTTAAATGCAAAATATTTACCAATATCAAATTTGTCAGTTCCGAATATCAATGCCGGTATCATACAAAAAACCCCTCCAAGTTCCATGAATCCACCGTGTATGATCATCAATAATGCAGGTATTTTGTAACTTTTCATAAAAATTAGATTTCCATTCAAATTAGTTATTTATTAATAATAGCTCCCTTATCAGCGGAGGAAACCATAGCCGCGTATCTTTTAGCATAGCCCGTTATGCCCTCTTTTACAAGCAGCTTTGTATTTTTCTTTCTTGTCTCAAGCTCCTCGTCGGAAACCTCAAGAGTGATTTTATAGTTTGGAATATCTATTGAAATAATATCTCCGTCCTTAACGTATGCGATATTTCCGCCGCTGACAGCCTCCGGAGAAACATGACCGATAGCGGCGCCTCTTGTAGCTCCGCTGAAACGTCCGTCTGTAATCAGAGCAACGTCCTTGTCAAGCCCCATTCCGGCAATCGCCGACGTAGGAGAAAGCATTTCTCTCATACCCGGACCTCCGGCAGGACCTTCGTAACGAATCACTACAACGTCGCCGGCCTTAATTCCGCCGCCTCTGATAACTTCTATGGCTTCCTCTTCGCTGTTGAATACCCTTGCAGGACCGGTATGTTTTAACATTTCAGGAGCAACCGCGCTTCTCTTTACAACGCAGCCGTCGGGAGCGAGGTTACCTCTTAATACGGCGATTCCGCCGGTTTCGCTGTAAGGATTATCAATTGTTCTTATAATTTCAGGATTTCTGTTGACAACGCCCTTTATATTTTCACCTAAAGTCCGGCCGGTAACGGTCATAACATCGGTATTGATAAGTCCTTTTTTGTTAAGCTCGCTGAGAACCGCGTAAACGCCGCCCGCTTCGTTAAGATCCTCCATATATGTATGGCCGGCGGGAGCGAGATGACAAAGGTTAGGCGTTTTGGCGCTGATTTCATTTGCCATGTCAAGATTTATTGTAATTGAGCATTCATTTGCGATTGCGGGAAGATGAAGCATGCTGTTTGTTGAGCATCCCAGCGCCATATCGGCGGTTAATGCGTTATGGAACGCTTTTTCCGTCATGATGTCAAGAGGACGGATATTCTTTCTGTAAAGCTCCATTACAGCCATACCCGCTTTTTTCGCAAGCTTTATTCTCTCCGAATAAACTGCCGGAATCGTACCGTTGCCGCGGAGTCCCATACCCAGAACCTCAGTCAGGCAGTTCATGGAGTTAGCGGTATACATTCCGGAGCATGAGCCGCAGGTAGGACAGGCCTTGTTTTCATATTCCTCAACGTCCTCAAGGCTAATTTTGCCGGCAGAATAAGCGCCGACGGCTTCAAACATGCTTGAAAGACTGGTCTTGCCGCCGTTTACGTGCCCTGCAAGCATAGGGCCGCCGCTTACGAATATGGTAGGAACGTTTACTCTTGCCGCCGCCATAAGAAGTCCCGGAACGTTTTTATCGCAGTTGGGAACCATAACGAGAGCGTCAAAGTGGTGAGCAAGCGCCATGCATTCAGTTGAATCGGCAATAAGATCGCGGGTTACCAGAGAATATTTCATTCCCTTGTGTCCCATTGCAATACCGTCGCACACCGCGATTGCCGGAAATACTACGGGGGCGCCGCCGCCCATTGCGACGCCGAGCTTAACCGCCTCGACGATTTTATCTATGTTCATATGTCCCGGTACAATTTCATTGTATGACGAAACAATACCGACCAGCGGACGCTTCATTTCCTCGTGAGTCATTCCGAGAGCGTTGAACAGCGAACGCTGTGGAGCCATTTCAACTCCGTCGCAGAAAAAGTTTTCAGCCATTTTTATTACCTCGTTTTATTTATTTTACATCAATATCCGTTTTTATATTTCCCACATCAACCTTAACATTAGTTTTGATATCATCAGAATCATTTGAACATCCGACTAAAACTCCCAAAGAAACAATACAACAAATAAATATTAGAATTTTTTTCATGATATTTTCTCCAAAAAGCAAACTGCTTTCCCGACTTTGTAAATCAGGAAAGCAGCAGTTATTGATTATAAATGCCGGCCAGTCCGATTACAGCGATTTCTCGTTTAATCCAATACCGGATATAACAGCGTCAGTTTTATCAGTTATTGATAAACTTATCTTCTTCGTTGTTCCAGCTATAAAGCTTGCGGATTTCTTCGCCGACCTTTTCTGACGGATGCTCGGCGGCAAGCTTTCTCATAGCTCTGAAATGAGCCTGACCGCCTGCGGCAGACATATCGAGGAGGAATTCCTTTGCAAAGGAGCCGTCCTGAATATTTTTGAGTATCTGCTTCATAGCCTTCTTGGTATCGTCAGTGATGATCTTAGGACCTGTTATGTAATCGCCGTATTCAGCGGTGTTTGAAATAGAATATCTCATGCCGGCGAAGCCGCTCTGATAAATGAGGTCGACAATAAGCTTCATTTCATGAATACACTCGAAATAAGCGTTTCTCGGATCATATCCCGCTTCAACAAGAGTTTCAAAGCCCGCCTGCATAAGAGCGCATACGCCGCCGCAAAGAACTGCCTGTTCGCCGAAAAGATCTGTTTCTGTTTCTGTTCTGAAAGTTGTCTCAAGAACGCCCGCTCTTGCGCCGCCGATTGCAAGACCGTATGCGAGAGCCATATCCTGAGCCTTTCCTGACGCGTCCTGAGCAACTGCCACAAGACACGGAACGCCCTTTCCGGCCTGATATTCGCTTCTTACCGTATGACCGGGTCCCTTAGGAGCGATCATTGTAACGTCAACGAATGACGGAGGAACGATCTGACCGAAATGGATAGCGAAGCCGTGAGCAAACATGAGCATATCGCCTTCCTTGAGATTAGGCTCTATATCCTGCTTATACATAGCGGCCTGCTTCTCGTCATTGATAAGTATCATGATGATATCGGCCTGCTTTGCAGCCTCTGCGGCCGTAAACACTTCAAAGCCCTGTGCCTCGGCCTTTGCCCATGACCTGCTGCCTTCGTAAAGACCGATAATAACTCTTGCATTGTCTCCGAGAGATTCCTTGGCGTTAAGAGCATGAGCGTGTCCTTGGCTTCCGTAGCCGATAACCGCTATCGTCTTGCCGTAAAGTAAGGTTAAATCGCAGTCTTCCTGATAAAATACCTTTGCTGAATTTGACATTATAAAGACTCCTTTTACAATATAATAATTTATTGGACAGCCGACGAGATTAATTTTTTCTCAGACAATTGCTGCCTCTTTCAAGAGCTACTATACCCGTACGGCATATCTCCATTATGCCGAAGGGCTTTACAAGCTCAATAAAAGCGTTGATTTTTGAGCTTTCTCCGGTTATTTCAATGCAGAGGGCGTCCGGAGAATAATCTACGATCTTGGAACGGAAAACGTCTACCGCGGCGAGTATATCCTGTCTTGTCCTGGAATCGTTCTTGATTTTGATAAGAAGAAGCTCTCGGGTGACAGTTTCGTCGCGCTCCATAATCTGAACCTGCTTTACGTCGTGAAGCTTACTGAGCTGTTTGATAATCTGAGTTTTTGAATATTCGTCGCCTCTCATGGAAATGGTTATCCTTGAAAATTCAGGCGATTCTGTCTCGCCGACGGTCAGCGTATCAATGTTAAAGCCTCTTCTTGTGAACATGCTTGAAACTCTTGTTAAAACTCCGAATCTGTTTGAAACAAGTATACTGAAAACATATTTTTCCATCAGATTTCACCTCCGCGGATTTCTGTTATAATATCGTCGATAGAGCCGCCCGGAGGAAGCATAGGAAGAACAAATTCATCCTTATCTATTTTGCAGTCTATAACCGCCGGACGCTTTGCCTCAGCGGCCTTATCCAAAGCCTCTGAAAGCTCCGCTGTGTCTGACGCTCTAAAGCCCAAAGCGCCGAAGGCCTCCGCAAGCTTTACAAAATCGGTCTGACGGCAGAGCGTCGTATTTGAATAGTGCTTGTTGAAAAACAGCGTCTGCCATTGCCTTACCATTCCCAGAACCCCGTTGTTCATAATTACGATGATTACCGGAATGTTGCATGAAACTGCGGTTGCCAGCTCGTTTAGATTCATTCCGAAGCTTCCGTCGCCTGTGAAAAGAACGGTCGGTTTCCGCGAAGCCGTATACGCGCCGACAGCGGCTCCCAAACCAAAGCCCATAGTGCCTAAGCCGCCGCTTGAGATGAATGTTCTCGGCTTTTCGAATTTGTATCTCTGCGCAACCCACATCTGATGCTGTCCTACGTCGGTTACTATAATAGCGTCGTCAGGCATTTTTTTATTGACTGTGTCTATAATATCATAGGGAGTCATAGCGCTTGACTTTGCAGTCATTCCGGCTTCCTCAGCCTTGAATTTTTCTATTTCGGCATTCCATTCAGGACGCTGCTGCTTTTTAAGCATAGAATTAAGCTTTGAAAGTATTTCCTTAACATCCCCGTTTAATCCGAGATGGCTGGTTACGTTCTTATCTATTTCCGCGTCGTCTACGTCAATATGTATTATATTGCAGTTTCTAACGTAAACGTCCTTGTTTCCCGTCGCTCTGTCGCTGAATCTGGCGCCCGCGGCAATAACCAGATCCGCTTCGGCCTGAGCCATAGATGACGCGTAATGTCCGTGCATTCCCTGCATTCCGAGGAATCTCGGATTTGAACATGGAACGGCGGAAACGCCCATCATACTGCATCCGATCGGAGCGTCGATAAGCTCGGCAAATTCCATGACCTCGCTTCCCGCGTTTCCTGAGATTATACCGCCGCCGCAGTAGATATAGGGCTTGCGTGCTTTGGCTATCATTTCCGCGGCAATTTTAAGCTGCTCGTCGCTTGCTTGGGGATTTTTATAAGGCTCGAACGGCTTTTTATTTTCAAACTCTGTCGTGGCTATCTGAACGTCCTTGGGAACGTCTACCAGAACAGGTCCGGGACGTCCCGATTTTGCTATCCTGAAAGCTTCTCTCAGCGTATCCGCAAGCTCGTCTACGTCCTTTACAATATAATTGTGCTTTGTTACCGGCAGGGTAACTCCGCAGATATCAACCTCCTGAAAGCTGTCTCTGCCCAGCAGACTGCACGGAACGTTGCCGGTTATTGCGACTACCGGAACAGAATCCAGATAAGCGGTCGCTATTCCGGTTACAAGGTTTGTAGCTCCCGGACCGGACGTTGCAAGAACGACGCCTGTTTTTCCGGTTGATCTTGCATAGCCGTCCGCGGCGTGAGCCGCGCCCTGCTCATGGGCCGTTATTATATGCTTTATGCGGTCCTGATTTTCGTAAAGAGCGTCGTATATATTTATAACCTGACCTCCGGGATAGCCGAAGATACAGTCGCAGCCCTGTTCTAACAGAACCTCGATTATAATCTGTGAACCTGATAATTTCATAAGTAAAATCCTTTCGATAAAAATATGTTAAAAAGCCTGCGGAAATCTTTACCGCAGGACTGCTGAGTATATCTAAAATAAAAATAAATATAGCAGGTGAAACTCAGACTCGGTAAATCGCCGGCTCTCCCGGCATAATAATCAAGCTTGAAGCGGAAAACACTTCGGCAAATCTATTCACATTTATTTTAATCATCCGGGAAAACCTCCTTTAATCCTATTTTGAATACTATTAAATATATCACGATTAAATAAAAGTTTCAATAGATAATTTTATTTTTGTAGAATTTGAACATATAAATCACGGGAAATCATGCCGTCGGTTAACGGTTTAACAACAATCGAACGGAAAAATTCAGCCGCGGAAGATTCAAATCATTAAAATTATACCACAATTCAGATATTATTTCAATATACCGGAAGAAAAAAGGTATAAAAAAGATTTACATAACAAAAACAAACTGGTATTTTCAACCTTGACATTATCTTTACAAACGGGTATACTATTAATGAATTGTTCAAAGACATAAGGGGAGGATATTATGCCCGCTGACTATTCGGTTCTTATGGCGGTTTATGCCAAGGAAAAACCGGAAAACCTGCGTGAAAGTATAAAAAGCATGGTAGAACAGACTGTCGCGCCGAACGATTTCGTTATTGTCTGCGACGGTCAGCTTACCTCTGCTCTTTATCTTGTTATAGACGAATTTAAGGAAAGATATCCTTATATCAACGTAATCTACTCTGAAAAAAACAGAGGACTGGCCGCGGCTTTAAGCAATGGTCTGAATTACTGCAAAAATGATATAGTAGCAAGAATGGACAGCGACGATATAGCCTTTCCCGACAGAATGAGGCTTCAGCTTGACGCTTTCAGGGAACAGGGCGCGGATATAGTAAGCGGTACTGTGACGGAATTTGAAGGGGATATAAGCAACGCTCTTGCTGTCAAGGAGCTTCCCGAAACACCGGAGGAAATAAAAAAATATGCCGGCAGGAGAAATCCGTTTAATCATCCCTGCACAGCGTTCCGAAAGCAGCAGGTTTATGTGTCCGGAGGATATATGGAGTGCCGCTGGTTCGAGGATTATTATCTTTGGCTTAGAATGCTCCGCCGCGGCTGCAAGGCGTATAATATACGTCAGCCGCTGCTTTACATGAGAGCGGGAAGAGGTATGTACGGCAGGAGAGGCGGTCTTGATTATACGATAGCGGCGTTGAAATTCCGCAGGAGAATATACAGAGAGGGATTTTGCGGATTCGGTGATTTTTTAGCGGCCTGCGCCGCACATATAGCGGTCGGACTTGTTCCCAACAGGCTTCGCATATTTCTTTATTCGAAATTTCTGAGAAAGCGGAGGGATAAATGAGCTTTTTAAGAATGGCTCCGAGAAGGATATGGTCCTTTTTGAATATCGTCAACAGCGTTGTTCCCAAAAATGAAAGAAAAATATTTTTATATTCTAACATGGGCTTCCGCGACAATATCAGGGCGGTTTACGATTATCTTATTGAAAACGGCTATAACAGTCGTTTTAAGATAATATGCAGCCTTGACGACAGAGCCGTTGTAAAACGGGAAAAAAACGTTAAGCTTATAAACAACCTCAGGGGGCTTTTCAGCTTTTTTACCTGTAAATATGTTTTCTACTGCTTCGGGAAATATCCCGTAAAGCCGAAAAGAGGGCAGAAGGTTTTTAATCTCTGGCACGGCATGCCGCTTAAAAGAATAGGAAATATGCTTCCGGGATATGAAAAAACCGATTATAATTATTTTACCGGAATATTGTGCACCTCCGAGTTTTTCCGAGATATAATGAAAAAAAGCTTTAGCTGCGACGACGGTCAGATCATAATCTGCGGGCAGCCCAGAACTGACGAAATGATAAAAAGCGCGTCTGTAAAACATTCAGACGGCGACAGACTTCTGCTCTGGCTTCCCACCTTCCGTCAGGGGCATGCGGACGAGCTTGATATTCTTAATCCAGAACAGTTTAAACGCCTTGATTCCCTCTGCGGCAAATACGGCTGGAAAGTGACGATCAAGCTTCATCCGCTGTCGGAGTCCTCGCCGGACAGGTTAAGAAAATTCAATAATATAAGCGTAATAGATCAGGAAACCTTTGAAAAAAACGGCGTGGGACTGTATTCCCTGCTCGGAAGGGCGGACGCTCTGATAACCGATTATTCGTCGGTTTATTTTGATTATCTGCTTCTTGACCGTCCTATCGGTTTCGCGGTAGGCGATATGAAAGATTATGAAGGAGAGCGCGGCTTTACAGTGGATAATCCGTATGAATATATGCCTGGCGAAAAGTTTTCAGACGGCGAGGGAATGCTGGAGTTTGTACGTTCTGTTTTCAGCGGCATAGATCTTTACGGGGCAAAGCGAAGGGAAATGAACGATATTTTCAATAAATATCAGGACGGTCAAAACTGCCGCAGAGCTGTCGAGGCTGTCGGAATAAGGTAAACGAGATGAGTATAAAGGAAAAAATAAAGGAAGTTGCGTTCTTAAAGAAGCTTTTAAAACGACTTTATCTTAAAATCAGGTCGGATATATTCGTTAAGCTTTCTCAAAGGGAAAAGACTGACGCCAAGCTCGTGGTTTTCGAATCCTTTCAGGGCAGAAGCTATTCGTGCAGTCCAAAGGCTATATACGAGTATATGCAGAAGGCTCCTGAATTTGCGGATTACCGCTACGTTTGGGTTTTCCGTGATATTAAGTCTCATGGAAGCTTTGCTGAAAACACAAGTCTTGTAAAATTTGATTCTGATAAAGCGTACAGGGCGTATGCCCGGGCGGGCACATGGATAGTTAATTCAAGGCTCAGGGATTTTATCTTCCCCAGAGCGGATCAGCGTTATATACAGTGCTGGCACGGTACTCCGTTTAAAAAAATAGGCTGCGACATTGAAGCGGCGGGAAACGCAACCTCTACGGTTGACGAAATCCGCAGGGAATATACAAAAGAGGCGGAAAAAATAACCGCTATGATCTCACAGTCGCCATTTTGCACTCAGAAGCTTATATCGGCTTTTAATCTGGACAGGCTCGGCAAAGAAAATATTATATTGGAAACCGGATATCCGAGAAACGACGAGCTTTTTAATTACAGCGGAGAAAAAGTTGAAAGAATAAAGGAAAGCTTTAATATACCGGAAGAAAAGCTTGTGATTCTTTATTGCCCTACGTTCCGCGATAATCAGTTCGGCGGCGCGGGCTACACCTTAAAGCTTTCAATGGATTTTGAAAGCCTGCGTCTCAAATGCGGCGATGATTTTGTTATACTTTTCAGGGCGCATTATTTTGTGGCGGATAATTTTGATTTTGAAAGGTTCGGAGGCTATGTGCTGGACGCGTCCGATTATGGAGACATAAACGATCTGTATATTATAAGCGATGTTCTGATAACCGATTATTCAAGCGTTTTTTTTGATTATGCTAACCTGAACAGACCGATGCTGTTTTATTTATATGACGTAAGCGAATATATGACGAGAATGAGAGACTTTTATTTCGGTACCGCAATGCTTCCGGGCTTTACGGCTCAGACGCAGTCAAAGCTTGAGGAATGTCTGAAAATGGTTTTGAACGATCTGAGAGCCGGAGGAAACGGGCTATTAAAATATGAATCGGTTCTGAAGGCCTTTAGAAAGAAATTCAATCCATATGACTGCGGAAGCTGCGCTAAGAAGGCTGTAATCGAAATATTCAAATAAACCGGAGATGATAAAATGGTAAAGAGAAAAACGCGTTTCGGATTGACTGAGATAGTTTCCGAACACAGAGGACAGTGGAAAAAAATATGGATGCTTGCGGTAAACGATCTTATAAAAAAATACAAGGGTTCCGTTATGGGGCCTTTATGGGCGCTGATTAAACCGTCGTTTACGCTGTTTATATTATGGTTTGCCTTTACTGTGGGAATAAGAAACAGCGGGATGGTAAGCGGCTATCCGAGGTTTGTCTTTATGCTTTCAGGATATATTCCGTGGTTTTTTATAAATGAGGAAATCGTAGGCGGATCCCGTTCTATCAGAAACAACAGTCAGTTTGTGACGAAGCTTTCCTTTCCGGTATCTAATATAATGACCTTTAATGCGCTTGGTTTGCTGATTGTCCACATAGGCATGTGCGTTATAATGTATATTATGCTTATATTTATGGGATACGGACCGTCCGTTTACAATCTTCAGTTTTTCTACTATATGCCGATGATGTTCCTGTTTCTGCTGGCTCTTTCTTGGGCGACGGCGCCTCTGAGCGCGTTCAGCAGGGATTTTGAAAATCTTATTAACTCAATTATGACCGGCCTTTTCTGGCTTTCAGGCATATTCTGGAACACATATGAGGTGCAGAGCAGAATTTTAAAAACGGTTATGTATTTTAATCCGCTGAATTATTTTATAAACGGTTACAGGAAATGCTTTCTTTACCATGAATTTATTTTCGACAGCAATTACACTACGGAAACCCTTGTATTCTTTGCGGAGTTTCTGCTTATTATCTTCTTAGGCTCGCATTATTACAGAAAGCTTAGAAAAATCCTACCCGATGTTCTTTAAAATAACAACAAAGGAGCGGCAGTCATGAGCAAAACCGTAATAAAGTTTGAAAATGTCAGTAAAGAATATTTTCTTTATAAAAATGAAAAAGCAAGATTCAAGGCTATTTTCAACAATAATAAGGGCGTCAAGCGCCATAAGGTATTGGACGGCATTTCATTCGAGATAAAAGAAGGAGAATCAGTCGGAATAATAGGTAAAAACGGCGCGGGAAAATCGACTCTGCTGAAAATGATAACCGGCGTGTCCTTCGCAACCTCCGGAGATATATACGTAAACGGCAAGGTGGCGGCGCTTTTAGAGCTTACGGCCGGTTTTTCCGGGGATATGACGGGCAGGGAAAATATTTATCTTAAGTGCTATCTGCTCGGTCTTGAAAAGTCCGAGATAAGTGAAATAGAGAATAGTATAATTGAATTTGCAGCGCTGGGAGAATATATTGATCAGCCGGTAAGAACCTATTCAAGCGGTATGAAAATGCGTCTGGGCTTTGCTATAAATATAAATATACGTCCGGATATACTTGTTATAGACGAGGCTCTCAGCGTGGGGGACGCCGAATTCAGAAAAAAATGCGAGGCCAGAATAAGAAAACTGCGAGATTCGGGCATAACCGTTTTATTTGTAAGTCATTCTATGGCGAGCATGAGCGACACATGCAGCAGGGCTATTTATTTGAACGGCGGAAAGATTGTTTTTGACGGGGACGTCTGCGAAGCGTTTGAAAGGTATAACGGAAAGAAAAAGTGAGTTTATTGTTAAGAACTTTATTATGATAGACCGGTCAAACGTGCCCAAAACATTTGTTATGTGACGACGATATACAGAAACAAACCCTCAGGAAATAAAAATCCTGAGGGTTGATAAATTTAATTACTGTTAAACTAAAAGCTATAGTTAAAATTCAGCCTGTAATTGAAGATTTCTATTTCAGCAAGTCTTGATGTATCATCTTGTCTTGCTTGACGTATATTAATCATTTTTTTACCTCAAATTTCTGTTTATTGCTTTTAATTATAACAAAGTAAACGATATGAGTCAATACAATAAAAATACTTAAAGCCTTTGATACTTTAACTTCAAAGGCTTTTGGTATTTTAATCATCGTTTTTTAACTATTTCCGCATATTTTTTCTAAAAAATATCTGTGTACTGAAACGTCGTTTGTAAGCTCCGGATGGAATGCGGTAACAAGCTGCTTATCCTGTCTTGCCGCGACTATTTTGCCTCCGCAGACAGCAAGAGGCTTAACCCCTTCGCCTGCCTCTTCGATATACGGCGCTCTTATAAAAGTCATTGGGATTTTTCCTATTTCGTCAAAGCTTTCTTCCGCGTTGAAGCTTCCGAGCTGACGTCCGTAGGCGTTTCTTTTGGCGGTAATCCGCATTGTGCCTAAGTGAACGGATTCGTCGCCGAGGATTTTTTCCGCAAGCAGAATAAGACCGGCGCATGTGCCGAATACGGGCATACCGCCCTGTATAAGCTTTCTCAGCGGATTCATTAATTCAAGCTCGTTTAAGAGCTTTCCCATGACCGTGCTTTCTCCGCCCGGCAGCACCGCCGCGTCCATGCCCTGCTCTATATCCTTTTTCTGCCTTATTTCAAAGACATCGGCGCCTAAAGACGCAAGCATTTTTTCATGTTCAGTAAACGCTCCCTGCAAAGCCAGTACGCCGACCTTCATTATTTCCCTCTTTCTGCCATAAGCAAAGCTATTTCCTGCTCGTTTATTCCGACCATTGCTTCTCCGAGATCCTCGGAAAGCTCTGCGAGCATTTTGTAATCGTTAAAATTGGTTACGGCTTTTACTATTGCAGCCGCACGTTTGGAGGGATTTCCCGATTTGAAGATTCCCGAACCGACGAATACTCCCTCTGCGCCAAGCTGCATCATAAGAGCGGCGTCCGCCGGAGTCGCAACGCCTCCCGCCGCAAAGTTTACAACAGGCAGTCTTTTGTTTTCTGCAACATATCTTACAAGGTCATAATCAACCTGCAAGTCCTTTGCCGCCTGATAAAGCTCGTCTTCGGACATTGACGAAATTCTGCGGATTTCTCCCTGCATCGTTCTCATATGTCTGACAGCCTGAACGACATCTCCGGTACCAGGCTCGCCCTTTGTTCTTATCATAGACGCGCCCTCGCTGATTCTTCTGAGAGCTTCCCCTAAATCCTTGGCGCCGCATACGAACGGAACCTCGAATTTTGTCTTGTCGATATGATATTTATCATCGGCCGGCGAGAGCACTTCGCTTTCATCTATATAGTCAATTTCTATAGCCTGCAAAATCTGAGCCTCGGCAAAATGTCCTATCCTGCATTTTGCCATAACCGGTATTGACACCGCCTCCTGTATTCCCTTTATCATTTTAGGATCGCTCATTCTGGCGACGCCTCCTGCCGCCCTTATATCGGCAGGTATCCTTTCAAGCGCCATTACCGCGCATGCGCCGGCCTTTTCAGCTATTTCCGCCTGTTCGGGAGTTGTAACGTCCATAATAACTCCGCCCTTGAGCATCTGTGCAAGCTCCTTATTCAGTTCATAACGGTTATTTGCCATATTAATCTCCATTCTGCCGCTTTCGGAATCAGCGAATATAATAATGAAAATATCTCTGCGGCTTTATGTATTTTCATTTGATCTGTCGTACTAACGATTTATCAGTATAATATTAATATTTTTTACGCTGATTGCCGCTTGACTGTTTTTATAAAGTACGATATAATATTAATACTGAATTGACATTATTTCAATAACCAATTTTAATATTTTTTATAAGGTCGATTTTATATGCTAACTTTTAATTTAGATCCTCAATCTCATATTCCGTTATACAGTCAGCTTTACAGCGCTGTCAGAAGCTCTATAGAAAAAGGTGAAATAGCCGCAGGAGAGCGGCTGCCGTCGAAAAGAGAGCTTGCCTCGCATCTGAAAATAAGCGTTGTTACAGTTGAAAGCGCTTATTCTCAGCTTTGCGCAGAGGGCTATATTCATTCGAAGCCGGGCAGCGGTTTTTATGCTGAAAAAATACAATCAAGGCTTGCTTCTGAAAATATGGATATTCCGCATATAGACAAGGATCCGCCGGAAGACAATTATAAATATGATTTTGGTACTAACCGCGCTGACACGGCCTTCTTTCCGTTTTCATCATGGGCAAAGCTTTCAAGGGAGGTGCTGAACAGTCAAAGCGAAGATCTGCTTAATTCCTGCGGTCCTTATGGTACGGCGGAGCTGAGAGTGCAGATAGCGGCATATCTTAAAAGCTTCCGCGGTATGAATGTAAACCCAAAACAAATCGTTGTGGGAGCGGGCTCAGAATATCTTACGGGACTTATTATACAGTTATTGGGGAGGGAACGTTCCTATGGAATAGAAAATCCCGGATATGGGAAAATATATCGAATATTCAAGCAAAACTGCATGAAAACTGTACCGATAGCTATGGACGGTTACGGCGCGGATATAAGAAATGTATTTGATAATACTGATATTTTTCATATTACGCCCTCCCATCACTTTCCACTCGGAACAATAATGCCCGTCAGCCGCCGTCAGGAAATTTTAGGCATGGTTTATTCTGAAAACGGAAAATATATAATTGAGGACGATTACGACAGTGAATTCAGATTTTCCGGTAAACCGATACCGACTCTTCAAAGCATGGATACCGGCGAACGCGTTATATATATTAATACTTTCACAAAGACGCTTGCTCCGTCAATGAGAATAAGCTATATGGTTCTTCCGCCTCATCTTGTAACGGCCTACCGTAAAAGGCTTGGATTTTACGCCTGCACTGTTCCGGTTTTCGAGCAAATTACTTTATCGGAATTTTTAAAGCAGGGTTTCTTTGAGAGGCATATCAGCCGCATGAGAAAGCTTTACAGAAAGAAGCGGGACATTTTTCTGACAGCGGCGGAGGAATGGAAAAGAAAAGGGACGGTTATTATAAGCGGTGAGGATTCGGGACTTCATTTTCTTATGCGCGTCAGAAATTCAATGACTGAAAGCGGGCTTTTGGAGTCGGCGGCGGCACACGGAATAGGACTTCACGGATTGTCCGAATATTACTGGACGGATAAAGAGTCGGCGCCCGAAAGCCGAATCGTCATAGGCTATTCGGGAATGGACGGCGAAGCGATAAGAGAAGCGGCCTCACTGCTTGGAGAAATATGGAGACTTTAAAATAATAAAAAAGTACCGGATATTATTCCGGTACTTTTCATATATAATATATTAACCCATTATAACTGTGATTTTGTTTTCTGTCGCGAGCTTATCAGCCGGAATGTAATTACCCTCCAGTTTTTCTCCGTTGAGTACGATTTCCCTTACTCCGCTCTGAACATGCTCCGCATTCTGAACTTCAATAGAAAGCTGTTTTCCTCTGAATGATTTCTCGATTCTGAAACCGTCCCATTCAGATGGAATTGCAGGAGAAACAGTCAGTCCGTCGGCGTCGGGACGCATTCCGCAGATACCCTCCACACAGCCAACCATAACAGTTGAGGCTGTTCCGGTAAGCCAATGAACATGAGAGCGTCCCTCATAAGGAGAAGCCTTGCTTTCAGTGAACTGTCCGTGAGCATAAGGCTCGATAACTCTTATTTCCGCCTTGTCGTTCATTGCCGCCGGAGAGCTTTCCATAAAGTATTCAAACGCTCTGTCGCCGTGACCTATCAGGGATTCGGCAAGAATGAGCCAGCCCTGCGACTGAGAGAATATTCCCCCGTTTTCCTTTGTATCGGCGTTGAAAATATGCATTAAAGCGCCGTCAAAGTAATGATCCTTATAGGGAGGATCTAAAAGCTTAGCGCCGTATGGAGTATTGAGTATATCGTGAACGCTGTTCAAAGCGTCCTCCGCCTGCTTGTTCGAAGCGAATTTTGAGATTACGCTCCAGCTCTGAGGATTAAGCCACATGCTTGCTTCAGGATCGTTCTTTGCTCCTACGATTACGCCGTCTTCGCGTATTCCTCTTATAAATCTGTCCTCGTCCCAGCACTTTTCAAGCGACGCGCCTAATTCGGACTGAACCTTTTCAATATAAGAAACATATTCTATATCGTTTCTTTCAGCCGCCATATCCTTTATTACAGACATTGCATAATAAAGCTGGAATGCTACAAAGGTGGATTCGCCCTTTGCGCCCATTCTCAGGCAGTCGTTCCAATCGGCGTGAAGTCCGGCCGGCATAGCGTGAGCGCCGAGTCTTTCCATTGAAAAGCGTATGGCGTTTTTAAGATGATCGTAAACTGAAGCCTCGCCGCCGTTGGCATATACGATTACCTCGTCAAGAAAGCTCTTGTTGCCGCTTTCTCCGATATATTTAACGATAGTCGGAAACAGCCATAATGCGTCGTCTGCACGGTATGAAGGGTGTCCTGTTTCCTTAACGTATTCCGGATCGTCCGGCGTATTTTCATGACCGGCGTTATGATTGAATTTTACAAGAGGCAGACCGCCGCCGTTATCAACCTGCGCCGAAAGCATAAAGCGGATTTTATCCGCCGCCGTCTCCGGATCAAGGTGAATAATGCCCTGTATGTCTTGAACGGTGTCGCGGTAGCCGTAGCCGTTTCTGAGTCCGCAGTAAACGAATGAAGCCGCTCTTGACCATATAAAGGTTATAAAGCACTGGAAAGCGTTCCATACGTTTATCATATTATTAAATTCTTCTGACGGAGTTTCAACCTGAAAACGGTTGAGAGTAGAATGCCAGTAGCTCTTAAGCTCTGCTATTTCCCTGTCCGCCCTGCCTTTTTCTTTGTATTCCTCAAGGATAGCGCTTGCTTCCCTGTTATCCTTCTGACCTAAAATATATATAAGCTCGGCAGTCTGTCCCGGCTCAAGAGTAATATCCGATTGCAGCGCTCCGCAGGAGTTGGAGTTATAATTCATAGAGCCGTCAAGCCTGCCCTTTTCAACTGCCTCGGGATTTGAATAGGTTCTGTAAGAGCCGATAAAGCTGTCGGGATTTCCGCAGGCTGCCGTCACGTCGGCGCCTACCATACCGAAAAATCTTTCGCGGTGGTTTGAGCCTGTTTCGTCCCTGCCTGAATTTTCGTTGATGTGCTGAAGAATCTTGTTGCCCTCAAAGCTTGTTCTGGTAATAAAAAGCGTATACTGCAGATTTACCTGATCCTGTTCATAGTTGTTGTCATTGGTAAATTCCACAAAGCCGAAAACAGAAAGCTTTCTTGGCTTTGAATCGTTATTTGTTATTTTGCTGCGCCATACCTCGTAGGTTTTTCCGTTCGGCACATAATAAGCGGTTTCAGCGGCTATATTCTCATATTCCGAGCTTATAACCGTATAAGCGGTACCGTGGCGGCATTCGCTTTTATACTTGTCCAGAGGCTTTCCCACAGGCTGCCATGAAGCAGACCAGTAATCAGCCGTATCGTTATCTCTTATATAGATATAACGGCCGGGCAGAGCCATCATGGAATTGAAGCGGAAACGGCTGATTCTGCCGTTGGCGCCGGATTTTACAAAGCTATAGCCGGCGGCATTGTTTGAAATGATAGCGCCGTATTCAGGCGAGCCGAGGTAATTCACCCACGGCGCCGGCGTATCAGGCTTAGTTATGACATATTCCTTGTTTTTAAGGTCAAAATAACCATAGTTCATCGTCAGATCTCCTTTTAGCTGAATAGTAAAAGATTCGCTTCGCCTTCCGGCATAAAGCTAATAATATGATACCATTTAATAAGATATATTTCAAGGGGGTATATAAAATTTTTTCTTTTGTCTATCAGGTATATTAATGAAAGGAATTTTTTTATTTAACACTTCCATTTTTTATGGAAAAGTAGTATAATAATAAAGATTAAGCAAAAGACTATTAAGATTGGAGGTTTTTCCTTTTCGGGAAATACGTACTTAACATGAAACCATATCTTAAAAGAGCGTGGGCGGAAATAAGTCTGAGCGCACTTGAAAAAAACATAAGAGCGATTAAATCAACGCTTTTCAGGGAAACGTCTTTGATGGCCGTAATTAAGGCTAACGCTTACGGTCACGGCGAGGACGGCATACTGAAAAAGCTTTGCGAATGCGGAGTAAAATATTTTGCCGTATCTAATCTTGACGAGGCGGTGAGCGTCAGAAGTCATTGTCCCGAGGGAGAAATACTTATTCTCGGCTACACTCCCCCTGAGTTTGCGGATGAGCTTGTAGAAAATAACATAATACAGGGAGTGCTTTCGCTTGACTACGCCGGAGAGCTATGCAAAAACGCCAAGGCGGCGGTTCGCTGCCATATAAAGATAGACACCGGAATGGGCAGAATAGGACTTAAATATCGCGCTCCGGAGGAATGCGCCGTCGAAATAAGAAATATTCTCTCGCTTGATAAACTGAGCGTAGAAGGATTATACACTCATTTTGCGGCAGCCGACGCAGATGATGAGGAAAGCTGTGAATATACCGAACGTCAGGCGGATTTTATTATCAGAACCTACGATCTTCTTAAATCAGAAGGAATCGTTCTTCCGCACCTGCATTTCCTCAACAGCGCAGGGCTTTGCTATCACAACAATAAAAGAAGCACTCTTGCCCGGGCGGGAATTATAATGTATGGGCTTCACCCTAATTACCCGTTGAAGCTGCCGATAGAGGTAGAGCCGGTAATGACGCTCAAGGCTGTCGTTTCTCAGGTCAAGGAGCTTGGGAAGGGAGACAGTGTAAGCTACGGCAGAATATACCGCGCGCCTGAGGATAATATAAGGGCCGCGACGGTAACGGTCGGTTATGCGGACGGCTATTCAAGGCTTCTTTCTGAAAAGGCGGAGGTACTGGTAAACGGGAAGCGATGTCCTGTTATAGGCAGAATATGCATGGATCAGCTTGTGCTGGACGTTTCGCATGCCGGAAACGTCAGGGAGGGCGATATTGTTACGCTTATAGGAAGAGACGGAAACGAAGAAATAACCGCCGACGAGTTAGCGTCGCTTTACGGAACTATCGGCTATGAGGTCGTATGCGGCATATCTAAAAGAGTGCCCAGAATATATGTGGACTAACGATATTTGGAGGAATATGATTTGACTGAATTACAAAGGGAAATAAACAAAAGGCGCACGTTCGCCATTATATCGCATCCTGACGCCGGAAAAACCACTCTTACCGAAAAGCTTCTGCTTTACGGAGGCGCAATAAATCAGGCGGGCAGCGTTAAAGGAAAAAAATCAGACAGACACGCGGTTTCGGACTGGATGGAGATAGAAAAACAGAGAGGAATCTCGGTTACGTCATCTGTGCTTCAGTTCCGTTACAGGGATTTCTGCATAAATATTCTGGATACGCCGGGACATCAGGACTTTTCCGAGGACACCTACCGAACGCTGATGGCAGCGGATTCCGCGGTAATGGTTATCGACGCGTCGAAGGGGGTTGAAAACCAGACCAGAAAGCTTTTTAAGGTTTGCGTAATGAGGAATATACCGATATTTACGTTTATAAATAAAATGGACAGAGAATCGCGTAATCCCTTCGATCTTCTTGAACAGATAGAAGATGAGCTTGGCATAAAAACCTATCCCGTAAACTGGCCTATCGGATCGGGCAGGGAATTCAAGGGCGTTTACGACCGCGGAACAGGTCGTATAATCAGCTTTGAGGCGAACGGCGGAAGCCGTCAGGCGGACGCGGTAGAGGCAAGTCTTTCCGACAGTTCTCTTGACAGTCTTATCGGCGCAGAGCGTCGTGAAGCTCTCGTGGAGGATATTGAATTGCTCGACGGTGCAAGCGAGGAATTTGATATGGAACAGGTAAGAAACGGAAAGCTTTCTCCGGTATTTTTTGGCTCAGCGCTTACCAATTTCGGAGTACAGCCGTTTTTGGAAAGCTTTCTTGATATGACCACATCTCCGCTTCCGAGAATCTGCGCCGAGGGAAGCGCGGATCCGTTTGACGAGGAATTTTCAGCCTTCGTGTTCAAAATACAGGCGAACATGAATAAGGCTCATCGTGACAGACTGACGTTTATGAGAATATGCTCGGGTAAGTTCGAAAGGGATATGGAGGTTGTGCATGTCCAGAGCGGCAAGAAAATGCGTCTTTCGCAGCCCCAGCAGATGATGGCGCAGGAGCGTGAAATAATTGAAAGCGCGTATGCGGGAGATATAATCGGCGTTTTTGATCCCGGTATTTTCTCTATCGGCGACACTGTTTGCTCTCCGAAAAAAAAGGTTACCTTTGAGGGCATACCTACCTTCGCTCCCGAGCATTTTGCAAGGATTAGGCATAAGGATACCCTGAAGAGAAAGCAGTTTGTCAAGGGCACGGAACAGATTGCGCAGGAGGGCGCAATTCAGATATTCAAGGAGCCTTATACCGGCATGGAAGAGGTTATTGTCGGAGTTGTCGGCGTTTTGCAGTTCGAGGTATTCGAATACCGCATGAAAAACGAATATAACGTTGAGATAATCCGCGAGCCTCTGCCGTATTCATATATCAGATGGATTGATAAAAGTCCCGTCGAGCCTAAGGAGCTTATAATAAGCTCAGATACCAAGCTTGTTCAGGATTTCAAGGATAATTTCCTGCTGCTGTTTTCAAGCGAATGGAACATTAAATGGGCTTTGGATAAAAACGAGGGGCTGGAGCTTTCAGACTTCAACAGATAAAATAAAAGCCTTTCTGATAGAAAGGCTTTTAATTTTAGCTTTTAGAAAAAGCAAAGCAAAATATTTTTGCTTTATGAAAAGCAAAGAAAAGTATTTTTCATTTCTTTGCACGCAAGATTTAGCTTTTACGAAAAGCATAGTAAAAGTTATTTTTCATTTCTTTGTTCGCACAAAGAAACGAAACAAAGAAATGCGCCGGCTC
>ERZ779866.802-NODE-802-length-34144-cov-8.209833_pt1 | contig 34144 bp, 33 predicted proteins | sample MGYA00511248_ERZ779866 | MGnify/ENA primary metagenome ERZ779866 (study PRJEB29588, sample SAMEA2155758) | human gut metagenome | biome: human gut; feature: human-associated habitat; material: faeces | place: Denmark | collected 2008/2010 ... | reverse complement strand
CTGCTCCAGCTCACAGACGTAGTACCCCCGCTTGGGCAGGGTATAGAGGAACCCCTCCGCCACCAGTTGGGCATAGGCACTCTCCACGGTGATGGTGCTCACCCCCAGGTTTTTGGCAAAACTCCGTTTGGAGGGCAGCTTCGTTCCCGCCGCCGCCGCGTCCATTCCCATCACGGACCGGATCTTTACCCGGATCGGCGCTTCCGATAGCCTGGCCGCAGGACAAAGCACCTTTATGGTGGAAATGAGCGAGATGAGCAACATCCTGCGCCATGCCACGGAAAATAGCCTCCTCATTATCGATGAGATCGGCCGGGGCACCAGTACCTTCGACGGCTTGAGCATTGCCTGGGCAGTGCTGGAGCACATTGCAGACCGGGGAAAGTGCGGCGCCAAGACCCTGTTCGCCACCCACTACCACGAGCTGACAGAGCTGGAAGGCAAGATCCCAGGCGTTAAAAACTATCGGGTCTCGGTGAAAGAGGTGGGGGAGGATATCATCTTCCTGCGCAAAATCGTCCGGGGCGGGGCGGATAAGAGCTTCGGCATCCAGGTGGCCAGGCTGGCCGGGCTGCCCGACGAGGTGATCGCCCGGGCCAAGGAGATCCTGGTCCAGCTTGAGGCTTCGGATATCAACCACCGGGCCATTTTGGAATCCGCCCAAGAGGAGGAACCGGATCAGCAATTGACCCTGTTCGGCTCCGCCGGCTCCGACGACATCATCCAGGACCTTCAGGGGCTGGATATCAACGCCCTGACCCCCATGGAGGCCCTCAATACCCTTTACGACCTGCACATGCGTGCAAAGCTGCGATAACCCATGCAAAAGATCCAGGTTTTGAGCCAACAGATCGCCAACCAGATCGCTGCCGGCGAGGTGGTGGAACGGCCAGCTTCCATTGTGAAGGAGCTGGTGGAAAACGCCATCGACGCCGGGGCCACCGCCATTACGGTGGAGATCCAAGAGGGCGGCATATCCTATTTGCGGGTGACGGACAATGGCTCCGGCATCGAAGCCGACCAGGTGCCCGTGGCCTTTTTACGCCATGCCACCAGCAAGATCGCCAATGCGGCGGATCTGGACCAGATCCAGACCCTGGGGTTCCGCGGGGAAGCCCTGGCGTCCATTGCAGCGGTGTCTAAGGTATCCTTGACCACCCGCACCCAGCAGGCGGAATCCGGCACCAACATCGTGATCCACGGGGGCGAGGTGCGCTCCTGCCAACCGGCTGCCTGCGCCGGGGGCACCAGCATCGAGGTGGAGGACGTTTTTTACAACGTGCCTGCCCGCAGGAAGTTCTTGAAAAGCCAGCGGGCGGAGGCCGCGGCCATTGGGGATCTAATATCCCGCATCATCCTGGCCAAGCCCCATATTTCCTTCCGCTTCCTGAACAGCGGCAAGCAGGTCTATCAAAGCGCCGGGGACGGCCAGCTGAAACATGCCATACACTGCGTATACGGCAGCGAGGTGTTGGCCAACCTTCGGCCCGTCAGCTATCGGTACGGCCAGCTGGAGGTATCCGGCTTCGTGGGCGCCGAGCAGCTGGCCCGGCCCAACCGCTTGCACCAATCCCTGTTTGTAAACGGCCGGTATATTCGTTCCCAGCGGATCTCTTTTGCGGTGCAGCGGGCCTTTGAAACCCGGCTCATGAGCGGGAAGTTCCCCTTTTATGTGTTGGATCTTTGCATCCCCTGGGAAGCCGTGGATGTAAACGTGCATCCCCAAAAGCTGGAGGTCCGCTTCCGGGACGAGGAGCAGGTATTCCGGGCTGTAACCGTTGCCACCCGCATGGCCCTGGGGGATACCGTTGCCCCCTTGGTTCGGGAAACGGACGTTGCCCCCTTCCGCAGAATGGTCAGCCATTTCCCCGAAGAAAACAAGGAGAAGCCAACACCTGGCGCCGCCTTTTCCACCATGTCCGCCGCAGAGCTGAAGGAATTGCAGGGCAAGCTGGGGCTCCATACCGGCGCGTCCGCTTCCCTGTCCCTGGGAGAGCCTGGGGCTGCTCCAGGGTGGAAGCCTTCTACGGCTTTACATCCTGCCCACCAGGCGCCCCTTGGGGTGCGGCAGGGGGAAGCATCGGCCCAGGAACCCCCTCTTGCCCAGGGCGGGGAAGGCCAAGCAGCCCTTGTCCAGGCCCCTGTGCAACGGGAACGCCCGGCCCAGGAAGCCATGGACTTTGGCGTTGAACCTTATCGGGTGATCGGGCAATTGTTCGAATGCTACTGGGCGGTACAGCAAGGGGATCGGGTATTTTTCATCGACCAGCACGCGGCCCATGAACGCCGGCTGTATGAGTCCCTTATGGCCGGAAAGCTGGCCGGCGCGTCTCAGATGCTGTTGCTGCCCATCCAGGTCAAACTCCAGCCGGGCCCCTTTGCCCTGCTGCTGGATAACCTGGCTGCCTTTGAGGAGCTGGGATTCCAGCTCCAGGAGTTTGGCGCCCTTACCGTGCGGATCCTGGCGGTGCCTTCCTTCATGGGAGAAGGGGCAGATGCCGGGGATTTCCTGCGGGAGGCGTTGGCGTATCTGGAGCGGCAGGGCAGCGTGCGGGCAACGGATCTTAAGCGCAGCGCCCTCATCCAGATGGCCTGTAAACATGCCGTCAAGGCGGGGGACAGGCTGGCGCCGGATGAGATCGAAGCCCTGCTGGCCCAATATACGGCCCAGGGCGTCCCCATGACTTGCCCCCATGGCAGGCCGGTGATGGTGCAGATGACCCGGCAGGAATTTGAAAAGCTCTTCAAGCGGGTATGATAGCCATATGGAACAGATAAAAAAACCGCCCCTGGGGATCATCCTGGGGCCTACCGCCAGCGGCAAGACCGCCCTGGGGGTGCAGGTAGCCAAGCGCCTGGGCGCACAGATCCTCTCTGCGGATTCCATCCAGATCTACCGGGGCCTGGATATCGGCTCCGCCAAGCCTACCCGGGAGGAGATGGAAGGGGTCCCTCACCATATGCTGGATATCGCGGAGGTGGACGGCCCCACGTTCAGCGTGGCGGCCTATCAACAGCAGGCCCGGGCTATCATCCACAGCCTGCAGCAGGCCCATATTCTGCCCTTGGTGGTGGGAGGGACGGGGCTGTATATCTCCGCCCTGACCAGCCCCCTGGATTTTACCGAAACGGCAGGGGATGCAAGCCTGCGCCAGGCCCTGCTGGAGCAGGAACGGCAACGGCCGGGGAGCCTGTACGCAAGCCTGCAGGAAGAGGACCCCGCCTCTGCTCAACGGCTGCACCCTAACGACATTAAGCGGATCGTTCGCGCGTTGGAGGTCAAACGGCTCACCGGCAAGCCCATTGGCGCGGCCTTTTCCCAGGCGGCGTCCGCTCCATGCCCATATGAGCTTACCATGGTGGGGCTCACCATGCCAAGGCCCCTGCTTTATGCCCGCATCGAGCAGCGGGTGGATCAGATGCTGGAACAGGGACTTGTGGAGGAAGCCCGTTCCATCTGGGAAAAGGGCTTGGATCCCGCCTTGCCCGCCCTGCAAGGATTGGGCTATAAGCAGCTGTTCGCCTATTTTGCGGGGAACACAAGCTTTGCAGAGGCTGTGGCGGCCATCAAGCAGGAGACCCGCCGCTTCGCCAAGCGGCAGATGACCTGGTTCCGCCGGGATGCGCGCATCCATTGGCTGGACATTACCCAATATACACCGGAAGCGCTGGTGGATACCGCCTGCGGGCTGTTCCGGAAGGAGGCTTGACCATGCCCAAACCCATCAATTTGCAGGATACTTTCCTGAATACCGCCCGGCGGGAGCGGATCCCCGTCACCATACATGTAACCAATGGGTATCAGATCAACCACGCCGTTGTGCTGGGCTATGATAGCTTTGTGATCCTGGCGGAGGTGGAGGGCCAACAGATGCTCATCTACAAGCACGCCGTTTCCACCATTACGCCCCAGCGGCGCATCGTTTTCACCAACCAGGAACCCGCGAAGGAGGAAGAATAAACCATGGAATACCGCCCTGACACCGCGCCCTATCGATCCTTGGGCGTGGGGGAGAAGAGCGTCGCGTTCGTATTGGATACCGAGGCAAGCCTTGCCCCGGTATTCGCCCGTATAGAGGCCGTGGAGGCGGAAACATCCGCCCGGGTCCTGACCGCCTTCCAAAAGGAAGGGGTCGCCCAGCGGCATTTCGCCCCCACCTCCGGCTATGGCTACGACGACATCGGCCGGGATACCCTGGACCGGGTCTTTGCCCATAGCCTCCAATGCCAGGACGCCTTGGTGCGGCCCCATTTTACCAGCGGCACCCACGCGATCTTCACCGCCCTTTCCGGCCTGCTGGAGCCGGGGGATACCCTGTTGTCCATCACCGGCAAGCCCTACGATACCTTGGAGGCTGCCATCGGCATTTCCGGGGACGAGCCGGGTTCCCTAAAGCGCCAGGGCATCCGATACCAACAGGTGGACCTCAAGGAAGACGCCATCGACCTGCCAAGGGTTTTGGAGGCCCTGGACGATCCTTCCGTTGCCGTGGTGTATGTGCAGCGATCCCGGGGCTATGCCTGGCGCAACGCCCTATTGCCCCAGGAAATGGCGCCAATTTTCCAGGCGATCCGGCAAAAAAAATCCACCCCGTTTATCGTGGTGGACAATTGCTATGGGGAATTTACCCAGCCCAATGAGCCCAGCGCCTATGGGGCGGACGTGCTGATCGGCTCCCTAATCAAAAACCCCGGCGGCGGCATCGCGCCCACCGGCGGTTACATCGCCGGCACCAGCGCCGCCATCGGCCGGATCCAGGGCCGTTTGACCGTGCCGGGCATGGGACGGGAAGTGGGCAGCTATGACGCCAGCTACCGGCCGTTTTACCAGGGGCTGTTTTTGGCGCCCCATACGGTGGCGCAAAGCCTAAAGTCCGCCGTGCTGTTTGCAGGCGTATTTGAGCGGGCCGGGCTAGTCAGTATGCCCGCAAGCGATGCGCCCCGCAGCGACATCGTGCAGGCGCTGCGCTTCCAGGAGGCCGATGGGCTGATCGCTTTTTGCAAGAGCATCCAGCAAGCGGCGCCCATCGATAGCTTCGTGACCCCGGAGCCCTGGGATATGCCGGGCTATCAGAGCCAGGTGATCATGGCCGCCGGCGCGTTTGTACAGGGCTCGTCCATCGAGTTGAGCGCAGACGGCCCCATTACCGCCCCGTATACCGCCTATGTACAGGGCGGCCTCACCTATGCCCATGGCCGCATGGGCGCCATGTTCGCCGTGGACGCCCTGGTAAGGGCAGGGGAGATGCGCCTTTAATACCGCCGCAGCAGGGCGATGACCTTGCCTGCGATGGCCACATCCTGATAGTCCGCGTAGATCGGCTCCATGTACGGGTTTTCCGGCTGGAGCCGGATGGCCCCATCCTCAAAGAAGATCCGCTTTACCGTGGCGGAATCCTCGCCCACGCGGGCCACCACGATATCGCCGTTTTCCGCCTTCAGCCCCCGGTGCACCACCAGCAGATCCCCATGGTTGATGCCCGCCAGGATCATGCTTTCGCCATTGACCTGGAGCAGAAAGGCTTCTTCCTCATTCGCCCCATGAAGCAGGCCGGTGGGGAGGGAGATGTACTCCTGGATATTCTCCACCGCTAGGATGGGGGAGCCCGCCGCCACCGCGCCTACCAGGGGCAGGTTCCGGCATAGGTCCGGCTTTGGCTCGCATAGCTCAATGGAGCGCTGCATGGAAGGGTTGCGTTTGATCTTGCCTTCCTCCTCCAGCTTTTGCAAATGCATGTGGGCGGTGGAGGTGGATTTTAGGTTGAGGGCGGTGCAGATTTCCCGGACGGTGGGCGGAAAGGCGTGGGTGGAACTGTAGGAGCGGATGTAATCGTAAACTGCTTGTCGCGTAACGCCGGCCTTTGCCATAGAAACCTCCCTATGGTCAAGATTTGTGGTATACTATTATGAAAGAGGACCCGTTGTGGAAAGTATAACATATAGCACATTTGTTTGCAACATGGAGGTGCGCAATGGAACGGGAAAATGATTGGGATTCGGATTTTTGTGATCTGGAGCCTGGGAAGATATGCGACAATTGCTGCCGCTGTCTGGACATGGATCGGGATTATAACGAGGTAGAGGTCAGCCTGCTGCGCACCGATGCGGTGGTTTCCATCGGCGACTGGGCGGAGGAAGGGGAGGAATATGACTTCGGATCCTGGGAGGATCCTGCGGAACCGGAACATGACGAGATCGAACCCATTCAGATCGACCCGGCCCTGATGGCGGAATGGGAAGCCCGTTTGCGGGCGTATGAAGCGGAGCAGCGGCTTACCTACATGCGCTCCCTGCATGGGATCCGCAAGCGCCGCCAGCCCCAGGAGGGGGACGGCGGTGCGGAGTGAAGCGGCTCAATCCTCCCGCAGCTTGATCACATGGGCTGCGATGCGGCGGTTATCCTGGGAGGTAGCCGCGTAATGCTTGCGGGTGGTATTGACGTCCTTGTGGCCCAATACGTCCGCCACCAGATAGATATCCCCGGTTTCCCGGTACAGATTGGTGCCAAAGGTGCTGCGCAGCTTGTGGGGGGAGATGTTCTTGAGGGGGGCGGCCAGCTGGGCGTACTTTTTCACCAGGTTTTCCACCGCCCGCACCGTGATCCGCCGGTTTTGCAGGGAAAGGAACAGGGCGTCCTCATGCCCGGGCTGGGGGGTCATACGCTCCCGCTCCAGCATGTAGTCCAGCAAGGCCTTTCGGGCTTCCTCCCCAAATACCAGGATATCCTCCTTGCCGCCTTTGCGGACCACGGAAAACTCGTTTGCGGAAAAATTTATATCGTCCATATCAATGCCCACCAATTCGCTGATGCGGATGCCCGTGCCGAGAAACAGGGTCAATATGGCCAGATCTCGAGCCTGGGTGCGATGGTGGTATTTTTTTTGCCCTTCGGTCAGGCCTTCGCCGGCCTCCACGATATCCAGCAGGTTGGCCACCTCGTCCGGCTCCAGCCGGATGATAGACCGCTCCCGGATCACCGGCAGATCCACCAGGGAAGGGGGATTGTTATGCAGCTTTTCCTTCTTGCAAAAATACTTATAAAAGGACCGCAGGGTGGATAATTTGCGCTTTTTCGCCCGATCCCCGTTTAAAACCTCTTTTTCTCCTTCGTCTATATAATAGGAAACATAGCTCAAATACCCTTCGATCAGGGTAACGTCCACCTTGTCCAGGTCCGAGAGGGGGATGGAGCGGATATCCGGCCGCGCAAAGCCCGGCTGCTGGATCAGATAGGAAAAGAAATTGCGCAGATCCACCCCATAGGCATAGCGGGAACGCACCAGGGTCTCATGCTCGATACCCCGGAAAAATTCCCCGCAAAAGGGCGGCAGCTCCTCGCAAAGGCTGCGGAGCTTGGAAAGGTATTTTTTATATTCACTGCCCGCGTAATGATCCTGCGGCATACCAGGCACCTCCAATGGGGAAGCTAGGGATATAACTATTCGTTAAACGCAAGTTTAACGAATAGTTAGGGGTATCGTTTACCGGAATTGCGCAATGGCCGCCCTGGCCAAGGCATCGCAGCGGTTGTTATCCGCGTTGTCGCTATGGCCCTTGACCTTGTGCCATGCTACCTGGTGGATCCTCGTTTGCGCCAAGAGCCGTTCCCACAGGTCGCGGTTTTCCACATCCTTTTTTGTGGATGTTTTCCAGCCGTTCCGCTGCCAGCTCTGTAACCATCCATCCTGAAACGCCCGGCACAGATACGCGCTATCCGTATAGACATCCACTGCGCAGGGCTCTTTGAGGGCTTCCAACGCGGCTATGGCCGCCATAAGCTCCATGCGGTTGTTGGTGGTATGGGCTTCGCCGCCGGAAAGCTCCTTGCTATGGCCTTGATAGTATAACAGCGCGCCCCAGCCACCAGGACCGGGATTTCCTGAGCAAGCGCCGTCTGTATAGATTGTTATTTTTTTCACATTATTATCCTTTTATTTATTGCCGTTCTTGGGCTTATTGATAGAATATCCATCCTAAGGAATTGTCAAACTCCTCCCGCAAAACCCTTGCCCCGGGAAACGTCCGGCAGCCGATTCTTGGCGACACCTCTCCCCCGTCCTCTCGAGGCCCGGGCTGGATCCGATAGGTATAGTATACCATAGAATAATCTGGATTGACATCCCCCACTGGGAGTGCTATAATAACAAAGCTGGCGTGAGCCACAGCCTTAGGGGCATGATGTAATGGTAACATAGCGGTCTCCAAAACCGTTCTTGAGGGTTCGAGTCCTTCTGCCCCTGCCAGATAAGAACCTTAATGTGTTTGCATTAAGGTTCTTATTGCTATACACACGAAAGGATTTATACGCTTCCCATGATCTACCATGCAGTCTATCAGCCTGCCCTGGAGGACTATACCCAGGACGGTGCCATGACCCTAAGCGGCTTGCTCAAGGCGCTGGAAAACGCCGGCAACCAGCATTCCGACTCCATAGGCGACGGCGCCATCGGCCGGGATCGGGGTGGCAAGGCGTGGATCCTGACGGACTGGCAGGTGCAAATATCCAGGCGGCCCCGCTATTGCGTCCCCTTGCAGATACAGACCTGGCAGCGGGCAGCCCGAGCCACCTTCGCCCTGTTCCGGGAATACCTGGTGGAGGACGGCCAGGCGGGTTACGCGGCCCGGGCGGTTTCCCGCCTGGTGCTGATGGATATGGAATCCCAGCGGATCATTCGGCCTAGCGACGCCCTGGTCCAGCTCTATACGCCGGAGGACCGGCGGGTATTTGAAGATCCCGGGCTGGACAAGCTTCGGGAACCCGATTCCTACGCCCAGCAGGTCAGCCTATCCCTCCGGCGCGGGGATATCGATTACAACGAACATGTACACAACCTTTGCTATCTGGACTTTGCCCTGGAGGCATTGCCGCCGGCCGTCTATCAGGCGCGGCAGGGGTTTTCCAGCCTTCGCATCGTATACAAATCGCCGGTCAAGGCCGGGAGCTCCCTGGTTTGCCGGTACGCTGCCGGGGCGCAAGGCCATACCGTCGGCATCTATGGCGCGGATGGCAGCCTGCGGACCCTGGTCGCTTTCAGCTGAACTTTACGGAAAAAACGCAGCCCCCAAAGCCAAACCTTTGGGGGCTTTTTTACGGATCAAAGCGTGCGGCAATCGGTCGGGCGCGCCGCGGTATGGATCGCTAGGCCACGATCTCCACCTGGTTCCCCTCCGGATCCAACACACAGCTTTCATAGTAGCCATCCCCGGTGACCCGCGGCCCGCTGCATACGGTATAGCCGTCCCGTGCGAGACGCTCTGTCAGCTGCGCCACCGCCTCCCGGCTTTCCAGCTGAAAGGCCAGATGGGCGTAGCCATACTGCATGGCCTCCGGCCGCTGCTGCAAGCCGGAGCGCTGCATCAGCTCCAAACGGGCCCCTTGCTGGGAAAAGGAGAGGAAATAGCTCCGCAGCCCGGTGTTCGGGTTATGGTAGGGCTTCCCCGCCTTGCCTCCAAAATAGGTTTCGTAGAACCGGCGGCTTTGCTCCAGGTCCGCGACCTATAGGGCGATATGGCCGATATCCATGGCCTGCTTCCTTATCCCTTGCGGGCGGCCCGGCGTTGCAGCGCCTTGACCAATTCCACGATGGGGATCACGGCAAAGGCCAGCGCCAACGCCACGCCGTATTCAGCCAGGCTGATGTGAGTAAAGGCAAAGGCCTCGGAAATGCCCGGCAGATAGATGGCGGCGGTGGTCAGCACTAGGCTCAGGGCCATGGCGCCCCAAAGGAAGCGGTTGTGGCCTTGCAGGTGGAAAATGCTGTGCCGCTGGCTGCGCATACTGAAGCTGTGGAAGATCTCCGCCATGCTCATGGTGAGGAACGCCATGGTGGTGCCATCCGGGCTGTTGGCAATTTCCCAAACCCCCGCCTCCATGTAATGGCCGATGAAATATGCCCCCATGGTCAAAATGGTCACCAGCACCCCCTGATAGGCCACGTCCACCCCCAGGCCGCCTGCGAAAATGCCGTCCTTGGGGTCCCGGGGCGGCCGCTCCATGAGATCCGGTACGCCCTGTTCCATGCCCAGGGCCAGGGCCGGGAAGCAGTCGGTGATCAGGTTGATCCACAATAGATGGGAAGGCTTGAGGATCACAAAGCCCAGCAGGGTGGCCAGGAAGATGCTCAATACCTCGCTCATATTGGAGCCCAGCAGGAACTGGATGGATTTGCGGATGTTGTCATAGATCCGCCGGCCTTCCTCCACCGCGCCTACAATGGTGGCGAAATTGTCGTCCGCCAGCACCATATCCGCCACGTTTTTGGTCACGTCCGTGCCGGTGATGCCCATGCCTACGCCGATATCCGCGCTTTTGATGGAGGGCGCGTCGTTGACCCCGTCCCCGGTCATGGCGGTTACGCAGCCCCGCTTGCGCCAGGCGTTGACGATGCGCACCTTATGCTCCGGCTGCACCCGGGCATAGACGCTGTAGCGATCCACGGAAGCCTCCAGGGTCGCGTCGTCCATCTCGTTGAGCTCGGCGCCGGTAATGGCCGCTTGGCCCTCCCCCAGGATGCCCAGCTCGTTGGCGATGGCCACGGCCGTATCCCGGTGGTCCCCTGTGATCATAATGGGACGGATCCCGGCTTTTTTACACAGGGCGATGGCGTCCAGCACCTCCGGGCGAATGGGGTCGATCATGCCCGCCAGGCCCAGGAAGATCATATCCTGCTCCAGCGCGGCCGGCGACAAATCCTGGGGCATTTGCGAATACAGCCGCTTGGCCGCGCACAGCACCCGCAAAGCCCGGTCCGCCATGGCCTTGTTGGCGGCCAGGATCTCCTCCCGGACCTGCTCGGTCAAAGGAAGCGCCTGCCCGTCCTTTTCATAATACCCGCAGCGCTTGAGCACCTCATCGGGCGCGCCCTTGGTATACTGTACAATGCCATGGCTGCTCTGATGCAGGGTGGTCATCATCTTTCGGTCGCTGTCAAAGGGCGCTTCCCCGACCCGGGGCATTTCCGCCTCCAATGCCGGCTTGGGCTGGCCCTCCTTTGCCGCCCAGTTCACCAGGGCGCATTCCGTGGGCTCGCCCACCGCCGCGCCGCTGGAATCCGGCGCCGCGTCCGAACACAGGGACATGGCCCGTTGGGTCTGTGCAATGGCCCCGTAGCTATCCACCACGGTCATTTTGTTCTGGGTCAGGGTGCCGGTCTTATCGCTACAAATAATCTGGGCACAGCCCAGGGTCTCCACGGCGGTAAGCCGACGGATCACCGCATTGCGCTTGGACATGTTGGTGACCCCAATGGACAGGACCACCGTTACCACCGCCGCCAAGCCCTCGGGCACCGCCGCCACCGCCAGGCTTACGGCGATCATAAAGGTATCCACCACCGCGTTCAGGTGGAAGTCCCCAGCCCTTAGCAGGGAAAACACGAAAATAAACACGCTGATCCCCATCACCAGCCAGCTCAGGATCCGGCTCAGCTGGGCCAGCTTGATCTGCAAGGGGGTCTGGTTATCCTCCGCCTGGGACAGGATCCCGGCGATCTTTCCCATCTCCGTATCCATCCCGGTGCCTGTAATGATGGCCCTGCCCCGGCCATATACCACGGTGCTGCCCATATAGACCATGTTCTTCCGGTCCCCCAGGGGCACGTCCCCCGTTTGAGCGTCCAGGGGCTGGATGTCCTTATCCACCGGCACGCTTTCACCGGTTAGGGCCGCCTCTTCTATCTTTAGGCTGGCGCTTTCCAGCAGCCTTCCGTCCGCCGGCACCGCATCCCCCGCCTCCAGCAGGATCACGTCCCCGGGCACCAGCTCCTCGCTTTTTAGGTGAAGGAGCTCCCCATCCCGCAAAACCTTGCTGGTGGCGGCGGTCATAGCCTGCAGGGCTTCAATGGCCTTTTCCGCCTTGCTCTCCTGATACACCCCTAATACGGCGTTGATCAGCACCACCGCCAGGATGATCGCCACCTCCCCCAAACCCTCCTGGCTGTAGATGGCCGTAATGGCGGATACGGCGGCCGCAGCCAGCAGGATCAGGATCATAGGATCCTTCAATTGGTCCAAAAACCGATGGAACAGGGATTCCTTCTGCGCTTCTTTCAGCTTATTTCGTCCGTATTTTTCCAGCCGACGCATGGCCTCCCGGCTGGAAAGGCCCTTGGGATCCGATCCATATTCTGCGATCACCTGTTCTACTGGGGCTGCATATGCCTTCATGCCTTCGTTCCTTCCTTTTTTTATTTTTTATGCTGGATGCGTTGTCGGTCCTTATCCTGTTAGAATTGCCTTTTTTTATGATTCCTTATGTAAAAATAAGCCCGGTGGAGAGGGCGGCGGAAAGGCATTGCGCACTTCCATCCCGTTTCCCCGCGGCGTTGAGCTGGCCGGTCCTAAAAGGCCGCATTCTGCTGGAAGAAACGGGCTTTGAATCGACGCCGTTCCCCTTTGCGGGCAAACGAAAAACAAAAACAATTTCCACCCTTCCCCAAGCATGATACCATAGATATGCGCCCGGATGCAAGCCAAATGGGCAGATTTTTCTGATTCTCTCCGGCCTGGTCACATTCTACACAAATTGCAGGATATAATCGTGCAGATTGTTATAGGCAATGCTCCGGATCTCCTGCTGGGAAAACCCGGCTTTTTCCAGGGCGCATAACACATTGGGCAGATCCTCTTGGGTTTTGAGATCCTGTGGATATTCCCACATGCCGTCAAAATCCGAGCCCAGGGCCACATGCTCCGCCCCCGCCAGGCCCGCAATATAGGCCGCGTGCCGGGCCACATCCTGAGCGCAGGCAGCGGAAGGAAGCTGGGAAAGCTGGGGCGGATAATAATTTACGCAGATCACCCCGCCGCATTGGGCGATCTCCCGAATATGCCGGTCTTGCAGGGAACGCCGGTGCTGGCATACGGAACGGGCATTGGAATGGGACGCAAAAATCGGCCGTTCGGCCGAAGCCAATACCTCGTCTATCCCTGCGTCGCTCAAATGGGCCACATCCAAGGCGACGCCCAGCCGGTGCATTTCCCGCACCACCCTGCGTCCCGTTTCCGTCAGGCCCTTGTTGGCCCGCCGCATAGCCGGGGACGCCAGGCTATTGCTATAGTTCCAGGTAAGGGTCATGGCCCGAACCCCCAGCCGGTAGAACATCCGCAGGGCTTCCAGGCTTCCATCGATCCCCTCCCCGCCTTCGATGGTGAGCACGGTGGCGATCTTCCCCTTTCCGGGCTGAAATGCCGACGTAAGCGGTTCCAGCCTGTCCTGGTGCTGCTCCAGCATACGCCAGTATGCGTCGATCAGGTCCAAGCATTGGCCCAGACCACTTTGCTTTGCCTCCCCGTCGATCCAAGCGGCAAAAAATTGCAAAGCAACGTTGGATGCCTCCATATAGGGGATGGAAACAGCCTGTCTACCGGCAGGCTGTCCGATATCCCAGCCCTCATGCAGCATGTAGTAAAGAAAATCGCAATGCCCATCCGCAATGGGAACGGCTTCCATATCGACCCCATCCTTTCATTCAAATGCAGCAAAGCCGTTGGCAAGGCTGCCCTGCCAACGGCTCTTTCCTGTGCAGGAATTGGTTCCTGCTACTTCGCATATTCCACAGCCCGGGTCTCCCGGATCACGTTTACCTTGATTTGGCCCGGGTATTCCAGATCCGCCTCGATCCGTTTCACGATCTCCTTGGCCATCAGGATGGTGTCCGCATCGTTGACGCTCTCGGGCTTCACCAGAATGCGTACCTCGCGGCCAGCCTGCATGGCAAAGGATTTATCCACACCCTCGAAGGAATTGGCGATCTCCTCCAGCTTCTCCAGACGCTTGATGTAATTTTCCAGGGTCTCCCGCCGGGCGCCGGGCCTCGCGGCGGAAATGGCGTCTGCCGCCTGCACCAAGACCGCTTCCACAGTGCTTGGCTCCACATCCCCATGGTGGGCCTGGATGGCATGGATGATCTGATTGTTCTCCCGGTATTTTTTCGCCAGGTCCGCGCCGATCTGGGCATGGGGGCCTTCCACCTCGTGGTCTACCGCCTTGCCGATATCATGCAGCAGGCCCGCTCGCTTGGCCAGGGCCACGTTGGCGCCGATCTCAGAAGCCATAATCCCCGCTAGATGGGCCACTTCGATGGAATGCTTCAATACGTTCTGGCCGTAGCTGGTGCGGTACCGCAGCCGGCCCAGCAGCTTGACCAGCTCATGATGCAGGCCGTGAAGCCCAACCTGGAACAGGGCCTGTTCGCCCGCTTCCCGGATCTGGGCGTCCACTTCCTTGCGGGCCTTCTCCACCATCTCCTCGATGCGGGCAGGATGGATCCGGCCGTCTAGGATCAGCTTTTCCAGGGCGATCCGGGCGATTTCCCGGCGAACCGGGTCAAAGCCGGAAAGGATGACCGCTTCCGGCGTATCGTCGATGATCAGGTCCACCCCGGTAGCGGTTTCCAGGGTGCGGATATTCCGGCCCTCCCGGCCAATGATACGGCCCTTCATTTCATCGTTGGGCAGGGGCACCACGGATACCGTGGCCTCCGCCACATGGTCCGCAGCGCAGCGCTGCACCGCTAGGGAAATGATGTTACGGGCGCGTTTATCCGCTTCTTCTTTGGTTTTTGCTTCGATCTCCCGGAGCATCAGCGCCGCGTCATGCCGGGCCTCCCGCTCCACGTTCCCCAAAAGGATCTCTCTTGCCTCGTCCATCGACAAGCCGGAGATCGTTTCCAGCTCCTTTAACTGGCGTTCATGGATCTCTTTGGCGGCAGCTTCGACCTTTTCCGCTTCTTTGAATTTTTCGTTCAGCTGGGCTTCCCGCTGCTCAATTCCATCCATTTTTTTATCCAGGGTTTCTTCCCGCTGGGCCAGCCGGCGTTCGGACCGCTGGAGCTCATTGCGCCGGTCGCGCAAATCCTTCTCGCTCTCGCTCTTGATTTTGTAGGCTTCTTCCTTGGCCTCAAGTATGGTCTCTTTTTTAATGGTTTCCGCGCGCTTTTGCGCATCGTCTATCATTTTTTTAACGGCGTCCTCTGCCTTTGCGACCTTCGCCTCGGCAATGTTACGCCGGTAAACATAACCAGCAAAGAAGAATACAACGGAGCACACAACCCCGATGATAATCGGGAGCAAAAAATCCATCACGGCGAATATCCACCTCCAAGCGTGTTTTGTAATCGATTATTTTACAAGGTGAGCGTAAATTATCCAGCATGTATGGACTGAATCCAATGAAAAGATTTCACAGGATTACACACCGCCATAATTACTCATACCGATTTTACCTGCTTTAGAAATAAAAGTCAAGGCACCCAAGGGGGTGCCTATGAGTTTTTTCCATAAAATGCCAAGATTTCCCAATCTTGGTCAGCCTGTCGAAAAACCCTCGGGGGTTCGAGGGCCGCAGCCCCCAGAGGCTATAATCGGATTTGGCGACATGCGCGTCAAATCCGCAAAAAGCCTTGCGTAGCAAGGGTTTCCCTGCATAGCTCCCTGGCCGCGCCGTAGGCGCAAGGGAGCTATGAAAACCTCGAAAAAGTGGCGCAAGCCACTTTTTCGACAGCCTGGCCAAGATTTCCCAATCTTGGTCAGGGGGATTCGGGCAAGGTCAATCCGCCGGCTCCTCCATGGGTTCCCGCGCCGGGGCGCCCTTGGGCTTTGGGGTGGGCACGTCCTGCATAGACCGGATCTTGGCCTCGATCTCCTGGCACAGCTCATGGTTATCCTTCAGGAACAGCCTGGCGTTATCCCGGCCCTGGGCCATACGCATATCCCCGTAGGAATACCAGGCGCCGGTCTTGGTGATGATCTTGCGCTCCACGGCCAGATCCAGGATCGCGCTTTCGTTGGAGATGCCTTCCCCGTAGATAATATCGAATTCCGCCTGCTTGAAGGGCGGGGCCACTTTATTTTTGACCACCTTGATCCGGGTACGGTTCCCCACGATATCGGTGCCGTTTTTGATCACGTCGATCTTGCGCACGTCCATGCGGATGGAGGCATAGAATTTCAGGGCCTTACCGCCGGTGGTGGTCTCCGGGTTGCCGAACATGACCCCCACCTTTTCCCGCAGCTGGTTGATGAAGATGACGATGGTATTGGACTTGCTGATCACCCCCGCCAGCTTGCGCAGGGCCTGGCTCATTAGGCGGGCCTGCAGGCCCACATGGGAATCCCCCATGTCCCCCTCGATCTCCGCCTTGGGCACCAGGGCCGCCACCGAGTCGATGACCACCACGTCGATGGCCCCGCTGCGCACCAGCGCCTCGGTGATCTCCAGCGCCTGTTCGCCGGTATCCGGCTGGGATACATACAGATCCTCCACGTTGACCCCCAAGTTTTCCGCGTAAACCGGATCCAGGGCGTGTTCCGCGTCGATGAAGGCTGCCGCGCCGCCAGCCTTTTGGGCCTCCGCGATCACGTGCAGGGCAATGGTGGTCTTACCGGAGGATTCCGGGCCGTAGATCTCGATGATCCGGCCCCGGGGCACGCCGCCCACTCCCAAGGCCAGGTCCAGGGCCAGGCAACCGGTGGAAATGGTGGATACGCTGATCTTGGCAGCCGCATCCCCCAGCTTCATGATGGCGCCTTTGCCGAATTGCTTTTCTATTTGGCTCAGGGCCATTTCCAGGGCTTTTTCTTTTTCCATCATGGGATATCGAGCTCCTTTTCTGGGTAGTAATGAATTCGGTTCCGTTCCTCTGCGCCGGCGGCTGCCCGCGCCCTTCCTGCTCGTTGATCACGCTTCCAGCATCCCTGTCAGATAGCGGCGCAGCATATCCAGCCCCTCCAGCACCGCCGCGCCCCGGATCCGTTCCCGGTCGCCGGCAAAATGCATTTCGTGGACATATTCCCCCGCTTCGCCGCACAGGGCCACATACACCAGGCCCACCGGCTTTTCCGCCGTACCGCCGCCGGGGCCTGCGATCCCCGTGGTGGCCAAAGCCAGGTCCGCGCCTGCGCTCGCCCGCATCCCCCGGGCCATTTCCAGGGCGGTTTCCCGGCTGACGGCCCCATGGCTTGCCAGGGTATCCTCCCGCACCCCCAGCCGCCGCATCTTGGCGGCATTGGAGTAGGTGACGCAGCCCTCTAAAAACCAGGCGGAGCTTCCCGCCACGGAAACCAGGGTGGAAGCCAGCATTCCGCCGGAGCAGCTCTCCGCCACCGCCAGGGTCTTGCCCGCCTGTTCCAATAGCCCGGCGCAGACCCGCTCCAGCGGTTCCCCGTGGGTGGCGTATACCACGCTGCCCAGCCGGTCCTGGATTTGCCGGATCATGGGGCGCAGCAGTTCTTCCCCTTCCCGGTCGCTGTTGCAGCGGGCGGTTACCCGGATGGTGGTCTCCCCTGTTAAGGCATAGGTGGCGATGGTGGGATTGGTCTGCTGGTCGATCAGATCCCCCAGCTGCTCCGCCACCATGGATTCCCCCATGCCGTACACCCGGAGCACCCGGGAATAGAGCTGGCTATGGCTCTCCCGGCACAGATAGGGCATCACGCTGGCGTCGAACATGGGCCGCATCTCCCTGGGCGGGCCGGGCAAAAGGATGATGGCTTTGCCCTCTTTTTCCAAAATGCAGCCGGGGGCGGTTCCATAATCGTTTGGCAGGATGATGGCGCCCTTTGGAAACATGACCTGCTTCAGGTTGTTTTCCGGCATGGCGTGATTGTAATGGACAAACCGCTGATACATCCGGGCCTTGCTGGTCTCGTCGATGGTAAAATCCGTATGCCCCAGCACCGCCGCTGCGGTCTCCTTGGTCAGGTCGTCCTCCGTGGGCCCCAGCCCGCCTGTAAGGATCACCAGGTCCGCCCGGCCCAGGGCCTGCTGAATGGTCTCCTGCAGCCGTTGGCGGTTGTCCCCCACGGTGGTGCGGTAGTACTGGTTGATGCCCACTTCCGCCAGCCTTTGGGAAATGTACTGGGCATTGGTATCCAGGATCTGCCCCATGAGCAATTCCGTGCCCACGGACAGGATCTCTGCGGTTAGGTTTTGCATAATACGCTTCCTCGTTTCTCTAATCAAACCGGACGGCATTCTTGTTCTTTACAACGTAATCCACTCCGGAAACCACCGTGAGCAGCACGGAGATCCACATGACCGCCAGGTCCAGAGGGAAACCGCCCAAAAGGCTTCGGATGGGGGCTTGTAGCAGCGTCAGGGTAATGGCGATGAACTGGGAAACGGTCTTGGCTTTCCCAAGGCCGCTGGCCGCAATGACCACGCCCTTTTCCACCGCCACCAGCCGAAACGCGCTGATGAAGAACTCCCGGCCCACGATGAGGATCACCGCCACCGGGTGAAGCATATCCATGGCGGTGAGCATGATCAGGGCGCTCACGGAGAGGAGCTTATCCGCCATGGGGTCCATGAGCTTGCCGAAATCCGTGATCAGGTTCCGCTTCCTGGCGATGCGGCCATCCAGCATATCCGTCGCATAGGCTCCTACAAATAACAATGCGGCGAGATAATTCCGCCAGCTGACGGAAAGGTAAAAGCTGGCGATGAAAAAGGGCACCAGGATGATCCGCAGCAGGGTAAGCTTATTGGGCAGGTTCATGTTTTTTAACACAGGAACACTTCCTTCCGGCTAAAATTCTATGTATCGATTATGGTTCCTGAACCACCATTTCGCCCCAAAGGTCATAGGGCCCGGCCTGGTTGATGCGGACCTGTACGAAGGTGCCGGGCTTCGGTGCCGGCCCCTGGTAGTAGAAGCGGATGCAGCCGTCCACCTCCGGGGCCTCCCCATAGGAGCGGCCAAAGCACAGGTCGCCCTGGACCCCGTCCACCAAAACCTCGTACGTCCGGCCGACACGGATCTGGTTGCAAACCAGGGAAACCGCTTGCTGAGCGGTCATGATACGGTCCAGACGCTTTGCTTTCACCTCATCCGGAACCTGATCCGGCATCTGGGCCGCAGGGGTATTTTCCTCTTGGGAATAGGCGAAGGCGCCCAGCCGGTCGAAGGGATGGGACTGCAAAAATTCGGTCAATTGGTCGAATTCTTCCTCCGTCTCCCCCGGGAAGCCGGCGATCACCGTGGTGCGCAGGATAAAGTCCGGGCTGGCCTCCCGGGCGTAGGCCGCGATCTTACGGATGTGCTCCGCGGTGCCATGCCGGTTCATGCGCCGCAGGATATCCGGCGCGATGTGCTGGATGGGCATATCCAGGTAGGGCACCAGCTTGGGCTCCCGCACCATGGCGTCGATCAGGTCGGTATCCACCGTATTGGGATAGGTATAGAGCACCCGGATCCAATGGAGGCCGGGGATCTTGCACAGCTCCAGCAGCAGTTCCCGCAGCATGGGCTTGCCGTAAAGGTCGCTGCCATAGGCGGAGGTATCCTGGGCGATTACCGTTAGCTCCACTACGCCGCCTTCCGCCAGGCGTTTTGCTTCCGCCAGCGCATCCTCCATGGGCACGCTTTTGCGCGGCCCCCGGATCAGGGGAATGGCGCAATAGGCGCAGCGGTTGTCACAGCCGTCCGCAATGCGCAGATAAGCGGAATACCGGGGCGTGGTCAGGATCCGTGGGCAACAGCCCGGGGTCTGCGGCTGGGGAAGCCCCGCCAGTTCCGCTACCTTCCGCGCCAGCCCCTGGGGATCCTTGACGCCCCAGAGCAGGTCCAGCTCTGGCAGCTCCTCCCGCAGCTCCTTCTCATACCGCTGGGTCAGGCAGCCCGTGCCCACCAGCAATTTACAACGGCCGGTCTCCTTATAGGCGGCCATCTCCAGGATGGTGTTGATGGATTCCTCCTTGGCCGGATCGATAAAGCCGCAGGTGTTCACCAAAATCACCTCCGCCTCCTTCGGGTCGGCGGTGATGGTAAAGCCCTGATTGGTCAAGGCTGCCAGGATATATTCGCTGTCCACCCGGTTTTTAGAGCATCCCAGGGAAACCATGCCTACCTTCATTCTTCATCCTCCTGTATCCCTTGCGCTTGGTTGCCGAACATCTCCGCATATTCCGCTTGGCTGATCAGCAGCCGCCGGGGCTTGCTTCCGTCAAACCCGCTGACGATCTTCTTCTGTTCCATAATGTCCACCAGGCGGGCTGCCCTGGCGTATCCCACCCGCAGCCTGCGCTGGATCATGGAGATGGAAGCCTGTCCGCTTTCCATTACCACCCGCACCGCATCCGGCAGCAGGTCGTCCTCCTGCTTCCCATTGCCCTGGGCAGGGCCGCCGTTTTCCAGCTCGGTTTCCATATCCTCCAGGGACAGGTCCGTATATTGGGTGCTGGGGGCGGTGGCGTGCTCCGTAAAGAAGTCCATCACCCGCTCCACCTCCTCGTCGCTGACAAAGGCGGCCTGGGCCCGCAGGGGCTTGCTGGCCCCGTTTGCGTGGAAGAGCATATCGCCCCGGCCCAACAATTTTTCTGCGCCGCTGCAATCCATAATGACCCTGGAATCCACCGCCGAGGACACCGTCAAGGCGATTCGGCTGGGGATGTTGGCCTTGATCAGGCCGGTGATGATATCCGTGGAGGGCCGCTGGGTGGCCACGATCAAATGGATGCCTGCCGCCCGGCCCAGCTGGGCAATCCGGCAGATGGCCTCCTCCACGTCCTTGGCCGCCACCATCATCAGATCCGCCAGCTCGTCGATGATAATCACCAGCCGGGGCATCCGGTGGGCAGGGTCCTCCTGCAGGGAATTGTAACGGTTCAGGTCCCGGGCGTTGCATTGGGACATCTTGGAATACCGCTGTTCCATCTCCCGCACCGCCCATTTCAAAGCGCCCGCCGCCTTTTTCGCATCCGTCACCACAGGCAAAAGCAAATGGGGCAAGGGCGAATATACCTTTAGTTCCACTTTCTTGGGATCCACCAGGATCATCCTTAGATCGCAAGGGGCCGTATGGTAGATCAAGCTGAGGATGATATCGTTGATGCACACGCTCTTGCCGCTGCCCGTAGAGCCTGCGATGAGCAGATGGGGCATCCGGTCCAGATCCGCGCATACCACCTTTCCAGCGATGTCCTTGCCCAGGGCAAAGCACAGGGGGGACTTGGCCTGCTGAAATTCCGAGGACTCCACCGCTTCTCTGAGCAGCACGGGTTGGGTCTCCCGGTTGGGGATCTCGATGCCGATGGCGGATTTCCCCGGGATGGGCGCTTCGATGCGCACCCGGGGTGCCGCCAGCGCCAAAGCGATATCGTCCGAAAGGGTGGTGATCCGGTTGACCCGCACCCCTTGGGCGGGCTGCAATTCATACCGGGTGATCACGGGCCCCACAGTGATGTTGATGATCTTGGCGGAGATATGGAAGCTCTGTAGGGTGTCGATCAGGAGTTTCGCGTTCTCCGCCGGGTTATCCAGGCCGTCAAACTGTTCCTTCGGCAGGTTCAGCAGGGTATAAGGCGGGCGCTGGTATTCCAGCACCTCCACATCCTGGTTTGGTAACACAGGCGCATCCTCCCCATCCTCTTCTTCCTGCGGCTGGCTGGACGGGGCCTGCTTTCCTTTGCGGGAAGCATCCTGGGCGGCCTTCAGATCGCCCACCGTCATGCCGGATTTATGGCGGGGCGCCTGGGCTGTATGCACCTCCACCCCGGCCAGGATATCGAAGGGATCGTCATCCTCCTCCGGCTTCCTGGGCAGGGTCCCGCTGGCCGGAAAATAGGTCAGATCGTCCAGCTGCGGGTTGCCGGCATCCTGCTCCACCGGCCTGCGCTCCACCTTAATGCCGGTTTTCCGCCCGCCTCGACGGGGGCGGCCGCCGGTCTCCATCACCTCGGTAAACAGGTTTTGCTTGCTTACGTCGATTTTCTCCGCCAAAACCGAGGGGCTTTGCTGGCTATGTTTGCGCTCCTCCGCCCGCTCCGCCATATTGGATGCGCTGGTTTTCAGCTGTTTGCCCACCTTTTCCCCGGTTGCCCGCAGGGAGATCTTGGTGATGGCCAAAAAGAGGATCAACAGCGCGGCGATGAAGAAAATATTGGTGCCCACCAACCCCAAAAACACCAGGGCCGGATATGCCAACAGGGAACCAATCAGCCCGCCGCCCTTTTGCAGGGCGCTGCCGAACTGATATGCGTCCATATAATAATCCCAAAGGCCGATGTTGTCCGTGGCGCTGCGGACATTGGCATGGAGCAGCACCAAAAGGCACACCACCCCCAGGCTACACAGCACCAAAGAAGAGCCTGCCACCCCATTCCCCGTGGAGGAGGCGATGGCCAGGATGCCAAAGGCGATCACGATCAAGGGAAGCGCATAGGTGAGGATCCCAAACAAACCAAAACAGACCCGGCTGGCAGCCTGGCCTACGATGCCCACCGCATCCACGTATAAGCTGGCGGCCAAGAACAGGCCCAAAGCGATCAATAAAACGCCTGTGATCTCCCGCTTGACCCTTTTATTTTTTTCCAGCGCTTGCTTCTGCGCCCCCCTTTGGGAGCCGGACGCAGATTTTTGGTTCTTCGCCATATATACCTCTCATTCCATTCTGCATTATACTACAATTACGGGTTCAAAAAAAGAGGCCGGGCAAAATTCCCCATGGATCGCCTTGTTTCAGGGGGATTCCTCCAGAGATTTGAAATGCCGCAGTATCTAGCTTGCTGCTTTTATCAATTGTGGAATAGATTGCAAAGTATACTTGGCAATGATATAATATGCCAAGAAAACTTTGCATAGTTTTAGGAGGCATACCATGCAAAAAGAAGCGATACTTGAAAAAAGCAGAGCGGAAAACCAATCCTTTGACGAACGAGAACACCAGGAGCTGCGCAATAGTTTTGGCTTTGGCGGCGCAATGATTTGTTGTATATGCCTTTTGTTTAGCGCAATAGAAGCCATTCGCGGCGGCCATTTCTTTGGCTATGGCACCATTATTTTTTCCTATCTTGCAGGGATCTCTTGGTATCAGTATCGGATTGCAACGCAGAAAAAAGCCTTGGCTTTAGGGGTTGCCAGCAGCCTCGTTGCCACAATCGGGCTTGTTTCCTTTTTATTATTTGGATAATGCGCCATGGATGATTCGCTGATCTTGCGCAACCGATTAAGGGAAGCCCGAGCGGAAAAAAAGCTTTCCCAAACAGCTTTGGCGAAGTTGGTGGGCGTTTCTCGAAATACCATCAGCTCCATTGAAACAGGGCAATTTAACCCAACAGCAAAGCTGGCTTTGGTCCTCTGCATTGCCTTGGATAAAAAGTTTGAAGAGCTTTTCTACTTTGACGAGCAGCTTGAATAGGCGGAGGCCATAACATAAGCCGGCCCCGGCGGGACGTCCCCGCTAAGGTCGGCTTATTCAGATAGGCATTATTTATTCTCGTTAGCTGCGCAGGGTAGCCTGGAGCCGCCGAGGGTACAGGAGCAGGTCCAGGGCGTCCAGAGGCGAGGTAACCAATACGTCCATATGGGCCATCAACCCCGGGAACATGCCCTCGGCCCCCAGGATGCCGATGGCCAGCTGGGCCTCCCGCAGCATTTCCAGGTCGTTGTAGCCGTTTCCAATACAGCATACGCCCCCTTCCAGCGTCTGGACGATCCTGGCCTTACACAGGGCTGCGCCCTCCTGGGGGAAGGTTTGGATCTGGGCGTTGAGATGGCCGCATTTGGCCCGCACGGTGCCGTGGGTGTCCGCTGTCAGGATGTGAATGGTCGCGGCGGCCGATCTTCCACGCCGGGCATGAGTTCCCCATCCAAGGCAATGGTGCCGTTATAGTCCAAAACAATATGCTGAAGCTGCAAGGCGCTTCTACCGGGGATGGGGATCGTGAGCATGGTGACCTCCCTGTGGTTGGCTGGGTTAGTCCAAATTTACGCGGCTGTGGGTATTGCGCAGCCGGGCCATGGCCCGGGCCAGCATGATCTGGTTGGCGCGGAATTGGGCCTGGCTGTGGCTTTGCCGCAGGGCCTCCTCCGCCTGTTCCTTCGCCCGCTCCGCCCGCTTCCGGTCGATGTCCTCCGGCCATTCGCAGGTTTGGGCAAACAGGACGGTGGCCTTGGGCGCCACCTCCATATAGCCTTCAGAATTGATGGCTTCCCGCCATTTCCCATCCTGCTTGATCTTCAGCGCACCTGGACGCAGCACCACGATCATGGGCGCGTGGTTTTTTAGGATGGTCCATTCCCCATCGTCTGCGGTAAAGGTCAGGGCCTCGATCTCCCCGGAAAAGAACCGGTGCTCTGGGGTCAGGATTTCAAAGGGAAAGGTGTTGTCAGCCATTCTTTTCCATCTCCTCCGCCTTGGCGATGGCCTCGTCGATATCTCCTACCATGGTAAAGGCGGATTCCGGCAGGTGATCCACCTGGCCGTCCACGATGGCCTTGAAGCTGCGAATGGTATCCGCCAGGGGTACGAAACGGCCGGGCTTGCCGGTAAAGGCTTCCGCCACATGCATGGGCTGGGACAAAAACTGCTGGAGCTTTCTGGCCCGGTATACGGTCTTTTGATCCTCCTCGCTCAGTTCGTCCATACCCAGGATGGCGATGATATCCTTCAGCTCATTATACCGCTGCAAGCAGGCCTGCACCCGCCGGGCAACCTCGTAATGCTCCTGGCCCACGATGGAGGGATCCAACGTACGGGAGGAGGATTCCAAGGGGCTGACCGCAGGATAGATGCCCATTTCCGCAATATGCCGGGACAGCACCGTGGTGGCGTCCAAATGGGAGAAAATGGTGGCTGGCGCAGGGTCGGTCAGGTCGTCCGCCGGCACATAGATGGCCTGCACGGAGGTAATGGACCCGTTTTTGGTGGAAGTGATGCGCTCCTCCAGCTCGCCCAATTCCTCCGCCAGGGTAGGCTGATAGCCCACCGCCGAGGGCATACGCCCCAGCATGGCGGATACCTCGTTACCAGCCTGTACATAGCGGAAGATATTATCGATGAACAGGAGCACATCCTGATTCATCCGATCCCGGAAATACTCTGCCATGGTAAGGCCGGTCATGGCCACCCGCATACGGGATCCCGGAGGTTCGTTCATCTGGCCAAAGGCCATGGCGGTCTTGGTAATGGCCCCGGAAGAGCGCATATCGTGGATCAGGTCGTTGCCTTCCCGGCTCCGCTCCCCTACCCCGGTGAATACGGAATAGCCTCCATGCTCCTTGGCGATGTTGTAGATGAGCTCCAGGATCAGCACGGTCTTGCCCACCCCTGCCCCGCCGAATAGGCCGATCTTTCCGCCCTTTGCATACGGGGTCAAAAGATCGATCACCTTGATGCCGGTCTCGAAGAAGGTGGTCTTGGGGCTCAGGTCTTGGAAGGCGGGCGCGTCCCGGTAGATGCCCCAGCGTTCCCCGGTGAGGGCAGGGCCTTTATCCAGGGGATTCCCCAGCACATCCACCACCCGCCCCAGGGTTTGTTCCCCAACGGGAACCTGGATGCAGGCGCCGGTATTGGATACCGCCATGCCGCAGTGCAGGCCATAGGTGGATTCCATGGCAATGCATTTGCATTCCCCGTTGGAGGTATGGGAGGCCACCTCCAGATGCACCTCATTTTCCGTGACCAACAGGTCATGGAGCCGAAAGCTTTCCGAGGGCGGATACTGTACGGTCAACACAGGCCCGCTGATCTTTGAAATAATGGCTTTTTCCAGCCCCTGTTCCATAGGTGGCTCCTCCTTTTTCTTGGATCGTGCATCCTCGATGGCAACGCTGCTGCTGCTGATTTCCGCGATCTCATTGGTGATTTGGGTCTGCCGGGCCATGTTCAGGTCCAGCTGCAATTGCTTAAGCAGCGTATCCGCATTCCGGGTGGCGCTCTGCATGGCGTTCATACGGGCATAATGTTCCGCTGCATAGGATTGCACCAGGTTATCAAAAAGCCGGGATATGATGAACTGGGGCACCAGCTGATCGAACACCTCCTGGGGGGAGGGATTATAGATCACATCCCGCAGCTCCTCCGTAGCCTGGACCTTTTCATAATCCCGCAGCCGTATGGGCAAAAGCCGCGCCTTATGGGGGGCGTTCACCGGCCTGCCGTCCGGCCCGGCATACAGGGTGTAGAACACGAAAATTTCGTCGGTCTTATCCTTATCAAACAGCTCCATCACCGGCAACGCCAGCTGGGAAGCGTTATATAGGGTGGGGTTCTGGGCAATGCCCTGTACGTCGAAAATGGGCTCGATCCCCCGCTTGCGAAAAAAGCGGGTGGCGATAATGCCCACGGTTACCACGTTGCAATCCGGATCCTTGCGGATCTCCTCATAGGCCATCCGCAGGATATTGGCGTTGTAACTGCCCGCCATTTCCTTATCCCCCGCGATAACGATATAGGTGTGGCGGTGGCCCCGATGCCGGAGCAAATAGGGATGATTCACATCCTGGGAAGAGGCCAGGATATCCTTCATGACGGATTGCAGCCGCTGGTAATAGGTATTATTGTAGGGGATGTGCACCGCGAATTTCTTCATTCTAGCAGAAGAAACCGTCTCCATGGCGCTGGTGATCTTACGGGTCTGGGTCACCGCATGGATATGGTGCCGGATCTCGCTGACGGTCTGCATGGTCTAAGCCTCCCAGCTTTCCGCGTAATCCAATATGGCCTTGCGAAGGGCTTCTTTCATGTGGTCGTTCAGGTCTTTGCTGTTGTCGATGCCCTGGACCAGCGTGGCGTGAGCTTTATCCAAATGCGCCAGCAGGCCCTCTTCAAAGCGGGAAATGTCCTTTACAGGCACATCCTTATACGCATCGCATTGAAATGCCAGCAGCAGGGCCGTCTGGGCGGAAAGCCGCAGGATCTGCTCCTTGGGCTGCTTGAGCAATTCGGTCATCCGGTCGCCCCGGTCCAGGAGCTTTTTCGTAACCGCGTCCACATCTGCGCCGAACTGGGCAAATACCGCCATATCCCGATACTGGGCTACCTCCATGCGCAGGTTGCCGGAGACCTTTTTCATGGCGGGATGCTGGGCGCTGCGGCCCACCCGGGATACGGATAGGCCCACGTTGACCGCCGGCCGCACCCCCGCGTGGAACAGCTCGCTCTCCAGGTAGATCTGGCCGTCGGTAATGGAGATCACATTGGTGGGGATATAGGCGGAGATATCCCCCGCCATGGTCTCCACGATGGGCAGGGCGGTCATGGATCCGCCGCCCTTTTCCTTGCAAAGCCTGGCGGCCCGCTCCAAAAGCCTGGAGTGCAGGTAAAAAACGTCCCCGGGATAAGCTTCCCGGCCGGAGGGCCGCCGCAGCAGCAGCGACATGGCCCGGTAGGCCACCGCGTGCTTGGACAGGTCGTCGTAGACCACCAGGGCGTCCTGGCCGTTATACATGAAATGCTCCGCTACCGCGCAGGCGGCATAGGGGGCTAAATACTGCATGGCGGCGCTGTCCGCAGCGGTGGAGGCCACCACCACCGTATGCTCCATGGCGCCCTTTTCCTGAAGGGTATGCACCAAGTTGGCCACGCTGGAGGCCTTCTGGCCGATGGCGCAGTATACGCATATTACGTTGGAGCTCTGCTGGTTCATCATGGCCGCAAGGGCGATGGAGGTTTTGCCCGTTTGCCGGTCGCCGATGATAAGCTCCCGCTGGCCCCGGCCGATGGGGATCATGCTGTCGATGGCCAAAATACCCGTCTCAATAGGGGTATCCACCGGCGCCCGGTCCATGATGGCAGGCGCCGGGGATTCCAGCCTGCGGAAGGTACGCCCCTCCAGGGGCTTGCAATCCAGCGGTCTGCCCAACGGGTCGATAACCCGGCCCAGCAGCTCCTTACCAACGCAAATATCCGCGACCCTGCCGGTTCCCTTGGCTACGCTGCCCGGCGGCACAAAGCCGCCCCGGCTTAAAAGCGCAGCGCTTACCCCGTCCAGCCCCATGTCCAGGGCGATGCCGTACACGTCGTTTTCAAAGGCCAGCAATTCCCCGTATTTGGCTTGGGAAAGCCCCTGGATCCGCACGATATCGTCCCCGCAGCTGATCACGGTGCCGTATTCGTATTTGACCATATGGGGCGCATAGGCCCCAAGCTTTTCTGCTAAAAAGGCCCCCATAGAGGCCGGATCGAATTGTAACATCATTCGTCTCCCTTACGCCAGCTGCTGCTTCATGGCAGCCAGCTGGGAAGCATAGCTGAAATCGTATACGTTGCCCCCGATGTAGGCCGCGTATCCGCCAATCAGCTGCGGGTCTACCTGGCAATCCAATTTCAGCCCGCAGCCCAAAAGCTCCTCCAGCTGGGCGGTAACCTGGGCCTGCTCCTGGCTGGATAGGGGGCGGGCGGTTTTCAGCACGCCCTCCCGCGTTCCCTTCCGGTCGCTGCGGCCCTGGGCAATGCGGGACTTGGTCTCCTCGTCAAAGCGCAATACCCGTCCCGCCAGCTCCACCGCCAGGTGGGCCAGCTCGCCCTTTGCGTCATCCATGGCCCGCACCTTTTCCTCCCGGGCGTCGGCATGGGCCTTTTCCAGGATGCGGCCCGCTTCCTCCTGGGCCTGGGCTAATATTTTTTGGCCGGATACAGCCGCTTGCTTGCGGCCCTCCGCCATGAGCTGCTCGCAGGTCGCCTGGGCAGCGGCCAACTTTTGCGTATATTCCGCCTGGGCGGCCTGGGCTTCCGCCTGGGCCTTTTCCGCCTGGTCCAGCTGGGATTGGATCCGTTCCTCCCGGCCCGCCATAAACTTGCGCACCGGCTTCCATACCAGAAGCCGCAGCAGCACGTACAGCACGATAATATTCAGCAAATGTATCGCAATATCAATGGGGTATAATTCCACAGCGATCGCTCCTTATGCCATTGTAAACGCAATGATCAGCGCGGAAACAAAGCCGTAAATCGCGCAGGACTCGGTAAGCGCCAGGCCCAACAGCAGGGTGGAGCTGATCTTTCCGGAAGCTTCCGGCTGACGGGCGGTGGCGTCTACGGCTTTGCCGGTGGCAAGGCCCATGGCCAGGCCGGCAGCGGTGCAGGGAAGCAGGGCCAGAGCGGCAGCGATGGCGGTCAATCCAGTATTCATTGTCATATCCTCCATATCTTATCGTTGTAGCAAAGCAATCGTTTATTCCACGGCCTCGTGGATAAAGGTAAGGGTCAGGGTAATGAAGATATACGCCTGAATCAAGGGGTGGAACACATTGAAATACAGGCCCACCACGCTGGGGATGCCCACAGCGGCATTGCCCAACGCGGAATACAATAGATCCATTACGATCATGCCGCCCAGCATGTTACCGAACAGCCGGCACGCCATGGATACCGGAACGGCGCAATCCGAAACGATCTTAATGGGGAACACCACGGGCGTAGGCTGGGCCATGGACCGGATCCGGCCGAAAACGCCCTTTTTGCGTATGCCGTAATAGTTGATCAGCACAAAGGTGATCAGGGCCATGGCAAAGGTCATGGTGATATCCGCCGTAGGCGCCCGTACTCCCATCAGCTCCACCGAAGCGCAGCCGATCATAAAGGCCGCTACGGTGAACAAATACGCAGGCAGGTTATCCCCCAGGTCCCCCACGTTGCTCTTGGTATATTTGCAAAGGGCTTCCACGGCGATCTCCAATACGTTTTGTACGCCATGGGGCCGGTCGGTCATATGGGGAATCACAAAGATGCGGATCAGCAAGGCCAGCAGCAGCAGGACGCCCATTACCACCCAGGTGACCACCACCGTGGAACTGATGGTCATGCCGCCCAGCTGCATCCTGGGCGCCCATATGCTCACGGAAAAGGCCTCCGCCTCCTTTGTGCCGAACACCAGCTGCAGCAGCCGCACCATAAAGCACCAGCCGCCTGCCAGCATCAGGATGGTAGCCCAAAGCCTTTTCTTTTTCCGGCTTTTGGATATCTCACCCTTTCCCAGCGCCCGGCGCCAACTCCAGCCGCCGATCCCCATTAGCAGGCCCAGGATCAACAGCCAATACTCACCAAGCAATTTCATTCCCTATCCTTCTTTCTCCTGCGCACACCAATACATTTTACCAAAGCCCCCACCAGGAGCACCCCGGACATGGCGATTGCACAGTGTAAGATCTGGCTGCGCCATAGGATGGCGCACAGGCCAAGGCCGATCATCGGGCAAAAGAACTGCACCACCAGCGGCCATATTTTGATACTGCATTGTTCTACCGAGGCCGCAACCAGTATCAGCAGATACAGCTGTATGCCTCCCGTTATTCCGCCCAAGGCCGCGCCCAGCATGATAATCCCTCCGTTTTGCCCTGCAAACCAAGGCGCAGGGGCAAAAATACATTGTTCGTTATATCATGTTACGATCGGATGGTCAATGTTTTTTCAGCAAAAAAATAAATTAACGCCTGGGTTGTAAGCGGTAAACACGAAACCAACAGATCGTTCCTTAAATAATGAACACCTTCCCGGCATCCGTTTCCCCCTTCCGAAACTTGCATCCCCCTATCCGCCTCTGTGGGGCAAAGCACGCAGGATGACGTTGCGGAACAGGGTGGATGACAAGGTCCCGCCTATTGCCAGGGCTGCGGCAACGCCAAAGGTGTGCAGTAGGGTAGATAAAAACAGCATCGTATCCCCCAGCACGCAGTAGCGCATGGCGTAATAAATGCCGCCCCCCGGCACCAAGGGCAACAGGGAAATCAAAAGGTAGCCTGTCACCGGGTAACGGCGAAGCCTGGCCATAATCTCCGAGTAGAACCCAATGCTCAGGGCAGCTACAAAAGCCCCCAGGATGCTTTCCCCCACTAGGAGATAGACCAACCATCCCAGGGCGCCTCCCAGCCCACAGATCACCTTGCCCTTTCCGTGAACGTTAAAGATCAGGGTAAAGCCAACGCAGGCGGAAAAGGCATAAAAACACGGCAGGATAAAACGCTGGCAAAGCTCCAGCAGACCGGTAACCATCAAGCGCCTCCTTTGCTTCTAAAGCAGCTGTCCAAGCCCCAGCCCGGCCGCTGCTCCCAGCGCAATGGCAGTGGCCACCAAAATCGCCTCTGCCATCCGGCTCAGGCCGGAATAGGTATCCCCCGCCACCAGCTCCCACATGGAATTGGTTATGGCGACACCCGGCACCAACAGCATCAACGTACCGATGGTGATCAGGTCCACATTGTTGCCCAGGCCCAGGTTGAATAGCAATAGGGCAAGCAGCGCGGCGATCCCGCTGCATACCACGGTCCGCAAAAACACATTGCGGCCCATCCACTTTACGCCCCCCTGCAAGCACAAGCCCACCAGGCCGCCGCATAGGAACGCGCATAAGCTATCCCACAGATCCCCGCCAAACAGGGCGGTAAAGGAAGCCGGGGCCAACGCATAGCCGAACAGAGTCTGCATGGGCCGATACCGCCTTGCGCCTATGCGCAAAGCCTCCACCGATGCGATCCCCTCTTCCAGGGGCGGCGTCTGCTGGCACAGGCGCCGGCATAGATCGTTGCACCGTTCCAAGAGCTCGATATCCGTCCCATGGGCCGGGATCCTGGACATACGGGTCACCGAACGGCTGCCCTCCCCCTGCAAGCTGACGATCAGGCAGCTGGGGATGGCGAACACCTGGGCGTCCTGCCGGCCATAGGCTGCCAGAAGCCGGTTTAGGGATTCCTCCACTCGGTATATTTCCGCGCCGCTGGCCATAAGGGTACAGCCCATTTCCATGGCCAAATTCACAAGCATATCATAATCCATACGGGTTCCCTTTCTTTCCCTTCGAATACAAGGGTAGCATCTTTCCTGAAAAAGGCAAGTAAAAATTTATGCGTTTCCCGTTGATTTATGTTTGGCCGCAATCGGACCCGGCCTTCGAACAACCTGCAAGCAAAAGAAAAACAGGACCCACCGGATCCTGTTTTGGTCTGGGTGAGAGGATTTGAACCTCCGGCCTCTTGAACCCCATTCAAGCACGCTACCAAACTGCGCCACACCCAGATCTCACTCGAACGATGATAATCTTACCATTTTCTTATTCGGTTGTCAAGGCTAAAATATCAAACGGATCGATTTATGTCAAAGGCCGTCCCCCACCCCGTTGCACAGCGGAAATCCATGCCTTTGCCGATCCATTCAAATGGTTTTCTTACGGCGCCGTCCATAAAGGAGCGGCGCCATAAGAAATGCGCTGCGTTTAACAGCCTTGGCTCGCCGTTATGTTCGGCCTGCCTGTAAACGCCGTCGCTTAGGTTGACCTGGATTGACGCAGGTACCTTTACCGTTGCATGAAACGGGGTACGCACACCAGCTGGGCATCCTCCGCAACGGCAAGGGGGCGTCCCAGTATGCCTGTGTTCCTTTTGCAGCGTCCTTTCTCCGCCCTTTCTTAAGGGGGTTCCCTAACGTGGCTCTCCCGAAGGGCTTATTTCTACAGGACGAGACAGTCCTGTTTTCGCAAAATGGGCCGGGAATAGGCCGCGTCTTGGAAACGCTAGGCAGCACGCCGTTCTTCTGCTATAATGATTTTTATCAAGGCTTGTGCGGGGGCGGCGAACCGCTGCGCCAAAATGAACGCATGGAGCTTGGGGAGATGCATGAAGCAGAAATGGAAACGCGCCCTGGTACGACGCAGGCTTTTTGTGACCATCTTAATCCTGTTACAGGCGGGTTTTTTGTTTTACCTGATCAGCAGTACCTCCGCCACCTCGGAAGTCCTCCGGGGCTTGTTGACCGTGATCAGCATCGGCACAGTGCTCCATATCATTTCCAAGCAAGGGGACCCCAACGCCAAATTAACATGGGTGTTTTTGATTCTGCTGGTACCCATCGTGGGCGGATTGCTCTACCTTTTATATAGCCTGCAAAGGGGCACCAATTATGTGCGCAAGCTTTTGGCCAGGCGTCGGGATGTATTGCGGCCTATTTTCTACCTGCCCAACGCGGAATCCGGCATGGCCTTTTCCGGAAACGTGGGAAAGTACAGCCCTTTGCTCAAATATATGCACGGCACCTGCGGCTACCCTGCTTACGACCATACCCAAAGCGAATACCTAAGCCCTGGCCAGGTATTTTTCTCCCGGCTCCTGCCGGAGCTGGAAAAAGCCGAAAAATACATCTTCCTGGAATTCTTCATCATCGAAGAAGGCACCATGTGGAATTCCGTATTGGAGATCCTGGAGCGTAAAGCCAAAGAAGGCGTGGACGTGCGGATCATGTACGACGACGTGGGCTGCTTTTTGACTCTGCCCTCCAACTACCATAAAACCCTGGAAGCCAAAGGCATTCAATGCCGCAAGTTTCATCCGTTCCAGCCCTTCCTGTCCTCAGTGCAAAACCAGCGGGACCACCGCAAGATCCTGGTGATCGACGGCAAAGTGGCGTTTACAGGAGGCGCAAACCTGGCGGATGAATACATCAACGCCTATGAAAAGCACGGCTATTGGCAGGATGCTGCTCTATGCCTTCAAGGGAAGGCTGCCTGGAGCTTTACGCTGATGTTTTTGCAGCTGTGGGATTATTGGGAAGAGCTGGACCTCAGCTCGGTGCTAAGCCTATATCCTACGGACCTTCCCCCTCTCTCCCAGGACAGCCAGGGCATTGTCCAGCCCTATGCGGACAGCCCCATGGACCAGGAGCTTACCGGCCATAGCGCCTATCTTCGTATCATCCAGTCCGCCCAGGACTATGTGTATATCGCCACGCCCTACCTTATCATAGACGATATCCTGATGCGGGCCCTAACCCTGGCCGCCAAAAGCGGCGTGGATGTGCGGATCATTACCCCCTACATCCCGGATAAACCCCCCGTCCATCAAACCACCCGTTCCTATTATCCGGAGCTGATCGAAGCCGGGGTGCGCATTTATGAATTTACGCCGGGATTCATGCACGCAAAGGTGTCCGTTTCCGATGACAGCATCGCCTCCGTGGGTAGCGTCAATATGGATTATCGCAGCCTGTATCTGCATTTTGAATGCGGGTGCCTGCTGTATGATTGCCCTTGCATCCAAGACATCAAGGCGGACTATCTGAATATCCTGCAAAAATGCCATCTGGTGCGCCTGGAAGAGTGCAAGGGCGGGTTCTTCTACCGGATCACCCAGCAAGTGCTCCGCTTGTTTGCCCCCCTGCTCTAGGGCGGCCTCGTCGGATCCGTTTTGCAAAGCGCATCCAATAGCCGGCCAAGGGCCAATCTCCTTCCATAAAGCCCTCTGCGCCGCGCCCTTGCCACAGAAAAAAGCCCCCAAAACTTGGGGGCTTTTGCTATGCATTATCCCGTTACTCGTCCATGGGCTTGAAGCCGGAGAACAGATCCGCCAAGGAAGTGGTGGACTGCTGTACGGGAGGCAGATCGTAATCCGCGTCCTCCCGGCGGGGACGGCGCTCCCGGCGCTCGCCGGAGGTGGCGCGC
>ERZ779866.796-NODE-796-length-34271-cov-5.122750_pt1 | contig 34271 bp, 32 predicted proteins | sample MGYA00511248_ERZ779866 | MGnify/ENA primary metagenome ERZ779866 (study PRJEB29588, sample SAMEA2155758) | human gut metagenome | biome: human gut; feature: human-associated habitat; material: faeces | place: Denmark | collected 2008/2010 ... | reverse complement strand
TATTCTACACTGCGGCGGATGACGATGGCGGCACATTGCTGTGCGCCTCCATCTCCAACCTGACCGCCCAGCTCCGCGCAACACTCTGGGCTCAGCCCCAGCCTATCCTCATCACCTCCGCTACCCTGGCGATTGGCAAGGATTTTTCTCGTTTCAAAGAGGAGGCCGGTCTTACCCGCGATCCCAGAACAGAGGAGTCCGTCTCTCCCTCTCCGTATGATTACCGCAAGAACTGCCTGCTCTATATTCCCGCCATGCCGCCCAGGCACCACGATGCAGATTACTTTGACAAGCTGGCCAGTGAAATCCGGGATCTGTTGATCGCTGCCCATGGTCACGCACTAGTGCTTTTCACCTCCTATGCCGCCATGTCCGCGGTGAAAGAGCACCTGCGGGATCAGGGGATGCTCTATCCCCTGTTCACTCTGGGGCGCAATGCGGTGCATACCACCGGGCAGTTTAAGAGCACGCCGGGGAGCATCCTGCTGGCCACCGGGGCGGCCTGGAAGGGCTTTGACTTTCCGGGAGACTGCGTGTCCCTGCTGGTCATCCCCAGGCTGCCATTCCCCATGCCCGACGCGTTGAAGGAAAAAGAGCGGGAGCGATACCCGGATCTCCATTCCTTCCTGCGGGCCGTGGTGGTGCCCGAGATGCAGATCAAGCTGAAGCAGGGCTTTAGGATTGCTGGATGTTCCCGGCGGTCAGCTTGTCCAGCTGTATGCTGCCCAGGGCGGGGATGATGTGTTGGTAAATCCACCGCTCATAGGACATCTGGGTGTTGGGCCGGAGGCTTGCCTTCTTATAGGTCTGATACCAGTGGTCCAGCCAGTTACCCAAAGAGATGCCTGGCTTGGGCAGCTCAGGGGCGGGGACCTCCAAACTTTCCCGCAGCTGCTCCGGTTTACCTTTGCAGGGGTTGAGCTGCCACAGGAAACTGACGAGGAAACAAGCTGGATTACGGAATAGGCAGCGGTAGAGTATAGAGATAGCGATTTTACAAAGAAACACACGGCGATCCATCTTTCTCAACCTTAAGATGATGTCGTACCGCGCTTTCGCTGGCTGGAGCACAATGACTTTGATACAGCCAGGGAGTGAGGTAAGTTTCCAACATCAAAGTCCAATTTGCTGTGTCTTAATTTTATCAGTGAAAATCTGTCACTACATGGTACCATATATTCCTTTGCAAAATAGGAAATCTATATGACAATTCCGAGAATCGACTTTCCAATTTTGAAAGGATATGATAAACACAACAATTCCCCTTCTGTAAAATACATCTGTTTAAGAATGTCGAATTTCTTAGGAGGCTATTACCATGCTAGAAAAATTGATTGTTATGCTGACCCACAATGATGTGACAGTCCCTGACGCGAAGGAGATTTTTTTGGCCAATCAGGATCTCCCTGTGACCAACTGGGGCTTTAAGGATGTGGGGCTGGAACCCGCCGCCATGAAGGAGCTGTGCGGGTTGATGAAAGAGGCCGGGAAAACCACCTTCCTGGAGGTGGTCACCTATACCGAGGAAGAGTGCATGCGGGGTGCCAAACTGGCTGTAGAATGCGGATTTGACTGCCTGCTGGGTACCATTTTCTATGACAGCGTAGCGGAGTATGTAAAGACCACCAACCTGAAGTATTATCCCTTTGTGGGCAAGGTGTCCCAGTCTCCCTCTATCCTGGAGGGTTCCGTGGACCTGATGCTGGCTCAGGAGAAGGAGTATGTGTCTAAGGGTGCTGTGGGTGTGGATCTGCTGGGGTACCGCTATGTGGATGGCGACCCGAACGTGCTCTCCGCCGCCTATATCAAGGCCGCCGGTTCTCCCACCGTTCTGGCTGGAAGCATCGGTTCTGAGGAACGCATGAAACTGGTCAAGCAGATGGACCCTGCCTACTTTACCATGGGTTCCGCACTATTTACCAAGAATTTTGTCAAAGACGGCTCGTTCCGAGACAATTTGGAAGCGGTTGTCAAATTCCTTCAGACGCTTTGAGGAGGAGAGCGCAATGGCAAATATGAAAACTGGGATACTGGCGGTTCCCAGCCACTATGAGAGCGGAGGTCAGCGGGCGGAGGCGTTGATTGCCAATGCAGTCAACGCCCTGGAGAAAAGGGGCGTAGACACAGTGGCGGGCAGCAAGGTGGTGTGGGACGCCGCTGATGCCATTGATGTATGCAGACAGTTCAAAGAGGAACAGGTGGATTCTCTGACAATTATCCTCAGCACTTGGGTAACTGACTCCCTGCTGTATGTTTTGGTGCACGAGATGCAGGTGCCGGTGGTGTTCTGGGCGGTGCCCTATACCGAAACCTTCTCCATCGGCTGCGTGCAGCACTTTGGGAGTGCACTGACCACCCACGGTATCCCGTATGAGTATGTTTACGGTCTGGCTGACGACGCGGCTGTGGTGGACAAAGTGGCTAAAGTGGCTCAGGTGGGCAGTATTATAAAACGTGTACGGAACATGAAACTAGCTCTGGTGGGTCCCCGTCAGACTTGGCGGGTGGCTGGCCCTCAGGATACCACCAACGAGGAGTGGGAGTTTTCCCAGAAATTCGGTGTGACTCTGGTCCATATTGAGATGGAGGAGATTCTGGAGGCTGCGGTGGGGATCAGCGATCAGGAGGCTTACGAGGCGCTGGAGTGCCTGAAAAAGCGCACCGGAAAGATCCTGGCTGCTCCGGAGGCGATGCTCCATATGACCAAGGTTTATCTGGCGGTGAAGCAGATTGCCAGGCGGTACTCCCTGGATGCGCTGGCTGTGGAGTGCTACCCCTTTTATAGCGGCCTCATGAACCTTCCCTCCAGCTGGCTGGCAGACGAGGGGCTGATTGTAGACACCGAGGGGGACATCGGCCACACCATGGTGATGTACATGCTCAACCAGGCTGCCAGAGGCGGCGCCACCGCTCTGGGCGAGGTGGGTAGTATCGACGACGAGAACAACATCCTATCCCTGGCCCATGAGGGGAGCACCGCTCACTCTCTGGCTGCCGACCTAGATCATGTGCAGATCTCCCCCAGCGGAGAAAAGGGGGCCTTTGTGGGGCTTCCTCTGCGGCCTATGGATTGCGTTACCATCTCCAGCATTCAAGGCAACGGTCGCGATGGTTACCAGATCCTTGTAGACAAGGCCAGTGTGGCGGAGGCTACCCATGAAGAGTGGGTCCAGGGCGGCGAGAAGCTACTGGTAAAGCTTCAGGTCAACCAAAAGGCCAGTGTGATGGTGCAGCGCTTGATGGAGCTGGGTCTGGATCACCACCTCCTGGTAAAAGAGGGAGACTACACGGAAGTGATGAAGCTGATTTGCAAATATATGGGCGTCAAGGCGGTATGCACGCGCCGCGCCTGCGTGTGATACAGAAAAAAGCCGGCCTTTGGGCCGGCTTTTTTCTGGTTAGGAGCTGTGTTTATGGGTCCACACGGTAATCCGCTGGCCCGCAGCCCTTTAACTTTTTGAAAATTTTGTAGAAGTAGCTGTAGTTATTAAAGCCAACCTGCTCCGCCGCCTGATTTACCAAAACGCCTCGCTTAATGAGAATGGCGGCCTGTTCAATGCGCTTTTCCTGGATATAGCTGACCAGTGTCTTGTTGGTGAGCTTTTTAAACAGGTGGCAGATGTAGGATTCACTGTAATTGACCTGTTGGGCCAGCTGCTCCAGGGTGAGCTTTTCGTTTAAGTGTTCATTAATGTACCGAATCAGCTCGGCGATGATGGACAGGTGATTGGAGTCGGTGGCGCTGTGCCTGGCCTCCACAAAGCAGTCGCTGTATATATACGACAGCAGGTGGTGGACCAGGGCCTTCTCCAGAATATCCCGGCCGTTTTTCAGATCGACGTTGCGGTATTCATCTAAAAGGGTGATGTATTTCTGAAAATCCTGATTTTCCACATGAAAGATTCGGTGATGGGCTCCGGCTTCATTGAAAATATCCAGCAGATTGGAGGCCGGGGTACTGAAGGAGATTAACAGCCCTGGATCAATGCTGACGCTGAACCGCTCATAGAAGTCGGTTTTCGTGTTTACCAAGGTATGGGGCGTAAAAATGTCGATTAGAACGATGTCTCCACGTTTAACCAAATATTCTCCGTTTTTGATTCGAAAAGTACCAGCATTTCCTAAATAGATCACAAATTCGTAAAAGTCATGGTAGTGCATCCGGGAAATCATCTCATTTTTTGGACTGCGCAGAAGGCAGGTGTAATCCCCATCATAGATGCTGGCTTTGGAAATAAATTCTGCCTGAGCCAATGAAATCACCTCCATCCAATCAACAAAATAGTATCAAAGCCAACCAATAAAGTCAATTATTTATCAGGTTTTTTGCGACGCATTGTACAATCAGTTGTGAAAGGAACGTGGACAGACATGGACGGGAAGAAAAAATGGATGGGGAGCGGTGCGCTGCTCTTGGCGGCTGTCATTTGGGGCTTTGGGTATGTGGTCATCTCCGATTCCCTGGATCTGATCAATGTCCACTACCTCATGTCCTACCGATATCTCTTGGCGGCAGTTGGGATGGCGGTGGCGTTTTGGCGGCAGTTGCCGGGCATCACCCGTCCCATAGTGGCCTACGGGGCAGTGCTGGGGGCGCTGCTGTATTTCAGCCAGTTCGTGCAGACAGTGGCCTGCGGCCGTACTACGGCGGGGAAGGTCTCCTTTATCACGGGCCTGTATGTGGTGCTGGTCCCTCTGTGCGGGGCGGCAGTTTTTCGCCAAAGGCTGTGCCGGGGGCACTGGGTTGCCATCTGCCTGGCTCTGCCTGGGTTGTTCTTCCTCACCAGCGCGGGGGTCGGATTCAACTATGGGGATGCCCTAGCCCTGGCGGGCAGCTTCGGGTTCGCCATCCATATGCTGGCCTCCGAGCGGTTTGTGGCCCGGAGCAGTGCAGTGCTGTTGTCCATGCTGCAATTTGCCTGGGCGGCCGTTTTTTCCACGGTGACGCTGCTGTTTGCCGGAGAGCCCCTGTTGGTCCCGGAGTTGACCGTGGGAATCGGGATGCGGTTCCTGTTTATGGGACTGGTCAGCACGCTGCTGGGCTTTTTCCTGCAAATGTGGGGGCAGAAGCAGGTGCCAGCCTCTCTGGCTTCCATGCTCCTGGCTACCGAAGCGCTGTTCGGCCTGCTTTTCTCGGTGCTGCTGCTGGACGAGGTACTGACCTCTGGAATGGTTTTGGGCGGAGCGCTGATGCTGGCAGCCATTCTTGTTGCAGAGCGGGTGGCCGGCCCATCTGACGTTTCAATATAAGGTTTCGGATTTTGTATATAGATTTCCAATCTTGTTAAAAATTAAAAAATGTCCGTAAAGTTAAGAGAGTAAAACAAGATAGGAAAATATAAATACAAGAAAGTGAATGGAGAGATAAATAAAAACTTGGTACAATTACACCAACAGAAGGGGAGAGCTGAGGGGAAAATTTAGACATACTGAAGGAAAGGAAAGGAGTGCCTTCCATGAAAAATTATCTGGTCCCGGTCCAACCGCTTCAAGATTACGTACAAAAAATTTTTGAGGCGGCTGGGTTATCGGAACGGGACGCCCTATGTGTCGCGGAGCTTCTGGTCCATGCGGATCTCCGAAACGTACGCAGCCACGGAGTCCTTCGGACGGTCCCCTATGTGGAGAAGATTCGGCAGGGAGGAGCATCGTTGAACAGCCAGTATCCCGTGGTTTTTGAGACCCCCAATACGGCGGTCATTGACGCGAGTGGCGGTTTGGGAGCGCTGGCCGGGGAGAAGGCAGTGGTCCTGGCTCGCGCCAAAGCCAAGGAGCACGGCATCAGTATGGTGGTAGTCCGCAACAGCAACCACTTCGGTATGGGGGGCCACTGGGCCCTGAAACTGGCTGGAGAGGACATGATCGGCATGGCTTGTTCCACAACCGACCTGACTATGGGCCCTCCGGGATGCAAAGAGCCCTTTATGGGGAACAACCCCTTCTCCTTTGCTTTTAAGGCCTCGGACGAGTTTCCGGAGGTGTGCGTTGATATGGCCACCAGCGGCGTGGCCATGGGAAAGGCGAAGGACCTGGCCAAGCGGGGACTGCCTATTCCCTCCGGCTGGATGTTGGATAAAGAGGGGAACGACACCACCAAGGTGGAGGACTGCTATATGATGGTTCCCATGGCGGGGCACAAAGGGTTCGGCATTGCCTTTGTCATTGAACTGTTTGCTACTCTGCTCTCCGGTGGCGTTCTCTCTCCGGACGTGAACAACCAGGATCTGGCGGACACCCCCGAGTTGTCCAGCCAGTGCTTTGCCTGCTTCAACATCGCTGCGTTCCGAGACCTGAAGGCTTTCCAGGCTGACGCGGCGGCGTACATCCGGCGCCTCCACCAGCTGCCCATGAAGGAAGGGGTGGGGGCGGCCAAGTATCCCGGTGAGATTGAGTATACCCACAAACAGGAGAATCTGGTCCAGGGTGTAATTCTGCCCGAGACCCTGACCGGCGATCTGATTGCGCTGGGCAGACAGTTTGGTCTGGACGGAGAGTTTTTGCAGACTGTCGAGACGGAACAAATTTGAGGCAATTAGACTAGGCCTTGCTTGAAAAATGTCAATATACCCCAATGGCGGTTCTTTTTCCGCCATACTGCGTTGATTTTCCTTGCAATCCACAAAGTATTGCCGCGTCAAATCGCCTTGTCTGGTGAAAAAATTCCTCGCAGTTGGATACATTTCCAATTTTCAAACAAGGGCTAAAAACTGATAAAAATTAACGATACACAAACGTATTTAGGAGGAAGCATCCATGGAAAACAAGATTCGTAAGCTGCTGAAGGAAGGCAAGCCCACTGTGAACACCCGCATCTGGAGCACTTGGCCCACCACCGCAGAAGCCGCCGCGGTCTGCGGCAAGTTTGACTACCTGGAGTTTCTGGCCGAGTACGCTCCGTACACCCTGCCTGCACTGGAGAATTTTGTCCGAGCCTGTGAGCTCCACGACTGCGGCTCCATGATCAAGGTCGATTTTCAGAACCGGGGCTATGTGGCGCAGAAGGCTATCGCCATGGGCTTCCAGGCGGTGCTGTTTACCGACCATCAGACCGCCGATCAGGTCCGGGAGACCCTGTGGCTAGTCTCTCCCGAGTGCCCCGAGTATAAAGGTCGCTTTGGCTATCCCAACGCCCGTTGGCTGGGCTATAATCCCGAGCCCAAGCAGATGGAGTACGCTGCCATGAACGCCAGTTCGGTAAAGGCCTTTATGATCGAAAAAAAAGAGGCTGTTGACAACATCGAGGAGATCTGCTCCGTTTCTGGTGTAGATATGGTTCAGTTTGGTCCCTCTGACTACTGCATGAGCTTGGGATGGAACTGCGCTGACCACAAAGACGACATCGCCAAGGCGGAGAAGCACGTTATTGAGGTGGCCCTGGCCCATGGTGTCCAGCCCCGGTGCGAGATCTACTCCTTGGATCAGGCCCAGAAGTACATCGACATGGGTGTGCGCCACTTCTGCATCGGCGATGAGTTTGACATTCTGAAGGACTATTGGGCCAACGTGGGCGGTAAGATGAAAGAAATCGCCGGCAAGCTGTAAGTGTCTGTTTACCTCCGTCTCCCGCGCAGGGAGGGGGAGCGGGAAGGAGGAAAGCCTATGAAGCTGCTGATGGGACTGGACATCGGCACCACCGCCCTGAAAGCGGCGCTGTTTGACACAAAGGGGATGCTCCTGGCGGTGACCACTCAGGAGTATCAGCTGATGACCCCACAGGTCAATTATGTGGAGGAGCCCGCAGAGGTATACTGGAACGCATTTCGAAATGGGGTGTCCGCACTGAAAGAGAAGCACCCGTTGACTGCGTCGGATGAGATTGCGCTGGCAATCTCCGCTCAGGGGGAGACTCTGTTTTTCCTGGACAGTGAGGGAAACGCCCTCCGCAACGCCATCGTCTGGATGGATAACCGGGCCATGGACGAAGCCCAGGCTCTGAAAGAGCACTTTGGGGACGAAACCTGCTACGCTGTTACAGGTCAGGTGAGCTTTGAGCCTTGTTGGCCCGCTTCCAAGATCCTTTGGGTGAAACACCATGAGCCGGAGATTTTTTCTAAGACCGCCAAGTTTCTGCTAATTGAAGACTATTTTATTTATCGGCTGACTGGCAAGTTTGCCACGGAGGGGTCCTTGGTGTGTTCCTCCACCTACTGGGACATTATCCATAAAACATACTGGCCTGAAATGCTGGAGTTCATGGGGATTACCGAGGAGCAGCTGCCTCCAGTTTTAGAGTCCGGCGAGGTGGTGGGACAAATCCTCCCCCAGGCAGCGGCAGAACTGGGCCTAGTGGACCAGGTCACCGTCTGCACTGGAGCTTTGGACCAGGTGGCTGGTGCCATCGGGGCGGGCAACGTGAAGGAAGGGATGTTCTCAGAGACAATCGGTGCCGCCCTAGCCGTCTGCGCCCCTGTCTCCCATCCGGTGTTCGATCCCAATCGGCGAATGCCTCTGCACTACTTCGCGGTGCCCGACACCTATATGATCCACACCTTTACCAACGGAGGCATGACTCTGCGGTGGTTCCGGGACAAGTTCTGTCCCATTGAGATGGAGGCCCAGAAGCTGGACCTGGACGATGCCTACAACATGATTAGCAAGCAGGTGGCCCAGATCCCCGCCGGTAGTGACGGCCTGGTGATGCTCCCCCATCTGGCGGGGTCCAATGCACCGGATGTCAACGCCAAAGCAAAGGGTGTCTGGTTCGGCTTTACCCTTCAGCATACCCGAGCCCACTTCATGCGGGCAGTGATGGAATCCCTGGGGTATATCGTCCGGCGGAACATCGACGCCCTGGCCGACATGGGCATTCAGGTGAAGGAGATCCGCAGCCTGGGCGGCGGCTCCAAGAGCAAGGTATGGAACCAGATCAAATCGGACATCAACCAAATCCCCCTGGAGACAGTGAACTCTGTGGAGGCCGCCTCTCTGGGTGCCGCAATCCTGGCGGGCAAGGCGGTGGGTGTCTTTGCGGATATCCAGACTGCCGTTTCTAACATGGTTCAGGTAAAGGACCGCACCCAGCCAAACCTGGAACAGAAGGCCGTCTATGATCAGGGGTATGCCATGTATAAGAAACTGTTTGCGGATTTGAGCGACTGTTTCGAGCAGTCGCTGTAACAGCCGGTTGGAAGATCGAATAAAATGTGATAAACTTGTGAAAATACGTCATGGAACTTGAGGAGGCTCGAGAGAAATGCAGAAAATTTTGATCTCTGAGTGGGTTCCGGCCCAGTGTCTGGCCTCTTATGAGGGCAAGTTCTCCTTCACCCTCCCCAGTGAGGAGAAACACGCCTTCTCCTATGAGGAACTGCTGGAGCAGATTCCGGACTACGACGGCTGTCTGATTCTGGACAACGATGGGGACCGCCGTCTGCTGGATGCCGGGAAGAATTTGAAGGTCATTGCCAACTTCGGGGTGGGCTATGACAACATCGACTGGAACTACGCCACCCAGATCGGCCTGCCGGTAGTCAACACTCCCACCCAGGTCACAGAGGCCACCGCCGAGCACACCGCAACGATGATCGTCTCCGCCATGCGGGGCATCGCACGGTATGACCGGGAGGTGCGGGCCGGCATCTGGAGGAGTCCCAACTTTTCCGACTGTGACACACAGGTGGAGGGAGCCACCCTGGGCATCCTGGGGTTTGGACGAATCGGCAGGCGGGTGTGCAGGAAGATGCAGGGCTTTGGGATGAACGTAGTGTACTATGACAAATTCCGAGCCAACGAGGAGGTGGAGGAGGAGTACGGGGTCACTTATATGGACTTCGATCAGGTCCTTCAGACTTCCGACTGCGTCACCCTCCATATGCCCTATATTCCGGAGAACCACCATCTGTTCTCCGCAGAGACTTTCTGTAAAATGAAACCCACCGCCTATTTCGTCAACTGTGCCCGGGGCAAAATTGTGGACGAGACTGCGCTGGCCGCAGCCCTTCGGAACAAGGTCATCAAAGGGGCCGCTTTGGATGTGTTTGAGGATGAGCCCAATGTGAATCCTGAGTTGCTGAAGCTGGACAATGTGACACTTACCCCCCACATTGCCAGTCTGACCATGAAGGCCCGCCTAGGGATGTGCGGCGAGGCCTTGGCCGGGATCACCGGCGTGCTTCAGGGCGAAAAACCCTATAATGTCGTCAATCCCCAGACTCTGGGGTAACAAAGGAAAGGGCAAAAGAAGGAATCACAAGCTTGAAATAGAAAGGAAGGAAAGAAAATGTTAAAAAAGATGCTCTCGGTGTTCCTGGCTTCCTCTATGGCGGTTGCTCTGGTTTCCTGTGGCAGTTCCGGAGGTAGCGGCGGTTCCAGCGGAAGCGGTTCCGGCGGCGCCAGTGGCGGTACCGTTACCATTAAGCTGTGCCACACAAACCCCTCCGGCTGTGCTACCTCCGATGCCATCCAGATGTTTGCAGACCGGGTCACCGAGGCCTCTGAGGGCCGCCTGGTGATCGAGGTCTACGCTGACGGTGTTATGGGTGATGACCCTGAGATCAACGAGCAGATCTTCAATGGCGCCTATATGATGAACTACTCCGACCCCGCCCTGCTGGAATCCTACTACCCGGATTACTCCATTCTGATGGCTCCCTATTTTTATGAGTCCTATGACGAGATTGCCAAGGTGGCCCAGAGCGACTTCGGCAAGCGCTTGCAGCAGGAGTGTCGGGAAGCCGGCCTGATGGTTTTGGACGGCATGAGCGGCTATTACGGTTCTCGTCAGATCATGTCCAACGGCTTCGCCGTAAACACTCCCGCCGACCTGGTGGGCAAGGACTTCCGGATGCCCAACCAGTCCACTCAGCTGGAATTGGCTACGGCTTGGGGAGCAAATCCGGTAACTGTTTCCTACTCTGAGACTTACAGTGCACTGCAGCAGGGCGTGGTGGACTGCCTGGAGAACCCCATCGGCTCCCTGTACTCCGCCTCCATGTATGAAGTGTGCGATTATCTGAATATGACCAACCACTTCTACGCTGTAAACGGACTGGTTATGAGCACTCAGGTCTTTGAGAGTTTGGATGAGGACCTGCAGCAACTGTTGCTGGATGAGGCTGCTGATTTTGTGGAGTACAACACTCAGATGGTGGTGGACGAAGAAGACGACTGCATCGCCGCCATGGAAGAGGCCGGCTGCACCATCAACCGGGACGTAGATGTAGAGGCCATGAAGGAAGCCGCCATGGAGGTCTATGAGGTTCACGGCTGGTCCCAGGAACTGATCGACGAGGCCTTCGCCACTCTGGCTGAAATTCGCGGCGAGTGAGCAAACCTAGAAGAAGGGGCCCTGGCGGCGTGCTGTGACAAACGGAACCGCCCCGGGGCCCCAGCTTTCAAAAGGGAGGGATTTCTATGCGCATTCTGAAACGGATTTTTGTCAATTTTGAGGAAGTGGTAGCCGGAAGTGCCCTGTTTCTTATGACTGCCTGCGTATTTTTCAACACCTTTGGACGAATTTTCTTCAAAAAGAGCTTCGCCGCGCTGGATGAACTGTCCTACTTATTTTTCGCCTATGTGATCTTTGTGGGCTCCAGTGCCCTGTATAAGCGCTATGGCCACGGCGTGATCGACCTGGTCGTACGCCTGCTCCCCGAGAAAATTCAGGCTGCGATCAGTGCCGTAATCTCCGCGCTGCTGGTTTTTATCTGCAGTCTGACCTTTTATCTCAGCTGTGGCTACTGCCTCTCCGCGTGGACCCGCTACAGCCAGACTTTGCGAATTCCTCAGTCCTTCACCGCTTTCGCCCTGGTTTTGGGTTTCTTCTTTATGACCATTCATTCCGTCTTTTTCCTGAAAAACGTGATTACTAAGAAAGACTACTTCCATGAGATCCCCATTTATGAGGGCATCTATGAGGTAGATTCGCTAGATGATATTGTGGAGGATACCAAACTTCAGCAGGCACAGGAGGGGCGCGCCAACGCCCCGGATCAGCCGGGAGGTGAACAAAAGTGAATCTTTGGCCTATTCTTATTGTCTTTGTGCTGTTTTTCCTGGGCGTACCGGTGGCATTTGCCATGATGTTTGCCAGTTTCGTCTACTTTACTTTTATGTGTGACGGCGTGAACCTGTTTACTATGGTGTCCGCCCTGCTGGAGCAGGGCTCCTCTTTCACCATGATGGCGGTTCCCTTCTTCATCATGGCCGGCTCTGTGATGAGCTACGGCGGTGTGTCCAGCTCCTTGATGGACTTCTGCGATATGCTCACCGGTCGTATGAAGGGCGGCCTGGGTGCCACAAATGTTCTAATGTCTTGCCTGATGGGGGGGATGTCCGGCTCCTCCTGTGCTGATGCGGCCTTTGACGCCCGGATGCTGGTCCCGGAGATGACCAAGCGAGGCTTTTCTCTGGGCTACTCCTCCGCGCTGTCCGCCACCACCAGCTGCATTACCCCTATCATTCCCCCTGGAATCTCCATGGTGATCTATGCCACTGCCGCTAGCTGTTCGGTAGGCGATATGTTCCTGGGCGGCTATGTGCCAGGCATTCTGCTCACCGTAGTGCTGCTGGTTATGAACTGGTTCATTTCTAAGAAGCGAGGCTATGAGCCCACCCGGACTCACAAGCTGAGTGCTAGGGAGATCCTCCGCATCACCGGCAAGTCCATGTGGGCTCTGCTGCTCCCTATATTCATCGTCATCGGCCTGCGCATGGGCTTCTTCACCGCCACTGAGTGTGCTGCTGTAATTGTGGTCTACTCCGCCTTGGTGGGCGCCCTAGTGTACAAACGTCTGCGCCTGCACCATGTGAAGAAGATCCTGGTGGAGTCCCTTCAGAGCACTGCCAGCGTATTGATGATCCTCTCTGCTGCCAGTCTGTTCTCCCGTTATATGCTCTGGGAAAACATCCCCCAGCGAGCCGCCGAGGCCCTGTCAGCTGTAGCGACAAACGGCACCGTGTTCATTCTCATTGTTGTGGGCATGATGTTCATTATGGGCATGTTCCTGGATACCGCCGCTGCCTTGGTCATCCTCCCTCCCCTGCTGATCCCCGTGGCTGAGTCTTTGGGGGTGGATGTGATTCACCTGGGCATCGTGATGGTGCTGATGGATACCTTGGGCGGCGTGACACCTCCTTTTGGCGTAATGATGTTCACCGTTATGGGTATTACCAAGGTGAAGATGAGTACGTATTTCAAAGAGGGCTGGCCATTGATTCTGGCCATCATAGTGGTCTGTGTGTTTATTGCCGTGTGTCCCATCGAGATGGTTGTGGTCAATTTCTTCAGTTGAGGAGGAAGAACGGATGCAGACACCCGCAGGAATCAAGAATGCTATGTCCGCTATCACCCACGGAGTGTATGTTCTGGGGGTCCATACCCCAGAAAAGGACAACCTGATGACAGCTGCCTGGCTGTGCCAGGTCTCCAGTGCTCCTCCTACCCTGGCGGTGGCGGTGAGTTCCAAGCACCTAACCACCCAGTTGATTTCTCAAGCTGGGGGCTTTGCAGTGAGCGTACTGTCTGAGGAACAAAGAGAGACGGCCCTGCGCAACGGCCGGATCTCTGGCCGGGACTGCGACAAGCTTCTGGACACGCCCACAGTGCCCGGAGAGACGGGCCACCCCCTGGTGGCCAAAGCCCTGGCCTATCTGGAGTGCGAACTGACAGACAGCCTGGCGGCTGGCGATCACATCGTGTTCCTCGGACAGGTAGTTCGGGGGGAACGGTACCCGGGAGAGCCCCTGCTTTACCGGGAACCGGAATTCTTTGGATAAGGAAGGAAGACGGATCATGAAAGTAATCAAACCCGAACAAGCGGAATTCTTCCTGGATGGCCCGGAGGCGTGCCGCCAATATGTGGTGACTGGGAAGCTCACCTTTGGAACCTCCACTCTGCTGGCCGGACAGACCGGTGGTGTGGACTCGGGGCACCCGGATTCTCACGAGATCTTCTATTGCAGCCGGGGACATGTAGCGGTGTTTAACCCCACCAGTGACAAGTATTATGAGCTGCATGAAGGCGATATCCTCCTCATCGAAGAGGGAGAGCCCCATCAGATTTCCAATATTGGCACAGAGACTGCAGTGGTTACCTGGAGCATGGGCCCCAGCATGCGATAAGCTGTGAGGATATGAGGGGAAACGGCTGGCTTGTCGAGTCGTTTCCCCTCATGATTTTCACGGAAATCAGAGCCCTTGGTTGATACAAAAACCTTTGATATGATTCAGAAACAGCTGCAATCAAAGGATTTTCATCTCAGTGACCTTTCTCAGAACACCAAAAATATTCTAAAGGTAACGTGATTTGTGGATGCAGTGGAGGAAAGATGTAGGCGTTGAATAACGTTTTCAGCATAAAAACTTTCATGGGGCGAATAGGTAAAAACAGAAAGCCCGAGTTATCAAATCCATCTTGGTAGCTCGGGTTTTCTGCTTTTCAGAATTATATTTTTTGTCGTGTGCTTGACATACGGGTGCCTCAGATCATGAAACCTAACTTGAGGCAGTCCCGTCCGCTTCAGCACCCGGTGGAGCATGTGGAGGACGCTGTCCGGGGACATAGGGCCGCCGGAGGGAGAGGGGAATACCCAGGGGCTGTTGCACTTGTCAAGCAAAAGTAGACACAGAAAAAGCAAATTTAAGGGAAGCCCCGTTCGGTTCTGTACTGAACAGGGCTTAAGTTACTCCTTCATACGAAATAATCACCCATCTCCACAACATCTTGTCCATTGGTCGATGCCGAGTTCTTCCGAGACACCCAAGAATGCTCTTTGTGTTTCCAATCAGTCATTGACAGAGGCATTCATGGCAGTATCTTTGTCAGTTTCCTGCACAAGCAAAACTTTATCGCAGCCCTTATATTCACATTATAACATTAGTTTCTTCTGCTGCGCTCGGATGCACACCTCCACTCGATCCCGGATATAAGGGACGTCCCGTTGGGCGTAGAACCCCAGTGCACGGTCTAAAACAGCGGCTAAATCTTTGGGGGTGAAGGTCCACTCCAGTTGTGGGCCATAGACTGCCTGGGCGGCGTGGACCTGCCGAGTAAAGGTAGTGCCAAGGGGCTGAGCGCGGAGCTGGCCCACCAGGGATTTGGGGGAGATATCCATGGGGTAATCCCGGACGTTGGAGAGCAGCCCTGCGCCGAAGTCGAAAAGCGGGCAATAGTCAAAGCTCTCTCCTGTCCGCAGGACAGCGATGTTGTTCAGGTGCCGATCCTCATTGCCAAAGAGCATATCTATCTCAAACAGCAGTGTGAGATATTCCCCGAAGCGGGCCAGGCCAGTAAGCTCCGTGGCCTGTTCCGCCATCCATTGCACTCGGCTCTGCAGATTGGGGAGCCGCCCAGCCGCTGTCTGCCAGTCTGGTCCGACTCCCTTCCGAAGCAGCTGCGAGAGGGTAACAATGGCCGCTCCTGGCATCAGGAAATTGGGGCTGGAACAGCCGTTCCGAGTGCGGCGATGAACTTCCAAGCGCTCCATGCGATAAGGCACTGTACGAAACCCCAGTTCCTTCACATTGGTTTTTGCCAGCAGGGCAGAGGTAACTGTCTCTGCCAGTCCCTCATAGCCGAACAAATCCAGTTTGTACCAACGGTCATTCTCACGCCATTTTTCCTGGTTGCCCTTAGAGGATGTTTCAGCAATTCGCGTCCCTGTCGTCAGTTTAATCGCCATCTTTAGCCCTCCACAATCTTAATCCAGCAGGCGTCCTCTGCCATGCGGCCCTGGGTCTTCCGGATGATGGCCAGAGGATCATAGTGATCCAATCCCAGATCTTCCAAGTAGTATGACAGCCCGTCCCGCTGCTGGGGAATGCAGCGATCCTCCAGAAAGGTTTGCAGATCATCCCAGGTAGGTGTCTGATTGACCCCAAAAGCTGTGGAGAGCGGAGTGTCTACCTCATTTTCAATGGCAAGCAGGCGGGTAGACTGATCGACACAGATTTTGGTGCAGAGAGTATTCCCATCATAGAAATGCAGAATTAACAGCTTGTGTCCCCGGCTCCGGGCATCTGCCAAGAATGCATCATAGTGGTCTGGTGCCATTGGGCGGAGTGTAATGCTTTCCCCGTCAAATTGAAGAAGGACCTCCCGGTTTGTCTCAGTAATCCCCAACTGTTTCACCCACACGGGTGGGAGGGCCACCCGGTAAGTTCTCCCGCCTGGGCCGGCGGTTCCTCCCGCTGTATTGATCAAAATGCTTGCTTTGCGCTCTTCCAGTGCCATCAGACGTCACCTCAAATATTATTATACTTATTGGACACCAATGAGACAAGTAAAATCTAAAAAATTTTGTTAAGAGCTGAGCAATCGCAAAAATAATTAGCATATGAATATTGGAAGCAGAGCATTCGACATACCATTCCTGTGGTGGAGGTACTGCCTTTTAAAGATTCCCTTTTAAAGGATAATAGAGGGAAGAATTATTTAACTCACCGGTTTCAGGATTCTAGCCGCTTTTATTGACGAGAAAAGTTAGAAGCGTTAGAAGGCGGATGAAATACTTTGAGTACGGTGATATAACTTTTCAGGATAGGGAAACTTTTGAAGCAAGTATTCTGCGTTACCCTGTGTCAGGACAATTCCCGCTTCTTTGGCTATAATGAAAATAGCTTGCTTGAAATTGATAAGATAATTGAGATCTATTTCTGCCCATGCCATTGAAGAGAAGCGCAGTTTTTAAACGAGATATTTTCCCTTATTTTTTCCCTTAAAGGGAAAAAACATAAAATCAATGCTTGAGCCTAAGTGACACGAAATAACAGTATATTTTTTGCAGTTAATGTGTTTATACGAGGAAAATGACCGCGAAATATGGGCCGAAAACATGAACGTAGTCTTCGAGTCCCTTCGGGCGTACCAAACAGGAAGGTTAAAAAAGATGTTGAGGGCAAAACCTCAGTGTTTTCAAGCCTTCCGAGGCTCGTAGATTGGAAAATCTACGAGCCTCTTTTTTCCGATATTTAAGCGCGTAGCCCTCACTCAGATAGGAGTTGAACTCGCGCTTTTGAAATATGTTTTACCGGGCCAAGATTCTGTTTCCAGAATCTTGGCCTTTTTTGTTGTCAAGAACAAGAGCAACAGCATGCATAAATCCAGGAAGAAAAAGGAGGAGCATGAGTTGAAACAGTGGACACAGGAAGATATCCGAGAAGCGATAGAGTCCTTTTACGCGCAGCACCATCGATATCCCAGAGCCGGTGAATGCAAGTCCAAAAATGGGCTGCCTACGTACAATACAATCCGGGCAGTATTCCAGATGACTGCGGCAGATTATTTAAAAACCTTCTTTTCTCAAACTCCGAGGGAATTCTGGACAAAGGAAAGCGTTCTACAAGCAATATATCAATTCATTCAAGAAAAAGGCGCTTTCCCTATGTCGAAAGATTACTGCTCCCAGAATGGGCTTCCCGCCTCCGCAACAGTGTATAAACTTTTCCCTGGGGAGACCCTCAGGAACATCTATATGCAATATTTTCCGGAACAGATTCAGGGCAACTATCAAATGCAGTCATGGACAAAGGAAAGTATCATTCAGGCACTGGATGAGTATTTGAAACGCACTGGACAATTGCCTGGATGTCGGGATTTTTACCGTAAGAACCACCTGCCCACTATGTATTCGATAAGGAAAGTTTTTGGACACAATAGTCTATCAGCTATTTATCGTCAATGCTTTGGACAGTCTATTCCACCTGCCAAGAGATTTTGGGATCAACACACTGTGCTTGAATCTGTCTATGCGTACCATAAAAAAAACGGGAAATTTCCAAATTCCGTTGACTTTAATAATCGAAACCAGTTGCCCAGTCTTAGAACTGTACACAAATTATTCCCTGGGATGACATTCAGAGATTTCTGTGAAAAGTATTTCAACGCCGACACACCCGAAGCAGAAGATATGGAAACAAGTGAAAACTTTGGCCTATCCATGGGCGGAATGTAAAGTGAGGTGCAACATGGAAAATAAGTTTTTTACGGAACTTTCCAGATGCCTTGAAAAAGAGGAAATTAAATCAGTGAATCAAGAGGACAAGCGGCTGGAGGTATTCCTCCACGGCCAGCCTGTCCTCTTCGTTTCACCGGCCAACGATGTGTTCCTGCTGCCTGCGGGAAGCAAAAATGAGGAGGCCAGTGAATAGATCAGCATGATCGGTGCGGCGGCTTTTATGGTGAGAAGCACATCTACGTTCAACTGAAAGGCAATGCAGATTGCCAGCGGAACCAGAATGAAAAATACCCAGACCACAAAGGTACTGATGATACCCATTCGATGGATTTTCAGATCAAAGGGGGAAAGTATGTTGGAACCAGTATGTTTCATCGTCATTACCTCCTCAAAGCAAACCGGTGACCAGGCATGCAGATGCCATGCCGGCAATCATACTCAGGGAAAAGGCGAATTCCTTCAGTGCCGGATACCGCTTCCCCAAAGCATTTAAGCCGATCATCACTGCGGCAGAGACCACAATGGCGGCCACCGAGGGGAAATTCCCCACATCCACAAGATAGGGAGCCGACAGGGTGGCCATCATACCCAGGAACATGATGTTTGGAATGACCTTGCCAAAGCTATTGGGGTTCTCGGTAACCGATTTCATCTTTACATCAAAGCGTTTGAGCAGCAGGGCTGACATGGAGGAGAGAAACACGCCCAGTGTTACCACCCAAAGCAGAGAACCGAATACATCGGGGGAAAAATCCGCGCTGCCCAGGCTGTCAAAGCCAAAAGAGGTCACTGCCATATTGGCGGCCAGGGTTTCATAGGTGGCAGAACCGATGACGGACAGCCGCAGCCAGGGAAAGAATTTGCCCAGGGCCGGCAGCAGAATCATATAGCTGATAATAATGGGCAGAGAGGGGACCACAGAAAAGACCGCGCTGCTTTTGACCACTTTCATAAGATCAGATTTGGTGAAGCCCAGCTGCAGTGCCTGTTTCCAGGCGGTCCGGAAAAAGAGTACTGCCTGTACCAGTACGACCAAAATAGCCAGGCCGCAGAAGACGGCCATAACAGAGCTGTTGGCAACAAAGGAATAAAGCTTATCCATAATCTGTATTTCTCCCCCTATTATTAAAAAATTCCAGGTCTTATATCCGCAGGGATCATGCTGCGATATTCCATGCCGTTTTTTGCTTTTTCCAAATCAGCTTTGGCAGCCTTGGTCAGTTCGGGCTGCTCTAATAGATCCAGCGCTGTGCGGGCCAGCACATTGGCTGCTGCCGTCATGCCCCGGTGAGCAATGGATGATTTTCCTTGTGCCACAGCCAGCCAGGAGTGAGCAGGGGTTCCTAAGGCGAAGCAGGCAGAGCCAAACCATGCGGATGGAACCACCCAGCTGACATCTCCCACATCGGTGGAGCCGCTCTTTAAAGGCATCGGCGGCACACACACATCGGCCATAGCACCCTGGAAGAATTGGGCGCCCTTTTCGCCCAGCAGCTTGAACGCCATCCCCTGATAAAGTTCCCAGTCCCCGGGATCGCCTACGGCGTGGAACTTCTCTGCATATGCTATTTCCTCCTGAGAATAGGCCAGAGGAAGCAGTTCTTTCATATGCTGATAGACCAGAGCATCCAGCGTTTTGTTCTGAAGCACATCGGCATAGGAGCTGACCACCTGGATCTCCACTTTAGTCTCAGTCATCAGAGCGGCCCCTTGTGCAACCTTGTGCACTCGCTGAGCCAGGTCATACAGCTGATCAGCCCGGGGGGGCCGAACGGAATAGAGTACCTGTGCGCGGGCCTGTACTACATTGGGTGCATCGCCACCGGTATCGGTGACCGCGTAGTGGATCCTGGCCTCGGGGATCATTTGTAAGAATGTGCAAAACAACCGCCAAAATTTGTCTAAAAGAGAAAAAATATAAAGAGCAATGGCTCTATACTTGACAAAAAAAGCGAATGAGATATATACTATCTAAAACAATATAAGACATTATATAATATGTGGATATAGAACAAGATAGCTTTGCCGGCCTAGACAGATGGGAGCTGATTCTGTTGACAAATTACATCATCCGACGACTTTTTTTCGCGGTACTGACGTTCTTAGGCATTACTGTGTTGGTCTACTGGATGTCCAGTCTGGCGGGCTCACCGCTGGATGCCCTGCTGGCTGATCCGGGTATGACGGCGGAGGAACTGGCCAGGCGAGAGGAGGAGCTGGGGTTGGACCAGCCTATCTTCGTCCAGTATGTCACCTGGCTTAAGGAACTTCTCCAAGGGAACATGGGTTTCTCCTACTCCACCTACCGTCCAGTCAGTGATATGGTGTTTGAGCGCCTGGGAGCGACGCTGATTCTGACAGTCACGGCTATTGCCCTTTCATATGTGGTAGGAATTCCGCTAGGAATGCTCTCCGCGCTGAAATCTGGCTCCCCGCTGGATTACGCCTGCTCTACCATGGCGTTTGTACTCAGCGGGGTTCCTGGGTTTTTCCTGGGAATGGTGCTGATCTATCTCTTTGCCATTCGATTTCCAATTTTGCCCTTCAGTGGCATGTACTCGGCTGGCGGAGATGGAGGGATTTTGGATCTGGTTCAGCATTTGCTCTTGCCGGCATTAGCCATTGCACTTCCTGAAATCGGAAAAGTTTTGCGGCATGTGCGCAGCAATATGCTGGAGGTGCTCAATGAGGACTATGTGCGCACCGCTCGGGCCAAAGGTCTGACGAAGAGGGTCGTTATTCTTAGGCATGCATTCCGCAACACACTGATCCCGCTGGTGACGGTGCTGAGCAGTTCCATCCCGTTTATGATCGGTGGCTCTGTGGTGGTGGAACGTCTGTTTAGTTGGCCTGGCTTGGGGTCACTGATGGTGAATTCCATTACCTCGAGAGATTACCCGGTTATTATGGGGATCTCGGTGGTAATTGCGGTGGTGGTGCTAGTGTCTAACCTGCTAGTGGATATTCTCTATGCGTACCTAGATCCCCGTATCACGCTGGACTGAGAGGAGGCGGGCATCTGTGCAGGAAATGAAGAAAGATAAGCGGGAGCAGCAGGGATTCCTAAGGCGGTTTTTGCGCCATCGGATGGCCACAGTGGGCTTTCTGGTACTGACTGTTCTGGTGGTGGGCGTAATTGTCCTGCCATACGTGTTGAATCTGGATCCCTACACCACAGGACAAGGGATGCCTTTTTCGGCTCCCACGACAGAGCATCCCTTTGGTACGGACAGCGCAGGACGTGATAGCTTTGCACGCTTGATTTACGGAGGACAGATCTCGCTGCTGGTAGGTCTGGTTTCCACAGGAATTTCTATTTTCATCGGCGTGCCCCTGGGGATGATTTCCGCCTATTACGGCGGATGGGTCGACTCAGTAGTGATGCGCCTGGCGGATGTGTTCCTCTCCTTTCCTTCCACTATCTTTATCTTGGTGTTGGTATCGGTGGTAGGGCCGTCGCTGTGGACGCTGGTGATTGTGATGGGGGTGCTGAGCTGGCCAGAATTTGCACGCCTGGTCCGGGGCAACGTGATGAGCATACGGAAAAAAGAGTATGTGGAGGCAGCACGGGCTATTGGTTCCCGAGATGGATATCTTCTTTTCCGGCATGTACTGCCCAATGCGGTGGGCCCCATCATTGTTGCAGCCACTTTTCGGGTGGCAGGTGCGATTTTACAAGAGTCCAGCCTGAGCTTTTTGGGCATGGGCGTAGTACCGCCTACTGCTTCATGGGGCAATATTCTCAATGGTGCGCAATCTATTACGGTGTTGACTACCTGCCCGTGGGCCTGGGTCCCGGCTGGCGTACTATTGGTGGTTACCATCTGCTGCATTAATTTTATTGGAGACGGCTTGCGGGATGCCTTGGATCCCCATACACGTGTTTGACCCGGGCAGATGTCCGTTAATTCAAAAGAAAGGATGTATCACCATGAAAAAGACATGCAAAAAGCTCCTGTCACTTGCCTTAGCGTGTACGATGGCGATCTCACTACTATCCGGGTGCTCCGGTTCCGGATCTAACCCCAGCAGCGGAAGTAGCTCTGGCAGTGCAGACTCCGGAGTTTCCTCTAGCGGTGAGACAGGCCGGAGAGAGGTCGTCTCCATCGGCGTCACCTCTGAACCCAACACCTATTTCCCCTATGCGGCTACCTCTACCTCGGCGGACTACGTGTACGACTTTATTTACGACCGTCTGGTCTACACGGACTATGAGGGCAACTTTACCCCCAGACTGGCCGAAAGTTGGGAGAGCAACAATGACGGCACAGTCATTACCTTCCACCTTAACCCGAATGTTAAGTGGCACGATGGAGAACCCTTCACTGCCCAAGACATGGTCTTTGCCGCTCAGGTAGCGACTTCTCCGGAGACTACTGTCACCCGGCGCAGCTACTTTGCCTCCTTGGAGGGAACGGATGATACCGGCGTGTGTGAAAATATGGAAGAGTTGGGTGTAGTGGCCGTGGACGACCACACGCTAGAGTACCATTTTAAGACCGGCGTGGCTATCTCAACCTTCCTCTATGTGGATGCCCAGCGGTATTACCCAATGCCCTACCATCTGCTCAAAGATGTGCCGTTTGATCAGATGGAGACTAACGAGTACTGGCAGCATCCGGTGGGTACCGGCAGCTTCATGTTTGACAGTGCTGTCTCCGGCGAACGGGTGACGCTGACTGTCAATCCGGACTACTTTTTGGGCATGGCCAACATGGATACGGTGGTGTTTCGAGTGATGAACAGCACCAGCTTAGCAGCGGCGTTGCTCAGCGGTGACTTGGATATGTCCATTGCTGATGTGCCCATGTCTGATATTCCTCTGTTGCAACAGCAGAGCAACCTAGTGGCGGATCCCCTCCCCTCCTTTAAATACACCTATATGACCATCAACTGCTCTAAGGAGTACTTCCAGGATTCTAGAGTGCGACAGGCGTTCAGTATGGCTATCAACCGCCAGGAGATTGTGAATCAAGGCCTGTACGGCTATGGCTCGATTGCCAATGGGCCACTGAATGAAGACAACCCCTACTACAACCCTGCCATTTCCGGTGATCCTTATGACCCTGAGGGGGCCCGCGCTCTGCTGGAGGAGGCTGGCTGGGACTTCGACCGAGAGCTGACCTTCATCAGTTATGAGACCAGTGCGCCTCGTGCGGCGGCGACCCTGATTATTCAGCAGAATCTCCAGGACATTGGCGTGAAGGTAAATATCCAGAACGTTGACTGGTCCACCCTGATTGCCATGGTGCGGGAGGGACAGAGTGATCTGTCTATCCTGGGTGGTGCTGGTTCCCTGGACCCCGATGATTCCCGTGTACTACTGCAGCCGGGCGGTGCGCAGAACTTCTGCCAGATTCAGGATCCCAAGTACTATGAACTGTCAGTAGCCGGCCACAACGCTCTGACCACGGAAGAAAAGAAAGAGTACTATTTCCAGCTGCAAGAGTTCTTTAAGGAAGACCCCACTTACATCTGGCTGTATACCGAGGATACCACGCCGGTTTATAATGCTAGCATTCAGAACGTACCCATTTATGACTTTGTAAACTTGAACTACGCACCCCATGCCTGGACGTTCACTGCCTGAACATCCTGCGGAAAATTCGCCTGGGAGCGCAGCATTTCCCGATGCGCTCCCAGGCGACCAATCAGAGTGGGCAACTGCAAGGGAGGCCAAAGAAAATGAAGTTGCTGGAAGTGAAAGGACTCCAGGCCACCATCCGTAACAAGCGGAACAGCTACCACGCGATTGAGAACGTCAGCTTTTCCGTGGACCAGGGAGAGATTTTGGGTATTGTAGGAGAGTCCGGTTGCGGCAAAAGTATGACTGCGCTTTCCATTCTGCGCTTGGTTTCCACTCCTCCAGTGTATATCACCGGGGGAAGCATTCTTTACCGAGGTCAGGATCTCTTAAAGCTGGATGAGGCGGACATCCGTGCCATCCGGGGCAATAAGATCTCCATGATCTTTCAGGAACCCATGACCTCGTTGAATCCGGTGTATACCGTGGGTAGTCAGATCACAGAAACCATCCGATTGCATCAGAAGGCGAGCCGAGACCAGGCCTGGAAACAGGCTCTGCACATGCTTCAGATAGTAGGTATTCCAGCTCCGGAGCAGCGGATTCGGGAGTATCCCCACCAGCTCTCTGGCGGAATGCGCCAGCGTGTGATGATTGCCATGGCTCTGGCCTGCCGGCCAGAACTGCTGATTGCAGATGAGCCCACCACAGCGCTGGATGTTACTATTCAAGCACAGATTCTGGAGGAGCTCCGGCAACTGCAAAAGGAATTTGGCATGTCCATTATTTTGATTACCCACGACTTAGGTGTAGTAGCAGACATGACGCAAAATATGCTGGTGATGTACGGCGGGGAAGTGGTGGAATACGGAGCTACCCTCCAGCTGTTTCAGCATCCCAAGCACCCCTATACTGTAGGTCTGCTTCGGTCCATTCCCCGCTTGGATGAGACAGTAGAGAAGCTGAATGTGATTCAAGGGACAGTGCCAAGCCTGGATAGTATGCCAGCGGGCTGCCGGTTCTGCCCCCGGTGTGAGAGGGCCATGGAGCGGTGCCGAAAGGAGAAACCGCCGCTTCTAGAGCGGGACGGACAAAAAGTCCGGTGCTGGCTGTATCAAAGCAATGAATAGAGGTAGGGCTGATGGAAGATGATGTGTTGGTCCAAGTGGTGGGCCTGAAGAAATATTTCCCTATTCTGGGGGGCTTGCTGAAGCGTACAGTGGCCTATGTTAAGGCGGTGGATGGCATCGACCTGACCATTCGACGGGGGGAGACACTTGGCTTGGTGGGGGAGTCCGGCTGCGGAAAATCCACATTGGGCCGTTGCATTCTGCGCTTGATTGAACCCACAAACGGTCAAATTTGGTTTCAAGGAGAGGACTTATGCAAGCTAAGCCGGTCGGAAATGCGGGAAAAAAGGGAGGATCTGCAGATCATTTTTCAGGACCCTTACGCATCTCTGAATCCACGCATGACAGTGGGAGATATCGTGCGGGAACCCCTCCGACTCCACCACAAGGGAAACAGCGAGGAGATTGACCGCCAGATGCGGGTTTTGTTGGAGATGGTGGGGATGCCGAAGTCGTCTATCGACCGCTATCCACATGAGTTCTCTGGCGGACAGCGCCAGCGGGTTGGAATCGCTCGGGCCTTGGCTCTAAAGCCCAAACTGGTGATTTGTGACGAGCCAGTCAGCGCACTGGACGTATCGGTTCGGTCCCAGGTCTTGAATCTGATGTATGACCTGCGCCGAGAGATGGGATTGACCTTCCTGTTCATTTCCCATGATCTGAGTGTCGTAAAACATATCAGTGACACGGTGGCTGTGATGTATCTAGGGCAGATTGTGGAGGCAGCCCCCAAAGACAAGTTGTATGCTCATCCTCTCCACCCTTACACCCAAGCATTGCTCTCTGCAATCCCCATCCCAGATCCCACTGTAGAGCAAAAGCGCATTCTGCTCACTGGCGATGTACCAAGTCCGATTTATCCACCGGCGGGCTGTCGTTTCCACCCTAGATGTCCCAAAGCGTGCGATATATGCGCACAAGCACAGCCAGCCATGATAAACCATGGCGGCCACATGGTGGCCTGCCACAGATATTCCCATATTGAAGACTCGACGGAGGCGGCAGTATGAAGACACAGCAGGAGATCCTGTTAATGATTGAAGAAAAGCGGCAACAGTATATTGATGCGGCGCTGGACATCTGGGACTATGCCGAGCCCATCTTTGAAGAGAAAAGGTCGGCGCATCGCCTGGCCCAGCTCCTGGAGCAGGAGGGCTTCTCCGTTACCTTTGGGGTGGCAGATATGCCAACGGCCTTTGTGGCCCAGTGGGGAAACGGGATGCCAATTATCGGATATATGGGAGAGTACGACGCTCTGCCTGGTCTGAGTCAGGAGGCGGATGCCCTGGAACGCCGTCCGGTCCGGGAGGGAGGCTGTGGCCATGGTTGCGGGCACCACATCCTAGGTACGGCTGCTGTTGCTGCGGCCATTGCCAACAAAGACTACCTTCAAGCCAATCAAATGTCCGGCACTGTACGCTTTTACGGATGCCCGGCAGAAGAAGGCGGTGGCGGCAAGGTTTTGATGAATAATGCTGGCCTGTTTGATGACTGTGCCGCTGCCATCAGCTGGCACCCCACAGACGACAATGGTATCTGGTCCATCAACTTCCATGCGCAGCAGAAGGTAGAGATTACCTTCCAGGAGAAGAAAGGGGGTAGCGCCCGGGATGCTATGCAACTGTTCCTTCACGGTGCCCATGTGCTACATACTCACCTTCCATCCTGTTTTGTGGTGCGATCCTCTATTGAACAGGCCGGGGAAGAAAATGGAATGTCTTCCATCCTGTATTCCTACCGGGCCCACACGGGTGCTCAGATCCGGGAGGCGATTGAGGCTCTGCACCAGGTGGCTCGGGGCGCGGGGATCATGGCTGGCTGCGCAGTCAAACTGGAGTACCACACAGGGTACAGTGAGATGCTGCCCAACCGGACCTTGGAGCGAATCATGTATGAAAAATATCAAATGGTAGGTACGGTGCCCATGACCCAAGAGGATTGGGACTATGCTACCAGAATGCACACAGCCCTGCCGGAGGGGTGTGAGCAGCCCACTTTTGATTTGATGCGCCTTTTGTACGAGGAGCAGGCGGAACACATTATCCAGCAGGTTCGGGGCAAGCCATACAATAACATTCTCTACCCGTTCCGAGAAATTAATGTGCACAAACCGGGGTCCACAGACATCTGCGATGTGAGTTGGACCACGCCCACCACCCAGTGTGTAGTGGCGTGCTATGCTAAGGATACCCTGGGACACTCTTGGCAGGAAGTAAGCCAGGGCCGCAGCAATATTACCATGAAGGGCATGATGGTGGCGGCCAAGGTAATGGGCCTGACTGGCATCCAATTGTGTGCAGATCCGGAGGCCCTGCGAGCCGTGCGGGAAGAATTTGATCAGAAGCGTCCGGGGAAAATCTACATTCCCCTGAACGCCAGGACGGTGCGGGAAAATCGGGAGGAATATGAGCATGAGTAAACAGAGACTACTGGAGCAGTGGCGGGATATGGCAGATTGGCAGCAGGAGGAAGGCGGTGTGTACGGCAAGGCGCAGATGGAATTTCTTGGCCTGGAGGACGACGGCCTAGCTAGCCGCCAGACAGGTATCGTATCCCACCTGGCGGGCAACGCCCGAGAGGCGCTGGAGGCATTTGTCCTAGGTAGTGAATTAGGACGCAAGCGTCTGGGTAGCGACGTCTCATTTTCAGTTCACATCCTGGATACAGGCGATGCAGATATGGTGCGTGTGCCCTGCCGTACCCGAGTGGAGCTGGTTGTGCGGGGGAATACCTGGAGGGCAGCCCAGACCGCAGCGGAGATGCTGCTAGAGATTGCAGACGGTGCGGCGGTGATGAACCAGTGCCAGTCTATGGTGGTGCGGTGATACGAGGCAGGGAGGGATCATCTAATGCAGGTCATTGGGATTGGTGATAACGTGTGCGACCTGTACCTGGATCGGGGCATGATGTATCCCGGGGGTCAGGCACTGAATTTTGCGGTGAATACTAGAGATCTGGGGCTTGTCAGCCATTATATGGGGGTCTTTGGAACGGATGAGGCAGCGCAGCAGATTAAATCGGTGCTGGTGCGCCGGGGGATTCCATTCCCTAAAGCTCAGACCGTTACGGGAGAGAATGGCCGCTCTTGGGTGGAACTTCGGGACGGAGATCGAGTATTCCTGGGCAGCAACAAAGGGGGTGTCCTGCGAGAGCACCCTATCCGCCTGGATCGGGAGGATCTGGGGTATCTGGATCATTTTTTAGTGGCACATACCACTAATAATTCCTATTTTGATGGAGAACTCCCGTCCCTAAAGGCCCACGTGTCTCTGGTCTCCTATGATTATTCCACATGCTGGAGGGAGGCAGATCGTGTGGCCCGTACAGCGCCGTATGTGGATATGGCTTTCCTCTCCTGTGGAGAGGAGTCCGTAGAGCGGGCAGAAGAGACGGCGCGCCATCTAAATGCGGCAGGAATCACGGCGGTGTGTGTGACCCTGGGAAGTCGGGGCGCAGCGGTGTGGACCGGAGGGGATTTTCTGATACAGCACGCTTTTCCGGTCCAGGTAGTCGACACAATGGGTGCGGGAGATGCTTTTGCATCCCGGATTTTGGCCGGCGTTGCGGAGACCTTGGACCAGGAAGGGACCGCCTGCTGGCGAGATGAAGCTTGGCGGTACCGGGTGATGCGGGAGCAATTGCCGAGCGCGGCGGAGTTCGCAGCCCAGGCCTGCCGGCGGGAGGGGTCATTTGGGGAGGGGGTCCCTATACCGCCTGGGCTGCGCCCTGGAGCGCGACCTACAGGTGAGAGTGTGTAAAAGCGGCCCCCGGCGGGTCATAGAGCGGAAAAGACGGGCGGCTTTCCGACCCGTGAGTCAAGATGGAGGTTATCTATGGGTTATATGATCGGTGTGGATGTAGGGGGTACATTCACAGATTTTTCAATCTTCCACCAGGAAACTGGGGAGTTGATTCACTATAAGGACAGCTCCACCCCGTCGGACCCCTCCAGGGCCATTGTGAAAGGCGTACTGGATGTGCTGCGGATGGAAGACGCCGACCCTAGTCAGGTGTCTTACCTGGCCCATGGGACTACGGTGGGCACCAACGCACTTATTGAGAAAAAAGGAGCACGGCTGGGGCTAATCACCACCCGGGGATTCCGGGATTTGATGGAGATCGGAAATCAGCGCCGCCCATCCCTGTATGATCTTCAGGCGCAGAAGCCAGCGCCTTTGATTCCGTCAGGCCTGAACTGTACTGTGTCCGAGCGGATTTTGTCCAGTGGTGCGGTAGAAACTCCGCTGGACGAGGAGGAGACCCGCCAGGTGGTGCGCTTTTTGAAGGAGAAAGGGGTACAGAGCATTGCGGTGTGCACCCTGTTCTCTTTCCTCAATCCGGCCCATGAGCGTCGCATCCGCGCCATTATCCAGGAAGAGTATCCGGAAGTCTACATCACTTGCTCCAGCGACCTGACGCCGGAGTTCCGGGAGTACAGCAGGATGAGCACTACAGTGCTCAACGGGTATCTGGGTCCAGTGATGAAGACGTATGTGCGCAACTTCCAAAATTCTGTGCGGGAGATGGGGGTTCAGGTCGAACCCTATATCACCCAGTCCAACGGAAGCATCATCTCGATCAAGGAGACTATCGACTCCCCCATTAAAACGGCAGTATCCGGTCCCAGCGCTGGCGTTATCGCGGCCTCCTACATTGGCCGACAGTGCCAGGCGGACAAGATCATCACCTTTGATATGGGCGGGACCAGCGCGGATATCAGCTTGATTGAGAATTATACGCCGCAGGTCTCCAACGAGCGTATGGTGGAGGGGTATCCCTGTCGTATCCCCATGATCAATATCATTACTATCGGGGCAGGCGGCGGCTCTATCGCCCGTATCGACGAGGGTGGGGCGTTAAAAGTTGGCCCCCAGAGTGCCGGGGCTATCCCAGGGCCTGCATGCTACATGCGTGGCGGAGAGGAGCCCTGCGTCACGGATGCCAACATTGTGCTGGGCAAGCTGAACCAGTCCAGGATTTTGGGCGGACGGATGGAAGTGGATATGGAACTGGCCCGCAAAGCCATTCGGGAGAAGATATGCGCCCACTCCAACCTAGATGAGGAGCAGGCGGCCAACGGGATTGTGACGATAGTCAACTCTAACATGGTCCGGGCGGTGCGCAGTGTCTCGGTGGAGAAGGGGTATGACGTGCGGGAGTTCAGCCTGATGGCCTTCGGCGGGGCGGGGCCTCTCCACGCCTGCGAGGTGGCCCAGGAACTGGGGATCCGCACGGTGATTGTACCGCCCCATCCGGGTACGCTGTGCAGCCTGGGCCTGCTGCTGGCGGACACGAAATTTGACCTGTCCCGCACATATGTGCTCCGGGCGGCGGAAGAGAGTTTAGAGCATGTGAACCAGCTGTTCCGAGAGATGGCCGCCCAGGGCGGACAGGCGCTGGACCGGGAGGGAATCCCTGCCGCTATGCGGCGCTGTGAGTACTTCATTGACATGCGCTATCAGCGGCAGAATTTTGAAATCTGCATCCCGGTTTCTTCGGGTGAGATGACGCCGGAGACCTTGGCGCAGGCCATAGCGGACTTCCATCGGGAGCACAAGCGCAGCTATGGCTACTACAATAAGGCGGCTGTGGTTCAGATGGTCAACTACCGGGTCAGTGTGATTGGCATGATTGAAAAGCCGGAGATCCCCCAGAAACCGCTGGAGCCAGAAGTCCCTATGCCAGAGCCGCAGGAGATCCGCCAGGTCCTCTTCCAGGGCGGAAAGGTGGCGGTGCCAGTGCCGGTCTACTCCCGCTTTGCCCTGAAACCGGGACAGACGGCGACAGGCCCCTGCATTTTAGAACAGATGGATACCACGGTCGTGGTGCCCGTGCAGTGGACAGTCCATGTAGATGGGTACGAAAATCTGTTGCTGCGCTATAAGGAGGGATGAGCATGAAGGGACAGAAGTTGGATACGGTGACCGTAGAGGTGGTGCGCAACCTGCTAATGTCCATCGCGGAGGAGACCTATGGCGTGATCATCCGCAGCGCCTATTCCACCAACATGAAGGAACGCCACGATGTGTGCACAGCGGTTATCGACCCGGAGGGCAATTCCGTGGCCCAGGTAGAGAGCCTGGCTGCGCTGTTGGGCTCTATGCTTAGTGTGGTACCCAATATATACGAAAAGTTTGGTCGGGAGACTATCCAGCCTGGGGACATGTTCATTGCCAACGACCCCTACCACGGTGGCGGCAACCATTTGCCGGACATTGTCCTTGCGGCGCCGGCATTCTGCGGGGATACCCTGGTGGGGTGGATTGCCAACATTGCCCACCACTCGGATATTGGCGGTAAGGTGCCCGGGTCCACCTCTGGTGACGCAGACAGCTTGTTCCAGGAGGGACTCCGAATCCCTGTGGTCCGAATTCGACAGGGCGGCAAGTTGATTCAGAGTGTGATGGACCTGATCCTGGATAACACCCGGGTACCGCAGGAACGATACGGGGACCTCACCGCCCAGATGTCCGCCAATCTAATCGGGGTGCAGCGCCTACAGGACGCCTATTGTCAATATGGGGCAGTGCTTCACGGATGCATGGGGGAGCTGATCCGCTATTCCGAGCGACGGGTACGGGCCGTGGTATCCAAGTTGCCTGATGGAGTTTACTCCTACACTGATTATGTGGATGGCTGTGGGGACAAGTACCCGGACCCGCTGCCCATCTGCGTGAAAATCACGGTGGAGGGGGAGAACATGACCCTGGACTTTACAGGTACGGCAGATCAAATCGACGCACCGATTAACGTGCCCTGGCCCTGTACCAAGGCGGATGTGTTTTTTGCCATTAAGGCTATGCTGGGCCCGGATATTCCGGCCAACGAGGGGATTAACCGGGCTATCCGCCTGATTGCGCCGGAGGGGTGTATTCTGAATCCACGGGAGCCGGCGCCGATCGGTGCGCAGATCGACTGTTCCCAGCGAGTGCCGGATACCATTTTTGGAGCCCTGGCTCCGGTGTTGCCTCAGCGGGTGGTGACAGCGGGCAACGGTGCCTGCACCACCACCATCCTGTCCGGCAAAGGGCAGACCGGCACAGATAGTGTGTTTATTTTTCACGAGGTGGTTGCCGGTGGCGGCGGGGCTTCCCAGTATTACGACGGCCTCAGCGGTGTGCAGGTAAACATGACCAATACCTCCAATATGCCCATTGAGGCCACAGAAATGGAGTTCCCAGAGATTCTGGTGCGTGCCTACGAACTGGAGCAAGATTCCGGCGGTGCGGGTCGGCACCGGGGGGGCCTTGGTATCTGCCGGGAAGTGGAGGTGCGTCAGGACGATGTGCTGTACACTGGCCTGGGCGATCGGCATAAATTCCACCCCTGGGGCCTGGAAGGTGGCAAGCCTGGTGGTACAGGTGCGTTTTACCGAGTGCGGACGGACGGAGACATCCAGCACCTGGGCCATAAGACTACCAGCTTACGCCTTGATCGGGGCGACATAATTCGTGTCACCACGCCGGGGGCGGGAGGCTATGGAGATCCTATGGAACGTCCAGAGATGGTGGTCCTGGAGGATGTAATTCAGAGAAAGGTGAGTATCCAGAAAGCAAAGGAGGACTACGGAGTAGTTTTGACAGAGCAGGATGGGGTACTTACTGTGAACCAGGAGGCTACCCAGAAGCTGCGAGCAAGAGAAGGGAAAGGATGAGAATAAATATGGTGAGAGGAATGAACGTAGTACAAACTGTAGTAGAACAAGCATTAGGAAAACTGGTCCAGGCCGGTGGTGTTCGGGACGTGACCTTTGTGGCCTGCGGCGGCTCGCTGGCATCCTCCTATCCGGCTCGATATTTGCTAAACGCGGAGAGCCGGACACTCCGGGTGGCGGGGTATAACAGCAGTGAGTTCGTCCATGCACTGCCCACCTATGTGGGGAAAAACAGTCTGGTGGTCTGCACCTCCACGAAGGCTACCCCGGAGACGGTGGAGGCAATTGAGGCCGCCAACGCCGCAGGTGCCGTGACGATCGGCCTGTCCGGCTTTGCGGACAGCCTGACGGCCCAGTCTGCACAGCATTATCTGACCTACTACCATGCGGACGAGTGGTATCAGGACCCTGGACTGATTCACTGCAACAGCCAGGGCACTGCGTTGAAAATAGCCGCGGAGTTGCTTCAACGCGTGGAGCAGTGGGAAAAGTATGAGAAGATGCTCGCTGCCTTTGATCAGATGCCGGAGATCTACGGCGCGGCCTACCAGGCCTCCAAAATTGGGGCAGTGGAGTTTGGGATGCGATACCAGAACGACGGTATTTGGAATGTACTGGCCAGCGGCGCGGCCTATGAGGTTGCCTATTCAGACGCATTCTGCTTTTTCCAGGAGATGCAGACCGTTCACTGTGTCCCCTGCCACAGTGGAGAGTACTTCCACGGTGCTTTTGAGACCACCGATGCCAGCCTTGCGGTCCTCCTGCTCAAAAGTGTGGGCCGCACCCGCTCTCTGGATGAACGAGTAGAGCGGTTCCTGGAGCAGTTCGGGGGGCACCACTATATTCTGGACGCAAAGCAACTGGGATTGGACCGCCTGGATGAGGCGGTGGCGGAGTATTTTAACGCCATGTTGCTGCACCCCATTACGAAGCAGTATATCACCGCGCTCGGCGATATCCGGATGCATCCTATGAGCTATCGCCGCTATATGTGGAAGTTTGACTATTGAGGTAGGCCCGACGGACACGACGGCGAGAAATTTTACTTGTGAAATCGGAAAAAATATACTATTATAGAATTGGAAAAAATAATCTGCCGGGACAAGCAGTTTGGAGGGAGTTTTGTGCTGAATCACGACTGCATTACCCCGCTGTACGTACAGATCGCGAATCAGATCAAAGATGAGGTCCATAACGGCCGCTTTCGGGAGCAACGCCGCCTGCCACCGGAAAAGGCGATCTCAGAGCAGTACCAGGTCAGCCGAATCACAGTACGCAAAGCCATCGAACTATTGGCCCAAGAAGGGCTGGTGGAGACCAAGCAGGGGAAAGGGACATTTGTACGTGCCCAGGCCATTCGAAAAAATCTGAAGCGACCCTGTACCAGTTTTACAGAAAACTGCGTGGAGAACGGGATGATTCCAAACTCCAAGGTGCTGCAGGCAGGGATTGTCCCGGTACAAGATGCAAAAGCTGCGGAGGGCTTGGATATCCCATTGGGGACACAAGCGGTGCGGATCCTGCGCCTACGCTGCGCCGATGAAAAGCCCTGTGTGATTGAGGACAACTATTTCCCGCTGGACTTTGCATACCTGCTGGAGATGGATTTGGAGCATGATTCCTTGTACCGGTTCCTGCGAGAAGAGAAGCATATTCAAATTGAGCCGGGGGACCTGGTGCTCCGTATTACTCGGGCAGACCCAAAGACAGCGAGGCTGCTACAGATCGCGAAGGGGGCACCACTGCTGAGTATGTTTGGCCGCACCTTTCACGACGGCGGTGAGATTCTCCACACCTGCAGTCAGATTGGGTATGGTGAGGACTTTGACTTTATCCTGCGATAAGGTTTAACTGCTTTTCTGTTATGGAGTACTTGAAACATTTACATTCCTACGAAGCCCACTGAGGTCGTATGGAGGCAAACAAAAAGGGGAACGTTGCAGAATAGATTTCTGCAGCGCTCCTCTTTTTCGTGCCGCAACAAGCAGAAAGGGCTCGAGGAGTGTGAAAAGAGGGTCAATCCCAAATTCTGTGTAAAGTCCATTTCGGGTGCGAATAGAGCAAAGTT
>ERZ779866.793-NODE-793-length-34353-cov-11.969678_pt1 | contig 34353 bp, 27 predicted proteins | sample MGYA00511248_ERZ779866 | MGnify/ENA primary metagenome ERZ779866 (study PRJEB29588, sample SAMEA2155758) | human gut metagenome | biome: human gut; feature: human-associated habitat; material: faeces | place: Denmark | collected 2008/2010 ... | reverse complement strand
CCCCCAGCCGTCGGACGGCAACCGCGTGGTCTTCACGCTGGGCGGAGCGACCCGCGCCGCAGGCGACAACGACGCCTCCGCGCCGCTGGCCGCTACCGACGAAGAAAAGAAAATCGACGGCCTGCTGGCCGTAGCCTTCACCGACGACGGCAACTATTACAAAACGTTCGACGCCGCCTACGATGCGGATTCGCAGACCGCTTCGTTCGACGTGGAAAAGAACGGAACCTACGATATTTGGTTCGTGGCCAATGCCGACGAAACGCTTGCCGCGGCGCTGCTGGCCCTGACCGACCGAAACTCCGATTCCCGCGTTACGGAGGACGACCTCGCGGCGCTGCTCGTAACGCAGCAGGTCGGCAGGAAAGACGGCGAAGAGGCATGGCATCCGTTCGTGATGTTTTCGACGGAAGCCCGGCGCATCGTCTCCAAACACGGGGTGGTAACGAACGGCGGCGTCGTGACGATGCGCCGTCTGGCCGTGCGTATCGACCTCGTCAATGCCGCTACGGGCGTCACGGTCAATTCCGTGAAGTTCGTCAACCGCACGAAGCAGAGCCGTCTGGGCGCTTCGAACGACATGACGTTCTCCACCCCGCAGGATCTCTACGAAGAGAAATCCTACGAGGGAATCGACCTCGCGGGCGATTTCGCCAAGCCGACCGAATACAAGGCTTCGATCTACTCCTATGAAAACGTGGATGTCACGCCCGACGGAGAGCATCTGCCCGCGCTGGAGGTCAAATACACGATGGACGGACTGAAATTCACCCATACGGTAAGATTCTTCGATTCGACCGACCCCGCCGGAAAAACTCCGCTGGCGCTCAAACGCAACTACCTCTACCGCATCGTGCTGACCAAGCAGCTCGACGTGTCTTTCGACATTACCGTCGAAGACTGGAACACCGCCGGGGCTTTCCAGATCGAGGACATCCCGTTCGACAAGCACGATCAGGCGGCGCTCAACGCTGCGCTCAAGGTCAATATGTTCACCGAATTCAACGTCAAGAGCGTGGATTTGAATTCGAAAACGGTCAACGCGTTCTTCGACAAGCTGGCCGTTTCGGCGGACGAATGCCCGACCGATTCCTATTTCACCTATACACAGTTGAAGGATGCCGGAGCGACGGCCGCCGATGCGGTCTTCACCGGTCCCGACGGCAAGAAATACCGCCTGCCGACTGCCGGCGAGTTGAATCTGCTGCTGCCCATGTATACAGAACCAGGTGACCAGCCTGATATCGACGGAAAAAAGGGCCAGTATTGTCCGTGGTGGAACGACAACGCTTCGACTAACACCTCTTTGGTAACCGTAGAAACGCCCTTCACCGAGACGATCTACCTGAAAAACGGCGAGGACAATCTGCCCGACAAGTCTCATCCCGACGATACCGACAGCGAATATACGCTCAAAGGCCAGTCGCAGATGAAGCTCGGAGTACTGAGTGAAACGGTGCACTATTACACGACGGAGCCGGATGATCCGCAGAAAGGCAATTACAACATCCATCCCGTCTATGCGGTTCGGTTCAAGGGTACGAGCCAATACGCCGCCTACCGTTGGGAATCGTGCCGGATTGCCGACGATCCGCTGGAACGCTATTTTTCGATCAAGATCAAGGCGCTGCCGGCGGATTCCGAACTGACGGTGGACGATGTGGCGGATAACGTTTCTTTCTGGCGCGACGGGTTTATCGAGTTCAAGTTCCCGGCTTCGGGCTACTATGCTCCGGAGATAGGTCAACCAACCCCCGAGAATATCACGTACCGTGGAGTCAATGGCTATTGCAGGTCCTCGTCGCTGTGGACGGGAGGCTCGCACGTCTACGACCTGCGCTTCAGCCTAAATAATGCGCACATGGATCATAGCGCTCTCGACAATAAGTACTCGCTGCGCTTGGTAAAAGTGTCGGAATAGTCCCGTAGCTGCCCGCATAACAGCAAACAGAAAAAAACGAAATAACGCAATGAAAACACGAATCATATCGACCCTTGCGCTGGTGGCCGGAGTACTGCTGAGCGGCTGTACGCGCGAGGATATGCCCGAGGGCGGCGCTCCGGGCGACGGCAACCGCGTGGTCTTCACGCTGGCCGGCATCACACCGCAGCAACAGAACGGCAGAACCCGCGCCGCAGGCGACAACGGAGCGGCGAAACCCAACGCCTCGGCCGCTACCGATGCCGAGAAGAAAGTGACCTCGCTCCTCGCCGCGGCCTATGAAAAACAGCCTTCGGGCGGGATGGGCTTCTACCGGGCCTTCGACGTGACGGTTACGGACGACGGCTGCTCGTTCGACATCGCCAAGGACGGCCGCTTCGACCTCTATCTGGTGGCCAATGCCAATCCGATGCTGGAGGGCGCCGTCAAGGCCCTCGGTGCCGGATCGCCCGTGACCGAGCTGGAGGAACTGCTCGTGGAGCAGGCCCCCGACGCCGACAACGCCTTCGTCATGACCACCCCCGAGGTGCTGAAGATCATCTCGTACAGCGGCGAGGTGGCCGACTGCGGCGAGGTGTCGCTGCGTCGTCTTTCGATGCGCATCGACCTGCTGAACAAGGCCGAAGGACTGACCATCACGAAGGTGACCTTCCGCAACCGCGCCGTGAAAAGCCGGCTTTTCACGCCCAACGCCATGCTTGCGGAACCCGGAGCGGTCGAGGACAAGGAGTACCCGGATCTGAACCTCGTGGGCAGCTTCGACGTGCCGGCCGAATACAAATCGAAGATCTACGGCTACGAGAACCTGAGCCGCCGCGGCGAGGCGACCGTGCCGACGCTCGACATCGAGTACACCTACCTCGACCAGCCCTACACTCATACGGTCGAGTTCCTCGACCGGAACGACCCCGAGGGGCTGGCGCCGCTGGCTCTCAAACGCAACTACCTCTACCGTATCACGGTGGGCCGGAAGGTCGAACCCGAATTCGGCATCGAGGTGGTGGACTGGACGAACGAGGAGTCGTTCAACGTCGATGACATCACGTTCCAGGCTGAGATGAATGCCAAACTGGCCATCAACCATTTCGCCGGAGCCAACGTAAAGACGATAGACGAGGCGCAGGGAACGGTCGCCTTCACGACTGCCGACCCGAACAACACCTCGGCCTATGTCGCCTGGAATGAGAAGTGGGCGACGGCCGTCTACTACAACGAGACCGACGGAACCTATTACCGCGTGCCGACCAGGGACGAAATGTATCTGCTTTTCCCCGACGAAACGAACCATGTCCGTTTCGACGAAGCGATGGACGGGACTTCGGAGATCACCGAGACCCTGCCCGAAAAGCTGTTCGGCAGCAAGGAGACGAACGGCGGCGAGGGCAAGTCGTGGTTCAAAAATGCTGCCGTAGTCGGTGGGAGTGGCAGTCCGGCCTATCCGATCGTCTATGCCATCCGTTTCAAAGGTACGGCGCAGTGCGCGGCCTACCGCTATGAGAACAAAAACAGCGGTGACGCTGCGAACGGCGAGCTGGAGATCCGTATCAAGGCCTTGCAGGCGAACTCGCTGCTGACCATCGGCGAAGTGGCCGACGAAGCGTACTGGGGCAATCCCGCTGACGGCGATACCGATGCCGAGAACCAGCTTGTCTATCATATCGCCGCTACGGGATATAAACAGCCGGACAGTGAGGAGATTACCAGACTGGGAATCAATTCTTTTTTATGGACATCGACTGAAACGGACGAATCGAATGCGTGCGATGCAGGCCATAATGCAGAGATAATGCAATTGGTATCTTCTTGCTTGAAATCCAGTGCCGGACCTTTGCGTCTGGTGAAGGCTTCGGCCGAAGAGGTGGCGGAGGCCGATCAGGCACGCCGCAACGCTGCGCTCAAGGTCAATATGTTCACCCCGTTCAACGCCAAGAGTGTGGATCTGGGGACGAAAAAGATCAATTCGTTTTACGACAAACTGACCGTTTCGGCGGACGAATGCCCGACCGATTCCTATTTCACCTATACGGAGTTGAAGGACGCCGGAGTGACGGCTGCCGATGCGGTGCTGACAGACGACAGCGGCAACGAATACCGCCTGCCGACCGAGGGTGAGTTGAATCTGCTGCTTCCCATGTATACCGAAGAGGCCGACCGGGCTACTGTTCATAAAGAGAAGGACGGCTTGTATTATCCGTATTGGAATGACAATTCTTCGACCAATACGTTCCCTTACGTTACGGTTACAACACCCTTTACCGAAACGATCTACCTGAAGAATGGTATGGACAATTTGCCAGATAAGACCCATCCCGACGATACCGACAGCGAATATACGCTCAAAGGGCAGTCGCAGATGAAAGTCGGAGCGTTGAGCGAAACGGTGCACTATTACACGGCGGAGCCGGATGTACCGGAAAAGGGTAATTATAATATTTACCCCGTTTACGCCCTGCGGTTCAAGAGTACGAGCCAGTACGCCGCTTACCGTTGGGAAACGTGTCAAATCAACGGCAATCCGCTGGAGCGCTATCTCTCGATCAAGATCAAGGCGCTCGGTAAGGACGACACCAAGACCACGATCGACATGGTGGCCAGCGAGGATTTTTGGACGGAGGGCTCTTACATCGAGTTCCAGTTCCCCGCTTCGGGCTACTATTCGCCGGCGAACGCAGATAATCCCACCTCTGAGAATATCACGGACCGCGGAGTCAATGGCTATTGCTGGTCCTCGTCGCTGTGGACGGGAGGCTCGTACGCCCGCTACCTGAACTTCAGCCTCAGTAATGCGGGCGTGGGCCACGACGTTCCCGGCAACAGGTTCCCGCTGCGCCTGGTGCGCGTCAAGGAATAGTTAAGACGGCGAATTGCCGTCTTATCCAGAGTATATTTCAGTGTATTGCCAAGGATTCCTGAAGAATCCTTGGCTCTATATAATACCGCGAAGCGGTCGAAAAAATTTTTGAAAAATCATGGATAGCATCATCGACGTCGTAGGACGCGAAAACATAGATGCCCGCGAGGTGATTCTCTACCCCGAAGGCATCTTTTACCGGGCATACGGCTTTTCGGCGCTGCGTTTCATCCGCAGTCTGAGGCCCTATCAGGCCAAGAAGCGCCACTACAAGAAACTGGGCGCGGAGGTCTGCTACCTCGGCTTCCCGCAGGCGGTGCTCGACGGGTTGCTTCCCGAAGGCTTCAAGGCCGAGACGACGGCCGAAGGTACTGTCGTTGTCAGCGGCCCATTCGGTGCGCTCACGCAGCAGGAGTACGACGAGTGGGTGCGGAGCATTCCGTTGAGCGTCTCCAAGCCGCGTTCTCCCGCCTCCGACGGCGGGAACGTTTCGGCCTCCGGCAGAGCTTTCGTCGGAGGCGGTACACAAGAGACGGATGCGTCGTTTCCCGCAAGGGATGTCCCGCAGGAGGGTGTGGCAGGTTCGGCGTCTGCCGCCGAGCGCGAGGTGTTGCGCCGCCTGCACGGCTTCGCGTTGGAGGCTGCCACGCCGCTGGAGTGTATGCTCTTCCTGTCGGAATTGAAGAAAAGGTTGAACGGCGAATGAATTACGAGAATCTTCCGGTCTATAAGGCGACTTTCGACCTGCTGCTGATGGTTTATCGCCGTACCCCGCGTATGCAGCGCGACTACCGCTATACGTTGGGCGAGGAGGCCAAGCGGGCCTTGCAGGAGGTCATAAGCTGCATCTATCAGGCCAACTTGCGCGACGAGGGCAAGCTGGTCTATATCCCGCGGGCGCGGGACTATCTGGTGCGTTTCAAGGTGCTGTTCCGCCTCATGGAGAGCCTGCGCCAGCTTTCGGACAAGGACGTGGTGCTGATGGGCGATCAGGTGGCGGACGTCTCCGCGCAGTTGCAGAAATGGGAGGCTTACGTCCGTGCGGCCGATAAGAAAAGCCGGGGCGCCGATTCCCCGCGGTAGGATGCCGGAATGCTCCTTCGCCCGGCCTCCGGTTTGCAAGGAACGAAGCTCTTTGTCATACTGAAATTATACTGAAAATCCGAACTGAACCGGATACCGGGCTGCCGGAGTTCCCGTCTCCGATTTTTCGGGGCGGGGAGCGTGCAAGGCGAATTCGGTAATCCGCCGCCGTGGGGAATGCCCGGCGGTAGTGTCGAAAGGCTCCCGCAGGGGTCTGCCGCTTCCCGACGGGATGCGGTCCTCCGGTGGGTGCAGCAAAGCGATTACCCTTATCACGAACCGCGGAGTCAATGGCTATTGCTGGTCCTCGTCGCTGTGGACGGGAGGCTCGAACGCCCGCAACCTGAACTTCAACCTCAATAATGCGAACGTGAACCACAACGTTCCCGGCAACAGGTTCCCGCTGCGCCTGGTGCGCGTCAAGGAATACGCCACTGCCCGGTATCCGGATTTTTTTTCGAACCATGCCACTGAAGGACAAAACATATTACGAACTCTACGCCGACTTGCTGCGGGCCTATCGTCTGGCCTGCCGGCATAAGGGCGCGACCAGCAACCGCCTCCGCTTCGAGCTCAGGCGCGAGGAGCTGCTCTCCGAACTGACGGCCTCCATTCTCCGGCGCGAATACGTCCCGGCTTCCTCTACGCGTTTCATCGTCACCGAGCCGGTTACCCGCGAGGTCATCGCGGCGAACTTCCGCGAGCGTGTGGTGCACCACTACATCGACGAGTACCTCTCGCCTTATCTCGAACGCATCCTGATCTACGACTGCTACTCCTGCCGCAAGTACAAGGGCATCAGCGCCGGGGTCGAACGGCTCGAACACCACATACGCTCCTGCTCGCAGAACTACACGAAACCCTGTTATGTGCTCAAGCTCGACATCCGCAGCTACTTCATGAGCATCAGCCGGGACATCCTGTACGCCAAGGCGCAGCGGCTGCTGCGCTGGATCGGACGGCAGACCGACCCGCAGACCGGCCGCCGGAACGACGCTACCGACCGTTTCCGTATCGTGAGCTATCTTACCGGACAGGTCATCCATTGCGACCCGTTGGACGGATGCGTCTATCGGGGCGACCCCAAGCTGCTCGGCCGACTGCCCGCTTCCAAAAGCCTCGCCCGTTCGCCCGAAGGATGCGGGCTGCCTATCGGCAACCTGACTTCGCAGCTTTTCAGCAACCTCTACCTGAACGATTTCGACCATTATATGAAAGAGCGGTTGGGTTTGAAGCACTACGGCCGCTATGTGGACGACTTCTACATCGTGCACAACGACCCCGGTTACCTGCTCTCGCTCATCCCCGCCATCGGGCGTTTCCTGCGCGACGACGCGGCGTTGTCGCTCCACCCCGATAAGACGAAATTGGCAAACGTCCTCGGCGGCATCGCCTTTCTGGGTTCCTATATCAAGCCCTACCGCCGCTACGTGCTCCATAGAACCGTGTTCCGCATCCGGGAGAAGCTGGACAGGCTCGACCGACGGCCGCCGGGGTATTTCGCCGAGCCGAGGCGTTTGCGGCGTGCGCTCTCGTCGGCCAATTCCTTTCTGGGGACTTTTGTCCGCGCCCGTACCTACCGGCTCCGGCAGGAGGTGTTCCGGGGCAGCGTCATGTTCCGCTACTGCCATGCTACGCCCATGTTGCGGAAACTGGTGCTCGACCGCCGTTGGAAGGAGATGCGCGTCATCGACCCCGACCGATGGCTGAAAAATGAGCAGTTCGAAAAGAACCGAAAAAACAACCGACGAATCGGCACAACATCCGGAGAAAAATGAAGACCATGACCAGCAAAAGATATCCGAACCTGCCGGCTGATGCGGAAGAGTCCGCCCGGTCCGTTTCCGAGCCGCAGGCGGCCGGCATCGCATCCGCCGGCCGCCGCGGAGAAAGAGGCGGCCCCCGTCCGGAGACGGAGGCGAAATACCGCGAGGCCGTGGAACTCTATGTTGCGACCGACCTGACGACAAGGCAGATCAGCGAGCGGTGCGGTGTTCCGCTGGGCGGTTTCCGCAGCTACCTGAGCCGCTTCCACCGCGAACTGGTTTTCGCACGTCACGGCGTGATATGCTCTGAGTCGCAGGCCGCACAACAGCGTTTGCGCGGCAAACGGGGCCAGACTTCTGCGGCGCATGCCAAATATCGGGAGGCCGTCGCCGCGTGCGACGACGAGGATTACCTCGAACTCAACGTCTCGCAGATCGCCCGCCGCTTCGGACTCGACGGTACGGGACTTGCCAACCAGTTGCGGCGTCATTATCCGGACATTCTCGAACGCCGGGAACAGGAGCGCCGGCGGCGGGGGCTTGCCGACAACCAGCAGCGGGGTGTGCGTCCGTGGTGCCGGGAGCAGTATGCCGGGGCTGTGGAGCTGCTGCGAACTACGGAGATGACCGTTCCCGAAGCGGCCGAGGCATGCGGGGTTCCCGCTCACGGACTGAGCCAGCATTTGTTGTTTTACCACCATGATTTGCAGGACAGACGCTTCGGACTGCGCGAACAGGCCAAGGGCCGCAAGCGCAAGGGACGCATGACCGGCAACGGACAGCGTCACGAGTCGAAACCGGAATTCCGCGAGCGCTATCGGGAGGCGGTGCGTCTTTACCGGCAAACGCCGCTGACCGTTCGGGAGATCGCCGCCCGGCTGGGCATGAACAAGCATACGCTTGCCGGCTACCTGCAGACGTGGTGCCGCGAGACGGCCTTCGAACGCCGGGGCGCCGAATACTCCGAAAAAGCCAATATTTCCGACACGAAGCACTACCTGCGCTCCACGGCGGCCAAGTATGCCCCGGCCATCGAGCGGCTGCGCCGCAGCGACCTGCCCACGTCGAAAGTCGCCGCAGAGTTCGGGCTGCATCCCGATGTTTTCCGGCAGTATCTCAAGGAGCACGAACCGGAACTCTATGCCCGTCGGGGGATGATGCGGTCTGCCGGCGGACGTGCCGTATCGCGGCGCAGCATGGAGAAATACGCCGAGGCGGTACGCCTGTACGAAACGACGGACGAGGACCTGCAAACCATAGCGCAGCGTTTGGGGCTGGTCTACAACAGTCTGGGAGGCTTCATGCGCCGGCACTTCCCGGAACTGCTCGCCCGGCATAAAGGGAAGGCGACGGGCCCGAAAGGATAACGAACGGCTTTTGACGACCTATATCTCAATTACTCAATTAATTGCTAAATCAATATATGGACAATAGAAGATGCTTTCGAAATGGCCGCACCGGAGGCGAATTTTCTTGTATTGCTGTTCTGGGTGGCGATGGCGGCCCTGCTGATTGTCTTGATCGCCATGGGGGGGGCAAGAACCGGCGCCGGAGGCGCCTGTGCGATCCGCGCAAGGATCACTATCGACGGGAACCGGATGCCTGGAGCTCCCGATAGTGCGGGTGCGCGTATCCATGATGTGTAAGTAAGTCTGCCTCCTCTAAAATAACGCACAACACACTCATCTCAGCACCTTGATCGTAGGTCGTCCCTGCCGGATACGTTGCCACGGGCTGCGATCGGCGGTGCGATGTACGCATACTCCGGGGAGCCTCCCGCCTTACGGCGGCGAGGCTCCTTCGCTTTCGATGCCGCACGCCGAGGTATATCCCGGAGCGGGCGTGTGCCGGAGCTTGTCGTCTTTTGCCGCACGCCGCAGGTGCGGGGGCCGTCCCCGAAGACATGGAATCCGAACAACTGTTCACCCGATAAAACCACGACAATGAACATGAACACCTGTAAAACCGATATTGCCATGTCACGAAATACCCATACCCTTGAAAAGAACCGTTTCGTACACCTTGTACGCCTCTCCCTTGTCCAGTCCTTGTCCGAGAGAGAACTCTGCGAGGCAGAAACCTCCTATGAACGCTATGTGGGCAGTGTACAGCGGTTGCTCGTGCCGGGGAGATTCTCTCCGGCGGATACGCTGCATACGCTGGCCCGTGCGAAGATGCGGCTGGTGCGTCTCCGGGACGCAGCGGCAAAAGTTCCGTCGGAACTCCTGCCGCTGCTCGATGCGGCCATAGAGCTGACGAAGTTCGAGATACGGATGATACACCTGCGGGTCATACATCCGGACATTATGAATGCTCCGGAGGACGCCCGCTGTCCCAAGTCTCCGATCTACCTCGCCGAAGGATTCACGCCGAAGGATCTGATGGAGCTCGTTGCCGGGATGCAGGGCCTCGGCGTAGGACGCCTTATCGACGGCTCTATGGTAAGTGTGGAGACGTTCGCGGAAGCAGTGGCATGGCTGTTTAACGTGCGGATCCGGAATCCGGATCAGGCCCGGCATGCGGTGGTGAACCGCAAACTGAGGCTGACTCGGTTTTTGGACCGCCTGCGCGGATACCTGATCGAGGAAAGCAGAAAATGATCCGCCGGCGCCCCTCGTAAAGAGGGGCGCTTGGAAGAGATTGTGATGAAATGGCTCCTTCAAATAGATTTGTCAATACCGAAAAATATTTGTACCTCGCAAAAGGTTATTTGATATGCGGAATTTTCGTGCAATTAACTGAAAATAAACCGTTGCTTTCTCGTTACCTATTTTCCTATATAAAAGCTGTAACGACCCGAATTATCGAATCGTTACAGCTTTTTAATCCCGTTCTGACAGACAAACAGCTCCGGAAAATCGCCTGTGAGTACATGGAACGTATGGGTTACGGCGAACAGCCTTATATCGTTTTCAAGCACAAGAACATTTCCAGAGAGCATCCCCATATCGTGTCGATGCGTGTCGATGAGCAGGGCCGCAAACTCCCGCATGATTTCGAGGCCCGGCGTTCGATGGAGATATTGCGCGATCTGGAGCGCAAATACGGCCTGCAGCCGAGTGTCAAGGGGCAGGAACTGACGGACAGGGAGGGCCTGCGGAATTACAAATGCTCGTCGTATGGAGAATTCCGCACCCTGTTGGAACGGTTCAACGTTTCGGTCGACGAACGTACGGGAACTGTCGACGGCAGAAATTATGCAGGTATTGTCTATGACGCCCTGACCGGTGACGGCTATGGAACAGGTACGCCCTTCAAGTCGAGTAAAATAGGGAAAGACGTAGGTTATAAAGCCCTGCAAACGTATTATGCAAAATCAAAGGAAAGACTGAAAGAGCCGGGAGCGCTCGACCGGCTGCGGCGGACGGTCCGGGATGCCATGAGCCCGCATAATACGCGGGAAGAGTTCCGGCGGCTACTCAAAGCGGAGAACATCGACACGGTATTCCGCGTCAATCCGGTCGGTAGAATCTACGGCGTTACATTCATCGACCACAACGACGGCATCGTCGCCAATGGGTCGGTATTGGGAAAAGAGTTCTCGGCCCGTGTTTTCAACGAGCTATTCCCGACCTCCCAAAAAGAAGAACAGCATACCGTAGAGCCGGATCGGGAACAGCAGCACAAACAACGAAGATCCGCGGCAAGTTCTCTCTCCGGAATTGTCGATACGGTATTGGATTTGGCCGACACGCAGGCTTATGAAGAACAGCAACAGCTGATTCAACGACGCAAAAAACGGAAGTTGCATAGATGACATTGTGCCGGTAAACATGCGTAAGGAAATTTATATCAGGTATTAACCTGTCTTTATTCCGCTCATAGATAGGTTAAAACCGGTTTTTAGGGCGGCCTGCTTCAAAATTACCGATACATCTCCGACAATTGTCCGACAATCTTTGCCATTTCTGTACGCACATCATCCGGTGCAATGATCTCGACTTTCTCGCGCATCCATAATACGCGCTGGAAGAAGTCGAACGAAGGACGCACATAGTAGGTAAACACAGAATATTCCGCCGCCGTTTCGATCTCTTCCTGTGATTCATGTAGTGGTTTGGCACGAAGATAGTTACGCTGCTGTGCATCGGCTTTCAGATGGATCAATCGCGGTTTCAAGTGCGACTCGCGGATAATACCGTAGCATCCCTCGAAAAACTCCTTGGGCGTGATGTCGGGAGAGGACACCATACGGCTTTCCGTAATGCGGAGTGCCGACATCCGTTCGAGTGCCAAACGGCGGGTATCGGAACGGTCTGTCAGTTCGGCGATCAGATACCACCGCCCCTCGAAGATGCACAGGAAACACGGAATCATTTCCCAAGCACGTGCTGGCTCATTGCTATAATACGATTGATAGTCGAACTGCACGGTGCGGCCCTCTTCGATCGCCTTAAGCATTGTTTCCAGATGTTCGATACCCGTAGGCGCATGTTCGAACATCATCTGATCTTTGCGGCGAATCATGCGCAGTAATATTTTAACATGTGCCACGATTTAGCATTTTACTTTGCTATTTTTGCAATAGAAACCCAGAAAATGATCACGCATGAAACCCCCAAAAAAGAGCCGCAATACCTCGAAAAGCAATGCGGCGGTGCTGTTCAACCGCTACGTCTGGCTGGTCGACACGATCTACCGTGCGGGCCGTATCTCGTTCGAGGGGATCAACGAGCGGTGGCAGCGCTCGTCGCTAAATGATACGGGCGAAGAGCTGCCTCTGAAGACCTTCCACAACCACAAAAACGCCATCCAGCAGATGTTCGATATCAACATCGGCTGTGACCGTCGGGCTGGCTACCTCTACTACATCGAACACGTAGAAGATATGGAGCGTGGAGGGGTTCGGACGTGGTTGCTGAACACCTTTGCCGTGAATCACCTCATCAACGAAAGCCACCACCTCAAGCGGCGTATTCTCTTCGAGGAGATCCCCTCGGGGCAACGCTTCCTGACGCAGATCATCGAGGCGATGCGCGACAATCTGACATTGGAGATAATCCACCAGAGCTTCTGGAGCGATACAGCATCGACCTTCGAGGTGGCTCCGTACTGCGTCAAGGTCTTCCGCCAGCGGTGGTATATAGTGGGGTGCAGCATGAGCGACAGGCGGCTGCGCGTCTACGCGCTGGATCGCATCCACACCCTCCGCACGACGGAGAATACTTTTGTGCTGCCCGACGATTTCGATCCGGAGGGCTTCTTTGCCGATTCGTTCGGGATCGTCGTCGATGACCGTGTCAAGTCCGAGCGGATGCGGGTACGCGTTGCGGGCATCCAGCGACAATACATCCGCACGCTGCCGTTGCACGTTTCACAACTGGAGACCGAGATCACGAAGGACTCTTCCGTCTTTGAATTTTACCTGCGTCCGACGCTCGATTTCCAACAAGAGTTGCTGATCCATGCTATCAATGCAGAAGATGACATCGAGGTTTTGGACCCCCAATGGCTCCGCGAGCGAATGCAGGCCGTCGGTGAGGATCTGTTTCGCAATCACCAAGAGGCGTAACGGTTCTGTATGAAAACAAAAATCCGGTTTAATCAGCCGGATTTCTCATGATTGCACTGCCGTTATAATGCCGGAGCATGGCGGCCCTTACACGTGCCGTTCGGATGGCGTATGCAGTTACCGGCGGTCATCGAGGAAATTGAGCCAAAAGTTTGTCCGCAGTATTTGTAGGTGTATTTGCTTTTCTCACTCCCCTCATAGAGTTTATGGCGTCCTTTACAAGTGCCATTGGGATGCCGCGTACAATTACCGGCGGTCAAGGAAGATACCGAAGAAAACTTTTGTCCGCAATACTCACAATAGAAATTTGCCATAGGTCAGAAATTTGATTGGTTAAACAAATGTAGTATTTTTTCCGGTTTGACAAAACTACCGACAGGGTGTGCCAAACGGCGACACAGCAAATAGAAAAAATTTGCTTTCTTACGACTCGACGGAACCCTGAAGCCGATCATACAATCGGTGCAGATAGCTATCCACTCGCTCATCGAGGTAAAAGCAGTCGTCCGACCCATTCCACAAGGGGGATGTCGCCTCATCGGGGAAGAGTTGCAACGTGCGGGTCATGATATACTGCCCCAGCCGAATGTGTTCGGGACGATGCTCCGCTTCGGAGAGGAGCTTGGAGCGAAACTCTTCGAAGGTGCAACGCCTCCACCACTCCCAACGGTTACCACTCTGATCGACGATATGTTGGTGCGTCACCTTCACTTCGCACCAGAAATCGTTCATCCGCAATAGGTCGGGAATCGAATAATTCTTGTGCGTACAGATGTCGTGTACCGCATGACACAAGCAGATATTCTTGAATGCCGGGTGCCACAAGGCCCCTTCGGCCCATGTTGTACCGTCGTCGAGTTCATCCTTGAAACCCAATTCGGCATCACTCATCTCCGGCTGGTCGTGTGGATCGAAATTCTTGCACAAGGTCGATTCGATCTCCTCCAATTCAGCCACTATGTCATATCCGTAGAGTCCATCAATCACCTGCATCATCCGGCAAAAATCCGAACCATAGAAGGCGTCGTTGGACATGGGCAGGAGCGATGACTCCTCATTATAGCTGTATTTCAGGATTCCCTCTACCATCACATCGTCATCGGAGTCGGCATCATAGCTACTGGTCAGCACCTTGCGGTATAGTGCGGCACTCCGGCGATACATCAGGCTGGTGAGCTTCAGCAGACGTTCGTTTACCGCTTTCATGCGTGCCACCTCCTCGGGCGTGCCGACAAACATTTGGTCAAGCAGCCATTTGCGGTCTCCAATCAATTCGTACACCCGATTGATTTTCTTCTCGGGAAGTTGATGCAAGGTGAAAAACTCTCTTCCCGTAATCTTCAAAATGGAGGCTTCGACCTGCTGCACCTTGCGACGCAGACGTTGCAGCCTCTTGTCCCCCTTTGGTGCCATATTCTGATCCATGCGGAAACGACGCGTCATCCGCCGGAATCGCCAATCATTCCAACGGAAGACGAGGCAGCGGAACAGAGGGAAGAGCTTTCTTACTTTGGGCGCGTCGCTGTTGTCATCCTCTCCATAGTAGCGCAGCAACTCCCAAAGGCAAAAGGCGGCCCACTCGGAATTGTTGATGGGCAGAGAGAATTTTTCGATCCGTGAGGCCAGCGAACGCGACAGCGGGCCACCGAAGGCATGATCGGCGACGTAACTACCAAAATAGTTAATCGTATCATGAGCCAGATCGTTCCATTCACAGGAGAGCGTATCGGGATTTCGGTAGAACCGAAATGTAAGAGGCGTGCGGGGTATGTAGGTAGTGCGATCCGGAGCCGTTTCCCGGGCCAACTCGAAGAGCCTTTTGTAATCGGCGAGTTTCGTCTCGGGGCGTTCCGGCAGATGTCGTTCGATATGGGGGCGAATATCGTCCCACGCGACTTGATGCAGAAGTTCACAGAGTGTCATTATCGTGTGATTGGTTACGAAACAAAAATAGCCCTGTGCGATCCCAAATCATGACACAATCCTCCGTTTTGTAAATTTTCCGTTGCTGTGTCGTGTTTTGGCCCATCGACAAGAGAATTTTGCAAACGAACATAAAATAGTAATGATGGATAAAATGCAAAACAAGCCCGACGCGCTGCCACGCAGTAATAACATTCCGAAGTCTGGAAAATCACCGAGAGTCATTCGGAATTTTAGGAAATATGGTTTTGCCGATAGTGACGGTAATATCATCATATCTTGTGTTTACGACTCTGCCAGACCCTTTCGGGAGGGAATGGCCGCGGTCAAGTATCATGAAAAATGGGGCTTTGTGAACGAGTCCGGTGAACAAGTCATTCCCTTCATCTACGATTTTGTATGGCCATTTCGTAAAGGAGTAGCGCTTGTCGAAAAAGATGGGAGATGGGTTCAGATCAACAAATCTGGGCATCTCGCTATACCTGGTATCTGCGACGGGAAGGGAGATTTTCTTGAGGGCGTAACGGGCTATTATCACAGGGAGAAATGGTATATTACCGACCATATCGGTCGGAAATGGGTGTTGTCCGAGCAAAAAACCGACATTCGTGGTCGGATGAATCCACGAACTCGCAAGATCGCATTGGTCCTGCTTGCGGTGATCGTCCTTGCGCTGCTGATCCACTTTTGCACCTCGCCCGAGCGGTGGTTACGGATATGAGCCGCTGTCACACTTTGGGAAGTTCTCCGATTATTAGTACCTTTATCGCAAACAACCTCTCTCCTATGATGAATCTGGCCGAACAATTGCGGGACTGGGCTGATCGGACCGCAGACTTCTATCACGACATTGCCACGAGTGACTCCGACTGCGATCTGTCGTTCTATACTCAGTCCGATTTGTCTCGGGTCCGGCAGCCCCCCGAATTGCTGATTTTGGCCATCAACCCCGGATATGGTGGTTCCTATCGAGACCAACTGGCGAACGAGAATTGGCGCATCAAAGGAGGTCTGTATGGGGATCGGATGACCGGAGACGTACTCCTGCACGGCAACTGGTCCTTTCGCGAGGAGCGTAACAAATGGCGCATCTGGACCATGCTGCGCTCCATCTTACGGTACGCCGGAGTGGATATTGATAGCCTACTTGACGGCGAGAATGTCAAACTGGTCTTCTCCGAAGTGGTACTTTTCAGTACACCGCGCGCCGTGGGGATTGAGACGGTTGTCCGCAGACATGACTGCCACAAGCGGTGCGAAGCGTTGATCGAGATACTGCAACCGAAGCGTATTCTCTGCCTCGGGGCACAAAAATGGTTCCGGCATCTGTCTATCGAGAACCAGCGCGAGTTGATCCCTTCGGAGTTGCGGCTTGGGACGATTGGCGCGAACCGCATCCCCGTATTCGGCATCCCTCACCCCAGCAAACCGAGGTTTTCATCGTGCGAAATGGAGATGATCGGTACTTGCCTCGGCTATTTGTTTGAATACGACGATGTTGCGGCCATTACGCCTGAACTACTTGCGGAGCAGTGCAGCAACAAGATCGAGGCATGGCGACAGCAGCGGGCCAAGAACCGCAAGGCCACCTGGGTCAACCAGATTGATACACAGGATTTAATAGCAGCGATTGAGGCGGCAGACTTTAAACTCCTCGACAAATGCAAAAACAGCCGCTGGTTCGAATACGGTTTGACGGATGAACTGTTGTTCCGCATGGTGCTATCGGGTAACGAAGGGCAATATCTCGGCATTCGGGCACGCAGGAGAGCGAAAGGGGCACACTACAATGCCGATCTTGCACGAAAGGATGCATATCTCCGCTCGCTGTCGGCTTTGGGCTGGCTGGAGGCGGAGGCACAGTCGTGGCTGGGCCGCAAACGAGTGAACGAGTTTCACAAAGCCGAGGAGATCATCGCGGAGCTTCGCAAGGCGCGTGAGGTCCTCACCGCGTATGATGAAATTGCAACACATTAATCCGGCTTAAGGTTTCGCCTGCACTCTTCCATCAAAGCGTTTCGTGATATTCGGGTGTGCGGATTTAAGCAGATCGTTCAGAGGGCCTTCAGAACAAGAGTACTTTACATAGATCGTTAATGCTATGCGTAGGGATCGCGTGTTGCAGATTGCCTACCACAGCTTCCGTCGTGGTGAGGCTTCGACTTTCGAGATGAAGCCGTGGTGCGTGAAGTTCTCTGAGTAGCGGTGGTATATGCTCAGCAAGAGCGAAGAGTATGATGAGCCACGCATCTATGCCCTCGACCGCATCAAGGCGTTGGAGCAGGCCGAGCGCACCTTCAAACTCCCCAAAAAGTTCGATGTTGAGAAGTTTTTTGCCGATTATTACGGGATTATCATTGGCGAGGCGGATGCAGTAGCAAAAGCAATGTGGCCGACACATGTGTTCGGAGTACAAGTTTAAGGTGCATACGACAACATAAAGTGGTCGTCTTCCCTCTCTGTCCCGAGATGGCAGGAAAGAACTTTACTTTTACCCAAAATTCAATCCTTTATGACGAAAGATGAATTACGAGAAACACTCCACCGCGAGATGCTCTTTTACTATTTTGCACAGCGGGATACCATGCTGGAAATTCGTAAGAATGAGTCGCTGATGAGTGCCGTTTGGCGCAAAATGCAACCCTATGCCGCGTGCGGTTTTCCGCGTGCAATTACTGAATCTGACATCGAAATGCTCTGCAACAGTTCCTTTGCAGGATTGTTCCAATACGACCTTGAAAAAGGAGCAAAGAAAATCACACAATTACGAAACGAGTATGAAAGAGTCTTTGCATATCACGCAACCCATGAGTAATCCTGCCTTTGATTGGAATCGCCGCGACCCGCTGTTTGAGGCGGTGGCGCACGATGTTGTCGAGTGGCAGACGGTATCGGTATTGACGGTATGCAGCCAATTCCATATCAAGCCAAACCGGGCTAAACGCATTGTCAGGCAGTTGGAACAAGCGCATATCATCGGTGAGCAGTGGAGTGCGCGACACTCTCGCGAGATTCTTTGTTGTTGTACACGTACCCTCAATCAGCGATTGGCCGATCTTGCTACCGTAGCCCGTCTACAACCGTTGGAGGATCAATGGCAGGCAGAGTGTGCGAAATACGAGGCGAAGGTGCGCAAAGAGGAGGGCGAAGGCTATTATTTCAAGATCGCCAACAATCTTCCGTTAAAGCATGAGTTGCGTGAACAGGATGAGGTGCAAGCCCGTTATGAGGCGATGACCGAGGTGGAGCGACAAGCAGAAATGGGACGCTTGGACAAGGAGTGTGAGAAGAAACTTAAAGATTGGGGCAAAGGCCCAGTTCACGGGATGAAGCGCGAAGATTGGAACGCCTATACGAGTGCACTTGGCAGGTTGAATCATGACAGGGTCATGCGAGAGTTGTCGTGGGGAGGTAATTATGACTGGTCGAAGATATTCTATCTTCTGAAATTCAAAATCGAACGGATGATTGCGTATTGGGAGCAGTTCGGGCATTGCCGCAACAGGCGTTATGTTGCAAATACCATGCGCACCGCTTGCCGACTGATCGATATTGTCCTAAGCAAAGACCGTAGTAGCGGCGATTTCGATTCCTGTCGGGTGAATATGCACAATGTCAATCGTTTTACGATTTATCACGACCACAAGGGAGCATACGACAAAGCGAACAAGCAGGACGTCCGTTACCATAAGGCCTACTGCATTCTGTTCAAGTATCTGGAATTCCATCTGCATAACTGGTGGGATTAGTGCCGTGGTAAGTGGATGTACACCACGACATATCTGATGCGGGGCGACTGCTTCAATCTTTACCGCCATTGGATTATGCATAGCATCTCCATGGCGGTAAAATCAAATATTGGGAGTAAGATAGGCGAGGTATTCACAGGGTAGATTATATGCCTTTCCGAAAATATTTGTTGATTGACTCTGTCGACTCTGCACAAATTCTTGCTCTAAATTTTTTCTGCCTATATCCTGTATATTGTGTATCTTTACAAAAGGGTCAAAAGTTTGGACACCTTTTATCAGAAAAAATAAATCCTTCAAATTTTAATCATTGCAATAGCTTGTTGATTCAGCCATTTTTTCTTCGATTGAATAGAATTTGCCCGGTCGGAAAATTTTTCGTATCTTGCAGTAGGTTATTTGAAATGCGGTATTTTCGTGCAATTAACTGAAAATAAACCGTTGCCTTTTCGTTACCTATTATCCTATACAAAAATGTAACGACGCGATAATCGAATCGTTACATCACTTTTGTCCCACACCGGATTTGGATCGGATGTTTAAAAAATATCAATTCAGCAATCCGCCATAACTGCAAGAAAATACTTTTTAACCCATTCCAAATCGAATGCCCCTGAAAATCATCCGATAAAAATATCGTTTCCGATAAAATCAAAGTGTGAATGAGAAAAGGCAAATACGGAACTCTTATGCGGAACAATCAAAGAGACTTCCGTAACGAACACCTATCACCCGATGCAAAATATTTGTATTTTTTGTTCTATGTTATATTTATTGTATTTTTACAACAAACCTTAAACTAATTTTATGAGAAAATCTTTATTATTAGGCATTATTTCCTTTAGTATCACACTATGTGTATCTTGTAAAAAAGAATCTTAAAACTCATGCCTGTTGAAGACGAAATATCCCAAACGGAGGTTGGTGTTTATCACAATTTAATATTGGAGAATTTTATTGAAATACATAAAATGCCATCTGTCTTGGCCTCTTCATCTAATACAGACGAGTTTATTCGCTTGATGTCCGATTATGGTGCTGCCGTGCGTTTGGCATATAAAAATAATGCTCCGGCAGGCGATATTGACAGGTGGGTGTGCGATATTTTGGATGTATCTTTGAACTGTCGTCAGAGTCAATTAGTCGATCATATTATCAATGGGGGCTGTCTGCAACAGATGCGATTAAAAAGGTATATGGTACGAATTCAATATCTCCGCTTATTTTTTCTTATGTAGATGAAATAGAAAAAACAATAGATCAATACGGTGGTACAACACCTTGTGAAAACAAACTCAATTTGTTGTATGTTAATTATATAAAAAGCGCCACTAATTCCGAAGAAAAACAGTTGATAAGTTGGATAGCAGGAGTAACCGATGGTTCTTATGAGTATTGGGATACTCAGTATACGGTATGGAATCCTCGACTTCAAGGACGTTTCTGGAATAGTACATTGCGTATTGGCAAACGAATACTTATCTCTGATGTCGCCGGTGCCATTGGATATGTTGCCGGCTCAAAATTGGGATGGATAACAGGAGCATTAACGTGGAAAGCTGTGGCTGCTACAGCTGGAGTGGCAAGTATTATCGGAGGTGTCGATCAGTTGTTGGAAGAAATAATGTCTGTTAAATCAACCGATACGAATACGGAGTATTCTGTTTCTCGGGAAGAGATACATAAAGCCTATTATATAAGAGTAAAAGAATTAGGGTTATGAATCCAAGTCTATCGAAGTTTTTAAAAACAGTATTGAAATGTGTTGGAATGGCTGTTGTGTCGACAATTCTTTCGATAGCAGTATATCTTATTTTCAAAGATTGGACACTCGTAAAATCGACATTTATATCTGTATTTTCGGTATATGTTACCTTGATCATATACCAAAATTATATACAAAAGTAACAGCCGAAGAGTGTTAGACAGACCGTTCGTCCGAATGGAATTCGGATTTCAGCGATGCTGCCGGGAACGTTCGAAACGTTTCCGGCGATTTTCTGTATCCACATTGAGAGAAGGAGGCAGTCTGGCATTTTCATTCGGTAGAGGTATTTCAACCACCCGCAGTCATCTTCAGCCGCTCTTTCAGCCGGGTGTTCCGTTTCACACGACCGTATTCCTTATAGCGCCTTCGGCGAGCCGACCAACGCATAACAATCCCTTTCACCGTATCGAAACGATACGGCGAAAGGGATGAATTTACCAGCGAAATATTCCCGCAGATCTTTACAGCCGTTCCAGCACAACGATCTCAGCCCTGCAATTTGTCCTTGCGAACGATTCCTGCATGGGTGTCCGACAGAGCGTGCAGAACCTCCGCACGACGTTCTGCATCATCCTGGGTCGCTGCTTGTCGATAAATCCCGCCGGCAGCAACAATACGGCCTTGTCGCCGGGATATTGCACGTCGCCCAGCCAGCGCAGGAACACTGTACACTCCGCCGTTTCGAACGGCGGGTTGGCGATGACGTTCTCGCAGCGGAAATCTATCTCCTGAAACAGACTCCGCATCACGGTCGCCTCGGGATAAAGCCGGCAGTAGATGTCCGCCATGTCCGTATCGGCATCGAACGCGACAATCGACGCAGGATGCACTCCTTCCACAATCAGCGCCCTCGTGAGCTGCCCCGTGCCGCAGCAGGCGTCCACGATACGGCACTCGTTGTCGAATGACCGCACGGCCAGCGCTGCCATCTGCCGTGCCGTAAGGTCGGGTGTCAGGAACTGCGAAATGGAAACGCCCTGACGGCGCTGCCATTCGCACATCGCATCGTAGGGCCAGTTGTCGCCGCCGTACAGGAACGGCCGTTCGTCGTGCTGTCGCAGGTAGTCGAAGATTTCCGGCAGCGTGTCGGGCCATTGGAAATGGCGCTGCCGGTAATAGTTCGGAAGCGTCGGGCGCTTCATGATTTTCTCGAATGGTTTCATTACGATTTCTGTTTTTTGTTATTCCCGATATTCCTTCCAGACTGCGATTTTTTCGGTCTCGGAATGGCTGTTCCACCAATGGATGCAGGCGGCAAGGAAATCTTCGCAATCCTTTTCCGTGCTGAAGTCGGAGCGTCGGAGTCCCGTTATCCGCTCCATATCCCCGGCGTCGAGCTCCGGCCACCACGCATCCCATGCCACTCCGTCCCGGTTTTCGGCGATCATCCGGCCTCTCCGGGGCGTTCCGGAATAGATCTCCACCGTCGTTTCTCCGTCGTTTTCCTCGGTGGAAAGCGCCGAAAAGGTGTCGAACAATAGTTCGGATTCCCCGATGCGGAGATGGTCGTCCTCCGGTTCCGCATCGAACATTCCGTCTTCGATAAGTGCGGCAGCCTTCCGTATCGCTTCTTCTTCAGTCGGTGCCTCGACCGTAAAGCGGGTACGCTGCCAGATCGTGTGTTTCGTGTCCTGATAAAATTTATAACATGCCATAGTTTTTGTCGTTTGAGGTTAATACTTCATGACACACAATCCTTTCTCCATCATCGAGAGCGAATAGCCTTCGTCGTGGAGCTGTTTCAGCACGGCGACGTTGCTCTCGTGAATGAGAAGCGGGTAAGTATTCGCATAGTTGTCGTCCACCGGCGTGTTGAACGACACGGTGATGCGGTTGTTTCGGGTGATGATCTCCAGCGCACGGCGGAAATCTTCGGGTTTCATGGTCATGGTGAATGTTCGTTTTTTGAATTTGCGGTTCACTTGCGGCGGAACCGATTGGCCGGATGTATCCCTGCGTTCGGGGTAAGCATGAATGCGGAGGTCAGAACTCCTCCCACTGTCCGCCGCAGTAAAGGTATGCCGCGAGGTATCCCAGTCCCGGCTCGAACGAGACGATCTCGAAATAAAAACCCGAGAGCAATCCTTGCTCATGGTAACGGCGAAGTTGACGATCGTATATTTTCAACAGGTCGCAAACTTCTCCGACCTCCAGGATCGGAACTCCGCAAAGCAAATTACGATGACGTTTCATATAGGAAATATCCGGCCGAATCTCCCGAACTATTTTCTAAAATCTCTTCCGTACGTTCCATCCTACCCTACTCTAAATAATAACTGACACGGCAAAATTGGGAACAATACAGCCGAACTTCATATGAGTCAATATTTACTTATACATTAAAAGAAATTTTCATTCTTCTGTCTCAGAAAAAAGCCCAAAAGGATTGTGAAATACGACGCAAACTGGTAGTGGCCAATTCGGTGTACCAAAATGCGCTTCGCAAAAAGGGCCTTGAAAGTCAAAGCAATGTGTGTAGGGGGGAGGGTCAAGTCCCCTACGCACCGCAAGACATCAAAGCAAAAAGCCTTGTAAATAAAATATTTACAAGGCTTTTTGCTTTTTCCGGAAGTGCAGGAAAATGCGGTTCGGAGCATGTCGCATGCGGGATATGCAGTCGATCGTAAGAAAACACGGCGATACGGCCGTTCGGTCATACGACCGGGCCGCGGCCTCCGCAACGGCCCATTCCTTTCTCCGAAACCGCCGATTCCGACCTCGTTGCAGACAAGCCGCACCGTTTTTACTGACGACCGGGACGCCGGAAAGGAAAATCCGGTGATTCCATATCGTAATCGGCCGGCACATTTGAAGAAAAAATCGCAATCCCTTTCATTCGTTTTTGATATAATGTATTTCCATCGACCACATTATGCCACAAAAAGTTTGCGTATTAAATTATATTTTGTAATTTTGATACCGAAGCGCTTTACTTTTACAAACTATCAAAAACTAATGCTTATGAGTAAAAAAATTACGCTATCGTTGGTTTGCATACTCGCGGTAGTGGGTTGTGCTTTTGCTCAATCCGACCAGGTACGCGGGTCGGTCGTCGATGAAAACGGCGCTCCGATTATCGGCGCTACGGTCATCGTCAAGGATGATCCGACCATCGGCACTTCAACCGACCTGAAGGGCGAATTCCTCCTTCAGATCCCGGCCCGGAAGGGGGGGGGAAGTTGCAAATTTCCTATGTAGGTTATAAAACCCAGGAAACAGCCATCTCCCCCAACGTCCGCGTGCGCCTCGAACCCGACGCTCAGGCAGTGGAAGCAGTCGTGGTGACAGGTATGACCAAAACGGACAAGCGCCTCTTTACCGGTGCGGCCGATCAATTGGTGGCCGATGACGTGAAACTTTCCGGTATGGGCGATATCAGCCGCGGCCTCGAGGGCCGTTCGGCAGGCGTTTCGGTACAGAACGTGTCGGGTACGTTCGGTACGGCTCCGAAAATCCGCGTTCGCGGTGCGACCTCCATTTACGGCGACTCGAAGCCGTTGTGGGTCGTGGACGGAGTAATCATGGAAGACGTTCAGGACATCTCTGCCGAGGATCTCTCCTCGGGAGACGCCACGACCCTGATCGGTTCGGCCATCGCAGGTCTGAATCCCGAAGACATCGAAAGTTTCAATATTCTGAAAGACGGATCGGCCACGTCGATCTACGGTGCCCGCGCCATGGCCGGAGTGATCGTCGTAACGACCAAAAAGGGCCGTCCGGGTGTCAGCCGGGTCAACTATACGGGCGAATTCACGTACCGTATGATCCCTTCCTACAGCAACTTCAACCTGATGAACTCCCAGGACCAGATGTCGGTCTATCAGGAAATGGCCTACAAAGGCTGGCTGGGCAATTCGCGGGTCACGAACGCCTCGGCGAGCGGTATCTACGGCAAAATGTATGCGCTGATCAATTCGGGAGCGATGCAACAGGGCAGCGCCGAACAGGTCGCGTTCCTGCAGGCGGCAGAGCGGCGGAATACGGACTGGTTCAAAGAGTTGTTCCAGCCGACGGTGATGCACTCCCATTCGGTGAGCATCACGTCGGGAACCGAAAAATCGTCCTACTACGCCTCTGTCAGCGCCCTGTTCGATCCGGGCTGGACAAAGCAGAGCGAAGTCGCACGCTACACTGCCAATCTCAACGCTTCGTACAAAATCTCGGACGCCCTTTCATTCAATATGATCACCAACGGGTCGTACCGCAAGCAAAAAGCTCCCGGGACTCTCGGCTCCACGACCGACTACGTGACCGGCGAGGTGAAACGCGACTTCGACATCAATCCCTATTCGTATGCGCTGAACACTTCGCGCGTGCTCGATCCCAATGAATTCTATGTGCGCAATTATGCTCCGTTCAACATCCTGCACGAGCTGGAAAACAACTACATCGACCTGAACGTGGCTGACGTGAAGTTCCAGGGCGAGTTGAAATGGAAGGCTTTCAAGGGTTTCGAAGCCGCGGCTCTGGCTTCGGTGCGTTATTCGGGGACCTCGCAGGAACACAACGTCCGCGACAATGCGAATCAGGCCGAGGCATACCGGGCCATGGGCACGACGACGATCCGGGACAACAACTCGTTTCTCTACAAGGACCCGGACGACATCTATGCCGAACCCGTGAGCGTACTGCCCGCCGGCGGTATCTATCAGCGGACCGACAACCGGATGCTCTCCTACGACTTCCGCCTTTCGGCCACTTACAGCAAGACCATCGACAACACGCATATCATCAATGCATACGCGGGTATGGAGACCAACCAGATCGACCGCGAAACGACGTGGTTCCGCGGCTGGGGTCTGCAATACGACGCAGGAGAGATTCCGTTCTACGATTACCTCATCTTCAAAAAAGGCAAGGAGGACAACACCGATTACTATACGATGGAGAAGACCTATTACCGCAATGCCGCATTCTTCTTCAACGGGACCTATTCCTACAAAGGGCGTTACACGATCAACGGCACATTCCGCTACGAGGGCAACAACGCCGTGGGACTGACGACGCGTTCGCGCTGGCTGCCGACATGGAACATCTCGGGTGCATGGAACATGCACGAGGAAACATGGTTCCAGCGCGCGCAGCCTGCGCTGTCGCACCTTTCGCTGAAGGCTTCGTATTCGCTGACGGCCGACCGTCCGTCGGTGACGAACGCACTGGCGGTAATCAAGAGTACGACGCCGTGGCGTCCGACGGCCGGCGCTTCGGAGTCGGGACTGGCTCTCTCGGAACTGGAAAACAGCGAGCTGACCTACGAAAAGAAGCACGAACTGAACATCGGCGCCGACCTGGGTTTTCTGAACAACCGGATCAATCTGGCTGTCGATTGGTACAAACGCGACAACTACGACCTGATCGGACCGATCAATACGCAGGGCATCGGAGGTCAGATCGAAAAGCTGGGCAATGTCGCCACGATGCGGTCGCGCGGCATCGAGCTTTCGCTCTCCACGAAGAATATCCAGACGCAGGACTTCAGTTGGACGACCGACATCATCTACTCGCACATGAAGAACGAAGTCACGAAGTTCGAGACATCGACCCGCGCCTTCGATCTGGTTTCGGGCATCGGATTCTCACGCGAGGGCTATCCCGTGAATTCGATCTTCTCCTACGACTTCCGCGGGCTGAACGAAGAGGGTATTCCGACCTTCATCAACGAGGACGGCGAGCTGACGACGACGAATATCAATTTCCAGGAACAGGAGCGTTTCGACCATCTGGTTTATTCGGGACCGTCGGAACCTACCGACGTCGGTAGTTTCGGCAACATTTTCCGCTACAAGGGACTCCGACTGAACATCTTCATCACCTACTCTTTCGGCAACGTGGTACGTCTCGATCCGGTCTTCTCCGATTCCTATACGGATCTCGACGCCATGCCGCGCGAATTCAAGAACCGCTGGATGGTTCCCGGCGACGAGCGCTTCACGGACGTGCCGACCATTATTTCGACCCGGCAGAAGAAGAACGACAACTCGCTGTCGTACGCTTACAACGCCTACAACTATTCGACGGCACGCATCGCCAAAGGCGATTTCATCCGCATGAAGGAGATCTCGCTGACCTACGACTTCCCGAAACGCTGGATACAGAAACTCAAAATGTCGAGCCTCTCGCTCAAGTTCCAGGCCACGAACCTCTTTCTGATCTACGCGGACAAAAAGCTCAACGGCCAGGATCCCGAGTTCTTCAACACCGGAGGCGTCGCGGTTCCCGTTCCCAAGCAGTTCACGCTGACACTGCGTATCGGCCTGTAATCAAAAAAAACGAAAACGATATGAAAAACTACATTGCATATATTCTGTTCGCCGGAGCTCTTGCCGCAGGCTTTTCTTCCTGCAATGACTTCCTCGACGAGAACCCGGACAACCGCACGACGGTCGATTCGGAGGAAAAGGCCATCGACATGCTGGTCTCGGCCTATGCCAGCAACCAGCCGTGGTTCGTATTGGAACTGGCTTCGGACAATGTCGATGACCACGGCGGAACCTACGGCGATTGGAGTCGTTTCTACGAAGAGAGTTTTTCCTGGAATCCGCCCGTGGAATCCAACAACGAATCGCTTATCAGGACGTGGAGTTCGCAGTATCTGGCCATTGCGAATGCCAATCAGGTGCTGGACGCTCTCGGGAAAATGGAAATGACCGACAAGTTGCGCGCGGCCAAGGGCGAAGCGTTGATCTGCCGGGCATACGCCCACTTCGTGCTGGTGAACATTTTCTGCCAGCAGTACGATCCCAACTATCCGGACGACATGGGAATCCCTTACATGGAGAAGGCCGAAACCGAACTCGACCCGAAATACGAACGCGGTACGGTAGCCGAAGTGTACGCCAAAATCGAAAAGGATATCGAGGAAGGACTGCCGCTTATCGACGACGCGATCTATTCGGTTCCCAAGTACCACTTCAACCGGAAAGCGGCTTATTCCTTCGCCGCACGGTTCTTCCTGTATTATCAGAAATGGGACAAAGCCGCGGAATATGCCTCGGAAGCGCTGACCAACGCCCCCGAATCCCAGCTCCGCGATTACGAGGCGCTGTTGGAATATCCGATGAACAACGGGTCCACCCAGAATACGGCAGCCACCTACTATATCAGTACGGACCTGCCGTGCAACTACCTGCTGGCGACGGCTTACTCCTCTTCGGGGACCTATTTCGGCGGATACTCCTCGGGACGCCGTTACAACCACGGATGGCTGATCGGCCAGACCGAGAGCATCTCCTGCACGAATACGCCCTTCGCGCCCTACGAATGGAAGGTGCGGCCGCTGGTATATAACAGCGGTCTGGACAAGACCCTGCTGCCCCATACGCCGTATCTGTTCGAATATACCGATCCCGTCGCAGGAACCGGTTATATCCACACCGTCTACACGCTCTTCACGGGCGACGAGACGCTGCTGACACGGGCCGAAGCCTACATCATGCAGAAAGATTATCCGAACGCGCTGAAGGATATGAACCTCTTCCTGTCGAACGCCTGCAAGTCGTACACGCCGCTGACGGAAGAGACCGTGACGGCGTGGGCCGCCGGCACCGAATATTACCGGCCGGAAACCGATCAGAACCAGTCGGATATGAACAAGAAAGGTCCTACGCCGAAAAAGGAGCTGCACCCTGCGTTCGATCTCGACGAAACCCAGGAGGCCATGGTCCATACACTGCTGATGCTGCGTCGCTACGAAACGCTGCATTGCGGTCTGCGCTGGTTCGACATCAAGCGTTTCGGCATCGAAATTTATCGTCGCACGCTCGATTCCACCGACGGACATGTCAGCGCCGTGACCGACAAGCTCGCAGTGCGGGACAACCGTCGGGCCATCCAGCTACCGAACGACGTAATCACGAGCGGTCTGCCCGCCAATCCGAGGTAATCCGCCATTTGAGATTAAAAAATGCATATTATGAAAAGAACGATATTTGCACTGTCCGCACTGGTATTCGCACTTTCGAACACGGCGTGTTCGGAGGACGGACTCGACGACAAGAGCGTAATCACGGGTATCGGCTATGAGATCGAAACGCCTTTCGACGAGTGGCTCCTCGAGAACTTCATCGAACCGTATAATATCCGGGTCATGTACCGTTACGAGGACATGGAATCCGATATGACCTACAATCTGGTTCCGGCGCGTTACGAACGCTCGATCGAAATGGCGCAGTTGGTTTCCTATCTTTGTCTGCAAGCCTACGACGAAATCACCGGCAGCCGGGACTTCATCCGGGCCAACTTCCCGAAAGACCTCTTCTTCGTGGGCAGCCCGGCCTACAACAACAACGGCTCCATCGTACTGGGTACGGCCGAGGGCGGTACGAAAATCACCCTCTACAACCTCAATACGCTGGATCCGCGCAATGTCGATGCTCTCAACTCCTCCTACTTCAAAACGATACATCACGAGTTCGGGCATATCCTCAATCAGAAAAAGCCTTACACGTCCGATTTCGAACAGATCGTCGGCAAGTCGGACGGAGGTATCCGCTATGTCGGCAATTCCTGCTGGGAGGTATATCCCACCGAGACCAGCGCTCTGCAGGACGGGTTCATCAGCCGTTACGCCTCGACTTCCGACGGAGAGGAGTTCGTGGAACTCGCCTCGATCTACGTCACCAACACGCCCGAAGCCTGGGAAACGAAACTGCGGACGGCAGGCGCGAGACGCTCGATGATCGAGCAGAAATTCGACATCGTCTATAAATACTATGAGAATGACTGGGGTATCGACCTGGAGAAGCTGCGCGAGATCGTCCTGCGACGTCAGCAGGACGTGCCGACACTCGACCTGGATATCTGATTCTGTTCCGTATTAAAAAAATGTGAAACCTATGAAACGATTATTGATATTGCTGGGGCTGCCCCTCGTACTGAGCTCCTGTCTTCTGAACGAGGAGGATAAATTCCCGAAATCCGCGACGGAACGCATGAACGAAGCCATCGAACGGGCCGAGAACGTTCTTCAGGGCGCCGTCAACGGGTGGCGCGTGGAGCTCTATCCGGAGAAATCGCGCATCTACGGAGGTTATACGATGTTCCTGAAATTCTCTTCCGACGGCAAGGTGACCGCCGCCAGCGAGAATTTCGATCCCGCGCAGACGGACGAGTCCTACTACTCCGTAGAGCCGGACAACGGGCCGATGCTCACGTTCAACACCTACAACGAGATCATTCATTTCTATTCGGATGCCGGGACCGGGGCCAATCAGGGAATCGGCACGGCGAACGGCGGTCTGGAGGGGGATTCCGACTTCATCGTTATGGAGGCCACTCCCGAATGCGTAAAACTCAAAGGACGCAAATCCGGCAATTACATCCGCATGTATCCGCTCGATGAGGGCGTGAACTGGGCCGATGAACTGCAAGCCTATGTAGATGCGGAAACGGAAATGCTGCTGGGCTATACGAGCTGCATCGTAGGGGATGCGACCTATCCGCTGGAATTCCAATCGGCTCTGAATAATTTTACCTCGCGCGTATTCCGGATTACGCTCAAGGAGGCCACCGAAACCGAATCGGCAGAGGTCCTGTCCGCGCCCTTCATCTGGACGAAATCCGGTGCGAAATTCTACGAACCTCTGACCATCGACGGCGTGACCGTGGAAGAGTTGTCGTTCAGCGGAGAGTACCTGGAAAATGCCGAGAAAAACGTCCGGATCACTCCGAAATACTCGGACAACCAACTGACCGTAAACATTACGGAAACGACCTACAATTCGCTGAAATACGAAATTACCGCGACGGATCCGGACGACCCGTACATCGTCCGGGCGTTCAGGAAGAGCGAAATCGAAGGCATGTCGGACACGCAACTCCGGAAAAGTATCTGCGAGACGATCGCTTCCGCGAACGAACTGAAGAAGGGCGACATGACAGGGACTCTTTCCGACCTGTACGATGAAACGGAGTATGTCGTGGTGGGCCTGGGAATCGACCCCTCGACGCTGAATTACACCACGAAGGTCTTCAGCGCGGAGAAAACGACCTCCGCACTGCCGGCAGACATGCAGGATGCCTACAGGCAATGGATCGGGACATGGACCGTGACCTCGGCGTCGTCCGAAGTATCGGGTACGTCCTACGATTTCGTCATCGAAATCCGTCCGCGCGAGATCAACAGTACGTACCTGATCCGCGGATGGGGATACACCTACCTGAAGAACGACTACGAATGCGAAGCGAAGTTCAAGGCCGACGGCACGTTCGACATCCACCATCAGATATGCGGGACATTGAGTACCGGCGGCCAGCTCACGCTCTTCCCGAGATTTGTCTATACCAAAGGTGGCTCCGGGTACGGCGGTCTCATATCGCTCGGATACGGAGAGGCCCTTCAGGCATCCTCGTCCGAGGACGGGAAAGGCGCCATCTACGGATACAATTACGGTCTGTCCGGAGGCGGATCCTGCACGATCACGTCGCTCGACTATTGGGATGTCCGCAACGGCAGCAACTATTACATCCAGGCGATGAGCCCGTACGTATACAAGGATTTCTTCGCAGGTCCCTATACGATGGTCCGCACATCGACGGAATACGGCGTACTGGGAACCCGGACCTCACAGTCCGCACCGGCTGCCGTTCAAAGACTCTCTACCGGAAACAAAGCCGCAGCCGTTCGGGCCGAATAGGGTTCCATCGTTCGAAAGAGCCGTTCAGAATATCTGAACGGCTCTTTTTCGATCGAGGCCGGGCGGTTCCGTTCGGGCATGAGATGCCCGGCCGTGAAACAGGCCGCCGATGAAACGGCCCGGCCGATCCGGCCAAACGTATATAATGCCCGAAAGTGGATTCCCTGGATTCCCGTAAACCGGAAAAGACGATCCCTCGTGATAAACCAACTGGGATAACACTGAAAACGGATATAATAAAACTGAAACAGTAAGGTTAGGAAAAACACAATATCTTTCATTTCCGCATGCACGAATGAAGAACGACCGGATTCGAAACATGCCGAAAGCAGATCTGCCCTGCCGTTCCATACCCTATCAACCCACAATGGTTCCCGATTTGCAATATCCCCGGTCTGCATGGCATCTGTCGTTTTTATTTCGACCCGGGAAAAATCCGGAAAATTCGCTACCTTTGTCAAAAGTCACTTTCAACCGGAAACAACCATGAAAAAGTACCTGCTTCTGCTCCTTGCAGCGTGTCTCTCGCTCCCGGCTCCGGCCGCAGAGGAGGCCCGCCCCCTGAAACTCATCTCCTACAATATGCGCAACAGCGGCGGAGGGGACGGCCCGAACGACTGGGAACACCGCCGCCACGCCACACGGCAGATGATCCGCCAGGAAGCGCCGGACGTGTTCGGCGTGCAGGAGGCGCTCGCCGACCAGTTGCAATACCTCGACGAGGAGTGCCCGCAGTACGCCCGCGTGGGCGTGGGGCGCGACGACGGCGACAAGGCCGGCGAGACCATGGCGATCTACTACCTCCGCGACCGTTTCGACCTGCTCGACAGCGGCACGCTGTGGCTCAGCGAGACGCCCGACCGCCCCTCGCGCGGATGGGACGGAGCCTGCAACCGCACGATGACCTGGGCGGAACTGCGCGACAGGACGTCGGGCAAGACCTTCTTCTACTTCAACACCCACCTCGATCACAAGGGCAAAACGGCGCGCGCGGAAGGGGTGAAACTCGTCGTCGCGCAAATCGCCGCCATCGCGGGCAAGGCTCCGGCCATCCTCGGCGGAGACTTCAACACCCCGACCGACAGTCCGATCTTCCGGCCGCTCACGAAAACCATGAAGTCTGCGCGCGACAAGGCGCCCGAAACGGACCGCGAAGGGACCTTCAACGGGTTCGGTTCGGCGCCCGACACCATCGTGATCGACCACCTCTATTTCCGGGGGAAGCTCAAATGCCTGCGCTTCGCCACCCTCACGGGCGACTACGGCGCGCCCTACATTTCGGACCACTACCCGATCTCGATGACATTCAGTCTGTGACGCACGCCGGGATCGCGGCATCACGCCCCGCCGCGGTCCCGGCGCAGCACGACGAGCAGCACGGCCGCCACGATGAGCAGAATACCCGCGGCCCCTTTCGCCGTGAAAGGCTCCGCGAAGACCGCGACGCCGATCACCACGGCCGTCAACGGCTCCATCGCGCCGAACACGGAGGTCAGCGTCGGACCGATCCTGCGGATCGCCTGCACGAGCGCCATGTTCGAGACGGCCGTGGCTGGGAGCGCCAGCCCGAGAATGCAGAGCCATGCACGGAGGTCCGTCTCGATCCGGACGCCGCCCGTCAGCGATCCGCCGACGAGGAAAAACAGCGCTCCGAAAGCCATCACATAGCACGTGAGCGCCGTGGAGTCGATCCGTGCGGCGCGGCTCCGGCGCACGCCGACGATATAACCGGCATAGGAGAAGACCGACACCGCGGCGGCGATCATGCCCGCGAGGGTGTCGCCCTGCGTGAAATCCACATTGCCCGAGGAGAGGAGCACCGCCCCCGCGATCGACAGGCCGATCGCGGCGAAAGTACGTACCGATCCCCGCTCGCGGAAAAAGCAGATCATCGCCAGCGCCACGGCCAGCGGATACATGAAATGGATGGTCGAAGCCACGCCGCTGGCGATATTGCGGTAGGCTATGACGAGCGAAAACGACGTGGCGGCGCGGAAAAGGCTCAACAGGAAGACCGCCCGCAGTTCCTTCCGCCCGAGGCGGAAATCGCATCCGGCCGCGACACCGCAGACTCCCAGACACAGCGACGCCACGCCCCAGCGGTAGGTCAGCACCTCGAACGAGGAGTACCCCGCTCCCAGCAGCAAGAGGGTGAACAGCGGCGCCAGCCCGAAAGTCGAGGAGGAGAGAGCCGCCCAGAGAATGCCTTTCGCACGTTCCATCGGCTTGCGGTTTTGCGTGCAAAGGTAGCGAATAAATTCCGCATCGGCCACCTTCCGGGCGGAGAAAAACAGGCGCAGCCGCAGGTACGGAGACCGGCTTCGCCGGGAAAACGACACGCACCGTAGCGTACGCCCCCAAAATCGCCGGACAGGGGAAGGACATATATGCGGTCCCCGAACGACCGGACACGCGCAGGTACGAAAACCGGATTCTCCGAAAACAGGCGCAGACCCGGCGGTCAGAACCGCTTGGTGTAAACGTGGCAGTAAGGCTGCGTGCCCCGGCGCTCGTAGTAGTCCTGGTGGTACGCCTCGGCAGGCCAGAACGATCCGGCAGGAGTCACGCGCGTCACCACGCGATACCCCCTCGCACGCAGTTCGGCGATCAGCCGGACAGCCGTCTTGCGCTGCTCGGGCGAGGTATAGAAAATCTCGGAACGGTACTGGGGACCGACGTCAGGCCCCTGCCGTCCCGCCTGCGTCGGGTCGTGAATCTCGAAGAAAAGGCGCGCCAGTTCCTCGTAGGAGACCTGAGCGGGATCGAACGTCACACGCACCGCCTCGGCATGTCCCGTGCGGTGGCCGCACACCTCTTCGTAGGTCGGGTGTTCGGTACGGCCGCCCGTATAGCCCGCCTCCGCATCCAGCACCCCCGGCTGCGACGCGAGCATGTACTCCACGCCCCAGAAACACCCTCCGGCAAAGATCGCCGTTTCGGTTTTCACCGCGGCATCCGGCTCGCCAGCACGGACCGAATCCGCAGAGCGGTCCGAAACATCCCCCGTCCGGTCCGGTTCACCGGAGACCGCAGAGCCGTCGGACAGCACGGAACTGTCGGAGCGGTCTGAAAGAATCGCCGGTCCGCCGGCCGCAGCATTCCGTTCCGAAGCAATCCACGTTCCG